>ERZ773075.134-NODE-134-length-64057-cov-20.7138_pt1 | contig 64057 bp, 52 predicted proteins | sample MGYA00580614_ERZ773075 | MGnify/ENA primary metagenome ERZ773075 (study PRJEB29015, sample SAMEA2738021) | human oral metagenome | biome: human oral; feature: human-associated habitat; material: dental | place: China | collected 2043 ...
ACGCCCGGGAGCGGGAATCACCGAAGATTAAAATCAGGAGTTTTGCATAACCCTCATGGTCTTCGCGGTTGCCCATGTACGCGGTGGAGGTGAGCTCGGCCCCCGGTGGCACACGGTGGCGACCGGCCTGGGAAAACCACTCACCTTCACCGACGTGCTGGCGTGCTTGGACGCCCTTGTCGCACGACGAACGGCTGATCCGAATCGTGTTGCCCTCATCGGCGGCAGCGCTGGAGGCCTGGCTGTGGGGGCGGTCCTCAATCTTGCGCCGGAACGGTTCAGGGCGGTGGTCGCCGACATGCCTTTTGTCGATCCGCTGACAACGATGATGCACCCGGATCTTCCATTGACGATCAGCGATCGCTCGGAGTGGGGGGACCCGTTGGCCGATCCGAGGATCTTCGAGTGCATCCGCGGATATTCACCGTGCCAGAACGTGCGTGACGCGGTTTACCCCCCGGTGCTTGCCACGGTCAGGACGAGGGACGCGCGGGTTTCTCCGCTGGAGGCCCTCAAATGGATCTGTGCGCTGCGCACCACTGCGAGGGGCGGGCCCTTCGTACTGCGTGTTCGTTCCGGCGGCCACCTGCATGCTGCATCATTCGATGCGACGGTTCACGACACGGCTGTCCAGTACGCATGGATCGCCGATCAGCTCGGCGTTGACCTGACCGGCGGATGCCGGGGTCCGAATCCGTCACGCTGACCCAGCGCACGACCGTGCCCGAACGGGCCGCCATCGCCGCGATGGTCCTCATCATGGTGCTCTTCCCGCTGCCCATCCGGCCCGCGATCCCCAGGGGCAGTTCGGGCACGGAGGACGAGGTCCCGGGTTGGAAGAGAGCCTCGGCCCGGTGCGCCATGACTCGTCCCGGACCGTCGTCGTGCGGCGGTGGACCGACGCGCGCGGGCATAGTGGCTCCTCTCCGAGGAGGTGATCGAGGGGCCCGGCGTGGGGCCCACCAGGGCGGCCGATGACATGGAGAACCTGTAAATGCAAGATGACAAGGGAGTATATCATGATGTTCGGACATCGGAACGGGCACGGCGACCGCGGTGGCCAGGGGGTTCCCGTCGAGGCGACCCGGGGCCTGTTCTGGGCCTGGGTCGCCAACGACCTCGAGGAACTGATCACCATGGGGCCGTGGTCGAGGAGGCACGGCTCCGAGCTCGCGAGCAGACTCGCAGGGCGACTGCCGGGCGGGGCCCCCCGACGGGTGAGCGGCGGGCTGAGCGAGAGGCACGTCCGCGTGTCGATATCGATCATGGGATGCCTCATGCTCGCCCTCGCCGAGCGGGGCAGGGCGACCGGGGGCAGGTCCCGGCTCTATCAGGTGGGCCTGCTCGGTTTCGGCGTCCACGGCTTCACCCATCTGCTCAATTCGGCCGTGTGGCGCGGCTACACGCCCGGAGTCGCCACCGCGCCGACCGTCGTCATCCCGTTCTCGGCCTGGGCCGTCCGGGAGCTGGCGCGCAACGGGGTGCTGCGTCTCGACGGCAGGACGATCACGACGGCGCTCGTCGGCCTGCCCGTCACGATCCTCGGCATCCATGGCCTGACCGCGCGCCTCGTCGACCCCGAGGACGCCCCGGAGGACGTCGCCCCGGGGCGCACCGCCCCTGGGGAGCGCACCACCCCTGGGGGCTGAGCCCCCAAGGCCGGGAGATGGGCTCGGGACTCGGCCGCTCCTCGCTTCTCCCGCCTCTTCTCCGGTTCCCACTTCGCCTTTGCGTTCGCATCTCGTACATGTCCAGGGTGTTGACCGAAGAGTGCGGTGGGAACGGAAGGTGAGGTGGGAACGGAGGGGCGGCAGCGAAGCCGGGTGCGGGGCCGGGACCAGGCCGGAGGGGCGGTGCGGGGCCGGGACCAGGCCGGAGGGGCGGTGCGGGGCCGGGCCGGTGGGCTCCGGTCCCGGACGGCACCGGGCCCCATGGCCCCGCCTCAGGCCAGCAGCCCGCGGATGTCGTCCAGGGTCAGGGCGCCGCTGCTCAGCGCCTCGTCGCCGACGACCTGGTCGAACAGCTCGCGCTTGCGCTGCTGCAGCTCCACGACCTTCTCCTCGATGGTGTCGGCCGACACGAGGCGGTAGACCATCACCTGCTTGTCCTGGCCGATGCGGTGGGTGCGGTCGATGGCCTGGCGCTCGGCGGCCGGGTTCCACCACGGGTCGAGGACGAAGACGTAGTCGGCCTCGGTGAGCGTGAGGCCGAAACCGCCCGCCTTGAGCGAGATGAGGAACGCCGTGGCGTCGCCCTCCTTGAAGGCCCGCACCCGCTCCTCGCGGCGGCGGGTGCGCCCGTCGAGGTACTCCCAGCCGATCCGCTCGGCGGTGAGGCGCTCGCGCACCAGCTTGAGGAAGCCCGTGAACTGGCTGAACACGAGCGCCCGGTGCCCGGCCTGGGCCAACGAGTGGAGCTGCTCGGCGAGCGAGTCGATCTTCTCGGAGCCGACGGCCAGGTCCGCCTCGTCGAGCAGGCCCGGGTGCAGGCTGAGCTGGCGCAGCCTCGTGAGGGCGGCGAGGATCTCGATGCGGTGCGTGCGGGAGCTGTCGTCGAGCAGCCCCAGCACGCGCATGCGGGTGGCGGCCAGCTCACGGTCGTAGATGCGGCGGTGGGCCCGCCCCAGCGTCACCGGCACGACGAACTCCTGCTTGGGCGGCAGTTCGGCGGCCACCTGCTCCTTGGTGCGGCGCAGCATGAGCGGACGGGTGCGCCGGTGCAGCAGGGCGAGCCGGTCCGGCTCGTCGCCCGATTCGATCGGACGGGCGATGTCGGCCTGGAAGCGCCTCGGGTCGGGGAACAGGCCGGGCGCGGCGATCGACAGCAGACTCCACAGATCCATGAGGGAGTTCTCCAGCGGCGTGCCGGTGATGACGAGCCGCATGCGCGCCAGCAGGCGCCTCACGACGGCGTAGGTCTTGGCCGTGTGGTTCTTCACGAACTGCGCCTCGTCGAGCACGAGCAGGCTCCACTCCAGCGCGGTGAAGCTCGCCTCGTCCAGCCGTACGAGCGTGTACGAGGCCACGACGACGTCGGCGCCGGCGACGGCCCGGGCCAGCGGCACGCCCGACTTGGTGGCCGTCTGGTCGATGACGACGACCCGCAGCGAGGGCGCGAACTTGCGGGCCTCGCCCGTCCAGGCCGCCATGACGGAGGTGGGGGCGACGACGAGCGCCGGGCGCGCGAGCTCCCCGGTCTCACGGGCCCGCGCGATGAGCGCCAGGGTCTGCAGCGTCTTGCCCAGGCCCATGTCGTCGGCGAGGATGCCGCCCAGCCCCGCCGTCCACAGCGCGGCGAGCCACTGGTAGCCCTCCGTCTGGTAGGGGCGCAGCCGGGCCCCGATCGCCGCCGGCACGTCGGGCGGGGCGATCTCGTCCAGGTGCCCGAGCGCGGCGACCGAGCGCCGCCAGCGGGCCGAGGCGGCCGTGATGGCGCCCGAGGCCTCCAGGTCCTGCCAGGTCCCCAGGTCCCAGCGGCTCAGGCGCATCTCGCCCGTCCCCGGGTCGACGAGCCGCGCCGCCTCCTCGACGAGACGACGCAGCGGATCGAGCCCGGGACGGGCGAGGTCGATCCAGGCGCCGTCGTCGAGCATGACGTGGTCGTCGCCGGCGGTCAGGGCGGCCAGCAGCGCCGCCACTGGCAGCTCCCGGCCGTCGATCGTCACGACGACCGACAGGCCGAACCAGTCGGTCGAGCCGTCCAGGGCGGCGTCCTCCACCGCCGAGGTGGCGAGGGCCGCGTCATCGGCGTCGGGCTCGGCGTCGAGGACCTCGACGGCGAGCCTCGGTTCGCCGGTGAGCTCGGTGTACTCGGGACGGACGCCGATGCATTCGACGAGCACGTGCGGGTCGTCCTCCAGAGCGGGCAGCTCGCGGGTGACGAAGTCGAGGAGGGCGCGCCCGGTCAGCTCGGCGGTCTGCCCCCCGACGAGATCGCGGACCCGGTCCAGGAGGAGCCGCGTCCCCTCGTCCATGAGCCCGGCGGGGCAGCGCTCAAGCTCGAGCCTGGTGCTGTGGCCGGCCGAGGCGAGGGCGACCCCGCTGCGCAGCGCCAGCCGTCCGGGCCGGCTGAAGTCGAGCTGCACCCACAGGCCCCCGGTCGGCGGCGCGTCGATGTCGACCCGCGCGTCGCTGCTCGTCAGACGCAGGTTGCTGCGCAGCTGCGGGGCGTACAGGCCGAGGAAGCGCGGCAGATCGTCGGCGGGCAGCGCCAGCGAGGGCGCCGCCTCGAGCAGGGGCCGCAGGGCCGGGTCGACGGAGCGGTCGAGCTCGGTCAGCCGCAGCTCGCCGCGAGGCTCGGTGCGCAGGATGCCGTGGGCCGGCTCGCCCAGCAGCGTCCAGCCGGGGCGGAACGGCTCGGGGCGCCCGTCGCGGCTCAGCAGCACCTGCAGCTCGTAGTCGTCGCCGGCCGCCGCGAGGTTCAGGCCGAGGGAGGCCTTCGTCGGGTCCAGGTGGACGCGGGCGTGCCGGCGGTCGCCCAGGTCGTGCAGCAGCTCGACCCCCGCGTCGACGGCCCGGCGCAGCTGCGCCCAGACCTCGGAGGGCAGCGACTCGAGCGTCACGCGGTTCGCCGCGTGGGCGTCCCCGGAGCCCAGCAGCTGCGCCAGCCCCACGACGGCGGCCCGCTGGTCGGAGCGGGCCTGGACCATCGCCGGGGCCTCGACGAGATCGCGCCAGCGCACGCGCTTGCCGACCCAGTCCCCGTCCACGCCGGTGCGCAGCAGGTGCAGCCGCCAGCGGCCGGAGGAGACGTAGTCGTACCCGGCGATGCCGGCGTTCTCGAAGACGACGGCGAGCTTGCGCGTGCCGCCCTGCTCGGGGGCGAGCCGGGCCATCACGCGCTCCCACGAGCTGGTCGGCGCGGGCGCCGAGGCCGCGGCGCGGCCCTCGAGGACGAGCTGCGCGGCCGAGCGGGCGCTCATGAGCAGCGCGACGGCGTGCTTGCAGTCCCTGCCCTTGGGGCAGGTGCACGAGTCCGACCAGGTGATGACGCGCCGGCCCGCGCAGATGAAGCGGATCGAGGTGTCGTACGGGGACGACAGGGTGCCCTGCACGTGCCCCGAGAGGGCGTCGGGCCCCAGCCGCACGTCGGTGACGACGCCGGAGCGTTCGGCGTAGGCGGCGCCCCGCTCGACGGAGCGCTGCGGGTAGTGGTTGAGGAGGACCTCGTCGTCCAAACGGGCCAGCCAGCGCAGTGGCGCCGATGCGGCCGGATCGTGGTCGAGGTGGGCGTTCATCCTGTCCAGTCTAGGCGCGCGCACCGGGCCCGGGCGAAGGGTCCGGACCGGGTCGCCGCAGCAGGCGCGGGCCGTTCGCCGTGGGCGTCCGGGCGTCCGTCGCCCGCGCTCGCGGGCTTTCCGGAGCCGCTCGCGGCGAATGCTCGCGGGGCCTTTGACCGTTCGCGGCGAGCGCTCGCGGGTCCCGGCGGGGCCGGTCGGGGCGCCGCCCCGGGCGCCCACTAGGCTCACCGTATGTCAGTCCTGATCGGTGCCCACGTCGACGAGGAGGACCCCGTCGGCGAGGCCGCGGCGCGCGGCGCCGACATCGTCCAGATCAGCCTCGGCGATCCGCGGAGCTGGAAGGGCCCCGTCCTCGCCCACGGGGGCGGCCCGCAGGCGCTGCGGCGCGCGGCCGCCGACGCTGGGCTGGCGCTCGTCGTCCACGCGCCCTTCGTCATCAACGTGGCCAGCACCAACAACCGCATCCGGGTGCCGAGCCGCCGCCTGCTGCAGAAGCACGTCGACATGGCGGCCGAACTCGGCGCGATCGGGGTCGTCGTCCACGGCGGCCACGTCACGGCGAAGGACGACCCCGAGGCCGGCTACGCGAACTGGGCCAAGGCCGTGGACGGGCTGGACGCCAAGGTACCGATCCTCATCGAGAACACGGCGGGCGGGCAGCACGCCATGGCCCGCCGCCTGGAGTCCCTCGACAGGCTGTGGACGGCGCTCGGGGCGGTCGACGGCGGCGACAGGATCGGCTTCTGCCTCGACACCTGCCACGCCCACGGGGCAGGCCTCGGCCTCGACGGCCTCGTCGACCGGGTGCGGGCCATCACCGGACGCATCGACCTCGTGCACGCCAACGACTCGCGCGACGAGCCCGGAACCGGCGCCGACCGGCACGCCAACCTCGGCCGGGGCCTCGCCGACGCCGGGGCCATCGCTCACGTCGTCGCCACCGCCGGGGCGCCCGCCGTCGTCGAGACACCCGGCGGGCCCGAGGCCCAGGCCGCCGACATCGCCTGGCTGCGCGAGAGGATCTGACGCGTCCCACCTCCGGCCCCTCCACCCCATGCCCGGGACGACGTCGCCCTCATGTTCGAGTTCAAGGCCGCGGCCTCCCGCCGGAGCCACCGCCCGGCCACCCGCGTGCTGGTCGGCGACGACCCCCGGCCTGGGACGTCGCCACCTACCGCGAGCTGGACGAGGGCGCCGAGAGCCTCGACGGCTTCGCCCCCGTCGACGGCCCGCTCGACGAGGGGCTGGCCGCAGAGGTGGACGCCCGACTGGCCGCGGCCACCGGCGACGACCTGATACAGCATCATCTGCGCCTCGGGCACCACCGGCGAGCCCACGGGCGTCATGATCGCCCACCGCGCGATGATCGCCGAGTCCCGCGCCCTCGACGAGATGCTCTCCTCCGGCCCCGCCGAGCACTCGCTGTGCCTCCTGCCGCTCTCGCACGCCCTCGAACGCGCCTGGTCCGCCCATCTGGGGTCGCACGACTGCATGAGCACCTACGTCACCGAACACCCGGCGCATCGCCGAGATGATGGCGCTGGCGCGCCCGACGATGATGGTCGCCGTCCCCGAGCTCTACGAGGCGGCGATGGCCGGCGCCCGCGCCGAGGCCGGCGACTCGGGGCCGCGCAGGCGCCTCGTCGACTGGTCGCTCGGCGTCGTCGCCGCCGTGCAGGCCGCGTACAACCGGGGCGAGCGGCCCCGCTGCGCGACCGTCTGCGGCTCCTCGTGGCCGACCGGCTCGTCCTGGGCGGGATCCGGGCCGCGATCGGCGGGCCGGAGAGGATGCTCGTGAGCGGCGGCGCCCCGCTGTCGCGCGAGGTCCAGCCGTTCTCCGGCGCGGCCGGCCTCCACATCCTCGACGGCTACGGCATGACCGGGGCGGCCCCGCTCATCGCCTTCAACCCGCACACGCGCTGGCGGCCCGGCAGCGTCGGGCGGGTCATGAAGGGCGGGCGGCTGCGCATCGGCGCCGGGGCCGCGGGATGCGCACGCGCCGCGGGCGCGCATCCCGTGCGAGGATGCAGCCATGGGTACAGTCGTCGCCGTCCGCCACGTCGCCTTCGAGGATCTCGGCGTCCTCGAACCGGTGCTGCGCGCCCGGGGCCACTCGGTCACGATGCTCCAGGGCGGGGTGGACGAGCTGTCGGCGCTCGACGACGCCGACATCGCGGTCGTCCTCGGCGGTCCGGTGGGCGCCGGCGAGACCGACGCCTACCCGTGGCTCGTGGACGAGCGGCGCGCGATCCTCCAGCGCCTCGTCGGGCGGCGCCCCACCCTCGGCATCTGCCTCGGCGCCCAGCTCATGGCCTCGGCCCTCGGCGCCCCGGTCGTGGCGTCCGGCGGGCAGGAGATCGGCTTCGCGCCCATCGACCTCACGGACGCCGGCCGCGCCTCGGCACTGGCCCCGCTGGACGGCGAGCCCGTCCTGCACTGGCACGGGGACCGCTTCGAGATGCCCGCCGGCGCCCAGCGGCTGGCCACGAGCCCGGCCTGCGCGCAGCAGGCGTTCAGCCTCGGCCCCAACGTGCTCGGCCTGCAGTTCCACGTCGAGGCCGACCCCGACGGCATCGAGCGCTGGCTCATCGGCCACGCCCGCGAGCTCGTTGACGCCGGCACCGACCCGCGCGCCCTGCGCTCCGACGCAGCCCGGCTGGGCCCGCGTCTGGCCGGTCTGGGAGGGCTGGTCATGGAGCGCTGGCTCGACGGCCTCGAGGACTGAGGGCCCGCCGCCCGCCCCGGCCGGCGCCCCGGCGTCGCCGAGGGGCCGGGGCCGGCGCTGCGTAGACTGACGCCGTGCCCGAACAACCCCAGCCCCGAAGCGTTCACAGTCGTCAGGCGATCATCGAGGCGACCGCCGGTCTCATCGGCAGGCAGGGCGTCGGCGGCACCTCCGTCTCCGACATCATCAGGACCTCGGGCACCTCCGCCGGCGCGATCTACCACCACTTCGGCAGCAAGCAGGAGATCATCGTCGAGACCGCCCGCCAGGCGCTGCACTGGCCGATGACGGCGATCGCCGAGTGCTTCGACAACCCGGCCTCCCCGGCCGACCTGTTCGGCTACGCGGTCGAGGCGCTGCGCCTCGGCCCCGAGCTCGGCGAGCTGCTCGTCCAGCTGGGCGCCGGCGGCCTCACCGACGACGAGCTGGGGCGTGCGCTGCGCGCCGAGTTCAGCCAGCTGCGCGACGGCCTGGACCTGACGCTCGACTCGTGGGCCCGCAACCAGGGCGTGCCGCAGCGGCGCGTGCGGGGCCTGGCGCAGATGCTCGTCGGCCTCATCCTCGGCTTCGCCGCCCAGCGCGCCCTCGTCGACGACTTCGACGAGGGCGCCTACGAGGCCCAGGGCCGCGCGATGCTCACCGCCGCGGTGGCGGACTGACGCCGGGCGGGCCGGCGACCGTCATGCCGGCCGCGGGCCCAGCAGCGCACGGATCCGGTCGCGTGCGTCGACCATGCCGGGGCCGTACCAGACCACCGGCCGCTCGGGCAGGATCCGCACGTCGCGGCCGGGGAAGCACTCGGGCCCGTCGTCCGGCGCGAAGGGGTACGGGGCGTCCAGCAGGACGATGAGTCCGGCGTCCGAGCGCCGGATCGTCCCGGGGTCGACGACCGGGTAGCGCTGCCGGTCCCAGCCGGCGACGGGCAGCTCGGCCAGGGGGAGGCCCGTGCGCCGCAGCAGATCGGCGGCGTAGGTCCGCGGGCCGATGACCATCCACGGGTCGCGCCAGATGCACACGACGACCGACGAGACGACGGGCCCGTCGGCCCCGGCCCAGGCGCGGCGGGCCCGCCGCAGCCAGTCGGGCGGGGACCCCAGCCCGAGGGCCCGCCCGAACAGCCGCCCCATGCTCACCAGGGCCCCGTCGACGGTGGCCGCGTCGGTGACCCACACGGGTGCGCCGGCCGCGCGCAGCGCCTCGACGTCCTCCCGGCGGTTCTCCTCCTTGCTCGCGACGACCAGCTCGGGCGCCAGGGCGAGGATCGCGCCGAGGTCGGGGTCCTTCGGGCCGCCCACGCGGACGACCGGGTGGCCGGCCCGCTCGTCCAGGTCGGGCGGGAGGACGCAGAACCGGGTGGCGCCGACGACGCGCTCGGGGCAGCTCAGGGCCAGGGCCTCGGTGAGCGAGGGCACGAGGCCGACGACGCGCCGCGGCGGGGCGGCCAGGTCGACGGGATGCCCGAGGTCGTCGGTGGTCATCGTCTGCCTCCTGCCGGTGGGTGCGGGCGCCCGGTGCCCGCGGGCCGTGCCGCTCGCAGGTCGCGCCGGTGCCCGGGCGGTGGGAGCGGTCCGGCGCCCCGGAGCCCTCCTGCGGTGGGGCACCCGCGCCCTCTGGTCATCGACAAAGGTAGTGCCCCCGTCGCAGGAGGGGGAGGGCGCGGGGTCCCCCGGCCGGCTTCAGGGCACGATGATGCCCCGCCACCAAGCGGCGAAGACGGGGCAGCGTTCGAGGACGGCGCCGAGGCCCGCCTCGGCGATGGGAAGGGGTCCCGTGACGGTCCTGCTGCAGTTCGGATCGGCCCTCTCGAGACGCTCGGACGGGGCCGTGCCCGGACCGTCGTCGACGAGCTCGGGACCGCTGGCGCGCCCGATCACGTCCCTCGGCTCGTTCAGGGCCGGTTCCGGGAGCAGCCCTTCCCCCCGGGTCGGAGTCGATCGCCGCGAGGACGAGCGCCTCGATCTCGTGGAGCACGACGAGGGGCCTGAAACGGGGGTCCCGGTAGTGCTCGCGCGAGGCACCCACGAGAATCCTCTGACGCTCGATGCTGTTCCCCCGCGTCTCGTCCGGGAGCGCCCCCGGGTACCGGTCGTAGTCGATGAGGAGTCCGATCCGGTGGGAATGGCCTGCGGCGAGCAGACGGTGCAGGGCTCCGCCGTGGTGCTTCCAGCCGCCTCCGCCCCGGTGGTCTCCAGCGGGCGTGGCGGAGGTCGTGACGATCGTCGACGTGAGGCCGACGTCTTGAACGAGGGCCGCCGGTGCGAGAACCGTCCCTGACGAGCGCCTCCTCCGTCTGACCCTCGACGAGGACGGATGACCTGCCCCACCGGACCGCTCCCTCGTGCGCGGGGCCGCCACCCAGCGGGTTCATCCCCCGGAGACTGCCCGTCGAGTGGTCCTCCAGGAAGGATGCGAGGAATCCCCCCATCGGACCGGGACACCTGCGTCGCGCCGGCGACCCCGCTCAGGACGACGATCTCGTCCAGCTCGAAGTGGGGGACCGACGGCACGGACTGGGTGGCCAGGATGACCTCGCGCCCGTTCCTGCCCGCGGTGCGGGTCATCTCCGCGGGCAGGTCGGTGGCCACGGGGTGCAGCCCGAGCTCGGGCTCGTCGAGGACGACGGTCGCCGGCGAGTCGGGCCCCGGCAGCAGGGCGGCCAGGCGGACGAGGCGCAGCGTGCCGTCACCGGCCTCCCGGGCCAGGAAGGTGCGATCCGGCCCCCGCTGTCCCCACCGCAGCCTGATCCGTTCCGAGGGATCCGGCCGCAGGACGAAGTCGTCGAAGACAGGGCCTGACGTGACTGATCGCGGAGACGATCCGGCGGTGGCGCCCGGGATGCTCCCGCTGGGCCCTGGGGGGATGGGCGGCGATGCTCCCCGCGTCCGAGCGCAGGGCCACGTCGTCTTCCGCCGTCGACCGGCCCTCGACCGGGGCGTGGCCGGAGACGTCGTCGAAGTGGAGGATCCGGCAGCCCTCCGGGATGGGGCGCACGTATGCGGCGAAGCCCCGGAGCCTTCCGGACGTTCCAGACTCGGCGATGCGACGGACCCGGCTCCGGGCGCCGAGACCCAGGTCCTCGTCGAAGGGCCGCTCGCGGTCACGGCCCGCCTGGAAGAGCAGCCATTCGTGGAGCTCCGCCTGATCGGAGCCGTGCACGGCATCGGGCCGGAGCTCCACCCGGTAGCCGTTCCGCCCGACCTCCTCGTCGGATTCGGACGTGAGCCCGATGCGGATGCGGTCCGCCCGGCCCTCGTCGCCCTCGAGGAGAGGATTGCTCGCGCCCCCGCGTCGGCGCGGGCACCCCCGGAAGGAGTCGTCCCAGGTGCGCGGGACGAGCTCCGGCGCGCTCACGAGGTTCGACTCGCCGGAACCATTGGCCCCGATGAGCACGGTGACGTCCGAGGCGAGCTCGAGACGACGGATCGAGCCGAGTCCCTCGATGGCGAGACGTCCCGGTCCGGCGGTCATGCGACGAGCCCAACCGCTGCCGGCGCTGGTGCGCGGGCCCGCCGGTCCGGACCGCGTCGCCCGGGCCATGACGACGGCGCCGGAGGCCCGACGGGGCGCGGATGCGATGATGGGCCCATCGCCACAGCACCTGCGGAGGTGGTCCCCATGTCCACTGAGGTCGACCGGCTCTTCTCCGGCCCCGATGCGGGGGAGCTGCCCGAGGGGGTCGGCATGGGCCGCATGGACTTCATCGCCCCGGACGAGGCCAAGAGCGTGCTCGACGGCGCACGGCAGGTGTGGCTGTCGATGGCGGGCCTCGACCACGGGGACTTCGCCGCCGGGAGCGCCCGCTCCGCCCTGCCCGAATGGTTCCGGAGGGCCTGCGAGGACCGGCCCGCCGGCTCCGACCGGATCTGGGACCTCACCGCCTGGCTGGCCTGGGCCGATCCCGCCGAGCGGGCCTGGCGCTGGTGGGATGCGAACGTCATGGACGAGTCCTACGGCTGGGTGCGCATCGTCCTGCACGAGTGGCCCTGCGCGGTGGGCGTGCTGGCCGCCACCCTCCACGCCTGCGGCGCCACCGAGGTCGGCTACGACGGCTGACCCGCGGCCGGGGCTCAGGGCACCGCCTCGACGACGACGGCCGTGCCCTGGCCGCCGCCGATCGCGATGGCGGCCAGCCCGTACCGACCCCGGCCCTGCCTGACGAGCTGGCTGAACAGCCGGGTCACGAGCACGGCCCCGGTGGCCGCCCACGGGTGCCCCAGCGCGATGGCGCCGCCCTGCGGGCAGTTGCGCCCCTCGTCGATGCCCAAGGCGTCGAGGCAGGCGAGCACCTGCCCGGCGAAGGCCTCGTTGATCTCGACGACGTCGAGCCGGCGGGCCTCGAGGCCGCAGCGCCCCAGCGCCCGGCGGCAGGCCGGGACGGCTCCCCAGCCGGGCCGGCCCGGGTCGCACGTCGCCGAGCGGACGGCCGTGATCCGCAGCGCGGGGCACCGGTGGCGGGCCCAGGTGCCCTCGTCGGCCAGGAGCACCGCCGCCGCCCCGTCGTTGACGCCGCAGGAGTTCGCGGCGGTGACGGTCCCGTCGGCGCGGAAGATCGGCCGGAACCTGGCGAGCCGCTCGACGGTGAAGCCCGGCCGGGGTCGCTCGTCGCGGTCCCTTCCGTCGACGGGGACGATCTCGTCGGCGAGGAGCCCGGCCCGGCGGGCCTCGGAGGCCCGCCGGTGCGAGGCGACCGCGTAGGCGTCCTGGCGTTCGCGGCCGATGCCGCACTCGGCGGCCAGCAGATCGGCCGCCTCGCCCATCTCGGGATCGGGGCAGCCGGGCGGCGCGAAGGGCGCCCGCTCGAAGAGCCGGGGCGGCCGCCCGTCCTCCGACCGCCAGTGGGTCAGCGGCTCGGTCGAGACCGACTGCACCCCGCCGGCGATGACGTAGCCGGGTTCGGCCGCCAACCAGTGGTGCCCGACCTCGATGGCGGTCAGCCCGGAACCGCACTGCCGGTCGATCGTGAGTGCGGGGACGTCCGTCAGGCCGGCGGCGAGCGCCGCGACGCGGGCGACGTTGCCGCCGGGGCCCCGCACATTGCCCATGACGACCTGTCGGATGAGGCCCGACTCCGGGCAGGCGCGGGCGAGCGCGGCGAGCACCGGCGCGGCGAGCCCGGTGGTGTCCGTGTCCCGCCACATGCCGTGGGCCGCGCCGATCGCGGTGCGCCGGGCGTCGACGACGTACACGCTCATCGCGTCAGCTCCTCGGCCAGGCGGCGCAGGTCGACCTTCCCGGCGGCCGTCCGCGGCAGCCGGGGGACGACCCGCCACAGGCGGGGCCGCTGCGGGCCGGACAGGTTCCGGCGGGCCCAGCCCCTCACGGCCACCAGGTCGTCGTCGTCGGTCACGACGGCCGCCAGCACCTGCCCCAGCCGGGGGTGGGGGACGCCGAGGAGGACGAGCCCGCCGACGGTCCGGGCGGCGAGCCGGGCCTGCAGCGGCGCCAGCTCGACGGTCGCGCCGCCGGTGGTGACCGCCCCGTCCCGGCCCCAGACGCGCAGCAGCCCGCCGTCCAGCTCGCCGCGGTCGCCGACCGTGACGAATCCGTCCCCGCGCCGGACGAGCCCGCCGGGCCCGGAGCGGTCGAGGCAGAGCCACGGCGAACGCACCCAGATGCGCCCGTCAGCGGTGTCGACCTCGACCGAGTCGAAGGGGCGCAGGTCCTGCGCGTGCCGGCCCAGCGCGACGAGCGAGAGCTCGGCCGCGCCGTAGTAGTGCAGCACCGTCCAGCCCCTGGCCGTGGCCCGTTCCCAGTCCCGCACGGGCAGTCCGTCGCCGGCGACGAGGGCCTTCATCGCCGGGCGGGTCCCGAGCGCCCCCGCGAGGGACGAGGGGGTCAGCGTCGCCCAGCTCGCGTGTTCGGGGCGCCGGCTCCAGGCGGCGCCGACGTACTCGCACAGGCAGGCCGAGAAGAGGTTCATCGTCGAGGTCAGCGGGCCGGGGAGCCACATCGTGTCGGCGGCGCCCAGCCCCATGCGCGCCGCCAGCGGCGCGAAGGAGTCCACCCAGGAGTCCGTGCTGCGCACGATGATGCGCGCGGCGCCCGTGGTGCCCGAGGTGCGCAGCGCGATCGGCGAGCCCTCGCGGTGGGCCCGCCAGAAGGCGGCCGTCGGATCGTCCCCGCCGATCATCCGGGCTCCCGTCGTGCCGGTCATGCGATCACCCTCCCCGGGCGCAGGCGCCCCGCCGGGTCGTGCCGGACGCCCCTGCCCGGGAGTCGGCGCCCCTCCTGAACCGCGCCCCGTACTAAGTACTGAACATCGTTCAACACTGGGAGTGTAGCGCCCCGCCCGCGGCGGCGAGGCCGTTCGTCGGGTCCGGCGACGGGCGCCCGGGTCGGGGAGCCCCGCCGCGTAGCCGTCGGCGGCCTCCCAGCCCCCCGGCGCCGGTGCCGGCGCTGAGATCCCGGCCTCCTCGAGGCGGCGCGCCCACGTGGCCGACCGGATGAGCGCCGAGCGCGAGTCGGCCGGGCCGGTGATGTGGTGCACCGTCCGGTGCCCCAGGCCGAGCAGGTGCGTCATGGCCGCCCGCACGCCCTGCACCTGGTCGGCCGGGGCCGACGGGCAGCGCGGAGGGTCGAGTCCGAGGACGCGGCGGGGGGGCCCGCCGGCAGCGCGAGCCCCCTCGACGGCCGCGGTGCCGGCTGGATGACGACGAGCCCGTCGATCGCCTGGCGGGCCAGTCCGGCGTCCTCGGCCAGCGAGCCGGGGAACGAGGCGAGGCCGTAGACGCGGAGACGGTCGGACGTCCTGCTGAGGAACGAGGCGGTGGGCGCCTGCGACAGGCCGACGCCCCAGGCCGCGGCGTCGTCCTGGTGGTCCGTGAGCCAGTCCCGGGCCCGCTCGAGTCTGCCGAGGGAATCGGCGACGAGCTGGACGTCCTGCTTCCAGTGCGGGCCGGTGCTCTTCGTCACGACGGTCGGCGCCAGGGCGGACAGGCTCGCGTGGAGGATGTCGATGTCCTGCCGGCCGAGTTCACCAGGATGAGGTCGGCGTCGAGGGTGCCGATCGACTCGACGCTCGGCTCGGTGCGGCCGCGGCGGCGGCCCCGAGGCCGGGGCCGAGCGTTCGGCGCTGGATTCGTGCCGTCATGAGGGAAGCCCGAGCTCGTCCTCCGCTGTTCTCGTGGCATGTCCGGGGCCACTGCGCCGTCAGCTGGAATTCGTCGCCGAATGGCTCTCGCCCTGCTCCTCGGGCTCGCCGGCGTCGCACTCGCCGCGGTGCTCGGCCCGGTCACCGGCACCGTCACCATGTGCGACACCGACGTCTTCGACTCCTACCGCTTCCGGACCCTCGGCTCCTTCGCCGAGCGCGACATGCTCACGCTCGCCTGGGTCGGTCCGTTCATCGCCGCCGGGCTCGTCGTCGCCCCGGCCTGCGGGCGCGGTCTCAACGCGCTGGCCCTCGGCGACGAGCAGGCCGCCGCCCTCGGCGCCCGCCTCGGCGTCGTGCGCGTCGCCTCGCTCGTCGCCATCGCCCTGCTGTGCGGAGCCGCCACCGCGGCGGCCGGGCCCGTCGGCTTCGTCGGACTCGTCGTGCCGTACGTCCTGCGCGTGCTGGTCGGCGGAGGCTCCGGCGCCGATCGCTTCATCGTCCTCGACCGGAGACTGCCGCGGGCCATCGCGGCCTGGCTCGCCGGCGCGGGGGTGCGACCGGCCCGGCGGCGTCTCGTCATGCTCGCCCACGGGGTGCTGCTCGTGGCCGTCGTCGTGGCGGTCACCGGACCGATCGGCTTCCTCGCCCTCGCCGCGCCGCAGCCGGCCCGGAGGCTGGCCGGCACTCCCGGCACCGCCTTCGGCCGAGCGTCGCGATGGGCGGCGCGCTCCTGGGCGCGACGGATCTTCTCGCCCAGCGCGCGCTCGCGCCCTTCCAGATCCCCGTCGGCCTGGTCAGCTCGGCGCGCGGCGGCCTCCACCTGCTGCGGCTGCTCGGCCCCAGCCGGCGGGACGTCCGACCGCGGCGCCGGCGTCCGGTCGCTCCGTCGTTCCCGCGGCGCCGGGCCCCGGGAGGACCCTGCCGGTCCGCCCCGACCGCGTCCTCCGGGCGGCGCGGTCCAGGCCGCGGGCGGCGAGCGGGAAGACCAGCACCGTCAGCGCGCCGGCAGCCACGAGGCACGAGCCCAGCGAGGCCGGCATGAGCTCCTGCGAGACGGCCACCTCGGTGACGGCCACGATGATCGGCAGCCCGGCCGACGAGTAGAGCGCCAGCTTCGCCCGCTCGGCCCCCGCCGCCACGCCCGAACCGGTGCTCGTGAAGCGCTCGGCCAGCCACACCGGCAGGCCCCGCGTCACGAGCACCGCGAAGAAGGCCGCGACGACGGTGAGCGGGCTCGAGCGCACGGCGTCCAGCGCGATGCCCATGCCGCTCATGACGAAGAAGACGGGGATGAAGAAGCTGTTGCCCAGCACCGAGATGCGCTCTTCGAGCGGGCCGGTGTGGTCGCCCACGATGAGCCGGAGGCACAGGCCCGCCATGAACGCGCCGAGCGCCACGTCGACGTCGAAGAGCGCGGCCAGCGCCATGAGCCCGGTGAGCAGCAGCATGATCGTCCGCATGGTCCCCTGGGTGAGCCGGTGCTCGCCGGTGCGGATGAACCAGTCGATGACCCGCTGGTAGACGTCCTGGCGCTCGGCCTCGCTCAGGTGCCGGAGCTGGTCGTTGACGCGATGGGCCGCCCGCCTCATGCGGTGGCGGGTGCCGAGCGCCAGACCCGCCGTGAGCACGCCGAAGCCGATGAGGACGAGCGCCCCGACCCACGGCGAGTTGCTCGACAGCAGGATCGCCATCGCCGCCACCGGGCCGAGCTCGCCGACCGTGCCCTGGGCCAGGAAGGCCCTCCCCAGCGGCCGGTCGAGCACGCCCTGCTCCCGCAGGATCGGCATGAGCGTGCCGAGCGCCGTCGAGCTGAGCGCGATCGCCAGGGCCGCCGCGTTCAGCCACCGGTGCCCGGGGACGATGAGCATGCCGACCCCGAAGCCGATCACCAGGCAGACGAGCCAGGTGAGGGCGGCGGACCTCGTCCGTCGTCCGACGAGGTCGTTCGGGTCGATCTCGTAGCCCGCCGACAGGAAGAGCAGGCCCAGGCCGAGCTGCTTGAGCATCTCGAGGTTCGTGGCGCCCGCCAGCTGCAGCCCCGAGGGGCCGATGAGCACCCCGAGGCCGAGCAGCAGGACCACCTCGGGCAGGACGCGCCGGGTCGCGTGTCCGATCGCCGGGGCGACGAGCGTCGCCAGCACGATCCAGAACAGCGAAACGCTGGTCGACGAGGAGATCTCCATGAGCAGCATCCGGCGATCCTATGCGCGGGGACCAATCGCGCGGGGAGCGATCCCGGGGAGGCCGAGGGCCGGCGCGGACGGCCCGGTGGGCCTCGGCCGCGCGGGGACCGATCGGTGGTGGCGGTGGATCCGGGCCGGGTCGACGATCCGGCGCCGCAGAGGTCGCGTCCGGCCCGCCGGGGCCCCGTGCCCGGACCGGGCGGCCCCTGCCGGGGCCGATCGGGGAGCACCGGCCCGCCGGGACCGCGCTCAGCCCTGGCCGCCGGCGCACCGGAAGGTCGGCAGCTCGCCCTCGTGCCGGGGCAGCCAGTCGCCCAGTACGTCGATCTCGTCGGTCACCGTCCGGTACTCGTGGCCGGTGATGACGACGCTCATCGCGACGAGGCCGGCGCCCGTGTCGATGATCCCCAGCTGGCGCATCGTCGAGACGCCGGTGCGCTCGTTGGTCCCCCAGCCTGACTTGGCGTGCCCGCCGTCGACGGTCTCGATGCCGACGGCCTGGGCGTCGACGAGGTCGGCCATGAGCGAGTAGACGCGCCGGGCCGCCCCGTCGTCCGAGCAGGCCAGCCACGAGGCGAACCGGGCCTGGTCGGCGCTCGACCACTGGGTCATGCCGAAGCCGGTGTCGCCGCCGAGCGCCGCGTTCGGCAGCGTCAGCGTCGTCGTGTCGCCGCCCTCGCGCAGCAGGTTGTCGACCCTGGTGCTGGACTGGTAGCCGCCGCCGAGCGTGTCGAACAGCGTGCTCGCCGCGTCGTTGCTCGACTCGGTGATCGCCTGCGCTGCCAGCTCGTCGAGCCCGTCGCCCTCGCGCAGCGCCTCGACGGCGATCGGCACCTTGATCGTCGACCACGCCGTGGACTCGGGCACCTGGCCGACGGTGACGACCCCGCCGTCGGCGGTCGCGACGGACACCTGGGCGTCGTCGGGGAAGGACGCCACGAGCTGTTCGAGGCGGGTCCGCAGCGCGTCCTCGGGCGAGTCGCCCCCGGCCGCCCCGCAGCCGTTCAGCGCGGCGGCGAGGAGGGAGCACGCGAGCGCCGCGCCGATGGTCCCGGTGAGGGGACGCGCGGACGCCCGTCCGACGGCCCGGCGCGCGGACGCCCCGTCGGCGGGGACGCCCCTGGGCTGGTGCGATGGCATGGCGGTCCTTCCGGGGATGATGCTCCATTGTCCTCCGCGGCGTCGTCCCCGCGGCGTCGAGGCCCGTCCCCGGCGTCGGCGACGGGCGGTCCGGTCGTCCCGCCCCTCCCCGCCTCCCCGCGCCCGGGTCTCGGGACCTCCGCGGGGCGGGCCCGTGCGCCCCTCCCCGCGCCCCGGGTTTCGGAAGCGGCGGCCCTGACCTACGATGAAACAGAACGAGCATTCTGTTTTCGCACGGTGCTCTCCCGGTCCCACGGAGGAGGACGGATGACTGGTGAGGTCCTGCGCCTCGGTCTCGACGTCGGGTCGACGACGGTGAAGGCGGTCGTCATGCGCGGCCACGAGATGCTCTTCAGCGACTACCGGCGGCACAACGCCGACGTGCGCGGCGAGATGAGGCGGCTCCTGCTCGACATCGGCGAGCGCTTCCCGGACGACACCCTCAAGGTCGCCATGACCGGCTCGGGCGGCCTCGGCGTCGCCCGCATGATGAACGTCACCTTCATCCAGGAGGTCATCGCCGCGACCGAGGCGATCGAGCAGCTGAACCCCGATGTCGACGTCGTCATCGAGCTCGGCGGCGAGGACGCCAAGATCACCTACCTCCACCCGACGCCCGAGCAGCGCATGAACGGCTCGTGCGCCGGCGGCACCGGGGCCTTCATCGACCAGATGGCCACCCTGCTGCACACCGACGCCGCCGGCCTCGACGAGCTCGCCGGCCGCCACGAGAACCTCTACCCCATCGCCTCGCGCTGCGGCGTCTTCGCCAAGACCGACGTGCAGCCGCTCATCAACCAGGGCGCCCGCCACGAGGACATCGCCGCCTCGGTCCTCCAGGCCGTCGCCACCCAGACCGTCGCCGGCCTGGCCTGCGGCCGCCCGATCCGCGGCAAGGTCATCTTCCTCGGCGGCCCGCTGCACTTCCTGCCCCAGCTGCGCGAGGCCTTCACGCGCGTCCTCGGCGACCACGTCCACGACTACGTGAGCCCCGCCGACGGCCAGCTCCACGTGGCCGTCGGCGCCGCCTTCCTCGCCGACGGCCCGACCCTCTCGCTGCGCCACCTGGCTCAGATGCTCGACAGCGCCGGCGAGATCCAGGTGGCGTCCAAGACGATGCGCCCGCTGTTCCTCGACGAGGCCGAGCGCGCCGAGTTCGACGCGCGCCACGGCGTCGTCGACGTCGAGCAGGCCGACATGAGCGAGGCCGTCGGCGACCTCTACCTGGGCATCGACGCCGGGTCGACGACCATCAAGTCGGTCCTCATCGACGACGAGGGCACGATCATCCATTCCAGCTACGACTCCAACCAGGGCGACCCGGTCAAGGCCGCCGTGGCCATCGCCCGGGACGTCATCTCGGCCCTGCCCGCCGGCTCGACGATCGCCCGCACCTGCGTCACCGGCTACGGCGAGGACCTCGTGAGGACGGCCCTGCACGCCGACGAGGGCGAGATCGAGACGATGGCCCACTTCCGCGCCGCCCAGGCCGTCTGCCCCGGCGTGACGAGCGTCATCGACATCGGCGGCCAGGACATGAAGTTCGTCAAGATCCGCGAGGGCGTCGTCGACTCCATCGCCGTCAACGAGGCCTGCTCGGCCGGCTGCGGCTCCTTCCTGCAGACCTTCGCCGAGACGATGGGTGTCGATGTGCGCGAGTTCGCCCGGGTCGGCATGGAGGCCACGGCCCCCGTCGACCTCGGCAGCCGCTGCACCGTGTTCATGAACTCCTCGGTCAAGCAGGCCCAGAAGGAGGGCGCCGGCATCGCCGACATCTCCGCGGGCCTGTCCTACTCGGTGGTGCGCAACGCCCTCTACAAGGTGATGAAGTTGCGCGACGCCGGCGAGCTCGGCGACCGGGTCGTGGCCCAGGGCGGCACCTTCCTCAACAACGCCGTGCTGCGCGCCTTCGAGCTGCTCACCGGCGTCAACGTGAAGCGGCCGAACATCTCGGGCCACATGGGCGCCTACGGCGCGGCCCTCATCGCCAGGTCCCACGCCGCCCCGGGCGACGTCTCGGCCATGATGGACCGCGACCTGGAGGGCTTCTCGGTCGAGTCCAGCCAGCGCATCTGCAAGCTGTGCCAGAACCACTGCAAGCTCACCATCACGACCTTCGACGACGGCTCCCGCCAGGTCTCCGGCAACCGCTGCGAGCGCGGCGCCAGCCTGGACGCCCGTCCGCGCAAGAGCGAGACCCCGAACCTGTACGACTACAAGTACAAGCGGATGTTCGCCTACCGCCGGCTCACCGACGCCAAGGCCACCCGCGGTGAGATCGGCATGCCGAGGGCTCTGGGCATGTACGAGGACTACCCGCTGTGGTTCACGATCTTCACCCGGCTCGGCTTCAAGGTGCTCCTGTCCGGCCGCTCCAGCCACGACCTGTTCGAGTCGGGCATGGAGTCGATCGCCTCCGAGAACGTCTGCTACCCGGCCAAGCTGGCCCACGGTCACATCGAGTGGCTGCTCGACCACGGCGTGAGGACCATCTGGATGCCCTGCGTCAGCTACGAACGCAAGGAGATCGCCGAGGCGGACAACAACTTCAACTGCCCGATCGTCGCCTTCTACCCCCAGGTCCTCGAGAAGAACGTCGAACGGCTGCACGAGCCCGGCGTCACCTTCATGGACCCCTTCCTCAACCTGAACGACCCCGACAAGCTCGCCGAGCGACTCGTCGAGATCCTGGCCGCATGGGGGATCGGGCTGCCCGAGATGAGGGAGGCCGTCGCGGCCGGCTTCGCCGAACTCGACCGGGCCAAGGCCGACGTCAGGGCCGAGGGCGACCGCGCCATGCAGTACATGATCGAGCACGGCATGCGGGGCATCGTGCTGGCGGGGCGGCCGTACCACGTCGATCCCGAGATCAACCACGGCATCCCCGACCAGATCATCCAGCTGGGCATGGTCGTCCTCTCGGAGGACGCGCTGACCAACGGCATGCGCAGCACGGGCTTCGCCCGCCCCCTGCGCGTGCGCGACCAGTGGGTGTACCACACCCGCCTCTACGAGGCCGCCGCCCAGGTGCGTCGCGACCCGAGGCTCAACCTCGTGCAGCTGAACTCGTTCGGCTGCGGCGTCGACGCCGTCACGACCGACCAGGTCCAGGACATCCTCGAGCAGGCCGGCGACATCTACACCGTCCTGAAGATCGACGAGGTCTCCAACCTCGGCGCCGCCCGGATCCGCCTGCGCTCGCTGCGCGCCGCGGCGGCCGAGCGCGAGGAGGTCTCCCGCGAGGTCGACACGACGGCCCTCCCCGCCCCGGCCGCCGGACTCGTCACGGTGCCGGCGAGCAGCACCCCGCCGTACACGAAGGAGATGCGCAGGACCCGCACGGTCTACCTGCCCCAGATGTCCCCGATCCACTTCCAGGCCATCGAACCGCTCTTCCGGCGGGCCGGCTACCGGATGGAGCTGCTCGAGCACGCCTCGCGCGATGACATGGAGTGCGGCCTCAAGTACGTCAACAACGACGCCTGCTTCCCGGCGATCATGGTCATCGGCCAGCTCATCAACAAGTTCGTCTCCGGCGACGCCGACCCCGCCGCGTCCGCCGTGGCGATCACCCAGACCGGCGGCATGTGCCGCGCGACGAACTACGTCGGCATGCTGCGCCGCGGCCTGCGGGCCGCCGGCTATGGGGACGTCCCGGTGCTGGCGGTCTCGGCCCAGGGCCTCGAGTCCAACCCGGGCTTCAAGCTGACCCCGAGCCTCGTCCACGGGGCCATCCAGGGGCTCGTCCTCACGGACCTGCTCCAGGAGGTGCTCCTGCGCGTGCGCCCGTACGAGCGCGAGGAGGGCTCGGCGATGCGGCTCTACCGGCGCTGGAACACGCTCGTGCGCGAGTTCATGGTCGACCCCTCGTACTCCCCGACGGAGGGCCGCAGGGTGGGCTTCAAATGGCTGTGCCGCCGGATGGTCGGGGAGTTCGACGAGCTGCCGCTGCTCGACATCCCGCGCAAGCCGCGCGTGGGCGTCGTCGGCGAGATCCTCGTGAAGTTCCAGCCCGACGCCAACAACAACGTCATCGGCGTCATCGAGGACGAGGGCTGCGAGGCCGTCATGCCCGGCCTCATGGGCTTCTTCCTGCAGTCACTCGAGACCGGCCAGTGGCGCTACGAGAACTTCGGCCTCGACAGGTCCGGGCGGTACCTCAAGAGGCTGGCGCTGTGGTGCATCGAGCAGACCCAGAGGACCGCCGACCGGGCGCTGGCCGCCACGAACGGCAAGTTCGAGGTGCCCGAGCGCATCCACGACATGGCCGCCCGCGCCCAGAGGGTCATCTCGCTGGGCACCCAGGCCGGCGAGGGCTGGCTGCTCGTCGCCGAGATGATGCACCTCATCGAGCACGGCACGCCGAACATCATCTGCGCCCAGCCGTTCGCCTGCCTGCCCAACCACGTGGTCGGGCGCGGCATGTTCAAGACGCTGCGCGAGCTCTACCCGCAGGCCAACATCACCTCGATCGACTACGACCCGGGCGCCTCGGAGGTCAACCAGCTCAACCGCATCAAGCTGATGATCGCCACGGCCTTCAAGAACGAGCAGACCGTCGGGCTGAAGCAGTGGCAGTCCGACTTCGACACGGCCAGCCCGCTGGGGGCGGAGACGTCCTCCCCGTCGAGCCCCGACATCAGCATCGACGACGGCTCGGTGGGCTCCGCGGTCCGCTGACCGCCCGGGGCCGGAGGGCGGGCGAGTCGTACTCGTTCCCCTTGCTCGCACCCCGTTCCCCTGTTCCCACCTCGCTTCTGTGTTGTCGCCCCGGATGCGTCCCGGGTGTTGACGCGCAAGAGGAAGGAGCGAGGCGGGGGAGGGCGGGAGAGGAGGACGGACGATCGTCCGGCGGCGCTCAGGGGATCGGGGTGCTGCGCACCCGCATGCGGCCGTCGTCGTCCAGGGCGATGCGGACGGTGCGCCTCCACGCGTCCTTCGTGCCCGGATGGTCCGTGCGCCGATGCCAGCCACGGCTCTCGGGACGGGCCCTCGCTGCGGCGACGACGGCCGCGCCGACCAGCCGCAGGTTCGTCGTCGACAGCGCCGCCCCGGTCAGCGGGGCGCCGGTGGGCAGCCCGACGAGCTCGTCGGCGGCCCGCGCGAGCTCGGTGTGCTCGCGCGCCAGGCCGACGGCCCGGCCGGCCCCCGTGATGCGCGGCCGGGCGGCCGCCGGGACGCAGCCGCCGGGCGTGCGCTCGACCGGCGTGCCGGGCTCGTCGAAGGAGTCCGCCGTCCGCGCCAGACGGGCGCCGACGGTGAACCCGCCGACGAGGGCCTCGACCAGGCCGGCGTTCGACGGGCCGGCCGCGCCGCGGGCACCCGTGCAGGCGGCCTCGCCGGCCGCGTAGAGCCCGGGGACGGTGCTCGAGCCGTCCGGGGCGACGCCGATACCGCCGATCATCGTCTGCACCGCGGGCCGGACCGGCACCGGTTCGCGCGCCGGGTCGATGCCGTGCGCCCGGCAGGCGGCCAGCGTCGCGGACAGGGGCGGTGCGGCCCAGCTGGACTCGCCGATGCGGGTGCCGTCCAGGAGGAGGCGCTGGCCGGCGTGCCCGGCCAGCCAGTCGTGGACCGCCATCGCCAGCTCGTCGGAGGGCTTCAGCTCGTCCTCGCCGAGCCCGGCGAGCGCCGGGCGCCCCTGCCCGTCGACGAGCACGGCCCCGGCTCGACGCAGTTCGCGGCCCAGCGTGATCGCCGGGTCGAGCGGGAGGGCCAGCTCGTCCGGCAGGTCGACGGCGGTCGGGGCGCAGGCGGTGAACTCCATGTCGCGCAGCTCGGCGCCGGCGCGCAGCGCCATGGCGGCGGCGTCGCCGGTGGCGGTCACCGGGGCGGTCGTGCGCGGCCAGAACTGCTCGGCCCCGCCGCCGGCCAGCACGACGACGGGGGCCAGCCAGTCGACGAGCGCCCCATCGGAGCGCAGCGCGCGCAGGCCGGCGACCCGGCCCTCGTCGTCGGTGAGCACGTCGACGCCGCGCATGCCGGTCTCCAGCCGCAGGCGCGTGCCCAGGCGCCCGGCCAGGGTGCGCACCGCCGACGCGAGGCCGCGCTGCACCTGGTGCCCGGTGGTCTCGTGGCGTCCCGGCCGAGTCGCGTCGGCGCGCTCGAGGAGCTCCGCGACCCTGGCGTGGACGAGCGGCGCGGTCCTCAGCAGATGGCTCAGCGCCCGCCGGTCGGCGACGCCGAGGCCCCTGCGCAGCGCCTCCTCGGGGTCGTGGGGCCCGGCCCACCCGTCGAGGCGTCCGGTCGAGATCGCGGTGGCCCCGTCGAGCAGCGTGCCGCCGGTCACCAGCGCCGTGTCGACGCCGGCGGCGGCCAGCTGCATGGCTGCGCCCGAGCCGGCGGCCCCCGCGCCGACGACCACGACGCGGGCCCGCCTCGTGAGCCCGGGCTCCGGCGCGCCGAGTTGTCGCGCCGATCGGATCGTCGTCGCCATGGGTCCCCCTCGTCCGCGGAGTTTCGCACCGCCCCTGCTCACAATGCCACGGACGGGCCCGCGTCGGAGCCGCGACCGGCGGTGAGAGAATGAACTCGTCGCCGCAGCCGCCGGCGGCCACGGGAGAGTACGAGGAGCACTCCATGCGCATCGCCTTCGGCGCCGATCACGCCGGTTTCGACCTGAAGGAGCGGCTCGTCGAGCACGTGCGCTCCAGGGGCCACGAGGCCATCGACGTCGGCACCCACGGCCCGGCCAGCGTCGACTACCCGACGTTCGGCAGGCGGGCGGCCCGGAAGGTGCTCGACGGCGAGGCCGATCGCGCCGTCCTCGTGTGCGGCACCGGCATCGGCATCGGCATGAGCGCCGGCAAGCTGCCCGGCATCCGCTGCGCGGTGGTCTCCGAGCCCTACTCGGCGAGTCTCGCCCGCCGCCACAACGACGCCAACGCGCTGGCCATCGGCTCGCGCGTCCTCGGCCCCGGCCTGGCCGAGATGATCGTCGACGAGTTCCTCGACGCGGAGTTCGAGGGCGGCCGCCACGCCCGCCGGGTCGGCATGATCGAGCCGCCCGCCGACGCCTGCTGAGCCCCGTCGCGGAGCGAAACCCGTTGTGGCCCGATCCACGTCGGGTCGTCGACCCGCCGGCCCCCCGTCCCCGGTGAGAATGTCCACCCGCTATGGTCGGGATCATGAGAATTGGCATACCAAGGGAGTCGCTGCCCGGCGAACAGCGGGTGGCGGCAACGCCCAAGACGGTTCCACAGCTCATCAAGCTGGGTTACAGCGTCGTGATCGAGCATGGCGCCGGCGAGCGCGCCTCCTACTTGGACGACGACTACATCGCGGCGGGCGCCGAACTGGCCGACACCGGCACGGTGTGGGGCAGCGACATCGTCATGGCGGTCAACGAGCCGAGCGTCGAGGAGCTGGGTGCGATGCGTCCGGGCGCGACGCTCATCACCTTCCTCCACCCGCGAGCCAATCCCGGCCTCCTCGAGGCCCTGCGGAAGGCCGGCGTCACCGGCCTGAGCATGGACATGGTGCCGCGCATCAGCCGGGCCCAGGCCATGGACGCCCTGAGCTCCACGGCGAGCATCGCCGGTTACCGGGCCGTCGTCGAGTCGGCCTACGCGTACGGCAAGACCTTCGCGGGTCAGGTCACCGCCGCCGGCAAGATGCCCCCGGCCAAGGTCTTCATCATCGGCACCGGCGTCGCCGGCCTCGCGGCGGTCGGCGCCGCCAAGTCCATGGGCGCCGAGGTCTTCGCCACCGACGTCCGCCCCGAGACGGCCGAGCAGGTCGAGTCGATGGGCGGCACCTTCGTCCACGTCCGTCCCGCGGCCGGCGACCAGGGGGTCAGCTCCGACGGCTACGCCAAGGAGACCTCCGAGGACTACAACAAGCGCGCCGCGGAGCTCTACGAGGAGCAGTGCCGGAAGGTCGACATCGTCATCCTCACGGCCGCCATCCCCGGCAAGCCGAGCCCGAAGCTCATCACCCCCGAGATGGTGGCCTCGATGAAGCACGGCTCGGTCATCGTCGACATGGCGGCCCTGGGCGGCGGCAACTGCATGCTCACCCACCCGGGCGAGGAGTACGTCACCGACAACGGCGTCACCATCATCGGCTACACCGACATGGCCAGCCGCCTGCCCGCCCAGTCCAGCCAGATGTACGCCACGAACATGGTGAACCTGGCCAAGCTGGCCACCCCGGCCAAGGACGGCCGGTTCGTCATCGACTTCGACGACGAGGTGCTGCGCAACATGACCGTGACCCGCGACGGCGAGGTCACCTTCCCACCGCCGCCGATCCAGGTCTCCGCGGCGCCGAAACCCGCCCCCGGCGCGGCCGCCGCCGAACCCGCCGAGAGGGAGCCGGAGAAGCCGAAGAAGGAACGGCCCTGGTGGTTCCTGCTCCTGGTGGTCGGTCTGCTGTCGGTGGCGCTCATCGCGCTGCTGACCTTCGCGCCCGGAAGCTTCGTGAGCCTGTTCGGCACCTTCGCCCTGGCCTGCGTCGTGGGCTACTACGTGGTGTGGAACGTCTCGCACGCCCTGCACACGCCGCTCATGAGCGTCACCAACGCGATCAGCGGCATCATCATCGTCGGCGCGCTCCTGCAGCTGCCCAAGGACAACATGGTGATCACGGTCATCGCGGCCCTCGGCGTGCTCATCGCGTCGATCAACATCTTCGGCGGCTTCTCGGTCACGCGCCGCATGCTCAACATGTTCAGGAAGGGTGATCGCTGATGACTCTCCTCGAAGCGAGCGTCGCCAATTTCACGCAGGCCACCTACATCATCTCCGGCCTGCTCTTCATCCTCGCCCTCGTGGGGCTGAGCAAGCACGAGACGGCCAAGCGGGGCAACGTCTTCGGCATCCTCGGCATGGCCTTCGCGCTCATCGCCTCGATCGTCTCGCTGGCGGTCGGCGACACGCGGGCCCTCGCCTGGGCCCTCATGATCATCGCCATGGTCATCGGCGCCGTGATCGGTCTGTGGAAGGCCGCCAAGGTCGAGATGACCGGCATGCCCGAGCTGGTCGCCCAGCTGCACAGCTTCGTCGGCCTGGCCGCCGTGCTCGTGGGCATCAACGCGTTCATCGAGAACCCCGAGGCCCCCGCCTTCCAGATGCACGAGATGTGGATCGGCGTCTTCATCGGCGCCGTGACCTTCACCGGGTCGATCGTGACCTGGGGCAAGCTGGCCGGCAAGATCAAGTCGGCCCCGCTGACCCTGCCCGGACGCAACTGGCTCAACCTGGGCGCCCTCATCGCGATCATCGCCTGCGGCATCTGGTTCGCCGACGGCGGCGGCTGGTTCCCGCTCATCGCGCTGACGATCCTGTCGCTGCTGCTCGGCGTCCACCTGGTCGCGGCGATCGGCGGGGCCGACATGCCGGTCGTCATCTCGATGCTCAACAGCTACTCGGGCTGGGCGGCCGCCTTCAGCGGCTTCAGCCTCCAGCTGCCCGTCCTCATCGTCACCGGCGCCCTCGTCGGCGCGTCCGGCGCGATCCTGTCGTACATCATGTGCAAGGCCATGAACCGCAACTTCGTCTCGGTCATCCTGGGCGGCTTCGGCCAGTCCGACGCCGGGGCGGGCGCCGGTCCCGAGGGCGAGATCACCGAGCTCGACACGACCGGCGTGGCCGATCTTCTCAAGGGCTCCACCTCGGTCATCATCACGCCCGGCTACGGCATGGCGGTCTCGCAGGCGCAGGCCCCGGTGGCCGAGCTCGTCCGCAAGCTGCACGACCACGACGTCGAGGTCCGCTTCGGCATCCACCCGGTGGCGGGGCGCCTGCCCGGCCACATGAACGTGCTGCTGGCCGAGGCGCACGTGCCGTACGACATCGTCCTGGAGATGGACGAGATCAACGACGACTTCAAGAACACCGACGTCGTCCTCGTCATCGGCGCCAACGACACCGTCAACCCCGCCGCCATGGAGCAGGGCACCCCGATCTCGGGCATGCCGGTCCTGCACGTGTGGGAGGCCGGCCGGGTCGTCGTCTTCAAGCGCGGCATGAGCGCCGGCTACGCCGGCGTCCAGAACCCCCTGTTCTTCAACGAGAACACGGTGATGTGCTTCGGCGACGCGAAGGAGTCGATCAACGCCATCAACGCCGCCCTGTGACGAACGTCCGGTGCTGAGCGAGGGGCCGGTCACCCCGGTGGTGACCGGCCCCGTCCGTGCCAGGGGTGCAGCCGGACCTTCATCCTGGTGCGGACGAGAACCCGGACCGGAGCAGCCGACAGGCACCGGGATGCCGGTGCCACCAAGGGCGCGTGCCGTACCGGCGCGGTTCATGCGTCCGGTGCGCATGGGTGATCGGCTGAGGCGCCGTGCGTGGGCCCGGGGTGCCGCGCAGCGGCCAGGGGATCTGGGCCGAGCCGACCGGTTCTCACGACTGAAGGGGGACGATTCCGAGGTGAGCAACCCCAAGAAGACCAGGGCAACAGGCGCGCGGGGCCGCCGATCGAACCGTATGAGCATCAAGGACGTTGCCCGCCTGGCAGATGTGTCGTACCAGACCGTCTCACGCGTGATCAATGATGACCCACGGGTGAGCGACCGTACTCGCGATCACGTGTGGAGGATCATCCAGTCCACGGGTTTCGTCCCGAACCCCGCAGCCCGGGCGCTGGTCATGCGGAGGTCGAGCCTCATCGGGATTCTCACCGATGGCTCGACGCGCTACGGGCCGGCCGGCGTTCTCGCGGCAGTCGAGAACGCGGCCAGGGACGAGGGCTACGCCGCGAATGTCCTCGTGCTTGCCGAGGCCGACTCGCGTGGCACGGTTCGCGCGTACCAGCACTTCATCGATCAGGGCGTCGCGGGCATCGTGGTCATCGCCCCCAAACTGCCTCTGGCGGAGGCGGTCCGTGAGACGAAGTTCTCAGTGCCGGTCGTGATGGTCGCTGCCGGGGAGTCAAGCGTCCCAGGGGTCGCCGTCGTCTCGGAGGACCAGGAGTACGGTGCGCGGCTCGCGACACGTCGCCTGCTCGACAAGGGACATCGTGAAGTGGCTCACCTCGCGGGGGAACTCAGCTGGCTGGATGGCCGGGTGCGGTTGCGCGGGTGGCAGTCCGAGCTGCGCGCAGCGGGCATCGAGCCGCCACCCCACATCCAGGGCGACTGGACCGGGGAGAGCGGCTACGCCGCGGGTAGGCGCATGCTCGACGAGGGCTTGCCCTCCTCGATCTTCGTTGCGAGTGATCTCATGTGCCTGGGGATGCTGAGGGCCTTCTACGAGGCCGGGGTGCGTGTGCCGGACGACATCAGCGCGGTCTCCTTCGACGACAGCGAGTTCGCCGCCCAGTTCTACCCCCCGCTCGACAGCGTCCGGCAGGACTTCAACCGCCTGGGGCAGGAGGCTGTGCACATGCTCCTGCGTCTCATCCAGGGCGAGCCCGCCGGCACGGTCGCCATACCGCCGGTGCTGACGGTGAGGAGCTCTGTCGCACGGCCCCGTGCCGCCGTCGCACGGTCCAGCACCACCGGGTGAGTTCCCGATCGGTGACCCGGGGGGCGCGGCCCGGCGTGCCGCGACGTCCGGTCACGTCCCGGGGTGCGGTGCAACGGGACGTCCTCCGAGCGAGTCGGGCCGACGGGACGGGCGTGGCCCCCATCGGCTCGTCAGTCACCGGACGTCCCACCAGTGCGCTGGGCGCCGGGTGAGCGGACTCATGGCGTTCACGTGACGTACCGCCGCCCTTGTGCTCGATCCCGCTGCCCACCACGGGAAGAGGTGTGATGCCTCGTCCCGGGGCGGATCCGAGCCACGCATCAGCGGCGCTGATCCGTGCGGGAGCAGCTCTTGACACGGCTGTGCAAAACGTTCACACTATGTGATGACGAAACGTTCACAATCAAAGGATTGCGGCGCACGCGTCAACCGTGAGTCAACGTGGATCGAAGGAGATTGACGATGCAACGACGAACTGTCTTGCTTGCTGCGGCTGGTATTCCGATCAGCGCGTTGTTCCTGCAGGGATGTACGTCTTCTGGTGAGAGCGCGGCAACGGCGACGAATGCGGAGGTCAACGCGAAGGCCGATGAGGCGATCCGTCAGCTGGAATCGGCCGTGAGTGCCACCGGGCCGCATGGCGAGAGCGCCGCCGCCGCCTCGGAGGTCGACCTCACCGACTCCGACATCGACACCGTGAAAGCGATGGGGGCGACCGCCGCGATTGCGATGCACACGAGCGGTGACGACTGGTCGGCGGCGCAGATCGCCGGCCTCACGTCGCGGTTCAACGAGCTCGGCATCAAGATCACGTCGACCACGGACGCGAACATGGACCCCAGCAAGCAGGTGTCCGACGTCGAGACGATCCTGGCCCAGAAACCGAACATCCTCGTCTCCATCCCCACCGATCCTGTCGCGACCGCCTCGGCATATCGAATGGCCGTGGACCAAGGCGTCAAGATCGTGTTCATGGACAACTGTCCGGACGGCTTCACCGCAGGGCCGGACTATGCCTGTGTCGTCTCATCCGACAACTACGGGAACGGAGCGATCTCAGCGCATCTCATGGCGAAGACCCTCGGCGGGCAGGGGAAGATCGCTGCCATCTATTACGAAGCCGATTACTTCGTGACGAACCAGCGCTACCAGGGGTTCAAAGAGACGCTCACGAGCAACTACCCGGACATCCAGATCATTGCGGAGCGAGGCATCAGTGGTTCCGATCTCGCCGGCTCGGCTCAGAAACAAGCCGATGCCCTCCTCAGCCAGAACGCCGATCTGAACGGCATCTGGGCCGTGTGGGACGTCCCCGCTGAGGGAGTCATCGCTGCGGCGCGTTCCGCAAGCCGGACAGATCTTGGAGTGGCCTCCGAAGATCTTGGCAAGAACGTTGCGATCGCAATGGCCCAGGGCCAGTATGTCTGCGGACTCGGCGCACAGCGTCCATATGATGCCGGGATCACCGAGGCAAATGCAGCGGCCAAGGCCCTGTTTGGCCAGACGATTCCTGCCTTCATTGCGCTGAGCCCGCTGGCGGTGACCAAGGACAATGTTGCTGATGCCTGGCGGAGCGTCTATCACACCGACCCGCCCGAAGAAGTCCGGCAGGCGCTGGAGGCATGACCGTGACCGGTTGCACTGAGCCGACCTTGATCAGGATGTCGGGCATCCGCAAGAGTTTCAACGGCGTGCAGGTCCTCAACGATGTCGACTTCGAAGTGAGGGCAGGGGAGATACACGCGCTGGCGGGAGGGAATGGGGCCGGCAAGTCAACTCTCATGAAGATCCTCCAAGGCGTCTACCAGAAAGATGCCGGAACGATTGAGATCCAGGGGAGGCCGGCACAGCTGAACACATACGCCGATGCACGGCGTCAGGGCATCGGGATGGTCTTCCAAGAGTTCTCCCTGGTCCCCACGCTGACGGTCGCGCAGAACATCTACCTCAACGATGAGCCGCGCTCGGCAATGCTCATCCGAGATGCCGAGATGGTTGCCGGCGCCCGGGAGATATTGGAGCGGATGCAGGTCGACCTGGACCCGCGTGCCGAGCTGGTGACCCTGGGCACGGCCTATTGGCAGCTCACCGAAATCGCCAAGGCCTTGCGGGGGAAAGCCCGAGTGCTCATCATGGACGAGCCCACCGCATCATTGGCCAGGAAGGAGGCGGATCGGCTTTTCGAGCTGCTGCGGAACCTGCGAGAACAGGGCATCGGCATCATCTACATATCCCACCGCATGGAAGAGATCTACGAGATAGCGGACAGGATAACGATTCTCCGGAATGGATCGAATCTGCTCACCAGGCCGATCTCCGAGACCACCCAGGAGGAGATCGTTCGGGGGATAGCGGGGAAGGCCGTGGCCCTCACTGCTGCTGGTTCCACGGGGCAGTGCGGGGGCGTGCTGCTGCAAGTCACCGGCGTGAGTGCGCAGCGCAAGCTGCACGATGTCTCCTTCGAGGTGCACGCCGGCGAGGTCATAGGGGTGGCAGGACTCATGGGATCCGGCCGGACCGAGCTCCTTGAGGCCTTGTTCGGAATCAATCGGATAACCAAGGGCAGTACCGTCCTCGACGGTCAACCCATATCGCCGAAGAGTCCGAGGGACGCCATCGCGGCAGGCGTCGTGCTGATTCCGGAGGATCGGCGCCGTCAAGGACTCATACTCAAGCACTCCGTCCAGGAGAACCTCGTTCTCCCGGATCTCTCGGCAGTGCTGCGCGGCGGTCTGCTCTCAGCGGCCGCCGAACGGGACCGCGCAGTTCAGCTGATTGGTTCCTACGGCATCAGGGGCGCCGGCCCGAACCTGCCCGTCGAGGTGCTGTCGGGCGGCAACCAGCAGAAAGTGGTGATCGGCAAGTGGCTGGGGGTCGGCCCCCGACTGCTGCTCATGGACGAGCCGACCGCAGGGGTGGACATCGGAACGAAAGCAGAAATTGTCAGACAGGTGAGGGAGTTTGCTCGAGACGGCGGTGCAGTCCTTGTTGCTTCGAGTGAGTATCAAGAACTCATCGCCATGAGTGATCGGTATCTCATCATGCGAGGTGGCTCCATCATCCGCAGTCTTCCGGCGGATGCGGTGCCGGACGAAACCACGTTGGAGATGTGGGTACAAGGAGTTGAGCAATGACCGAATCATCAATCGGGGGGACACATTCCCGGGCCAAGGGCCTGTTGAGCCGGGTGAACCTTGGGCAGTACATCATATACCTGGCGTTCGCCGTCACTTTCGTCCTGTTCGCAGTCGTGCTTGACGATCGGGGCTTTCTCACCAGCGGAAACCTCATGAACATCCTCCGGCAGAGCGCCATCGTGGGCGTGATCGCGGTGGGGATGACTTTCGTCATCGCCGATGCCGAAATCGATCTTTCGGTCGGCTCGGTGGCCGGACTCGTTTCCGTGGTCACTGCCATGGCGATCTCCCACTGGGGCATTCTTGCCGGAATCGTTGCAGGACTCATGGTCGGGATGCTCATCGGGCTCATCAACGGAAGTCTGGTGGCCTTCGTGAAGATCCCGTCATTCCTGGTGACCCTGGCAATGATGGGGATCGCGTTCGGCCTGGCCCAATGGGTCACTGATTCTGCACCCCAGCCCATCCTGAAGCAGGGCTACAACATGGCCTTTGGCTCCGGTGACATCGGACCGTTGCCGGGCCTGGTGATCTGGTTCCTCATCGTGGCGGGCTGCGGCGCATTTGTTCTCAAGAAGACCCGCTTCGGACGCCATGTCGTCTCGGTCGGCGCCAATCCGACCGCTTCGATCTACACCGGGATCAGCGTTGTCCGAACAAAATTCCTGGTCATGCTGATCTCCTCGGCCGTCGCTGCGCTCGGCGGAATGCTGTACGCCGGGCGGCTGCAATCCGGACGGTACCAGTGGGGCCAAGGCGACGAGATGAACGCCATCGCGGCCGTCATCCTTGGCGGCACGGCCCTGGCGGGCGGCCGGGGCTCCGTCCTCGGGACCGTGTTCGGCGCACTCTTCATGGGACTCATCAACAACGGGCTGATTCTGGCAGGTCTCAGTTCCCCGCAGCAGCAGGTCGTCCGAGGGGTCATCATCATCCTTGCCGTGGCACTGGGCAGCAAGAAATAAGAGAAGTGAAGGGAAATAACATGGGAACCGTTCCATTGGAAAAGACGCCTCAGCTCGAGGTGGCGAACCAGAGATTCCTGATCGAGGGTGAGCCCGGGGCGCTCTACGGCGGCGCCGTCCACTACTGGCGGCTTGATCGGGAGAAGTGGTCAGGGATCCTCGACGCCGTCGTGGCCATGGGTTATCGCATGATCTCCATCTACATCCCGTGGGAGGTCCATGAGCTGGAGCGCGGCAGGTTTGATTTCGGTGAGATCAACCCCGCGAACGACATCGATGCCTTCCTGAGCCTTTGTGAGGAGAAGGGCCTTCGTATCGTCGTGCGGCCGGGGCCGCAGATCAATTCCGAACTCACCGGATTCGGGTACCCGCGGCGTATCCTCGCCGATGAGTCACTGCACGCCCGCAATGCACGCGGTACGCGAGTGGTCCTCACCCAGGCGCCCCGCCCGATCCCGGCCCTGAGCTACGCCGCTGACAAGTTCTTCGAGGAGACCGCGTTGTGGTATGACGCGATCTGCCCCATCCTCGTCCGGCACGCCTACCCGAGGGGCGGGCTCGTCGCCTGCCAGGTCGACAACGAGATGGCCTATTTCTTCGGACTCAACTACTATTCGTCGGACTACTCCGAGGCCTCGATCGAGAAGTATCGCGCGTTCCTCGCCGAGAAGTACGGTTCCCTGGCCGAGATCTCCAAGGCCCACCGTACCCGGTACGACGCCCTGGAAGACGTGGATCCGCCGCGCAAGTTCTGCGCACGGCAGCCCGGCGACCTGCCGGTCTACTTGGACTGGGCGCAGTACCGGGAGAACTATCTGGTCGACTCGATTGCTCGGCTCGCCGACATGCTCCGTGAACGTGGCCTGGCCTCGATTCCGCTCTTCCACAACTACCCGCATCCGCTCGGGCCGGGCGGTGCCTCGTCAAACTTCACGACGCCGTTCAATCTCATCGCCCTGGAGCGGGTTGTCGATTTCGTCGGCTTCGATGTCTATTCCCGCAAGGAACTCTTCCAGCACGTGAGGACGGTCACGAGCTATGTGTCCGGGTCGAGCCGGTATCCGTACATCCCGGAGTTCATCGCAGGTGTCTGGGCCTGGTACCTGAACCCCGGTGACCTGCACGATGAAGAATTCGTCACCAAGGCTGCACTGATGCATGGCATCAAGGGGTTCAGCAGGTACATGCTCGTCGAACGCGACAGGTGGCTCGACTCCCCGATCCGTCGTGATGGCACCGTTCGGGAGGACAAGGCCCACGTCTTCGGGCAGGCCAACAGAATGCTCGACCGCCTCGACTGGCAGCACATGGATCTTCTCGCCCCGGTCGCCCTGCTGGCGAACCGTGACTATGACAGGCTGGAGGCTGCCAGCGTACTCGTGTCGTTCCCGGGAGATTTCCTGGAAACCCCCAGCACGTTCAGCGAGTACCCGAACATCCTCACCGTCGATGAGAGCGACATCGGATTCCAGCAGCCCGTCCAGCTGGCGAAGCGCGACTGGTTCGGGGCCTGGTACGAGAACTTGGAGCGGTCACGTGCCGGCTTCGTCATCAGCGACACGGAGGCAGATCTCGAGCTGCTCGCGCAGCGCAGGATCGTTGTCCTCACCACCTTCGAGTTCCTCTCCGCGCAGACCCAGCAGACCCTTGTCGATTACGTTCGCCAAGGCGGGACGCTGATCCTCGGCCCCACAATCCCGACTCTCGGTGCCGACATGGAGCCGTGCACGATCCTTTCCGACGCCCTGGGCGGCAATTCGACTGGATCGGCGGAGCTCGGCGAGGGGAGCGTTCACGTCGTCGAGTCGCCCGGTGACATGGCAGCCGTACTGGGCCAGGTCTTGGCCGGTCTCGGGGAAACCCCGGTGACGATCGACAACCAGCTGCTGCGCTCGACGATCCATCAGAATTCGGCGAACCCGAAGGATCTCGTCGTCTTCATCGCGAACCCCACGGACGAACCGCAGACCGCTACGGTCACGACCGAGACCCCCATCGTGGCATGCCAGGATGCGTGGTCGGGCGAACAACTGTCCAGCACGGAACCCCTCATGTGCGAACTCCCGCCCTACACCGTCCACGCCTTCCGCATCGCCCTGGACTGAAAGGAACCATCAATGTTGCACGCGAATGCGCAGATGCTTGACATCGACGTCGATCAATGGCGCGCCGCCCAAGACCTCATCCTGCATTCCGGGAAGGCTGCTCCCCGGCTGGTCATCATCCACGACCATGGCCGAGTCCAGAAGGCGCGTTTCTCCGACGGGGAACCCCTCGCCGATGCCCCGACCTCGATCACCGATCCCAGGCGGACGGCCGCGGAACTGTTCGCCGAGTTCAACGAGCGGGTCGAATTCGTCATGGTCATGGAACGCGATGCCGTCGATGACTACTTCGCCCGGGTCCAAGGGGCATGGACGATCGACGCCGATCTGGACGATTTCGTGACGACCATGTTTGCCGCCCTCGACGACGATCCTGAGGGTATCGTGGTGCATCCCGGGCCGGCAAGCGGTCAGCTGGGACTGCAATGGCGACTCGGCTGGGGCCATGAGGAGATCGTCGCCAAGGTGGCCTCGGCGATATCGCCGGATTCCTGGGTGGTTCTGGGCAGTCACGACGTCGACCGGCTCGTGGCGAGTCTTCTCATCCACTTCGACGAGGACCTCGAGGTCGACTTGTTCACGACGGCGGCCCCTGAGCGGGTCGACCTGATCGGGGGACGTGAGGAAGTGCTCGAACGGCTGATCGACCTGGTGGGGCAGCAGGGCGGAAGGGTCGGCTTCGCGCTGTCCGTCGATCATCAGCTGGCGCCCGAGCTCCTGGCCGCCACGGACAAGGCGCGGGTGATCGCCGCCCACCCCGGTGAGGCCACCGTCCGCACGCCATGAATCCTCCGGTGGTCGTCCAACCGGCCGGATGAGCGGGTGTCCCGGGCAGTTCCTGCCCGGGACACCCGCCTGTCGTCGGCACGACATCGGGTGTTTCCCCCGGAGCCACCACGAGCCCGTGACCGGCGGACATCGGTCGTGGCAGCCAGCCGCGGGACGGGGCCGTGGCGCCTCAGCGGTTCTCGCTGAGCAGCTGCACGAGGTCACGCGCCATCGGGCTGCGCATCGTGCGGCCCACCGGCTCGGGCAGGGCCAGCCGCCAGTTGGGGTAGACGCCGACCGTGCCGGGCATGTTGGGCCGGCCCCGCACCATGGCGGCGTCGTCGAGCACCGCGAGGACGACCCTGCTCGGGGCCGAGCCGAGACGGCGGTAGCGCGCCATGATGGCGTCGTGGATCTCCTGCTCGCCGATCCGGCGGCCGGGCTTGCCGGGATCGACGCCGGCGTCGACGGCGAGCTCGCGGCGGGTGCGCTCGATCTGGTCCCAGTCGGCGCTCTTGCCGATGCGCCGCAGGTCCTCGACGTCCGAGCCGGTGATGAGCCCGGCGACCGTCACCTGGTCGTGGGTCGACGAGGTGCCGATGGCCAGCTCGGGGAAGTCGTCGGTGTCGACGCGCATGGCCGAGCGGTTGGCGAGCATGCCGATGTCGGTCATGGACTCGCGCACCCCGGCAGGGACGGTGCCCATGTCCTCGCCGACGATCCAGGCGCCGGCGCGCATGGCCTCCAGACGGAGGACGGCCAGCAGCGCGTGCACCGGGTAGGTGACGTAGACGCCCTCCGCGGCGGTGCCGTCCTTCGGCACCCAGTACAGGCGCCACAACTGCATGACGTGGTCGATGCGCAGCGCCTTGGCGTGGCGCAGCCCCTCGTGGACCATCTCGATGAACGGTCCGAAGTCGTGGAGGACGAGCGCCTGCGGGTTGAACGGCGGCAGCCCCCAGCGCTGGCCCTCGATGTTGTGGGTGTCGGGCGGGCAGCCGATCTCGAAGTCGAAGCACAACGAGTCCTGGAAGGCCCAGGCGTCCTCGCTGCCCTGGTCGAAGCCGACCGCCAGGTCGGCGATGACGTCGACGCCGCAGGTGCAGGCCTCGGCGTACTGGACGTCGGCGACCCACTGGCACCACGCGTAGAAGGAGACCTTGTCGGCGTGCGCCCCGGCCCAGCGGCGCACCGCCTCCGAGCCCGGGCGGTGCAGCTCGGCGGGCCACTCCTGCCAGTCGGAGCTGTCGAGCTCGTCGGCGATGGCGCACCACACGGCGAAGTCGCGCAGGGCCCTGCCGCGGCGCTGGCGGTAGTCGGTGTACTCGATGTTCTCCTCGTCCCGCACGGCGCCCCAGACGCGCCACAGCGCCTCCTTCTTGAGGGCCCACACGGCGGAGCGGTCGATGAGGCGCTCCGCGTTGAGGGCCCGCCCGGCCGCCGACAGATCGGACAGGTCGACGCGCTCGGCGCCGGGGGCCTCGCCGGGCGCGACGTGGAGAAGGTTGAGGAACTGGCGGCTCGCCGGGGAGTACGGGGAGTCCTGCGGATGGCTCACCGGGGCGATGGCGTGCACCGGGGAGACCTGGACGCAGCCGGCGTGCTGGGAATGGGCGATGCGGCAGATGCGTCCCAGGTCGCGGAAGTCGCCGATGCCCCACGAGTCCTGCGAGCGGGCGGCGTACAGCTGCAGCTGCCAGCCCCAGCTGCGGTCGGGGGAGCGCAGGCTCTCGGGCGCGGCGATGACGAAGCGGCGCAGACCGTCATCGGTGTGCAGGACGTGGTAGCCGGGAACGTCGACGACGCCGTGGGCCCGGTAGTGGTGGCCGCCCTCGAGGACGAGATCGCCGAAGAGCTCGGGATGGTGGCGGCCCGGCGTGCAGACGAGCGGGGCGCCGATGCCGGGGGGCGGCTCGTCGCGGAAGTGGTCGTCGACGAGCTCGAGCGTGCTCGTGGGGACCTCGACGACGGCGCCCGCGGCGTTGACGTAGCTGCCGCTCACGCCCAACGGCTCCAGTCGTCCCAGGAGGTCGTCGCGCCGGTTCGCCTCGGTGCTCTGCCCGCCCGCAGCCTGATCGCCGAAGCCAGGGGCGTGAGCGTTCTCTTTCAAACTCACCCCCCCAGGCTATAGGGCCGGTTCGGCGGCAGGGGCGATCCGCGGGCCGGGGCGCTCGGGGACCCCCTGACGGGGCCCCGCACCGGCGTGGCGCCGCCCCGCACGCGCCGGGGCGCGGAGGCCGTCGCGCGGGCCGCCCGCCCCGCACGATGAGGGCCCTGACGAGCCCGGACGCGGCTCGCCCCGCGGGCGTACGAGGGCCCCGACCCCTCCGGGCCCTTCCGCGGCCGTCCGGCGCGCCGGGCGGGGCAGGGCCTAGGCTTGCCCACGTGCCCAGCAACGACACCCAGAGCGACGACGCCTTCCGGGTCGACCTGCGCGGCCTGGTCGGCCTGCTCGGCCACAACCTCTACTCGAGCCCGCGCGTCTTCGTGCGCGAGCTCCTGCAGAACGGCGTCGACGCGCTCACCGCATCCGATCCCCGCCCCGGCGACCGGCGCCCCGGCATCGAGCTCATCGGCTCGGACGCCGCCTCCGACGGGCGCATGCACTGCCTCGACTCGGGCGTCGGGCTGGACGCCGACGACGTGCGCGCCTTCCTCGCCACCATCGGCGGCTCGTCGAAGCGCGGCCACGACGAGACGATGCTCGGCCGTTTCGGCATCGGCCTGCTGAGCTGCTTCGTCGTCACCGACCGCATCGAGGTGCTCACCCGCAAGGGCGACGGGCCGGCGATCCGCTGGATCGGCCACGAGGACGGCACCCACGAGACGGTCCCGGCGTCCGGCCTCGACGACGAGCGCACCGCCTGGCTCGCCGCCGGCCCCGGCACGTGCGTCTCGCTGCGCCCGACGGCCGCCACCGCCCACTGGCTCACCTCCGAGCGCGTCACCCGGCTGGCGAGGACCTTCGGCTCCTACCTGCCGTACCGCGTCGTGAGCGCCCGCCCCGACGCGACCCCGGTGACCATCGCCCCGACGACGCCGCCGTGGCGGCTGGCGGGCCGCGCCCGACGTCGCGAGTGCGAGCGCCTCGCCCGCGAGGAGCTGGGCGTCGAGCCCCTCGCCGTGCTGCCGGTGGCCGTCCCCGAGGCCGGTCTCGACGGCGTCGTCGTCATCCTCGACCAGCAGGCGCAGGCCGGCTCGCGCGGCGGCCACCGCGTCCACCTGCACGGCATGCTCCTGTCCGAGGACGTTCCCGGTCTGCTGCCCGACTGGGCCTTCTTCGCCCGGGCCGTCGTCGACGCCACCCGGCTGACGCCGACGGCCAGCCGCGAGGGGCTCCGCGAGGACGAGCTCCACGAGACGGTCCGCACGAGCCTCGGCGGGCAGATCCGCCGCTGGATCCTGCGCCTGGCCGCCACCGACCCGGCCCGGATCAACCGCTTCCTCGCCGTGCACTCGGTCGCCGCCAAGTCGATGGCGCTCGGTGACGACGAGCTCTTCGAGACCCTGCTGCCGGTGCTGCGCTTCGAGACGAACACCGGCGAGGCGACCCTGCCCGAGCTCGCCGAGCGCACCGACGTCATCCGCGTGGCGCGCACCGTCGACGACTACCGTCAGATGGCCGCGGTCGGCGCCGCCCAGGGCATCGACGTGCTCAACGGCGGCTACGTCTACGACGCCGAGCTGGCCCTGCGCGCCCCACGGGTGCTGCCCGGGCTGCGGGCCGAACCCCTGTCGCCGCGCGACCTCGACGCGCACATCCGCGCCGTGCCGGAGGAACGGCTGCGCGCCGCCCGGCCCGCGCTGGAGCGCGCCCGCCGGGCCCTGGGGCGGCTCGACGTCGACGTGGAGCTGCGGGCCTTCGCGCCGTCCTCGATGCCGGCCCTCCACCTGGAGGACGGGCGGGCCCGCGCCGCGGCCGCCTCCGACGAGGTCGCCGCCGGCGCCGACGAGACCTGGGCGGCCCTGCTCGCGACGATGCGTCCGACGCCGGTCAGACCCCGCCTGCTGCTCAACGACGACAACCCCCTCGTGCGCAGGATGCTCGCCCTCGGCGACGACGAGCTCGTCTCCCCGGCCGCCGAGTCGCTCTACGCCCGCGCCCTGCTGGCCGCTGGGCACCGGCTGCGCGCGGCCGACCTGGCGGCCGTCGACCACTCCTTCCTCGCCCTGCTCGAACGCGCCCTGGAGGGCGACGATGACCGGTGACCACGAGGCGGGACCGGCGAGCGGCCTGTCCCGTCATCCCTTCGCCCCCGAGGCGGTGGCCCGCGCCGGCGCCCGCCGTCTCGCCGAGCTGTTCGTCGACGCGACCCGCTGGGGCGGCTGGCAGGCGCAGCAGGCGATCGTGACGCGCTGGGAGGAGCTGCGCGCCGGAGCGATCGAGTGGGCCGGGGCCACGGGAGACCGCGAGCCGCCCCATGCGCCGGCCTGCCTGGAGATGGACACCGGGATCGCCGATTTCGGCGTCACCGACGCCCGCGACCCGGAGCGCATCGAGACCGTGGTCGACCTGTTCACTCGGGCCGGTGACACCGCCCGCGCGCTCGACCTGGAGCACCTGCTCGCGGTCGGGCTCGACGGGGACGCCGTGCGCGGCGACATGCTGCTCGACCGGACCCGCGCCTGCGGCGGGGCCCGCGTCCTCGTCACCGCGCTCTCCCGCACCCGGATCGACGGCGGCGACCCGGACGCTGCGCGCGCCCGGCTGGCCGAGCTGCGGGCCCTGGGCATCGACGTGATGAGCGAGCCGATGACCCGTATGCGGATGGGCCGCGCGGTCCTCGGCCTCGGAGCGGCCTTCGACGGCATCCTCGACCTCCCCGATCCCGTGGACGCCTGTCTGCTCGACGACGAGTTCCCCGCGCTGCGCGCCGCCCGGGCCCGGCGCCGGGCGGACCCGGCCCGGCAGACCGGCCAGGGCGCGCAGGCCGTCGCCATCCTGCGCGCCGAGGCCGACCGCCAGCGTTCGATGGGCATGACGGTGGAGGTGACCAGGCTCATGCACAGGGCCTCGGAGCAGCTGGAGGACCTGGCCCGCGGGCGGGGCGACGAGCGGGAGCACCGGCGGCTGCTGGCGGAGGGCCGCGACTGGCTCGAGGAGCACGGGCGCCACGAGGAGGCCGTGCGCTGGGACGAGGACCACCGGGACGACCCGGGTCCGTGGAACGATCCGTCCGGGAGTCCGGCGGGAGGGGGAGCGGCATGAGCGACGAGGACATCCGCGAACGGATCATCCGGCTGCACGACACGATGATCGGACGCCCCTACGCCGAACGGATCGGGCCGCTCGAGCAGGCCGTGGGGCTGGCCGACGAGCTCGGCGACGAGCGGCTCGGCATCGCCGTGCGCCTGGCGCTCGTCACGGCACTCACCCTCGGCGGGCGCCCCTCGGAGTCCTTCGTCCCCTTCGCCTGGCTCGTGCAGCGCTACGACGCGGACTCACCGGCCCTCACCGACGAGTACCGCCACGCCATCCTGTGGTGCAACAAGTGGATCGTCGACAACGCCCCCGACTACCCGCAGATCCCCCTCGCCCAGGTCGAGGCGCTGCTGGCCGACATGCAGCGGCGCTACACGGCGGCCGGGATCGGCCCGGAACCGGTCGCCAAGTGCCGCTACGAGTTCGTCTCGGCCACCCGCGGCGAAGCCGCCGCCGAGGCAGAGTTCGACGCCTGGACCGCCCTGCCCCGCTGCGAGATGAGCGACTGCCCGGCCTGCTCGGCCCGGGCCCGGGCCGAGCACTGGTACGACCGGGGCCGGTACGAGCGCGCCCTCGAACTCCTCGCCCCCGTGCTGCAGGGCGGGTCCGCGTGCGAGGAGGAGCCCTGTCACTCGCTGAGCCTGGCCGCCCTGTGCGCCGCCGAGCTCGGCCGGATGGACGACGCCGCCGGGCACCACCTGCGCGCCTGGCGCCAGACGCGCGACGACGTCGGGAAGACCGGCGTCGTGGACAGGCACGTCCTGCTGTGCGCGCGCACCGGGGCCCTGACCCGTGGCCTGGAGCTGATGGCCCACCGCTGGGAGCAGGTGCGCGAGTTCGACAACCCTCGGACCGGGATGCTCCTGCGGGCCGCTGCCGCCCGGCTCGTCGGCGCCTGCCTGGCCGAAGGGATGGCGGGGCAGGCGCTGCGCGTCCACGACGGCAGCGAGCTCGTCATCGACCAGGGCCTCTACGACGACCTGGTCGCCCGCGCCCTCGAGACCGCCGCCGCCTACGACGCCCGCAACGGGAACGACTCCGTGGGCCGCATGGTGCGCGAGGACTTCATCGATGCCGGCCCGCTGCCGCCGATGCCGCTGACCACGGGCACGGCGCCCGATGCGCGCCGTGCCGAGCCGCTCAACGGCCTGTCGTCGCATCCGCGCGCGGTGCGTCCGGACGAGATCGCCGCCGCGCGGCCGGAGGACCTCGAGGGGCTGCTCGACCGCATCCTGCGGTGGGGCGGCTCCGACGCCACCGCGGCGTTCGAGGCGCGCTGGCGCACGCTCCGCGACGAGGCGATCGCCCGGGCCGGGTCGAGCGGCGACCCGCAGCTGCTCCGGAGCGTCGCGAGCCTCGTGGTGAACTCGCTCCACCTCGCCGGGGCGGTGCACGAGTCCCAGCGCCTCGAGGCGACCGAGATCGCCATCCGGCTGCTGGAGCAGGCCGGCGACACCGTGGGCGCGGCGGCGCTCCAGCATGCGATCGCGAGCGCCATCACCCACGACGAGGAGCGTGCCGCCGCGCTCGCCGAGCAGGTGCGGGCCAGCGGCGACGTCGAGGAGATCCTCAACGTCATCGGCACCGCCGTGTTCGATCCCGAGGACCCTGCGTCGCGCCGGGCCCGTCTCGACGAGCTCGACTCGCTCGGCGTCACGGCCGAGTCCGCTCCGAAGCTCCGCAGCCGCTGGGTCGGCCTCGTGCTCATGTGCTGCTCGGGCGACCCCGACGTCGCGTCGGCGCTGTGCGAGCGCGCCGCCGCGCTGCTGCAGCCGGGGGAGTTCCCGGAGCTCCAGCGCCGCCTCGCCGACCACCGCGCCGAGGCGCTGTGGAGGCAGGACCGCGCCGAGGAGGCGGCCGCCGTCGTGGACGACGCCGTGGGGCGTCTGGAGAGCGCCGGCGCCCTCGACCAGTTGGCGCAGGCCCTGCGCTACAGCGGCCGCATCCACCAGTTCCTGGGCGACCGGCTCACGGCCGAGCGCCGCTACCAGCGCGCTCTCGCCTGCGCCCAGCGTGTGGGCGATCCGAAGGCGAGCACCCATGCGCGGGGCTTCCTGTGCTCGCTCCTGCTCAAGCAGGGCCGGGACGTCGAGGCGATCGAGGTGGCCGAGCACGCCCTGGCCGACCTGGAGATCCCCGACGACCCCTATGTGGGATGGGGCACCGACGCCATGCTCGACTCGCGCACCCAGATCGCCGGCATGGGCGCCCGGCTGTGCCTCGGCCTCGGGGAGACCGAACGGTCCGTCTCGCTGGCCCGGCGCGGCGCCGACGACGCGATCCAGCTCGGCAGGGCCGCCACTGCGGCGGAGCTGCTCGAGATCGTCGGCGACGGGCTGAGCGAGCGCGACGCGATCGAGGCGCTGCGGGCGTACACGGAGGGCGTCGAGCAGGCCCGCGCCGCTGGCGACGCCATGGAGCTGCTGGCGTTGCAGCGCCGCCGCATGTGGTCCGCCGCCGACGCCGACGGCTTGGACGCCGGGCTCGCCGTGCATGCCGAGGCGGTCGCCGCCGGACAGGCGCTGTGCGAGCGGGTGCTCACCGACCCCGAGTTCGCCGAGCGGACGAACATCGACCCCGAGATGACGATGCTCGACATCGCGATCGACCGGGTGCGCCTGCTGGGGAGCAACCACGCCGCCGACCGGGCCCTGGCCGAGCTCGGCGACGCGCCCGAGCGGATCCTCGCCCACGGCAACGAGAGGTTCGCCGCCACGGTCCACGACCTGCGCGCCCGGCTCCGCCTGGCGGTCCACGACGAGCGCGGTGCCTTCGCCGACATCGGCGCGGCCATGGGGCTGGCCGACCGGATGGAGGACGCCGCACTGCGCAGGGACTTCGCGGCGCTCGGCGCGACCTGGCTCGACCGCGAGGGCCGCAGCGACGAGGCCGAGCGCTTCTGGGCGGCGAACCGGGGTCGGCAGGAGGACTGAGAGCGGGCCTGCGGGGAGGATGATGGGGGCAGGGCTCGTGTCCTGCGACGAGGGCGTCCGGTCACGCATCGTTGGTGCCCATGACCCGTCGTGCGCCCCACGGGGCCGGACCCCCCATCGTGAGGGGGACGGCGGGTACGGCGTGGGAGCCCGATTCCGGGTCGGGGAGAGGGCGGTCGTTCCCGCCGATCCCGTGACGCGTCCGGGAGCGAGGGGACCGATGGGGGCGGGCGCGCAGCACGGACCGATCGGTCCGGGATCGGAGGCGATGGTCGAGTCGAGGGGGCTGGCGAAGAGCCATCCGTCGCCGACGGGTCGGTGACGGTGCCCGACGGGATCTCGTGCTCGGCGGGACCCGGGGAGGCGGTGGTCCTCCGCGGCGTCCCGGGGAGCGGCGAGTCGGCGCTTCTCACCGTGCTCGGCGCCCTCGACGGATTCGACTCGGGAGGCGTCACGGTCTGCGGGCGGGGCCTCGGAGGACTCCCCGTGTCCCGGAGAGCGGGATCCCGGGCGGAGAGCATCGGCTTCGTCTTCCAGTACTTCGATCCTCCCCCGTGCTGAACGTCGTGGAGAGCGTGGGGATCTCGCCCACGGCCCTCGGGGTGGGTCGTCGTGAACGGCGCGGGCGGTCGATCGCGATGCTCGACACCGTCGGGATCGGTGGGTACGTCGAGAAGCTCCCCGACCAGCTCTCCGGGGCGAGCAGCAGCGGGTGGCCATGGCGCGCACCGGTGAAGCGTCCGCGCCTTCTTCTCGCCGATGAGCCGGCCGGTGCCCTCGACGAGGGGTCGGCGGAGCAGGTCATGGATCTCATGCGCGAGCCGCAGCGCTCCTTCGGGACCGCACTCATCATGGCCACGCATGATGCGCTGGTCGTACGACACGCCTCCGTCGGGCGGCGCCTCGCGTCGGGGCATGTCGAGGTGGTGAGGGAGCGAGAAGGATCCGGAACCAGGTCACCACGTTCCCGGTGGGCCTCGGCGAGGTTCCCGCTCGGCTCCGCATGGGGGATGGCGGGGCGCCTGGTGCTGTTGCGCGCTGTCGCAGCCGTCGCGCCGGCGTCCTCCTGCGGAGCCTGCCCGGCGATGGGGACGGGACCATCGCCCATGGCCGGAACGGCTGGTACGAGGAGGGCGAGCCGCCCGACGTGGAGCTCCGTTTCGACGAGGCGTCCCCCGACGCCCTCGCCTCGCTCCCCGCCGCGGAGGGTGTGGACTCGGCGGTCACCCGACACGATCGCGAAGGGGCGCACCGGTGTCGAGGGGCGGAGGGATCTGGCCGTCTCGGTGGTCCCCGCGCCGGCGACGATCGACGATCAGGCCGTCGGCCGGCTGGTGCTCCGCGTTCACCGGGAGCGTCGGTCTTCCGAGGGCCGAGCTCGTGATGGACCCCTTGCTCGTCCCCGTCGGTTCGGCGGCCGTGATCTTCGCAGGGGGAGCCGCGCTGGCGCTGCGAGTCGTCTTCACGATGTCGCCCGAGGAGGCCATGGCGCGGATTCGCCCTCATCATGGTCATCGGCCGGGCCGGTTCAGCCGACTCGCCACCGGAACACCGTGGCCTCCGCCGCGCATCGCGGCAGGAGATCCTCTGCGCACCCCGCTCGTGTCCCTCGTCACCGTTCTGCCGGTGGGGGCCGGATCCAGCCTCGCCGCCGCCTCCTTCCTCTCCTGCCCCACTGTGATGACGACGTCCACGGACTCGGCGGCCCGTCATGAGTGGGACGTGATGGTCGATTCCGGGAGACCCGTCGCCACCGGTGAGGCGGGGACGCTGATGGGTGATCATTGGTGTGCAGCGGCAGCAGCGGACCCCTTGCGTCAAGACGGTGGTTCAGGGGGCGACGGCGGGGACTCGCACACTCTTCTCGCAGGAGGGTTTCGACCCCACGAACCACTGGCACGAGGTGAGCATCCTGCAGGGCCGGGACATCGACGTCGATGCGAAGAACGATGCCGTCCTCGAATCGGGGGTCGCTCGCGACCTCGATCCGGCCCCGGGGGACTCCTTCACGATTCGCGCCGCAGGCGGTTCCTGCCGGGTCCGGCTGGTGGGCACGATGTCCTCGGCGCTGCCGGGAGAGGCGAGAGTCCCCGAGGAGCCGGGTCAGGAGCTCTCCGGCCTGGGCGGGCGGGTGACGGGAGTCGTGGTTCGGCCTGACGGGACGGGTCCCACGGCCGAGAGCCCGGCGCACGAGCTGGGTGGCGAGGGCGCCGTGCGGCAGGCGATGACGGAGAGCGGGATCTCGACGCTCGTGGTCCAGTCGAGTGATCAGGTCACGGCGTTGCTGTGGGCTGGCGCGCTGATGAGCATTCTTGTGGCCGGACTTCTCGTCGGGGCATGCCTGGGTTGCACGATCATCGGCAGACGGGAGGAGCACCGTCTTCTGAGGCGTCATGGGTTTCGCGGATCGCGCCGTCCGGGGAATCGTCGTCCTCGGATCCACGGTCCCGGGGGTGCTGCCCGTCCTTGTGGCCTTCCCCCTCCTCGCCGGTGATGTCGGCTGTCCTCGACAGACGGCTCCCGCTCTCCTGGTTCCACGTGAACACGCTCGTCCAGGTCGAACCGCTTCCCCGGACGTTCGTGCCCGGGCTGTTCTTCCTCCCCCTGCTCGCTGTGCCCATGGCATGGGCCGTCCTGCCGCGGAAGAGCCTCGTCGGCGGCGCCCGGCAGACGGGGTGGCCGTGGAGGATGTCGGAGCCGCGATCGATCCACCATGCCTCGTGGATCGCCCGGACCCCATGCAGAGGCGGTGCCCCTTGTCACGCCCCGGCCGCATGCTGTGAACGAGCTTCCTCGTGCCACCCGGCGTCCCGGGCCTCCGGGTGGGGCGGCGGGCATCCCTGGGGAGAAGGGGCCGAGGCGCACGGTCCGCGGAAGGGGCGTTCCGCCCGGAACGGGATCCCGGTGCCCTCGTGCTTCGCGGCCCGCCCGATCCGATGCGCTGCAGGGTTCTTCCGGCGATCCCGTCGGCAGTCGGGGGCCAGGGACGGTTGGTGTGTCGTGGACGAGGGCCATGACGCGGCCGGCCCATGCGTGCGACGGGGTCTGCGGCAGATGTGCCGGCGGCCGGCGCCCGCCCGGTTCCTCGTCCTCGCCCGCCGAAGTCAGCGCACGGTGAACCCGCCCAGTCCGGGTCTCCGCGGCGCCTCGCGCACCCGCACCCCGGTGACCCGTGAGAAACCGGGGCCCTCGCGGAGCCATGCGACGAGCTCCCCGACCGCGTCGGCCGACCCCTGGGCGAACACCTCGACGTCGCCGCTGGGCAGGTTGCGCACCCACCCGGTCAGCCCCAGCGCGTCGGCCTGCCGCAGCGTGCACCAGCGGAAGCCGACGCCCTGGACGAGGCCGCTCACGAGGACGCGGACGCTCCGCACGTCGTCCATGGGCCCTCCTCCCGTGGTCGTGGGCGTCCCCCCATTATCGGACGTCCGAGAGCCGTGCCGTGACGGACGGGGCGGCGTGGCGGTCGGGGCGCGCGGGCATCCCACGATCCCGGTCCCGGGCTCCTCCCCGCACAGGCGGCGCCGCTCGTCGTCCCGGCCGGGGCGCGGGTGCTGGGCACCGGGCACGATCCCCCGGGGTCACGTCCGGGCCGGAGGGCGACCGGGATCCTCGGGGGCGGCCGTCGGGCGGTCGAGCCGGATGCCCGCGTCGTCGAGCGCCGCCCGTCCGGCGGGGGTGAGCCGCACGGCCCGGGTGCGGCCGGTGCGGGAGAGCCATCCCCTGTCCAGCAGGGCCGTGCAGACACCGGTGCCGAGGGGGCCGGCGAGGTGGAAGCGGCGTTCGGTGGCGTCCATGCACGGGCCGCCCGTGTCGAGCATCTCGGCGGGCACGCCCCACCGGGCGAGGAGGCGACGGCCCCGGCCGGTGACCCGCCAGCAGGGGTCGATGAGCCCGCGGTCCTCGAGCTGTTCGGCCAGGCGCACCCCGAGCCGACCGGCGAGGTGCCGATAGCAGGTGCGGCCCGCTCGGAGGTTCGCGTTCGCGCGTGAGGCGCTGAGGCTGCGGGGAGTGGGCAGGGACGAGCCGGCGACGACGCCGAGACTCTCGATGACACGGGCGATGTCCTCCCCGGCCAGGCGGATGTAGCGGTGACGGCCCTGGCGGAGCTCGCGGACGAGGCCGTGGGCGGTGAGCGCGTCGACGTGCTCGCTGGCGGTCGACCGGGCCAGGCCCGCGTACCTGCCGAGCTCCCCGACCGTCCATGCCCGCCCGTCCATGAGCGCGGCGCACATCGCCGCCCGCGACGGGTCGGCCAGAGCCGAGGCGACGGCCGAGACATCCGGGACCGCTTCGGGGAACACGCGCGCACCCATGCCCCCAGTGTGCGCCCGTGACTGTTCGGCGCCGACCGAACAGTCACGGGCGCAGCCTGGACGCACCGGATCCATGGCATCCGCGGACGAGGGGAGTGAGCGCAATGGACGAGGGCCGCCGGCGGCTGCGCGGGCACGACGACGGGCGTCTCCACCGGGGACGCGGTGACCGGGTCCCGGGCGGGCCCGGTGCCGCCGACATCGCCGGACCGGCCGTATCGAACCCGGGGCCGGGGCCCGGGCGGGCGGACGGCCGAGGCCCCGCCGGGGGCGCACTCATGACCACGACGGCCCGGCGCACGGCACTGGCCGCGATCCTCCTCGGGTTCTTCGTCGTCATGCTCGACACGACCATCGTCAATGTCGCCCTGGCGGGGATCGGCGCCGACCTCGGCATGACGGTGGGCTCCCTGCAGTGGGTCGTCGACGCCTACGCGCTCACGTTCGCCGCGTTCCTCCTCACCGCCGGGGCCGCATGCGACCGTCTCGGTGCTCGCAGGGTCCACCTCGCCGGCCTCGTGGTCTTCGCCGTGCTCTCGGCCGTGTGCGCACTCGCCCCGACGGGCGGCCTCCTCGTCGTCGGCCGCGCCGTCCAGGGCCTCGGCGCGGCAGCGATCGTTCCGGGCTCGCTGGCGCTGCTGTCGGTCGTGTCCGCCGATCCGGGGGAACGGGCACGCGCCATCGGGCTGTGGGGCGGCGCGGGAGGCGCTGCCGCGGCGATCGGACCCGTCCTCGGCGGGGCGCTGGTGTCGACGATCGGCTGGCGGGCGGTGTTCTGGGCCAACCTCCCCGTCATCGCCGTCGGGTGCCTCCTGACCCTGCGGGCGGTCCCCGCGCCCGCAGGCAGGCGCGGAAGGCGTGCGGACCCGCCCGGGCAGCTGCTCTCCGTGCTCGCGCTGGTGGCGCTCACCCATGCGGTCATCACCGCCGGGGAACGGGGGTGGTCGCCGCGGCAGGTCTGCGCACTGATCGTCGGGGGCGTCCTCCTCGCCCTGGTCGCCGTCGTGGAGCGACGGCGACCGGAGCCGATGCTGCCGGTCGCCCTGTTCACCCGTGCCCGGTTCTCCGTGGCCGCGGTGGTGGGTTTCGCGCTCAACGTCGGCTTCTTCGGGCAGCTCTTCGTGCTCTCCCTCTTCTTCCAGCGGTACCTGGGCTACGAGCCGTGGCTGGCGGGCCTCGCGTTGGCGCCCCAGGCGTGCAGTGCCGTGGTCGCGTCACCGCTGGGCGGTCGCTGCGCCGCCCGGTGGGGCGCGTTCCCCACCATGCTCGCCGGCCTGGTGATCGGCGCTGCCGGCTTCAGCAGCCTCGTACTCCTCACCGCGGAGACCCCCTACGCGGTGGTCGCGGCGCTGACCTTCACGGCCGGGTTCGGGACGGCCCTCGCGGTGCCGGCCGCGACCTCGGCGGCGGTGGCGTCCGCCCCGCCGGAGCACGTCGGCGTCGCCGGAGGGGTCGTCAATGCCGCACGCCAGACCGGCAGCGTCGTCGGCGTCGCGGTCCTGGGCGCCGGGGTCGCCGGCGGAGCCTTTCTTCCCGGCTTCCACTCGGCCGCCGCCGCCGCGGGCGGGGTCTTCGGCGCCGCAGCGCTCCTGACCGCCGCCGTCGCCCTCAGACCTTCAGACCCATCGCCCTGCCCGCCTCGCGCAGCTCGTCGCGGGCGTCCGGGTGGGCGGCGTGCTCGATGATCTGCCGGGCCTGCTCGTCCTCGTCGTTGCCGAAGACCTGGGCGATGCCGTTCTCGGTGGCGATGGCGCTCATCTGGTGCGAGGTGATCGGCGAGGCGATCTTCGGCACGACCGTTGAGACCCCCGCCTTCGGGTGCCGGCTGCGGAGGGCGATGATCGCCTCACCGCCGGGCGAGTGCAGGGCGCCGACGAGGAAGTCCGTCGAGCCGCCGGTGCCCGAGTAGATGCGGTCGCCGCGGCGGGTGGCGTTCGTCTGCGCGAAGAGGTCGACCTGCATGGCCGTGTTGACGCTCACCACCTTCGGGAGGGTCGAGATGATCGCGGGATCGTTCGTCACCTCGCAGCGGCGCAGCCGGACGCGCGGGTTGTCGTCGGCCCAGTCGTAGAACTCCTGGGTGCCGAGCATGAAGGTGCCGATGAGCGGCTCGTCGGGGTCGAGGGCCCCGGCGCGGTCGAGGAGCATGGCGCCGTCGCTGACCAGCTCGCTCCAGAAGCGCAGCCCCCGCCGGGGGTGCAGGCAGCCGAGCACGGCGTCGGGCACCGCGCCGATGCCGGCCTGGATGCTCGAGCCGTCCTCGACGCGGGCGGCGATGAGCTCGCCGAGCCGCAGCGAGGCCTCGTCCGGGACGGGCTCGGGGATCGTGATCATCGGGTGGTCGATCTCGACGCCGTAGTCGATGTCGTCCACGCTCAGGACGCCGTCGCCGTGGACGAACGGCATCCGCGGGTTCACCTGCGCGACGACGATGCCGTCGCGGGCGCGCACGGCCTCGAGGGCGCCGAGCATGACCTGCACCTCGATGCCCATGGAGACCCTGCCGCCGCGCGGGGCCGTCGTGTGCAGGACGACCACGTCGGGCGGGCAGGTGGTGCGGAACAGCCGCGTCGACAGGGACAGCCGCATCGGGAAGTAGCGGGATCGGCCCGAGGCGCGCATGGCCGGGCCGAGGAAGATCGTCTCGTGCGTGACGCCCTCGTGCGAGGGGATGCCGGCCGGGGCGTTGACGCAGAACAGGGCCCAGCGGTCGAGCCGGGCGTCGAGAAGGGCGAGCAGCTCCAGCGGAGTCGAGAAGCCGCCCGGGGCGACGAGGCGCGGTTCGTCGGGAAGGCCATCGGTCACGGCGCCGAGGCCCTCGGGGCGGATCATTCTCATGCCGCACAGGGTACCGACGGGCCGCCGCGCCGCCCGGCGCCGACGGCGCCCGCGGACTGGTCGGTGCGCCGCCCGGCGCGCCGCCGCGTTAGCCTTGCGGGCGCGGGGCGTCCCGGCAGGGCGCGCCGGCGGGGTCCTGCCCGGCCGAAGGATCCTGACGCGACAAGGGGAGGACGATGGCGAGGAAGACGATCGGGAGGCAGCGCGGCGCCTTCCGCGGCGAGGGCCTCCCGGCCCTGCTCCTCCTGGCCGTCGTGAGCGTCCTGTCCGCCGCGATGCGCGGCTCCAACCGGGGGCGCCGCGACGGAGTCTGACCGGGCGCCGGCCCGCGCCCTCCCCGCCACCCCCGTCAGCCCTCGGGGTCGTTGTCGGAGGGGGAGTCCTCGATCGGGAAGCTCACGACCTTGGCCGGCACGCCGACGACCGTCGCATGGGCCGGCACGTCGCGGAGCACCACCGAGCCGGCGCCCACCTGGGCGCCCTCGCCGACGCGGATGCTGCCGAGCACCTTGGCCCCGGCCCCGATGACGACGCCGCGGCCGATCTTCGGGTGGCGGTCGCCGCCGATCTTGCCGGTGCCGCCGAGCGTCACCTCGTGGAGCATCGAGAAGTCGTCCTCGACCACCGCGGTCTCGCCGATGACGACGCTCGTCGCGTGGTCGAACATGATGCCCTTGCCGATGCGCGCCCCGGGGTGGATGTCGACGGCGAAGACCTCGGAGATGCGGCTCTGGAGGTACAGGGCCAGCACCGTGCGCCCGGCCACCCAGTAGTGGTGGGCGACGCGGTAGGACTGCAGGGCGTGGAATCCCTTGAAGAACAGGAGGGGCGTCGAATAGCTGCGGCACGCCGGGTCGCGGCGCAGCACCGCGCGCAGGTCCTCGCGGATGGCGACGCCGATGCCCGGCTCGCCGGCCAGGGCGTCGTCGATGAGGCGCCGCAGGCTCATGGACGACAGCGTCTCGCTGCCGAGTTTCGAGGCGAGGATGAAGCTGATCGAGTCCTCGAGGCGCTCATGATCCAGGATCGAGGCGTGCAGGAAGCTGGCGAGGAGCTGCTCCTCGTCGGCGTCGCGGCGCGCCTCGGAGCGGATCAGCTCCCACAGGGGATCCTTGGCGGTCATGGGCCCAATCCTACGGGCGGGGCGCCCGACTACTCGTGGTCGCCGAGCGCCGGCAGGACGGTGGCGGTCAGATAGGCGGCGTAGTCCTCGGCGCGGGCGGCGAGCTCGGCGTCGCCGATCGACATGGCGCCGGCCGTGACGAACGGCGTGACGAAGCGGGTGCCGATGAGATTGCTCGTGGCCTGGAAGGGGCGCAGCAGATCGGTGACCCGGTACCTGTAGTCGCCGTCGCGGCGGTACTTGTCGGCGGGGGCGCCGGGCGAGACGGCCAGCAGGAGCTCCTTGCCGCGCAGGGCGGTGCCGGTCGAGCCGTAGGCCCAGCCGTGGGTGAGGACGTCGTCCTCCCACTGCTTGAGGAGCGGGGGGCACGAGTACCAGTACATGGGGAACTGCAGAACGATGCGGTCGGCGGCGGCCAGGACGGCCTGCTCGGCGGCGACGTCGATCCGAAGGTCGGGGTAGAGCTCGTACATCCGGCGCACCTGGACGCCGGGAACGCCCTCGGCGGCGTCGGCCAGCGCCCGGTTGACCCGCGAGCGGTCGAAGTGCGGGTGGAAGACGAGGACGGTCGTGTTCATCGGTTCTCCGGATTCCGGCGCCCGCCCGCAGGGCGCGGCGCCTCGTGTGGCGGTTGCTCAGTGAGACAGTGTTCCACCCGGGTTCAACCCCTTGATGGCCCGCGGGCGCCCCTCGCGGGGCCGGATGCGCTCCCGCCGGCCGTCGGGTCGGCGGCCCCCGGTCCGACGACGTACCCCCCGGCCCGGGCTCGCATGTCGGATGCGCCCGGATCTCGGGCGCGCATCCCGCACGGGCCGGTGCCGAGCCCGCGAGCGGGGCGGGCGGCGGTTCGTGACAGCACGCTCCCCGTGGGGATCCCGGCGGAGACCCGCGGGCGGCGTCAGCGCTGCATGTCGACGAACCGCGAGTAGTGGCCCTGGAACGCGGTCGTGACGGTGGCCGTCGGGCCGTTGCGGTGCTTCGCGACGATGAAGTCGGCCTCGCCGGCGCGGGGGCTGTCGCGGTCGTAGGCGTCCTCGCGGTGGAGCAGGATGACGACGTCGGCGTCCTGCTCCAGCGAACCGGACTCGCGCAGATCGGACAGCATCGGCTTCTTGTCGTTGCGCTGCTCGGGGCCGCGGTTGAGCTGGCACAGCGCGATGACGGGGATCTGCAGCTCCTTGGCGAGCAGCTTGATCTGGCGGCTGAACTCGGAGACCTCGAGCTGACGGCTCTCGACCTTGCGGCCCGAGCTCATGAGCTGGAGGTAGTCGATGATGACGAGCCGCAGGTCGTTGCGCTGGCGCAGGCGGCGGGCCTTGGAGCGGATCTCCATCATCGTGAGGTTGGGCGAGTCGTCGATGAACAGCGGCGCCTCCTGCACGTGGCCCGTCTTGCGGACGATCCGCTGCCAGTCGTCCTCGCTCATCCTGCCGTTGCGGATGTGGTTGAGCGGCACCCCCGCCTCGGCCGACAGCAGGCGCATGACGAGCTCGGTCTTGCCCATCTCGAGGCTGAAGTAGACGGTCGTGAGGCCGTTCTTCACGGCCGCCGAGCGCGCCAGGTCGAGCGCGAGCGTCGACTTGCCGACGGCCGGGCGGGCCGCGACGATGATCATCTGGCCGGCGTGCAGGCCGTTGGTGAGCTCGTCGAGCTCGGCGAAGCCGGTGGGCACGCCCGACATCGCGTCGTCGTGCGACTGGATGGCCTCCATCTCGTCGATCGTCGGCTCGAGGAGGTCCTTCAGCGACTGGTAGTCGTCGGAGGTGTTGATGTCGGAGACCTCGTAGATGGCCTGCTGGGCCGCGTCGACGATGTCGGGCACCTCGCCGGCGCCCTGGTAGCCGAGCTGGGAGATCTTCATGCTCGCCTCGACGAGGCGTCGCAGCGTGGCCTTGTCGTGGACGATCTGGGCGTAATGGCCGGCGTTGGCGGCGATCGAGACGGACTGCATGAGGTCGATGAGGTAGACGCGCCCGCCCACCCGCTCGAGCTCGCCCGTCCTCTCGAGCTGGGCCGCGACAGTCACCGCGTCGGCGGGCTCGCCGTGGCCGTAGAGCTCGATGATGGCGTTGAAGATCGCCTCGTGGTTGGGACGGTAGAAGTCGTCGGCGCGCAGGCCCTCGGTGACGTCGGCGATGGCGTCCTTCGACAGCAGCATGGCGCCGAGCACGGACTTCTCGGCCTCGATGTCCTGCGGGGGGGTGCGGTCGAGGGCCTCGGGGCCCGGCGCCTCGTTCATGATCGACGTGATGGTCATGATCCTCCCCTTCCGTCCTCCGAGCGGCGATGCGGACCACGCTAGGGATGACCACCGACACGGATCCGCGCAGCGCCCGCCGGCCCGTCTTGGCGGCGTCCGAAGGCCCTCCGCGGGTGAGTCGATCGACCCGCACGGCCCCTCACGCTAGCGCTGCGCGGGGTGCCAGTCCACCGCGGGCCGACCGATTCCGACGGAGTTGTCCACAGGCCGTGTGGACAACTCCGGGATGGGTGTGGACGTTCCCGGCGTGTCCCGTGGACGGCTTGTGCACAGTGCTGTGCGCTCACAGGATCGTGTGCGGGTAAATCTATTTGACAAGGGGTGATGTGCGTCGACTGTGAGATTTTCTGTGCGCTGCGGCGGGTCGGCGGGCGACTTGCGCTCTCCTCGTCGCTGCGCTATGGGCGCCGGGGGAGACCGGGGTTGTCCACGGGCGGGCACCCCTGCTGTGGATAACGAGGGACCCCTGGCGACCCCCTTCGAGAGGGTCGCCCCCTAGGGGTGTTTCATGCGCGTCCACTAGGGAACATCCGACCCTGGTGATTGAATTGTTGAAGACAACCGGTACCGCTCCACGAGACCGTTGCGGATACCGGGTAGGGGTATCTTGAAAGTACCCCTGCGGGGTATTAGTCTCAGCCCCATGAACGCGCAGGACGGACACACAGAAAAGGGGTTCGCCGTCACAGGAACGGCGCCGGCCCCGTCCGGCGGCGCCGTGTCCGACGGCGACCCCGGACGGGGCCGTGACCCCGAGTGCGGGCACCACCACGGCTACCTCGCCGACAAGGACGGCTACCTCAAGCGACTCCGTCGCATCGAGGGTCAGGTGCGCGGCCTCCAGCGGATGGTCGACGACGAGCAGTACTGCATCGACATCCTCACCCAGGTCTCCGCCACGACGAGGGCGCTGCAGTCCGTGGCCCTGACCCTGCTCGACGAGCACCTGAGCACCTGCGTCGTACGCGCCGCCCGGGCCGGAGGCGACGAGGCAGAGATCAGGCTGGCCGAGGCCTCCGACGCCATCGCCCGGCTCGTCCGCTCCTGAGCCCGACGCCCCCGGACCCGTGGTCCGACGGGCAACCCATCGTCCACCCACCGTCGGCACCCATGAGAAACCAGGAGGAAGACATGGCCACCACCGCCGCCTACACCGTCACCGGCATGACCTGCGAGCACTGCGTCCACCACATCACCGAGGAGGTCTCGGCCCTCGACGGCGTCATCGACGTCGAGGTCAGCCTCGCCGACGGCTCCATGGTCGTCACCAGCGACGCCCCGATCGACTTCGCCCGAATCGCCGAGGCGGTCGACGAGGCCGGCGACTACCGGGTCGCCGAGGCCTGATCCGACCGAGGAGCGCCCGCGGTCGCGGGCACGGAAGGCACTGACATGACCGACACCGTCGGCACGCCCGCCGCCGAGCGGGGCGAGGCCCTCACGAGCATCGACCTCGACGTCCAGGGCATGACCTGCGCGTCCTGTGCCGCGCGCATCCAGAAGAAGCTCAACAAGATCGACGGCGTGCGGGCCGCGGTGAACTACGCGACCGCCAGGGCCCACGTCCTGGCGCCGCGCGGCACGACGAGTGAGGCGCTCATCGACGTCGTGCGCGCCGCCGGCTACGACGCCGGCCCGCCCGACCCGAGCGAGGACGCCGAGGCCGCGGCCAGGGCGCGCACCGAGGCGATCAGGCGTCGGCTGGTCGTCTCGGCGGCCATCGCCGTGCCGGTCATGGCCGTCTCGATGGTCACCCCGTGGCAGTTCCCCGGCTGGCAGTGGGTCGCCTTCGCGCTCACCACCCCGGTGCTCTTCTGGAGCGGCCGGGGATTCCACCGCTCCGCATGGGTCAACCTCCGGCACGGCGCCTTCACGATGGACACGCTCATCAGCGTCGGCACCCTGGCCGCCTACCTGTGGAGCGCCTTCTGCCTGATCTTCGGCAACGCCGGGACGCTCGGCATGAAGCATCCGTTCAGCCTGCACCTGGTGCGCGCCGACTCGCTCGACGCCGTCTACTTCGAGGCCGCCTGCGGCACCATCACCTTCATCCTGCTGGGCCGCTGGATCGAGGCCCGCTCGCGCTCCGAGGCCGGCTCGGCCCTGCGCGAGCTGCTCACGATGGGCGCCAGGGCCGTCCACGTCCTGGACGACGACGGCACCGAGACCACCCGGCCCATCGAGGCCCTGCGGGTGGGTCAGTGCTTCGTCGTCCGTCCCGGCGAGAAGATCGCCTCCGACGGCGAGGTCGTCGAGGGCGCCTCGGCCATCGATGCCCACGTCATCACCGGCGAGTCGGTGCCGGTCGACGTCGGCCCCGGCGACCGCGTCGTCGGCGCCACGCTCAACACGAACGGCCGCCTCGTCGTGCGGGCCACGGCCGTGGGCGCCGACACGCAGCTGTCGCAGATCGCCCACCTCGTCGAGCAGGCGCAGACGGGCAAGTCCAACGCCCAGCGCCTGGCCGACCGGATCGCCTCGGTCTTCGTGCCCGTCGTCATCGTGCTGGCCCTCCTCGCCTTCTGCGCCTGGCTCGTCGCCGGCGCGGGCGTCGGCTTCGCCATCACCGCCGGCGTCTCGGTGCTCATCATCAGCTGCCCCTGCGCCCTCGGCCTGGCCACCCCGACGGCCCTGCTCGCCGGCACGGGGCGCGGCGCCCAGCTCGGCGTCGTCATCCGGGGCCCCGAGGCGCTGGAGCGGGCCAGGGCGATCGACACGGTCGTCATGGACAAGACCGGTACCCTCACCAGGGGCGAGATGAGCGTCCAGCGGATCACCGCGGCGCCCGGCGAGGACGAGGACCGCGTGCTCGTCGCCGCGGCCGCCCTCGAGGCGGGCTCGGAGCACCCGATCGCCCGGGCCGTCGTCGCCCGGGCCGCTGGACGGGGCCCCGCGCCCGCGGCGGGCGACTTCCGGGTCGTCCCCGGGCGCGGCGTGCGGGCCGTCCTCGACGGGGCGGACGCCCTCGTCGGCAGCGCCGCCCTCATGTCCGACGAGGGTCTCGAGGTCCCCGACGTCCTCACCGCCGCGGCCGTGGCCGCCTCGGACCGGGGCGCGACGGTCGTCCTCGTGGCGTGGGACGGCGCCGTGCGCGGCGTCCTCACCGTCTCGGACGAGCTCGCCGACAACTCCGCCCGGGCCGTCGGGCGCCTCCACGCGCTGGGCCTGCGCACGGTCATGCTCACCGGCGACAACGAGCGCGCCGCGCGCCACGTGGCCGCCTTGGTGGGCATCGACGAGGTGCACGCCCAGGTGCTGCCCGAGGAGAAGCTGGCGGTCGTCGACGGGCTGCGCGCGGAGGGCCACCGGGTCGCGATGATCGGCGACGGGGTGAACGACGCCGCCGCCCTGGCCGCCGCCGATCTCGGCATCGCCATGGGCACCGGCACCGACGCGGCCATCGCCGCCGGCGACCTCACGCTCATGCGCCACGACCTCATGCTCGCCGTCGATGCCATCGCCCTGTCGCGCGCCACGCTGCGCATCATCCGGGGCAACCTCTTCTGGGCCTTCTTCTACAACGTCTGCGCGATCCCGATCGCCGCGTTCGGCCTGCTCAACCCGATGATCGCCGGGGCCGCCATGGCCTTCAGCTCGGTCTTCGTCGTGACGAACAGCCTGCGGCTGCGCGGCTTCCGGCCGGTGCGCTGAGCCCCGCCCCGGGGCCCGGTCGGCACCCGCGACCAGTCCGCCCCGCGCCGCCCGCCGTCCGGGAAGGGCTGGGACAATGACCCTGTGAGCGCGAACCCCGTGGTGCTGATCGTCGAGGACGACAGACAGGCCGGTCGCCTGCTCGGCGAGATCTTCGCCGAGCAGGGCTATCGCGTCGTGTCCGCCCTCACCGGCCCCGACGGCATCCGGCTGGCCCGCACCGCCCGACCCGACCTGGTGCTGCTCGACCTCATGCTGCCCTTCAAGAGCGGCGACGAGGTGCTGGCGTCGATCCGCGCCTCCTCCCAGGTGCCGGTCATCGTCGTCTCCGCCCGCGAGACCACCCGCAGCAAGGTCGACCTGCTGCGCATGGGGGCCGACGACTACGTCACGAAGCCCTTCGACGTCGACGAGGTGGTCGCCCGGGCCGAGGCCGCGCTGCGCAGGGCGGGCGGGGCCTGCGCCGCCAGGACCGTCCACGAGACCGCCGGCCTCGTGCTCGACGAGACGGAGCACCGCGCCGCCGCGGGCGGGCGCGAACTGGCCCTGACGAGCACCGAGTTCGGCCTGCTCACCGTGCTCATGAGGGCCCCGCGCCTGGTCTTCTCCAAACCGCAGCTGTACGCCGAGGTCTGGGGCGAGTCGGTCGGCTACGACGAGCGGACCGTCAACACGCACGTGTCGAACTTGCGGCGCAAGATCCGCGAGGCCTGCGGCGCCGACCCGATACGGACGGTCTGGGGGATCGGCTACACGCTGCGACCGGCCTGAGCGGCCCGCCCCGGGCCCGGCCGCGTGGGGACGGGCCGCTGTCGTCCGTCCTGTCGGGAACGCCGGTGCCGTCCTTCACCCACCCCCGTCCTCAGCGGCATGCCCGGCTCCCCCGGGAGCGCCGGGGCCGCGCCCCCGATCCTTGACGAAGTCTTGAGGGCCGGCTTCACATTCTCTTGAGGTCGACCCGACAGGATCATGGCATCGCCGCAGGGGCGGACGCGCGGGGCGAACCCCGGATCAGGAGCAGTGATGGAGACCGTCATCCGAACGCAGGGGCTGGGCAAGGCCTACGGGCGCCTCAAGGCGCTCGACGACGTGTCGATCGAGGTGGGGACCGGGCAGATCTACGGCCTCGTGGGTCAGAACGGCGCCGGCAAGACGACGCTCATCCGGCTGCTCACCGGCCTGGCGCGCCCCAGCGCCGGCGAGCTCTCGCTGTTCGGGCGGACCACGGGCCTGAACAGGCAGCGCCGCCGCGCGGGCGCCCTCATCGACGTCCCGGCGCTCTGCCTCGACCTCACCGCCAGGCAGCACGTCGAGGCGCTGCGCGTCCAGCGGGGCCTCGCCGGGCGCCACTGGACCGACGAGGCCCTCGAGATCGTCGGGCTCGCCGACGAGGGCGGGAAGAAGGTGCGCTCCTTCTCGCTCGGCATGCGCCAGCGCCTCGCCCTGGCCAGCGCCTTCCTGGGCGACCCGGAACTGCTCGTCCTCGATGAGCCGGTCAACGGCCTCGACCCCACGTGGATGATCGCGATCCGCCACGAACTCGTCCGGCGGGCCCGCGAGCAGGGCACGACCGTCCTCGTCTCCTCCCACCTGCTGGCCGAACTCGACCTGTTCGCCGGCCACTACGGGTTCATCCACCGCGGGCGGCTCGTCCAGCAGATCAGCGCCGACGAGCTGCACGCCCGCTGCGAGCGGAGCCTGCGCATCGGCGTCGACGATCCGGCCCGGGCCGCCACCGTCCTCGAGGAGTCCTTCGGCGTGCGCCGCTACACGATCGGCGACGGCGGGATCGTCCTGGCCGAGCGCCTCGAGGACGCGGCCGCCCTCAACGCGGCGCTGGTCGACGCCGGCGTCGCGGTCGGCGCGCTCGAGGCGCGCTCCATGAGCCTCGAGAACTACTACACCGAGCTCGTGAAGGGGGCCTGAGATGTTCGTCAACATCGTCCGCGCCGACTCCTACCGCTTCGTCCGTTCGCGCTTCGCCCGGATCGCGGCCGCCTGCTTCGTCCTCCTGCTGGCGCTCTTCGCACTCATGATGCACGGCGGGAGCACCTTCGCGTTCGGCGGCGTCATCGGTCACAAGGACGGCGTGGCCCTCATCGACGGCTTCTACGGCTTCGGCTTCACCGATCCCGCGCACCCCGCCTTCTGGGAGCTCCTCTACACGGCCTCCTGCTTCGGGCTCTTCGCGATCCTCGGCATGGTGCTCACCATGGTGATGGTCGTCTCCGCCGATGACCGCGACGGCATCACGAAGCTGGCGGTCGCCGGCGGCCAGTCCCAGGAGAGGCTCTTCCTCTCGAAGGTGCTCATCGTCACCGTCCTCACGGCCGTCCTGTGGCTCGTGCACAACGTCGTGAGCCTTCTCCTCACCCTGGCCCACTACGACCAGTCGGTCACCGCGGCCCAGGTCCGCACCTGGCTCGGCTTCGTCGGCACCGAGTTCTGCCTCTACCTGACGGTCATGCTCGTCGCGGCGCTCGTCACGGTGCTCACGGGGAGCCGCATCGCCTCCCTGGCCGTGGTCATCGCCCTCATGGTCGCGGACGTCATCCTCAGCGCGCTGTCGCACGCGGATCACCACTGGATCGGCACGGTGCAGCAGCTCAACCCCATGCACTTCGTCTTCTCCATCTCCCGCGCCTGGGCCGAACCGGAGATCCTCGCGCATGCGTGGCTCCTCGTCGCGGTGGCGGTTCCCGCCTGCCTGGCGGGCTGCGCGGCGCTGCTGCGCCGGCGCGAGCTGAGCTGACAGGATCGGGGCATGCTCGGATGGACCGTGACGGCCGCGCTGGCGGCCGTCACGGTCGTGCTCGGATGGCGGCTCCGGCGGCAGCGGGCACGGATCCGCCGCCTCGGCGACCAGGTGGAGGCGCGCAGGGAGTCGGACTCGCGCGAGCCCCTCGTCGTCGACGCCAGCGGGGACGCCTTGGAGGCCCTCGCCGCGCAGATCGACCTCACCAGGCAGGCCCAGCAGTCGGCTCTGGCCGACGCCCGGCGCCGCGAGCAGCGCCTGCGCCAGGAGATGGCCAACATCTCCCACGACCTCAGGACGCCGATGATCGCCGTCAAGGGCTATCTGCAGCTCCTCGAGCGCGACGGGCCGCAGGCCTCCCCGGAGCGCATGAACACGGTTCTGGCCAGGGTGGACGACCTGTCGAGGCTGGTCGACGAGTTCTTCGAGCTGAGCGTGCTGGACTCGGACGACCACGAGTTGACCATCGAACGGGTCGATGCCACGGCGCTCGTCTCGCAGACCCTGCTGGGCCACCGGGCGCACCTCTCCGTGCGCGGCGTCGCGCCGCGGGTGAGCCTTCCGCCGCGCTCGGTGATGGTGATGGCCGACCGGACGGCGCTGACCCGCGTCGTGACGAACCTCGTCTCCAACGGGCTCGTGCACGGCGACGGCGGGCTGCGCGTCGAACTGTCCGCCGATCGCGGGCTGGCGGTGCTGGTCGTGGCCAACCGGGCCCCCGAGGTGCACGCGCGTGAGCTGGCGCGGCTCTTCGAGCGCTCCTACCGCACCGATCCGGCCAGGCGCGGCCCGCACGCCGGGCTGGGCCTGTCGATCGTCGCCGAGCTGGTGGCGCGGATGGACGGCACCGTCGAGGCCTCCCTCGAGGACGACGAGCTGGTCCTCGCCGTCGCCCTGCCGCTGGCCGGCGGCGGCGATCAGTCGATCGGCTCGTAGTCGCTCGTCTCGGGGCAGACGCTGACGAAGACGACGTCCTCGTCGCCGGTGTTGGTCAGCCCGTGGCAGGCCTCCTTCGGGGCCACGGCCACCTGGCCGGCGCGCAGCGGCACGTCGACGCCGGGCCCGGGATGGTAGAGACCGGTGCCGGCCAGACAGACCCACACGTCGCCGGCGTGGTGGTGCCTGTGCAGCCGCACCTGCTGACCGGGCCGAACGACCCACACCGAGGTGCTGCTCGTGTCGGTGCTGTGGAGGACGGTCTTGACCGCCGCCTCCTCGCTGCTGCGCGCATGATCCGCGATGGTGATGATCCGTTCGTCCATGACCGCCCTCCTCGGCGCCGTCCGAGTGCCCTGGGTCCAGCCTCCCCCGGCCCGCCGGCGGGGGCAAGCCGGCGCCCCTCCGAGGCCCGACCGGGACCCGCCCGGTAGTCTCGGCGCTGCGGACGTCCCGGCGGCCGGTGATCCGCACCCCGCGAGTTCCCGCACGTGAAGGGCCCGACCATGAGCATGAGCCACGACAAGAAGATCGCCTACCCGGTCACGGGGCGGTGGTGGGGCGACCCGGACGCCGAACCCGTGCCCGCGCCCGCGCCGGACGAGAACGGCGAGACCCATTACCAGCCCTACTCCGTGACGATCCCCTGGGAGGAGGCCTGGCGGCTCAACAGGGACGTGCTGCTGGCCGACGCGCGGGCCGTCGAGGCCGGCGAGGGCATCGGCGATTCGGACGAGAGCAACTGGCTCACCTACGGCGTCACCTTCGTCTGCCAGTTCGTGGGCGCTCTGACGCTGGCCTGCAGCATGCTCACCGACCTGGGCAGGCGCATGCGCGCCGCCGTCGACTCCGGCGAGCCCGTCCTCGTGCCGGACTGGCTCGCCGAGCAGGGCGCCGGCCTGACCCCCGAGCAGCTGCCCCACCTCGTGGCCACGGTGCTGGGCCAGCGTCTGGTGACGGAGTCGCAGGAGCAGTCCGAGGTCGCCGCCCGGGCCTACGCCATGCTCACCGTCCGTGCCGCCATCGCCGGCGACCACCACGAGTTCGACGAGCTGGTCAACGAGCAGGCCGAGCCCGAGTGGCTGGTGCCCGGGCTCCAGGACGCCTGCATCGCCGTCGCCGTCTCCTGCGCCGGCATCGGCTGGGGCGAGGAGCTGGCGCCCTCGCGCGTCATCGAGATGACCGAGTACAGCTGGACGGGCGAGCAGGCCGTTGGGATGCTGCAACGCTGAGCCGGCCGCGGCGGTCCCGGTGGCCCGGGCCCGCGCGGGCCCGG
>ERZ773075.136-NODE-136-length-63037-cov-69.68_pt1 | contig 63037 bp, 39 predicted proteins | sample MGYA00580614_ERZ773075 | MGnify/ENA primary metagenome ERZ773075 (study PRJEB29015, sample SAMEA2738021) | human oral metagenome | biome: human oral; feature: human-associated habitat; material: dental | place: China | collected 2043 ...
CCCCTGCGGTTGTGGCGCTTGAACGCACCACCTTCTCAAGTATCGCTTGGTCACCGTCACGAAGCGGCAGGGCCGGGGCTGGTTTGTTCACCATGCCCCATTGCCCCACCAAACCGTAAAGCTATTTAAACGCCACGCCACTAGAACGTCGTTGTGCTCATGCTGCTCATGAATGCGCCGTGGCCGGTGGTCGTGTTCCAACAGGTCATGCCCGCCAGTTCGGATGCGCACGTGTAGTCGCCGTGGTAGACGACGGTGCCGTACGGCACCACTTGCGGGGGAGTTTCTGGTCTCTGGAAAGCGGGGGTCTTGTTCTTGGATGTGATCGCGGGTTCCTCCAGGCCGGGAGAATCGCTCGTTGACATCTCCACCCACCACTTCGGTCCTGCGTGATCGCGACCATAGGGCATGTCTGTGACGTAATTATCGATTCCGCAACCAACGTACGAGTGTTGCTCGGAGAAGTCACAGCCGATGTTCTCCGCTGGGTTGATGATCGTCGCCACATCCTGATGGACGGCGGTGGCTGGGGTTGCATTGTCGGGACGTGGCCCACCGGCCCCTGGATGGGCGCCGGGAATCTGAATCGGCTTTCGGGCAGGGCTGGGAGTCAAGGTTGGTGATGGGCTAGGACTTGGTGACTCGGATGCCGGCATCGACGTGGGCGTCGTGACAGGTGGAACCGGCGCGAGCGGCGGATTGCAGCCGACCAGTAAACCTCCGGTCAGCGCCGCGGCGACAAACAGGTTCGGATGACGGTGGAAGTGCTGAGACATGGTCTTCTCCTGGGCCTCATTGCTTCGATGGGGACGGCGATACCACATACCCTGCCACGTGAAAGTGCGCGGGCAACGGCTCTCGCAGGTTGAACACACGTGTGAGGCATTCCGATTGTCGCCGCGCCTCGTTTGCGCCCGGTCGGAAACCTGGGGCGCAATAGTCACCCTGAAGCGGTCCTGAAAAGGAGGACAAGGCGGGTGAGTGCTGTGCAGCACGGGAAAGCTCCGGGAGATGTGCTCGGAGCTGCAATATCGGTATCGACGATGCTGCGCCTCGGATTCCCGAGGCGCAGCACGTGGATTTTCGGTGCGGTTCCTGCCTATTTCTACCGGCTCGGGGAACCTTCCTGGGCCAGCGCATCCATGAGGTCAATCATGAATTCGGTGTCCTCCCTTTCCAGGCGCTCCCAGCCCTGCGGGGCACCCAACGCGGTGAGCAGATCCTTGGTGGCGGGATCGGTGCTCAACTGCTCCAGACCCTTCCAGATCGGCTCCACGAGATGCGCGATGCCGGGACTGGCGAGAAGGCTGCTGCGCACCACGTAGATTCGGCTGCGAATCAGTTCCCGGAGCTGCATCTTGACCATCGATGACAGCTCGTCGTAGGCGTTCTGCGGGAAGAACCCGACCGACACCTGCCCCTGCATGACCGCTTTCGCGACGAGCACGGGATTCGGCCTGAGGGAGACCTCGATATCCGGGTATGCGAGGTCTGCGGGTTCCAGGAGAATGCGACAGATCCTCTCGACGTCCGGGGCGTCGGTGGCCGCTGCGGTCAGCGGGGAGGTCAGATCCGTGACCTTCTGGATTTCGCTGTCGGCCGACACCACCACCGTGGCTTCCTTCGCCGTCCCACTGGCCCAGGCAACGGGAAGGTATCCTTTTTCCCGGACCAGGTATGCCGTATCCGCTGCATTTGCATATACGAGGTCAGCCCTGTTTTCTTCAAAGGCTGAGTGGAGGTCGGCGAAATCCGTGTAGGCGGTCGGGTGAAAGGCCTCTCCGGTGATCCGCTGCAGCTTGGTGTTGAAAATGAACCAGTCCGTGACATTCTGAATGTTCACATCGGGACTGATGGCGAACTGCAACGTCATTTCAGCGACCCTCTGCCTTCACCATTTCTGCGTACAGCTTTTCCATTTCGGACACCTTGTCCCGTGATGGTTCGCGTCGCACCGAGGTGTGGCCGACGATCTCGCCGCCCCGTACCTTCGGAATCACAGTGGCATAAACCCAGTAGTAGCCACCGTCGGCTCGGAGATTTTTCACGTATCCGCTCCAACGTTTTCCCTGCTGGACGGTGGACCACAGGTCCGCGTACGCGGCTTTGGGCATGTCTGGGTGACGCAGGATCGAGTGGGGTGCTCCGATGAGTTCTTCCTTGGGGAAACCCGACATGATCACGAACGCTTCGTTGCACGTCGTGATCACCCCGTCCCGGTCGGTTTGCGACACGATCAATTCGCCCGTCGGGAAGCGGGTTTCCACATCGGTGACCACCACCTGACGACTGCTGCCGTCGTAGTAGGTCCAGCGCATGGCCCGTCCCGGACAGGTCATGTCCCCCAGGGTTTTCATGCGAGTTCGCGAGCGAGGTCCTTGGCAGTCGCCTTCATTTCGAAGAGGATCATGCCGAGTTTCGCGTAGCCGTTCGAGATACCGATCAGGACTGCCTCGGGGCCGGCCGCGATGTGGACGATGTAGCCATCGCTGCCCTTTACGAGAACCTGTTCCAGCTCTCCTCGTTTCAGCTCGCTGACGGTGCGGGTGCCGGTGGCCAGTGCGGCCGCGCCCATGGCGGCGACGCGGTCCTCGTCCGTGCCTCCTGCGAGGGCCGATGCGATGGGCAGGCCGTCGAGGGTGACGAGAAGTGCTCCCTCGAGGTCAGGGGTGAGAGCGACGAGCCTTTGTAGGTGCTGCTGGATCTGTTCAATCCTCGACATGGTCTTCCTTTGGTTTTGCGGTCTGGTGCTGGTGTCCAGCGCCCTGAGCGGTACGGTCATATTAGAAGTTTGGCGATAGAAGTGGATGGTTGTCAAAAGTTTAAAGCTCCGCTTTAGTGGTGCCATCGAAAGTCACTGTCCTTCTCGCGAGAAAGAGGCTTGGTTGGTCCGTGTGAGATGTGCCGAAAAATGTTCCGAGGCGTTGAAAAGTCGATGACTGGTGAACAAGAGATGTGCACGTTTTCATCTATGTGGAGTTTGTGGTGTTCTTCGCGGTTCGTCGAGGATGGTGGACCGGCGGTGACCTCCTGCGGGTGCTGACGCGCCGCTCCCGGAGGCTTGACATTTGCGGCAGCGAAGCTTAAGTTCGCAGTTGCAAAGACATGGGAGGTGTGCCAATGAACCGATACCACCGCCTGGCGGCGGCCTGCGGGGCCCTGTTGCTGGTTGCCGTGTGTGGCTTCCTGATGTCTGCTGTGCGCGGGGATGACGTCGCGCCCAAGGTGTTGCTGATGCTGGACTCCTCGGGGTCGATGGAGGACGTGGACCCGTCTGGTGAAACCAAAATGGATGCCGCCAAGAATGCTCTCGTTCACGCTTTCGACACCGCGTCCTCGGATGTCGAGGTCGGGCTCAGGGTGTACGGGGCGGATGTCGACGTGAATAGCACATCGGGTTCCTGTGCAGATTCCCGGCTGGCCCATCCTGTTGGGGCTCTGGACAAAGCGGTCCTGACCAATGCGGTTAACCAGTTTCATCCCCGTGGTAGCAGCACGCCCATCGTGTATGCGCTGAAGGAAGGTGCCAAGGACCTGGGAGACAGTGGCAAGCGGCGTATCATCCTCGTTTCGGACGGGGAGGAGACCTGTTCGTCGGATCCCTGTGGGGAGGTGCGGGACCTCGTTGCGGACGGCGTGAGTCCTCAGATCGACATCGTCGGTTTCGGTGTGGGCGACAAGGTGCGTCAGCAACTGTCCTGTATGGCTGAAGCGGGCGGTGGCAGCTATTACGACGCGAAGGACGCCGATTCGCTGGAAGCGAGTCTTCAGCAGCTCGGGTCCGAAACGGTGCATGGGTACACGGTCGCGGACACCGCGGTACGGGGTGAGGGAACCCCGGCTGATGCCCCGGAGCTGGAGCCGGGGCGTGAGCAGGCCGATGGGGTCGCGGGGGACCCAGGATGGGCCTGGTCGGATCAAGCCACCGCATCGGTCGACGTCAAGTCCTTGGCGTTCTTCGGGGGCGGCGGTGCGATTGTCGTGCTCAGTGGCGGAGCTGTGGCCTCCGTGCTGTTGCGGCGGAGAGGCTGAAGCCACCCGAACCCGTGATGCGGGGTGGCGGCGGTCCCGACCGATCGCCGGGGGAGAGTCGTTGCCCGTTCTCGGTCCTCGCTTGGGTGGCGCTGTCCTAGATCACGTACCAGAACACCAACAAGACGACGCCAGCGATGAAGGCCACCACGGAGGCTGCGAACAGCACCCAGTCGGAGGTGTGGCGTTTTCCTCTGCCTTTTCGCCGCGGGGCGGGGCTTTCGGCCTGAGCAAGCATTGGCAGTGATTGTGGTGATTGGGTGTGGAGAGGGGTGACGGAGGGCTGGGCCTGTAGGGCCGTGGAGGTGTGAGGGCTGCGGAACTGGGCGTATCCGGGGTGCGCCTGCTGGAGCTGGCCGGTCGGAGGGGTCGGCCGCGGGATGCGGTCGGTGGTGGGCGTCCGCTGCGGAAATTGCGAGGAGGAAGGCGTCGGGAAGGAGGTGACGTATGGGGACAGCAGCGTTCCCGAATGTTCGAAGCCCTGTGACGAGGTGTGTGGGCTTGTGGGGTCCAGGGGTTCGAGTTGATGGAACACCTCGACGTACTCGGCGGCGCCGTCCTGCCACGCCAGTTCAGGGGTCTCCAGGCGGTGCAGGGCCTCTGTCATGCACGGACGTGCTTCGGCGTCGGGGTTGATGAGGTCGCGGATCAGGGACCAGAGGCTCTCGGGTATTCCCTCGGGAGTGGGGGTGGTGGAGTCGATGCCGAGGTCGCGAGGGCGAGCTCCCGTGAGCATTGCGGCGCCCACCATGCCGGCCGCAAACATGTCCACCGCGGGGGTCACATCCCCGAAATTCTGTAGCTCAGGGGCCAGGTAGCCGGGAGTGCCGTGAACCAGGCCGGTCTCGGTGAGGCGCGGCCCGGTGAGATCGACAGCGATCCCGAAGTCGGTGAGATAGGCGTGGGGGCGATCTGATCCGGTGGCATCGAGGAGGATGTTCGCCGGTTTGACATCTCGGTGCACCAAGTGGGCGGCGTGAACCGCTTGGAGGCCGGCCAGGAGCTGTCGCAGGATCTCGGCGGCGAAGCGGGGAGGCAGGGCGCCGTGGTCGCCGATCAGTGTCGCCAGTGAGCCTCCGGCGACGATGCGCATGGTGAACAGTACCTGGTTGTCCTCGCCGATCCACCCGAGTGGGGCGATCACGTTGGGGTGGTTCACCCGGAGTCCCTGCTCCCGGACGAAGCGCAGCAGAGCCGATGCGTCCGACTGGCGTAGCACCTTGGCGGCGACGATCCGGTTCAGCTTCAGGTCGCGGGCGCGCCACACCGCGCCCATGCCGCCCTCGCCGAGCAGGTCGATCAGCTCATATCGTCCTCCGAAAACTTCACCCATGCCGTGCCGCAATCCTCAGCAGGCGCGTCAGCTCGGGGGACGTGGTGAATTCTGCGAGTCGCAGCAGTTCCTCCGGCGGTGCCGCGTTGTGCAGCTCTCGGACGGCAGGGTTCAGGGATGTGGAGATCGTGGGCGTGGCTTCCTGGATCTCCTTGAGGCGTTCCGTGCGTTGCGTCGCCGTCAGGGTTGCGGCCTGCCGGGACAGCTCCACGAGGGCCTGCAGGCGCCCGAGAACAGCCGGGTTGCCGATCTTGGCGCGCTGGCCCGACAGCAGCTGGGACATCATGGGGGCGGACAGGCCCAGGATCTGCGCCAGGCCTGCCTGCGTCAGGTTCAGGCTGTTCCGAACGCGCCCTGTGATGTCGGCGAGCGGTTCTCCGTAGAGTTGCCTTTGTTGTGCCAGGTTCTCCTCAGTCGCCATCTCGCCTCCTTGGTCGACATCCTAATGGGGTGAGTGGGCAATGGCATGCGTTAGTCAGTGAACGGTGTCGGGGTTTTGTGTCAGGGCTGGGTGTTCTCTTGGGGGTAGTGGCGGGTGCGGCGAAGGATCGATGCTGCGACGGGGAACAGCAGCAACCAGAAGCCCGAGGCCGGCATGAGAACCACCCCGGTCAGCGTCAACAGGCCGAAGAAAACGATGAAGGACCAGGGGATGGCCACCCCCGAGCGTTCCAGGTGCGCGGCGAGCAGGCCGATGGCGATCAACGCGAATCCCGTCACCAGGAACCAGAAAATCAGGCCTCTGGAGGGTGGGGTGTCCCAGACCCCCATCAGGCCTGCGTTCGTCGCGTCGACCAGAAGCCGCCATCCGGCGATGACGCCGAAGAGATTGTGAATGATTCCGATGAGCACGAGACTCCAGCCCACCAGAGGGAATTTTTTTGATTTCATGCTCAAAAACTAGCAGGGGGTGGGTACGCTTGCTGCCGTGGGAAGGCCGCCGAAGTTCAGTGAAGACGCGCTGCTGGATGCTGCTCTCGTGGTTGTTGCGCGGGATGGGAAGGCGGCCACCACCGCTGATATTGCGGCTGCTGTGGGGGGTGGGGTCGGGTCGCTCTACTACCGGTTCGCGAACCGGGAGGTGTTGTTGCTGGCGTTGTGGGTGCGCAGCATCAGGCGATTCCAGGTTGACTTCCTGGCTGCCGCCGGGTCGTCCCGGGATCCCGGGGAGGCGCTCACCGCGGCTGCCGTTGCCATTCCCCGTTACTGCCGCGAGCAGCCCGGTGAGGCCAGGGCCTTGACGCTTTCCCGACACGAGGACGTGATGGCGCGCCTGGAGACCGGAGATGGTGAGCTCGCCGCCTGTCCCGACGACTTGCGGGAGGCGGTCCGGGGGCTCAACGATGAGGTCTTTGCGGTGATGGGGGAGTTGACCCGGCGGCGTTTTGGGTCCCTGGAGCCCCTCGAACTGGTACGGATCGCGGTCCAGCAGACTACCTACGGGCTGGTGCGTCCTTTCCTCGGTGCGGGGGCTGGGCCGATGCCTGCCTGGCTGGATGACGTGGTGGCGGCCATGGTGCCTGCGGCTCTGGCAGTCGCGGATCGTCCGGGGTGGTCCAAGGGACACGGGTGACGCCGAGCGCCTGTCTAAGTGCCGAGCGCTTGTCTTGTGGTCGGACGTTTGCGCTGTAGCGCTGGCGGATGGCCGTAAGGCTGGTGTTTACGCAGGAAGGTCAGCGGACGAACTCAAGGCTGGTGTTTGCGTCGGATGGGTCGGTGGGTCGCGGGAAGGCCGGTGAACCTGGGTAGGGCGGGAGGTTCTCCGGGAAAGACCGAGCCCCGGTGTGGACACCGGGGCTCGGGAAGATGTGATTCTTGTGGCGGAGGATACGAGATTCGAACTCGTGAGGGCGTGAACCCAACCCGCTTTCCAAGCGAGCGCCATAGGCCTCTAGGCGAATCCTCCGCGGGGAACCCTACCCGAGGACCCGGGACTGGGCAAACTCGGCTGGTTTCGGCGGTAGGAACCGGGTCATCCGAGATCTTGCGACGCAGGCCTGCCGGGGCGTGGTGCCGCCGGATGCGAATCCTCTCAGAGCACCATGGCAGCCACCCAGCCCGCGGCCAGCAGCGGCAGGTTGAAGTGCAGGAAGGTGGGGATGACGGTGTCGCGCATGTGGTCGTGCTGGCCGTCGGCGTTCAGGCCCGCGGTGGGGCCGAGGGTCGAGTCGGAGGCGGGGGACCCCGCGTCACCCAGCGCGCCCGCCGTGCCGATGATGGAGACGGTGGCCAGGGGCGAGAAACCCAGCGCCATGCACAGCGGGACGTAAATCGCGGTGATGATCGGCAGGGTGGAGAACGACGACCCGATGCCCATGGTCACGAGCAGGCCGACCAGGAGCATCGCGAAGGCCGCCATCGCCTTGTTGTCGCCGAACAGCCCGGCGGTGGCCTGGACGAGGGGTTCGACCTGTCCGGAGGCCTTCATCACAGATGCGAAACCCTGCGCGGTGATCATGATGAAACCGATCAACGCCATCATGCGCATCCCGGAGGTGAACACCTCGTCGGCCTCCAGGCGTCGCACCACGCCCGTCGCGATGAAGACGAACAGCCCCACTAGGGCGCCGACGAGAAGCGGATCGGCCTTGGAATCGGTGATCGTCAGCCAGGACTGGATGACGAAACTGGCGCCGATCGCGACCACGGCGACGATCACCTTCGGCGTGCTCACCGTCGCAGGAGTGGTGATGTTGACCTTCGCGTCGGGGTCGTAGTCGTGGGGTTTGCGGTAGGTCACCAGGATCGCGATCAGCAGGCCCGTGATCATGCCCAGCGCGGGAATGCCCATCGCCACCATCACGTTGACGCCCTCGACGTTGAGCCCAGCCTTTGCGATGTTGCCCAGCAGGATGTCCTCCAGGAAGATCTTCCCGAACCCGAGCGGCAGGTACATGTAGGTGGTGACCAGACCGAAGGTGATGCTGCAGGCCACGGCGCGACGGTCGAGTCGCAGCTGGGTCATGATCGCCAGCAGCGGCGGGATCAGCAGCGGAATGAACGCGATGTGCACGGGGATCAGGTTCTGGCTCATCACGGCCATTGCGGCGATACCCGCGAGCATGCCCCACTTCACCCAGAAGGCGGTTTTCTGCCCGGAGGTTTGGCCGTCGAGTCGGCGGATGAGGGAATCGGCGAGCAGCTGCGTCAATCCGGAGTGGGCGACGGCCATGGCGAAGGCCCCGAGCAGCGCGTAGGACAGGGCGATGCGTGCACCACCGGCCAGGCCTTCCTGGAAGGCGACCATCGTCGCTTCCAGGCCGATCCCGGAGAGCAGGCCACCCACCAGTGCTCCCAGGAACAGCGACAGCACGACGTGTACTCGGAAGGTGGCGAGAATCAGCATCACGAGAACGGCGGCGACAACGGCATTCATGGCAGAACCCCTCAAACGGCGACGATAGGAGCTTAGAGGGTGTGCTGCCCTCGGAACTGATCGACCCGAGATCACCCCGGTCGCGTCGGCTGAGGTGCGTTTCGCGTACCGGCTCGGTCGGTTTCGGGGATGCTCACGTATTGGCTCGGTCAGTGCGAAAAGGTGGGGTGTGTCCGTGAGGTCGTCGCCAAGGTTCTGTCTCATGTACACTCATGCGTGGTTCCTCGCGCGGCGGTACCTCGCCCAATTCCCCCAGGGTCGGAAGGCAGCAAGGGTAAGTGAGCTCTTCCGGGTGCGCGAGGGGCCTTTTCTTCTGCCGCGGGATTGTCAGCGATTTCCCAGCTCCAGTCGACCCCAGGACCGCGTCGTGAGGATGGTTCCTGCAAAGCCCGCCGCCAGTGGGAGCAGTAGGGCGAGGGGCGGTGTGTTGCCGCCCGAGGTGGCCCACAGGACGGGAGTCGCCCACGGGATGAGATCCCCGATGCCGAGACCGATGGCCAGGTTGGTGACGATCACGATCCCCAGGGCGGCCGCGATCCCCGCCAGGTAGCCGCGTCCGAGGGTCGCGAACCATGCCATGGGCAGCGCACCAGCCCCGAGGAGTACACCGATCAGGGTGATGGTTCCTGCGCAGCCCGCAGCCCCGGTGACGGGCAGGCCCAGGCAGATGCCCGCCAGGGCCGTCAGTGCACCGGATGCGACGGCCAGCGCCGCGGACCATGCGGTGATGACGAGCAGTTTCGCCAGAGCGATCGCGCCCGGGCCGACAGGGAGAGCGAACAGACCCACCACGGTGCCATCGGTGAACTCCCGGCCCACCAGCCAGGACGCGACGATCCCGGCGGCGAGCAGGACGGTGACCCCGGTTCCCATGGCCGCCAGCCCCGTCAAACCGGACCAGCCTACGGTGGTCATGAGCCCGGCCGCCTTCGTGCCCACCTGGGTGTCGGGGGCCAGCGTCGCGGCCGCATATCCGCCCGCGGAGGTGGCAGGCGCCAGGATCAGTGCCGTCGCCGTCGCCACCCGGGTCACGGCCGACCGTGTGAGTTTCCGGGCCTCGATGCCCACCACGTGGCCGGGGATCATCGTTTCTTCTCCTTCTCCTTGTGCTCTTCGGCGGCCAGCACGGTCCGGAAGAACCTGGCCTCCAGATCGGGTCCCGTGGGGGTGAGGGAGTCGATGACGCGACCGGCGTGCAGCACGTCGACGCGATGTGCGATCCGCGCCAGCTCGTCGAAGTGGTGGCTCGTCACCAGAACGGCCACGCCGTCACGGGTCAGATCCGCGATGATCCCGCGCAGCCCGGCGGTAGCCAGCGGGTCGAGGGCGTTCGTCGGTTCGTCGAGGACCAGCAACCGGGGTCGGTGGGCCATGGCCGCCACCAACCCGACCTTCTGCCGGGTACCCAGCGACAGGCGACGTGCCGGGACGTCCAGCCAGTCGCCCAGTCCGAGAAGATCGGCGAGTCCGGTGATGTGATCCGCGACGTGCCGGGGATCGTGGCCGTGCAGTGCGACGGAGGCGAGGATGTTCTGCCGGGCCGTCAGCTCGGGATAGGAGAACGGGAGCTCCAGCAGGTGCCCGACCGCGCCCCACGGTTCACCGCCGGAGGTCCGGGCGTCGTGCCCCAGGACCTCGGCGCTCCCGGATCCGGGCCGCAGCATGCCCAGGGCGATGCGCAGGGCGGTCGTCTTCCCGGCGCCGTTCAGGCCCACCAGTGCCAGGCACTCGCCGGGGTTGATGACCAGATCCAGGTTGTCGAGAACCTGTCGGCCTCGCAGGTCGCGGGTGATGCCCCGGAGTGCCAGCGCGGGACTCACCGCGTCTCTCCCAGCAGGAGCTTCAGACCCTCCCGCAGGACCTGGATCGCCGGTTCGTCCGCCGGTTCATCCGCCCAGGCCAGGAGTAAGGACGTCGCGGCACCGATCACGGCCCCCGCTGCCACGCAGGCCTCGCGAGGCCTGGTGTCCTGCGTCGTCAACGCTTCGCAGATCGCGTCCCGGGTGGCCTGCCCGGAGGCCCATGCTGCCGACCGTAGCGAGTCGGTGGTGGCGATCAGCTCGATGCGTTCCCGGAATTCCTGTGAGCCCAGCTCGGCCTCGGCGGCGGGGTCGTCGAGGGCGGCGAGCAATCCGCGCACGGCGCGTTCCAGGGGCGGGAGTTCTTCGGGCTGGGCGGCGGCCGCGGTCGCGATGAGGGGGTCGAACAGGTCGCCGACGACCACGGACTCCTTGGTGGGGAAGTGTCGGAAGAAGGTCATGTGGGAAACCCCCGCGGCTCTCGCGATCTGCGTGACGGAGGTTTGGGCGTAGCCGTGTCGGTGGAACAGGTCCAAGGCGGCCTCCCGGAGCCTGGCCCGGGTTCGGGTGGGGACGGATCTCACCCTCATATGTTAGCAGCTAACTGTTATTGAATAACGTAATGGGTTGAGGAGATCCCCAGGGTGGGGCCTCGTCCTCTCGCAGGCCGGGCCTGCTGCTTGGCCGTCGGATGGTTCCGACACGGACTGTTCGCCGGGGCCCACGATCCGGTTCGCCGATCCTGGGGGAGAAACGTGGCTGACGGGAAAGTGCCGGTGGCCTCCAATACAGTTGAGCGCGTGGAAGACGAGTACGACGGCGAACCCGAGGACGAGTACGCACCCCTGGACGAGGGATATCTCGGCGAGCCCGCCTTCGAACAGGATGGGCCGGGCCTCTTCGACGAGCCCGGGGATGAGAAACCGGCGGCCTTCGTCCCTGCGGCGTCATCGCAGTCGGTCGCGGGCCACCGGGAAGCGCGTCCCGAGGTCGCACCCCCGCCGTTGGCGCTCTACCGGCGCTACCGCCCGGATTCGTTCGCCGAGGTGATCGGCCAGGATCACGTCACCGTGCCCCTCATGCGGGCCCTGGACAACAACCGCGTCAACCACGCCTACCTGTTTTCCGGGCCGCGTGGTTGCGGCAAAACCACCTCTGCCCGCATCCTGGCGCGCTGCCTGAACTGCGAGCAGGGCCCCACGTCCACGCCCTGCGGGGTGTGCCGTTCCTGTCAGGATTTGGCGCGCGGTGGGCCGGGCAGCATTGACGTGATCGAGATCGACGCTGCCAGCCACGGCGGTGTCGAGGACGCCCGAGACCTGAGGGAGCGCGCCTTCTTCGCCCCGGTGCACAGTCGCTACAAGATCTACATCGTCGACGAGGCCCACATGGTCACCACCGCGGGTTTCAACGCGCTGCTGAAGCTCGTCGAGGAACCCCCGCCGCATGCGAAGTTCGTCTTCGCCACCACGGAACCGGAGAAGGTCATCGGCACCATCCGGTCGCGCACCCACCACTACCCGTTCCGTCTGGTGCCGCCGCGCCTGCTCGGTGAATACCTGTCCGGGATCTGCGCCACGGAGGGGGTGGTGGTGGAGCCGTCGGCCCTGCCACTGGTGGTGCGCGCGGGGGGTGGATCGGTGCGGGATTCCCTGTCGGTGCTGGATCAGCTGCTCGGCGGCGCCGGTCCGGAGGGTGTCTCCCACGACCAGGCGGCGGCGCTGCTCGGATTCACCCCGGACGCGCTGCTGGACGAGATCGTCGACGCCTTCGCCGCGGGGGACGCGGCGGGGGTGTTCCGCAGCATCGACAAGATCATCGAGATCGGTCAGGATCCCCGCCGGTTCGCCGAGGACCTGCTGCGGCGGTTGCGTGACCTGGTGATCCTCGCCGCGGTGCCGCAGGCCGCCGAGAACGGCATGCTGGAGGTTTCCTCGGACCAGGCGCAGCGCCTCGCCACGCAGGTCGCGGGCATGGGGGCGGGGGAGCTGACCCGTGCCGCTGAGGTGATCGCCGACGGTCTGACGGCCATGCGCGGCACCACCGCGCCCCGCCTGCACCTGGAGCTGATGTGTGCCCGGGTGCTGCTGCCCGGTGCTGACACCGACGAACGCGGTCTCCATGCCCGGATGGATCGGTTGGAGCGACGGGTTGGAATGATCGGCGACGGGGCACCCGCGCCGACGCCGCAGGAGCAACGCCCTCAACAGGCGCCACCGCAGCAGGAGCGGCAGATGGCGGCCCGGCAGCCCACCTCGGATCCGCGTCCCGACCAGGCCCCCCGACCCGAGCAGCAGGCCCCGCGATTCGAACCCGCCGCGCCGCACAAACAGGAGCGGTCGCAGCCGGAGCCCACACAGCCGCCCCGGCAGCCTCAGGCCGGCAGGCCGCAGCGTCGTCCGGCTGGGGCGCCACCCGCAGGTGCACAGACCCCCGCCCCCCAACGTCCCCCACAGCCTGCGCCGGAGGTGCCGCGACCGGCCCAGAGCGGGCGCACCCTGACCACACCGGAGCTGCGGCAGGTGTGGCCCACCGTCCTGGAGGACGTCAAACGCCGCCGCCGTTTCGCCCACATGATGCTCAGCAAGCACGCACAGGTGCTGGACGTCACCGATGGACAGCTGCTGCTCGGTTTCAGTGATGCCGGGGCCAGGGAGAACTTCTCCTCCTCCGGGGTGGTGGACCTGCTGATCCAGGCCATCATTGCGGTCATAGGCGTCGAAGTGCGCGTCCAGGCCGTGATGTCCGGCACCAACGAACGCCCGGCCCAGCCGGAGCAGCAGGCCGCGCCTCCACCCCCGGAACGCGAGGGTCTGCGGCAGGAACCCCCGCCGGAACCCAGGCAGCCGCGTCGCCGGCCCGAACCGACGCCACCCACGCCCCCGGACCCCGACCCCGAACCCGAGATCGCAGAGGACGATCAGAGCGTGGAGAACGCCGACGAGCTGGCCGCCAAGCTCCTCGCCGAGGAACTGGGGGCCGAGATCATTCCCGACGACCCCGTCGGTTGAGCCGAGTCTCACGTGCTGGCTCAACTGGTTGTGGGACTCGATCGGCGTGCGGGAGAAGTCGTTTGTCCGTGGGACCTTTTATCATTGAGCGCGACGGAAGGACGCCATGACCGAAGGATTCGATATGAATGCGCTGCTGGCCCAGGCCCAGCAGATGCAGGAACAGATGCTCGCCGCCCGTGACAACCTGGTCGCCAAGGAGTTCGAGGCCGCCGCGGGTGGTGGTCTCGTCACGGTGAAGCTCAACGGGTTGGGTGAGCTGCTGGACGTGACCATCGCGCCCGCCGCCTGCGACCCGGAGGACACCGAGAGCCTGTCCGCGTTGATCGTCGCCGCCTTCCGGTCGGCGCGCCAGCAGGTGGACTCGGCGGCTGCCTCCGCGGCCCCTCAGATCCCGGGAATGGGTTTCTGAGTTGTACGAGGGCCCCATCCAGGACCTGATCGACGAGCTGAGTCGCCTGCCCGGCATCGGCCCGCGCGGCGCGCAGCGCATCGCCTTCCACCTGCTCGACGCGCCCGAGGAGGAGGTCTTCCAGCTCGCCGACGTGCTGCGTCGCGTCAAGGAGGCGGCGCGGTTCTGCGAGGTGTGTTTCAACGTGTCGCAGGAAACCCGCTGCCGGGTGTGCCGCGACCCGCGTCGAGACCGGTCGTTGCTGTGCGTGGTAGAGGAGTCGAAGGATGTGGTCGCCATCGAACGCACCGGTGAGTTCCGCGGCACCTATCACGTGCTGGGCGGGTCGATCTCCCCGATCGATGGCCGCGGCCCCGGTGACCTGCACAGCCGCGAACTGTTCCAGCGCCTTGCCGACGGGACCGTCACCGAGGTGATCCTCGCCACCGACCCCGACACCGAGGGCGAGGCGACGGCCTCCTACCTGGGGCGGATGCTGCGCGACTTCGGGGTGCGCGTCACCCGGCCCGCGTCCGGGCTGCCCGTTGGCGGTGACATCGAGTATGCCGACCAGATCACCCTCGGCAGGGCCTTCGAGGGACGCCGTTCCATGTTCGGCGACGAACCCGAACCGGCCCCTCAGACCACCCCCGAGGAGCCAGCGCGGGCTGACGCGACGGGCGACGGCGACCCGGAACGAAACACCGCCTACCAGGCACTGGTGGGCACCCCGTCCCGCTGACCGACCGTGTCAGGATCCCGGTTAGGCAGCGTCGGTCGGGGTCGTCTACACCAGTGGTCCCGTTCTTGCTGTGCGTGCCGTGCCGCTGGCAGCGGGAATCCCGCACCCGCTGGTGCAGGAAATCGCTGATCGCACGGTCCTCGTTTCTCGCGGGTGTGGGAGAGGCCGTCACTGTCCGCGGAGTCGGTCCAGTATGGCGGGGACCCGTTGCGTGACGGCGAGCCAGAACAGATCGTCGTTCATGGACCGGTATCCGGTGTGAGCCGCGATGTTGCGTGTTGTGCGGATGGCGAGGCGCTCCTGCTGGGTGATTGCTTCCATGTGGGGTTCGAATTCGGGACGTTCGAGCAGGGCGGCGAGTCGGATGATCACCATGCAGGCGACGTCGTAGGTCTCCTGCCCGTCGTGGAAGTCCTCGCACCCGCGAGCGGTGACGGTGTCGATCCTGGCACGGATCAGCTCAAGTTTGGCGTCGAGATTCGCCCGGTCGTGTTAGTTCGTGGCCTCGCAGCGGGGGCGGGGCGCGAAGCGCGCCTGGTCATGTCCTTCACTCACAGTGGTACCGCTTCGCGCACCGCTGGAGGTGTTCTGTTTCGTCGTCATCGCGGTATTTCTTGACGAGACCCAAGGTCACCGTGCGGACCGACCGTTCCTGTGGGGCATCCGGGATAAGCGGCGTCCTTGCACGTGCGCCGTGTCGGAAAATGACCGGTGTGCACGAATGTGCAATCAGTTTGTGAACGTTCGTGCAAGGAGGGAGGCTAGGACCACCGAGCGAAGGAGCCATCACATGACAGTCCTGTCCCAGGAACAGCGTGCTACATCCCTTGAGGCCATGACATCCCAGAAATTCGATGTCCTCGTCATCGGTGGCGGCGTCACCGGCGCGGGGATCGCTCTCGATGCCGCGGCGCGTGGCCTGAACACCGCCGTCGTGGATGCTCAGGACTGGGCCGCTGGCACGTCGTCGCGTTCTTCCCGGCTGGTGCACGGCGGGCTTCGCTACCTCTACAACCTCGATTTCAAGCTGGTGGCCGAGGCCCTCAGGGAACGCAGCCGGCTGCTGACCACGATCGCCCCGCACCTCGTTGAAGCGCAGCCCTTCCTGTGGCCGCTGAAAACCCCTGTCATCGAGCGCGCCTATTCCGCGGTCGGCGTCGGCATGTACGACGCCCTCGCGCGTATTGGCTCCAGAGGCCGCAAGACCGTGCCGATCCAGCGCCACCTCAGCAAGGCCGGGGCCATGCGGCGCTTCCCCGAGATCAAACGCAACGCCCTAGTCGGCGCCATCGAGTTCTACGACGCCCGAGTCGACGACGCCCGCCTCGTGATCACGCTGATCCGCACCGCCGTCAAGTACGGGGCTGCCGCTGCCAGCCGGGTCAAGGTCACCGAGATCCTCAAGGACGGGCGCGGTCGGGCCTGCGGAGTCAAGGCCGTCGACCTGGAGACCGGCAACGAATTGACCATCGAAGCCGACCGGATCATCAACGCCACCGGCGTGTGGACCGAACAGACCCAGGATCTCGCGGGCGGCACCGGGGGATTGAAGGTGCTCACCAGCAAGGGAATCCACATCGTCATCCCGCGCGAACGCATCAAGGCCACCACGGGCCTGTTCCTGCGCACCGAGAAGTCGGTGCTGTTCATCATCCCGTGGCAGCACTACTGGGTGATCGGCACCACCGACACCGCTTGGCACGAACAGCTCGAACACCCCGTGCCGACCTCCGAGGACATCGACTACGTGCTGGATCACGCCAACGAGGTCCTCGATCCACCGCTGACCCGCGACGACATCATCGGAACCTACGCCGGACTGCGACCGCTGCTCCAGCCGAAGGTGCTCGATGAGTCGAAGTCGACGAAGGTCTCGCGAGAGCACACCGTCACCGAGGTGATCCCGGGCATGGTGGCTATCGCCGGTGGCAAGCTCACCACCTACCGGGTGATGGCCGAGGACGCCGTCAACTTCGCCCTGGGGAAGTCCCTCGCGAAGGCGCGGCCCTCGGTGACGGCGCAGCTGCCGCTGCTGGGTGCCGAAGGGTTCGACGCGGTGGAGAACCAAGCGCACCGCCTGGGCGTGAAATACGGCTTCGATGCTGATCGGCTGCAACACCTGGTGCGCCGTTACGGCTCCGAACTGCCCGACCTGTTCGCCACCATCGATGAGGACCCGAGTCTCGGCAAACCCCTCGAGGCTGCCCCGCAGTTCCTGCGCGCCGAGGTCCATCGCGCCTGCGCCGTCGAGGGTGCTCTCCACCTAGAGGACATCTTCGTCGCCCGGGTGAGGCTCAACTCCGAAGCCCGCGACCGTGGCGGCGCCGCTGTCGACGAGGTGGCTGAGATCGCAGCCGCGGTCCTCGGCTGGGACGAGGCCCGCCTGGAGCAGGAGAAGTCGAACTACCGGAAGCGGATCGCCGCTGAACTGGCCGCCGAGGAACAGGCCACCGATGCCGCCGCCTCAGCCGCCCGAGTTGTCGCGGAGGACATCGTCGGCTGAGAAGTCGCGCACCGGCTGAACCGGTGACCTTCTGGAGCAGGTCGTCTTGACACCAGTCCGTATCACGGTGGTTGAGACGACCTGCTTGCGCGTTCCTCGCGATCCGGCTCAAACGGCTTCAACCGGTGTCAGTCCAGCAGGCCACAGTCGTGGGCGATCAGCACCAGCCCGATGCGATCGCGGGCCTGGAGCTTGGCCAGCAGCCGACCGATGTGGGTCTTGACGGTGCCCTCGGCCATGTAGAGACGGGAGCCGATCTCGGCATTGTTGGCGCCGTGCGCAACCTCCATCAGCACCTCGCGTTCCCGCTCGGTCAGCCCGTCGAGCCGGGAATCGTCGCGGGGTTTACCAGCCGGCAGTTTCGGGGCGACGTGATCCAGGAGGCGCCGTGTCGCCGTCGGAGCCACCACCGCTCCGCCCCCAGCGACGGTGCGGATCGCGCCCAGAAGGTCGTCTGGTAGGGCGTCCTTCAGTAGGAATCCGGAGGCCCCGTTGCGCAGGGCTGCGAAGACGTACTCGTCGAGATCGAAGGTAGTCAGCACCAGCACCTTCGTCTCCCCGCCGAGTTCCGTGATCTGGCGGGTGGCCTCGGTGCCGTCCATGATCGGCATGCGGATGTCCATCAGTACCACGTCGACCGGTTGCGACTTGACCACCATCACCGCATCCGCCCCGTTCGAGACCTCGCCGACGGTTTCCATGTCGTCGGCGGAGTCGATCAGCATGCGGAATCCGCTGCGCACCAACGACTGGTCATCGGCCAGCAGAACCCTGATCATCCATTCCTCCTCACTTCAGCCAGCCCCGTCCCAGCTGGGAGGGCAGAGGCAGCCGCACTTTGACTTCGTAGCCGCCACCAGTGCGTGGTCCTGCCTTGAAGGTACCGCCCATCGCCGCGACACGTTCGCGCATCCCCCTCACTCCGGCTCCCCGGCCCTCGGTCGATGCCTGGACCCCGACCCCGTCGTCGGTGACGCGGATGTCGATGGCTTCTGGTTCGCAGGTGATCGTCGCGCTGGCCTGGGCGGTCGGGCCGGCGTGTTTGAGGAAATTTGTCACCGACTCCTGCACCACGCGGAAGACGGTCAACCCCAAGGACTCCGGGACAGGCGGCAACTCCTCCGGCATCTCGAGGCTGATCCGAGGGCCGGCCTTGGCCACCATCTCCGGGATCTGCGGCAGTGACGGTGATGGCCCGAAATCAGCATCGGACTCGCCCCGGAGCAGAGAGACGATCCGGCGCATTTCCTCGATCGAGCTGCGACCCGTGCGGGCGATCACGTCCAACGCCTCGATGGCCGCCTCGGGTTTCTTGGTGGCCAAGGCCTTCGCCCCTTCGGCCTGCACCACGATCACCGACAACGAGTGCGCCACCACGTCGTGCAGTTCCCGGGCCACCTCGGCGCGGGCCCTGCCGTCGGCCAGTTCTGTTGCATCCTGGGTGCTGCGTTCTCCGGCCAGGAAGCGTTCCTCTGCGAGGGCCTCGTCGAGTTTGGCCACGTGGCCCTGGACCGTAATCCGCCTACCGAGCAGGTAGGCGTTGACCATCGCTGACAGGCACAGCAGGCTCAGCAACCCGCCCGCGAGGAACCGTTGTCCCTCTGGGATCCGGCCCAGCCATGACAAGGGGCCGATGATGGAGGCCGCGATTCCGAGGGGAATCACCACCAGACCGGCGGTGAGGCTCAGGTGCCTGGCGGCAGAGAAGATGACCACCAGTACCGTCAGCATTGCGGGTACTGGGGTGGTGACCTGGATCACCATTCCGGTTCCTGCCACCGCGCACACGACCACGGCCAGCAGCGGATTGATACGCCGAAACGCCAATGAGACGACCATGAGAGTCGACCAGCCGAACATGGCGACCCAGTCCGGAAGACCCAACGCAACCATGGGAACCACCAGGAACAGGAACGCCCCCAGCGCCGTCGCTGCATCCACGAGCAAGCGGCGATGCGCCTCGGAGAGATCGGTCATCATGATCGGCAAGCCTATTCAGGGGCGCGCAGGAGCGACGTCGGACCGTGGTCGCGGATCACCCCGAACCACCCCCACTCCGGTCTTGAATGCCATCCGAAATTAATTTCGGGAAGGTAGGTTTGGTGCCATGATCCGCAAACTTTTCTGGACCATTCTCCTGCTGGCGGGCGTCTGCGTGGCCACGAGTCTGCTGGACCGGCGCCGCGCCGAGCAACGCCGTCAACTCTGGGCCGAGGCCACCGACCCCTCCTGATACCACTCAATAGCCCAACTTCTCCTTGCGTACGGGCAACCAGGCGATGGCGTCGCGCACAGCGTCGGTCTCGGTGAGTTCCGCCTTCCAGCCGAGTACATCCTTCGCCTTGGTGGAGACGGTGTAGACACCCGCGACGTCGCCGGGGCGAGGATCGCCGAAACGAACCTTCAACGGGTCGCCGGTGATCGTCTCGAAGGAGGCCGCCAACTCCTTGACGGTGACGCCGTTGCCCGTGCCGATGTTGAACACCTGGTAGGGGCCGGTCGCGGTGGCCTCGTCGAAGTGTTCCAGGGCAGCGACGTGCGCCCGGGCGAGGTCCCAGATGTGGATGAAGTCACGGATACCGGAGCCGTCGCGGGTGGGCCAGTCGACACCGGTGACGGTGAAGGTCTCCTTGTTCACCCAGGCTTCCAGGAGTTTCGCCAACACGTGGGAGGGTTTCTCCAGCTGCTGGCCGCTGCGCAGCTTCGGGTCGGTGCCGATGGGGTTGAAGTAGCGAAGCGACGCGACCCGCACGTCGCTGGCCCGGGTGAAGTCCTCAAGGATCAGTTCCACCATGAACTTGGTGCGCGCGTAGGGGGAGCCGGGCTGCAGCGGCGAGTCCTCGGTGACGACGAAGTTCTCGTCGGGGGCGTAGATGGAGGCGGAGGAGCTGAACAGGAACCGCTCGACGCCGTTGCGCTGCAGGGCGGCCAGCAGGGTGACGGTCTTGGCGACGTTGTTCTCGTAGTAGGCCAGCGGTTCGGAAACGGATTCCGGCACGATGATCTTCGCGGCGCAGTGCACGACGGCATCAATCTGCTGCTCCCCGAAGAGCCGGTCGAGCAGGGAGTCGTCGGCAATGTCGCCCTCATAGAGGGGGCGCTTGCCGACGAACTCGCGGCGCCCGGTGGAGAAATCGTCGAGGATGACGACGTCGTGGCCCGCGTCCTCGCAGGCCGAGGCGACGGTGCTGCCGATGTAGCCGGCACCGCCAGTGATGAGTACCTTCATGTCGCAGTCTCCTGGTTCGGTTGAGGCCAGTCTAGGGAGTCGATCCCCAAAGGACGGTGTGGCGTGCAGAAGCGCTGCGCCACCGGAGCGAGTCGGGGTCCTTTAAGCTCGGGACATGACGCCGGAAGAACTCATCAGGATCGTCTCTCTTCATCCCTCCGTGGCTGAGGTTCCCCAGCCGCAGCCCGAGAGGTTCGTGGAACTCGGAATGGTTCACTTCCAGATGGTTGACGGCACGGGTCTGGGGATCAACCCCGACCTCTTTCAATCCAGCGGAACCGGGATCCCGGAGCAGGAACTTGTCGCCCAGGTGCACCAACATCTGGAGGAGATGTGGCAGCAGAGCATCAACCGTCCCCCACTCGACCTGACGAACGTGGTGCCCATCGTGCGCGACGCCTCCTATTTCATGGACCGGGGCGGGGCGCGGGTGGCGCGGGTGGGGAAACTCACCGACTTCATCGGCATCGGACTCGTCATCGACGAACCCTCCAGCATGCGGGTCATCGTCGAGGATGAACTGCCCCAGCCCCGGACGGACCTCGAAGACCTCCAGTTCTTGAGCAGGGCCTTCGAGAACTTCGGGGCCCTGGCCCACGACATGCTGCTCCAGGACGTGGGATACGACTCCGATGTCGTTGCGGTGAAGAACCCTCCCGCCTACGAGGTGTCGTGGTTCGCTCAGGCCGCCTACGTCGGCAAGGCCCTGGAGTACTACTCCGGGAAAACAGGTACTCCGTGGGTCGCGGTTCCGGCCTTCCGCAAGGACCTGTGGCTGGTCAACTCCATGACCCGGCATTGGGGAGAGCTCATGGACCTGATGGAACCCGAGATTGACGCTCGGGAGGCTGTCCACCCGGTTCCGCACATCGTCGTCGACGGCAAGTGGCAGGAGTACGTTCCGCCGTTGGAACCTGAGGTGCGGCGTCGTCTTCACACCCTCAAGTTCAACGCTGAGAACGTCGTCTATCGCGCGTGCCGGAACGTGTTGCAACGTCACGGCGAGATCCAGGTGGACCTCATGAGCGACTTCCTGGGACGGTTCGTCGCCGACGATGTGGTGACCTTCTCGGAGGTTCCCCTGGATCTCGGAACCACGAGCGTTCCTCGGGTAGATCTGGTGGATTTCCTGGACGGAGAGAAAACCGCCCACCGGGTGTGGTTCGAACATCTGGTCGCTGAGCTGCCCCACCTGGTGCGGCCACACCCACACTCCTATCCGCCCCGGTTCATCATCGACCGCCCGGGCCCGGAGGACCGTGCCCGCCTGGCGGCCATCCAGTTGTGAAAAACCCGCAGGTGGGTTTACGGCTCGGTTCATTTCACCGGCCCCTGTGTGGAGCGGGACGGATCACGGGCTCTGGTGTGATCTGAGAACCCGGACCGCCCGCAGGGACGGGATCAGGTGACGATGGGTGCCCCGCCGTCAACCCGCACGGCCTCCAGGTTGGGGTTCCGGAGGAGGCCTTCGGCGATTCCCTCGCGGCAGCCGACGATGGTGCTGGGCAGGTCGATGTCCGCCAAAATGATGAAGGTTCCGGCCTCATCCCAGACGACGTCCGGGAGACGGTCGGGATCCAGGCTCGTCAGCAGCTCCCGCGGTGACGTCGCGGTCATGTGGTATCTCCGCCCCGGAACCGTCAGCGACCGGGAAACTGCGGGACGTCTCCGGCTGCCCCACCCGTCCCATTCGCCCATCCAGAGGCGGCCCTCCGAGCAGCCGGTCAGTATCTGCCGGAGCAACACCGGCAGGATCAGGGGACTCGGGCCGATGTCCGGTTCGTGGTCCCAACCCGGACCAGCGGTTCCCTCGTGCAGCCTGATCCCGGAGACCTCGAACCAACCAGCGGTCGCGATGGACACTCCTTCCGGAGCGATCTCCCGCCATCGCACCGGGTGTTCCACGCCGTCGATCCAACGCGACGCGGGATGCAGCACCCGCACGTGGGCGGGCCAGCCCTCCCCGACCAGCGTCCGCCAGGAGTGCCCCTTCGGGATTGGACGCGGCCAGGTGGCAGCTCTCACCATCCCCGGGCGATCCACTCGTCCAGGTGCGGGCGTTCCTTCCCGATGGTCGTGGAGGGGCCGTGGCCCGTGTTGACGACGGTGTCGTCGGGCAGGGTGAACAGGCGTTCTCGGATCGAGGCGATGATCCGGTCGAAGTCCGAGTAATCCCAGTGGGTGGCCCCCGGGCCGCCCTCGAAGAGGGTGTCACCGGTGAAAACCACCCCGTCAGTGACGAAACACGTCGCGCCCGGGGTGTGCCCCGGGGTCGCGACCGCCCGTAGCGTGATCCCGGCGACCGTGAACTCGTCGCCGTCGGTGATCGGCCGGAACGCCTCGTGCGGGTGGGTCTCCCGCCACAGGAACTCGTCAGCGGGGTTCAGGTGGACGGGCGGGTCGCCCATCAGGGCCGCGAAGGCCGGGGCCGCCGTCACGTGGTCCCAGTGCCCGTGGGTCAGCAGTACCGCCCTCACCTTCCGGTCACCGACGGCAAGCGCGATGCGGTCGGGCTGGTGGGCCGGATCGATGACGATCACGTCCCGGTCATCGCCGATGATCCAGGCGTTGTTGGTGAAGTCCGGTTGTCCGGGGGCCTCCGTAATCAGTTTCTCGATGGTCATGCCACCCAGTCTGCCCGCTTGGCCGAAGCGTCGCGGGAAATCGGGCCGGGCCTGTCAGGAACCTTCCCCCGAGGTGGTCGGGACGGAGCCCTCGGCGATGGCCTGCAGCGCCGCCAGGTGAGACTTCCACAGCTTGCGGCCCTTCAGGGTGAGGCTGAACCAGGTGCGGGGGCGTTTCCCGATGTAACCCTTGCGGACGGCGACGATCCCGAGGCCTTCGAGCTGGCTGGCCTGGCGGGAGAGCACAGAGTCGGAGACCTGGAGGTGGTTGCGCAGGGTGGCGAAATCGATCTGCTCGACCCCGGCCAGCCCTGCCACCAGCGAGAAACGAACCGGGTTGGTGAACTCGTCGACCAGGTTGTGCCGGGGATGTTCGGTGCTCATCTGCGTGCCTCCACGAGGGCGCCGACGAAGGATGCGACCGCGATCACCGCCGCGAGCGGCACTCGGACCGCGGCTGTGGGGAAGAACATGGAGATGCTCCAGCACAGGGTCCAGACCGCCATGTAGATGCCCCAGCGAATCCCGAAACCGTTCTTGGCGACCTTCGCGAACGCGACCACGAGGATCAGGGGTGCCAGCACCCAGATCATCATGCCGATGAAGGAGACGGCGTCGAAATGGGTGTCGCGATTGGCCAGCAGGTACACGCAGGTGGCGGAACCCAGGCTCATCTGGGTGGTTATCGTCGGCCATCCCGCGTTTCCCCTGGTCCGGGTGAGGGTGGTCTCGGCCTGCCGCAACATGCCGGCGGCTTCCTCGGGTGTGGGATCTGGGTGAGTGGTCATGTCGTCCTCCTGAAACCGTGGGCCATCACTTGCTAACAAAATAACAAATACTTTCCAAATAAGCAAGTATTTGTCCAGTCTCTGTCGGTCAGGTGGCCAGTTTTGATGTCAATCATTCGGCGGCGTGTCTCCCGCACGTATGGTCAGCCTCATGAGTCGAGAAGAAGCGATCAGGATCCTCGCGACGCATCCCGGTGTGGTTGAGGTGCTGGATGCGCCTCAAGCCGGGGAGCCGGATTCGGACATGCTGATGCTGCGCCTCGAGGATGAGCAAGTGATCGGGATCGATCCCCGTCTGGCTGAACCGGTTCGCGCCAACGAGCCCGAGGCGGCCCGCGTCGCCCGGGTGCATCGTGCTGTGGACGTCGTGAGTGCTTCCGGGGAAGCGGGCGGAATGGATCTTGAGGCCGTCGTCCCGCTGGTCCGCAGCGCCGACTACTTCGTTGCGCAGGGGCAGCTGGCTCCGGCGGCGGTCGGATGGCTCACCGACTTCATCGGTTTCGGGCTGGCCATCGACGAACCCACGACCCTGCGTGTCGTCCCCGAGACGGAACTGCCGGGCGACCGGATCGCGGAGTACGACATCGAGCTCCAAAGCAGGGCCATCGGAAACCTGCGCACCATGGAGGAGGCCATGGCCTTCTCTGAGATGGGGCTAGGACCCGATGTTTTGACCCTGACTGCTCCGCCGGGAAATGAAGCGGCCTGGTTCGCGGATGCCGCGGCCATGGAGGAACTCCTGAGCAGGCTCGGCGAGCGCACTGGTACGGCTTGGGCGGTTATCCCCGCCCGTCGTAACGACGTCTTCCTGGTCAATGTTGCGACGGATCGCTGGGATGACCTCCTCGATGACCTGGAGGAGGCCGTCCTCGCCCGCGACGGTCTCCATCCGCTGCCCCATGTTGTGGCGAATCGGCGGTGGCAGTTGAGTCTGCCCCCGAAGACCTCTCAGCTCGGAAGGCGACTGCAAAGGCTCAAACAACACGCGGAGGGGCGTGTCTACAACGCTCTCAAGGAATCCGTCCAGCAGGAATACGCCCATCACGTGGCCGACTACGAGGATCTCTACGTTCATGACGACGAGCTCTTCTCGATGGCCTTCGTCCCCGAGGACGTGCCCGGAGCCAGTGTTCCGCTGGTGGATGTGATCGCCTTCGAGCGCGGGCACTCTGTCTTGGATGTGCCCTACGCCGAGGTCACCTCGCAGCTGCCCCACCTCGTCGCACCCCATCCGGGTACACACCCGCCGAGGGTGATCATCACCCATCCCTCGAAGGAGGATTACGCCACGCTGCGGGAACTGACCCTCTGAGAGGGCCGGACTGAGCTGAGGCATCGCCGCGGACGGTTTCTGTAGGAATGCCAGCGGCTGCGACATGCCAGGACACATGGTCCGGCTGTCGCTGCCGCCAACATCCACCTTCGAGGTGACCGGGGCGTCAGTCCTCCGAGCGCATGAGGAACAGCGCCAGGGGGGTCAGAAGCGGGCGGATGCTGTACTTTCCATAACGGTTGAACTCGAAGTAGTAGAGCGCTTCGAAGAGGTCAAGAATGTACTCCGTTGGCAACACGAAGGAGATGCCGAGGCGCGTGGCCAGGTCGTCCACGAACTTGACCAGTGCCGGGCGGGTCTCGGTGTTGATCCGTTCCAGGTGGTCAGCTAGTTTGGGGCTCCGCAGTGCCCGCATTCGGATCTCCAATAGGGTGATCGTCATCTCCCTGCTGGGAGACAGGATCTTGAGGAAGCTCTCCAGGGCGGCATCGGCCACCAGGGCGAGGTCCTCGTCAGAGGGCAGGCTCGCAACTGCTTCGGGCAGACTGGCCTGCACGCTGTCGCGGTAGCGCTCGGCCACCGCGACGCACAGGTCGTCCTTGGAAGTGAAGTTGGAGTAGAAAGCGCCTCGGCTGAATCCTGCGGCTTCGCACAGGTGTTCCACACTGGTGGCGTCTATGCCTCGGGCGGCGAACTGGCTGATGGCAGCTTTGACCAAGCGGCCGACAGTGGCCTCCCGCCGTGGCGTCAGGTCTGTCATGTTGAACAGTCTACTGTCATACCGAGTGCCGAGATGTCACCGAATCGCTGGTGAACTGCACCTGCGGCTTCGCTGCGCTGGATCTCGCCGCGCAGGGGTGTTCGAGGCCGCCATCTCCCCGGTGGAGCGGGTCGCGGGTGGGTGACGGGTGTTGTCCATCGTCGTCCGCAAGAGATATTCCTGGTGTGTTTCTCGAGGTTTTCTTGCGAATCTTGTCGGGATTGGTGGAAGCAATCATGTATCGAGTTGGCGCCGACTTCACGAAAGGCGCGGAAGGTGTTCATCTTTGGATATTTAACTTTTAGCCAGGCTGCTTTCGAGGCGTTCTTGTGCGTAGTGGCGCGGAGGTGTGTTGATGATAATCGTTGGCGCTCGACCGGAGATTAGTTTGCGGAAGTAAATATTCAGAGAAGGCCTTAAGGAAGCGGAAAGATAAGTATTCAACAACCTTCGGTCGGGTGTTAACGGATTGATTTGTCGAATGGTGTTGCGTCATGTCGTATTGGCAATTAGCATAGGTTGCCATGTGGCGAATCCTGAATGTCGCGATGGCTGCATCGCCGAGAGGCCGTGGTGTACCGCGGGGCCCTGCGGCAGGTGCTGTCTGTGGTCGTGACCGAGGGATGGCCAATGCCGCTATTTCTGGTGGTGTGCTGGTGGGGGGGCGATGCCGTCACTCGACGTGTTGGAGCGGTCGTAATCGAATGAGTGTCGATCGTGACTGCTCCGATGGCCATGGTTCTTGTGGGTGTCGAGGAAGTTCGGATCGTCCAACACGTTGCCTAGATCGTGTCCGTCCTGTCCGGGTGGCTGCCCTGTGCGGGTTGCTCCGGTGTGCAGGGCAGAGTGAGGTGAGTAATGGATGTTTCCCCACCGTGTTCGTCCAGCCCGTTTCGCCCCTACCGGTGCTGGGAGCCCGCGCGAGGTCTTCCATCGTTTGAGGGTGTCTCCGGGCCTCCGTTCTCGGATCAGTTTCCGGTTCCTTGAGCGTGCCGCCGGTGCCGGTTGTGCTCCGAGGTCTCGTGATAGATATCGGCGAACGGGTTGTTCGGCCTCCCTGGGATTTGTGTCGGAGTTCGAGTTATCCCCGGGGCGGGTTTTATGGAGCTGTCCTGGATATTCGGGTGAGGCCTTCGGGTGTATGCGCGATGTTATTAGTGCGATGTATCAGAAGCTGTGGTCTCTCTTTGTGGTAGCTGTCGGATAGGTTTTTAAGTGTAAATCCTAATGTTTTTGAGTGGTTATCATTTCGCCAGAAAACAGTGATTCTTACGCGAATTTAATCCTTGTTAAATACAAATATATCTGGAGTTTATTGTGAATCCCTTTGATGATCAAGATGCTGATTTCTTTGTCCTGATCAATGCGGAAAATCAGCATTCGCTATGGCCTGTTTTTGCGGATATTCCCTCGGGGTGGGTGAAGGTCGCTGGTCCCATGAAACAGAAGGTCGCGATGGAATGGGTCGACTCTCATTGGACCGATATGCGTCCCGCTTCCTTGGTTAAGGCAATGGATTCCCGCTCCTCGCTCTGAGCTCGAAATTCGTCGATTTCCGAATGCTCGCTCGGTGCGGTGTTCCGCTACCCGGTTCACCCGACCTTGTGCAAAGGATTCCTGATGCTGACTTATTCCGCCATCTTTGAACGGGCTCTCCGGCTCAACCCCGAAGGCATCGCGGTGGATGCCAACGATGCCCGGCTGACCTACCGTGAACTCGATGCCCGTGCAGAGGCGCTCGCGAACCTGCTCGTCGAGAGGGGAATCGGGGGAGCGGAATGCGTCGTCGGTATCTGCGTTCCACGTTCTGCTGCCATGATCGTCGCATTGGTGGCGATCGTGCGCACAGGAGCTGCTTACCTTCCTCTCGACGTCGCTCATCCCCGGTCGCGACTGTGTTACTTGCTGGAGGATTCCCGTCCACAGGCAATCGTCGTCACCGACGAGACGGCGGAAAGTTTTCCTTCGGGACAGAATCTGGTGGACATGGGCGATGTGAGTGCGTCCTCCGGAGCATCTGTGTGGCCGTCGGTTCCGTCGTCCGCGGCTGCTTACATCATCTATACATCAGGCACGACAGGCCGTCCCAAAGCGACGGTGGTTCCTCATTCCGGGCTGGAAGCACTCGCGCGTTCGCAGGCCGAGTCCTGGCGTTTGACGACCAGGAGTCGAGTTCTGCAGACCGCGTCCCTTTCTTTTGACGCAAGCGTGAAGGACATCATCGGTACGTGGTGGGCGGCTGCGACGCTTGTGTTGCCCGGACCACAACGACTGAGTGGACAGGCCCTGGCCGATCAAATGAAGAATTGGGGCATCACTCACGCTCTGGTTCCGCCGCCGGTTCTCTCCGGCGCCAGCGGGTCAGGTGTCGACTGCCTCGAATGCCTTTTCGTCGGGGCCGAAGCGTGCCCACCAGCCCTGGTGTGGGAATGGGCGCGTGGTGGGCGGCGCATGGTCAACACCTACGGCCCGACGGAGGCCACTGTCACATGCCTGCACTCCCATGACCTCGACCCGGCCCGCGAACGCGTGCCCATAGGCCATCCGATCGAGGGGATGCGCGCCTATGTCCTGGACGAGACCTTGGCCCCGACCACGGACGGCGAACTCTATGTAGCCGGGGCCGGTCTTGCGCGTGGATACGCCGGGCAGCACGGGCTCACGGCCTGCCGTTTCATCGCCGATCCGCTGGTTCCCGGTGAAAGGATGTACCGCACTGGTGATCGAGTGTGCATCGACGAGACGGGGGAGATCCATTACCTCGGACGCACCGATGATCAGATCAAGATACGCGGTTTCCGCGTCGAACCCGGTGAGATCGAGGCCACGGTCCTGGGGCTTCCCGGGATCAAAGGGGCGGTCGTCACCGTGGGAGGTGGTCCGCAGTCCGACAAACTGCTGCTCCACGTCACACCCCTGCCCGGTGCCACAGTAGATCCTCGTGCGCTGCGTGCCGCACTGGCGCGGAAACTTCCTGACTACATGGTGCCCTCCTCAGTGACCGTTCTGCCTGCCCTGCCCCTCACCGTGAGCGGGAAGGTGGATCGTTCCGCGCTCCCGGAACCGGTGTGGCTGCGGGCAGCGGGGGAGCCGCCGCGCACGACCGCGGAACGCATCGTGGCGGAGGCGGTGGAACAGGTCACCGGAATCAGCGATCTCACGGTCGAGGACTCGCTGGTCGATCTGGGGTGTCATTCGCTCGATGTGGCCCGGATTGTCGCCGAGTTGCAGTCACGCACCGGGCTCTGCCCGGTAATTGCGGATGTTCTCGCGTCGCCGCGCATCGGTGATGTCGCGGCCCTGCTCGATGACCTCGGACCGACCAGCGCGACACCTGTGCCTGTGCCACGGGCCAGGCAGATGGCGTGTTCCCCTTCGCAGGAACGGATGTGGCTGGCCGAGGAATGCGCCGACGGCTCCTCCGGATATGTCGTGCCCACCGCCGTGCGTCTGGGGCGCGGCCTCGACGTCGCAGTCCTGGAACGAGCCTGGCTGGACGTGGTGGAACGCCATGAGATCCTGCGCACCCGCTATGGCAGCGATGGCGAACGGGTCTGGCAGCGCGTGGATGCGCCGGATCCCGTCCGCGACGGCATCAGGGTTCGCGAGATCGGTCCGGATGAGGTAGAGGAGGTCGTGGCCCGTGCCGTGCACGACCGATTCGACCTGGCCGAGGAGGTCGTCCGACCGATCCTGCTGCGGACACCGAGCGACCACGTGTTCGTGCTCGTCGTGCACCACATCGCCTGCGACGGATGGTCGATGATGCTGCTGGATCGCGACCTCGATGCCGCCTACGCGGCCCGTTCCCGGGGCTCCGCGCCCCCGTGGCAGCCGCTGCCGCTGCAGTTCGCCGATGTGGCGGCTCAGCAGGTGCGCCGGGCCGCCGATCCGGTGGCCACCGCCGAGCAGATCGCCTTCTGGCGGGATCGTCTACGCGACGTTACCGCCGGGTGCCCGCAGATACCCGTCGTCGAGGACGGCCACGCACGAGCGGGGTACGTCGCGTTCGACATCGATGCACGTGTTCACCAGGCGGTGCTGGCCCTGGCGCAACGACTTCGGACGACACCGTTCGTCGTCCTGCACGCGGCGATAGCGGTGGTGTTGGCCGGTCTCGGTGCGGGGCGACGTTTCAGCATGGGTGCCGCCGTCGGTGCGCGCGACGAAGCCGGGCTGGCAGCCATGGTGGGGCCACTCGTGAACACGATCGTTCTCGTCAGTGAGGTCGATCCCGGTGGGACATTCACGGAATTGGTCGCACAGCTGCGGGAGAGCGATCTGACGGCGATGCGGAACTCCGGTGTCGGATTCGATTGCGTTGTCGAGGCCTTGAACCCGAACCGCGAACCCGGGCGCACCCCCTGGATCGACGTCCTGATCAGCATGGGTGCAGGGGAGCGCGGATTTGTTCCCGACTACGCCTCGCACGGTGCATCCGGAGCCACCCTGGAGCTTCCGCACCTGCCCGGGGTTCGGCAACAGTCGACCCCTGCGCCCGCCGCTCGTTTCCAGCTGGTGTGGGCCTTCACCGAACGCTTCAGGGCCGGTAACCCGGACGGAATCGCAGGGGTCCTCGAATACGCGGCGGAAGTGGGTGCCGAGAACGCCGAACGGCTGGTCCATCGGCTGGAATCCGTGCTGCGACAGGTTGCCATCCGCCCCGATGCGCCGCTGGCTGAAAGCGATGTCCTGCTGCCCGGAGAGGCAGCCGACATGGTGGGTCCGGCATCCGTCGGCGGCGCCACGATCGCATCCTTGTGGAACATGCAGGTGGAGAACGATCCGCAGGCCGTCGCGCTGATCGCGGGTCAGAAGCGGTGGACGCGGGCAGAGCTCGACGAACGTGCCCGCCGCTGGGCCGCTCTGCTGCGCAGCAGGGGCGTGGCGATCCAGGACGTTGTCGCGTGCGCGCTTCCGCGCGGAGTGGACCAAGTGGCGGCATTCCTCGGGGTGAGCCTGCTGGGGGCCGTGTGGCAACCGATCGACCGGCGCTACCCGGACGAACGGCAGCGGATGGTGGTCGAGGACACCTCGGCGGCCATCGTCATCACGCTTGCAGCAGATGCGGCCCGCTGGGACGGGCAGCGCCTGGTCGTCGCGGATGACCCCGGCATCACGGATCTGCTGACCACCATCGCCCCGGTCACCGACTGCCCCGGTGTGACCCTGCCCCCCGACACCGGTGCCTACATCATCCACACCTCCGGATCCACCGGCCGTCCCAAGGGGGTCTACGTCACCCACGCGGGGATCGCCGACATGGTGGCCTCCGAACGCCGGTGGTGTGGTGTAGGGGAGGGAACGGTCGTGGCGCAGGCGGCGTCCCCGGGGTTCGACGCGAGCGTGCTCGAGGTGACGATGGGGCTGCTGACCGGTGCCGCCTGCGCGTTGATCACCGACGAGCACCGCGATTCTGGTGGCGCGCTGGTGGCCGAGTGGGCGCGGCTGGGCGTCACCCACGCCTTCATGGTCGGATCCTTCGCGCTGACCCTGGACCCCTCGAGCATCCCGGAGGGCATGACCTTGGTTCTGGGAGGGGAGGCCTTTCCCGCACAATTCGCCACCGCTGTGGCAGGGCGCACCCGATTGGTCAATCTCTACGGACCCACCGAGGCCACGATCTTCGGAACCGGGCACCGTCTCCGCGGACCCCACGGGGTCTCCGTGCCGATCGGGAAACCCGTATACGGCGCGAGACTGGAGGTGCTGGACACCACCCTGCGTCCCGTCGCCCCGGGGGTGGTCGGCGAACTCTACATCAGCGGTCCCGGTCTCGCCCGCGGGTACGTCGGCGAACCCGGCCTGACGGCGTCCCGTTTCGTTGCGGGGCCGGACGGTGGCCGTCGTTACCGCACCGGCGACCTGGTCCGCCTGGACGGAGAGGGACGCCTCCACTTCGTTAGACGCAACGACGCCCAGGTCAAGCTGCGCGGCTTCCGCATCGAACCCGGTGAGGTCGAGGCGGTCCTCGGCGCCGCCCTGGGAGTGACAGGGGCCGCGGTGTCGCTGCGTGATGATCTCGCCGGTGGGAAGGCGCTGGTCGCTCACGTCGCCGGAGCCGGGGTGGACGTGGAATGGATACGCGCCCATGCCGCCGCCTCGCTGCCGGCTCATGCCGTCCCGTCGCACTGGGTGGTCCTCGACCGGCTTCCCGCCACGATCCACGGCAAGCTTGACCGGGATGCCCTTCCTGCCCCGTCCCTGAGCGGCTCGGGGAAAGCGGCCGAAGACGGTGAACAGGCCGAGGCCTGCCGCATCATGGGGGAGGTGATCGGGGTTTCCCGGGTCGGGCCCGATGACGACTTCTTCCGTCTTGGCGGGCACTCACTGCTCGTCGTGAAACTGGTCTCGCAGCTGGCCGCGGCTGGCATTCGGGTCGCCATGCGTGACGTGCTGCTGGCGCCGACCGTGCGTGGATTCCTCACCCGTGCCCGTGGCGGGGCCCCGGCGACCGGCATCACGCAGGTACCCCGGCCCGCCGATGGCATCGTGCCCATGTCAGAGGCTCAACGCAGGCTGTGGCTCGTCGAGCAGATCGACGGACCTTCACCCGTCTACAACATTCCTGTTGTCGTCGACGCCGATGACATCGACCTCCCGGCCCTGCAGGCCGCACTCGGGGACGTCGTCGCCCGTCACGAGCCGCTGCGAAGCGTGGTGTTGCCGGGCGTCGAACCGGCGCAGAGGATCATCCCCGCGTCGGAGGCGGTCGCCCTGGTTCCGGTCATCGACGAGATCTGTACCCCGGATGCCGCAGCCGCCATCGATGCGGCGGCGCGTCACGTGTTCCGGCTCACCGAGGAACTGCCCGTGCGGGTCAGCGTGATCCGAAGCGGGAACGGTTGTTCGGTGGTCGTGGTGCTGCACCACATCGCCGCGGACGGCTGGTCCATGGAGCCGCTGCTGTGTGACCTGGAATCGGCCTATGTGGCCCGCTCGGAGGGGCGGGACCCGCGACTGCCCCAACCGGCGTTGCAGTATCACGACTGGGCGCGCGCCGCGGCAGCGACCGATCCCGCTCGCCTGGCCGAACGGACCACGTGGTGGGAACGCAGGTTGGGTTCGCTGCCGGAGGAGGTCACCTTCCCGCCGGATCGTGCGCGCGGCAAGGCATCCGGACGGGGGGCGGGACAGGTCCGCGCGGAGATCGACGCCGCGACGCAGCGTGGAGTGACGGCCCTGGCTGGTAGGACCGGTGTCAGTTCGTTTGTCGTGCTGCACGGTGTGTTTGCGGCGCTGCTGAACCTTCACGGGGCAGGCGATGACATCGTGGTCGGTACCGTCACAGCCGGTCGCGACAGCAGCGCACTCGAGGACGTCGTCGGGTTCTTCGTGAACACGGTGGTCCTGCGCAGCGATCTGTCGGGGGATCCGACCTTCGAAGAGCTGCTGGCTCGCCTGAAACTCTCCGATGCCGACTGCCTGGCGCATGCCGACGTGGCCTTCGACAGCGTGGTGGAGCGCCTCAACCCGGACCGTTCAGGGGGACGCCATCCCCTGTTCCAGGTGATGTTCACCACACAGGACCACCGCCGCGAGGCGGTTCCGGGTGCGCTCTTCGACGTGGCGCGTGCCCGCAACCTTGTCGTGGGATCCAAATTCGATCTCACCCTCACCCTGGAGGAGCGTCGCGACGGCATCGGCGTCGTCGCCGACTACTCGCGCGACCTGTTCGACGACGAGACCGTGACGGCAATCCTGCACAGATACGTCCTGCTCGCGCAGCGTGTCGTCGCCGATCCGTCGCTGCGCATGCACGAGCTGCGGGGTCATGCCCCAGGGGAGACGGCAGCGATACGGTCCTGGGGGATGCCCACGAAGGTGGACCTCGTGCCGGCTGGCCTGGAGACCCTGTTCGCCGACGCGTTGCGCGGTGCCGGCGCGCACGCCCTCGCGGTCGAGGCGCATGACGGTCACCTCACCTATGGCGAACTCGACCTCCGTAGCTCCCGGATGGCCGGGTGGCTGCGGACACAGGGCGTGGAACCGGGCCACCGGGTCGGGGTGTGTGTGCCGCGTTCCGCCGACACGATCGTCGCTCTGCTCGCGGTGGCCAGGGCACAGGCGGTTCCGGTGCCGCTGGATGCCACCCATCCCGCCGCACGTCTGCGCCGGCTGGTCGAGGACTGCGACATGCGGGTGGTGCTGGCCGGAGGCGGGGGAGTCGAGGCCCTGGAACGAGCCGGTACGAGAACCCCCGTGCTCGATCTGGCCGATGCGGACGGCGACGGCTGCTTGCCGGAGACCGCACCTTGCGGAGGTGACGTCGCCTACATCATCCACACCTCCGGCTCGACCGGCGAACCCAAGGGCGTCGAGATTCTCAAACGCGGACTGGGCGCCTTCGCCCGGGCACAGGAGGAACGCTACGGCCTCACCCCCGGCACACGGGTGCTGCAACTCGCTTCCCTCGCCTTCGACGCATCGATCCTGGAGCTCTGCCTCGCCTGGCCTGCGGGAGGAGCCCTCGTCGTCCCACCGCCCGGTGTGCTCGTCGGCGACGAACTGGCGCAGTGGTTGTCACGCTGCGATGTCTCCCTGGTCACTCCGGGCGCCCTGGCCACGGTCGATCCCGCCGGTCTCGACGGGCTCGACACCCTGCTGGTCGGTGCCGAGGCGTGCAGCGCCGAGCTTGTCGCACGGTTCGCCCCTGGACGTTCGATGTTCAACGCCTACGGGCCGACGGAGGCGACGGTCGCGGCCACAGTGGCAGGGCCGCTCACAGCTGGTCGGGACGCACCCCCCATCGGAGGCCCACTGGCCGGTGCGCGCCTGCTCGTGCTGGACTCCCTGCTACGACCGGTCCCGATCGGGGTCGACGGTGAGCTTTACATCGGGGGACCCGGTGTCGCTCTCGGCTACCGCGATCGCGCAGGCCTGACCGCGACCCGCTTCGTCGCCGACCCCGATGGCGGTGGGGAACGGGTCTACCGCACCGGCGATGTGGTGCGCTGGAACCGTGCAGGAGAGCTGACCTACCGCGGTCGCAGTGACGAGCAGGTCAAGCTGCGCGGCTTTAGGGTGGAGCCGGGCGAGATCGCCTCCGTGCTGCGTGCCGTCGAGGGGGTGGAGCAGGTGCACGTGATGGTCCGCGAGGACCAGGCGGGCCAGCCGGCTCTCGTCGTGTACGTCACTCCTGCCGGGATCTCCACCGGCGCCGTGCTGGAGTGCGCCCGGGCCGAACTTCCCCCACATGCTGTGCCCTCGCACGTCATCGCGCTGGATGCGCTCCCGCTGACGGTCAACGGAAAACTCGACCTCACGGCTCTCCCGGGACCCGGAGACAGCGCACCCGATGACGACCTCGTCGCCCCGCTCACCGATGTGGAACGCGCCATCTGCGAGGCCTACGAAACAGTCCTGCGATGCCCCGGGGTCGGGCGGACGACCGACTTCTTCGCCATCGGGGGGCACTCCCTGGCAGCGGCTCGGGTGGTCGCCGCAGTTGCAAACGCGGGCTGGGCGGTTAGCGTCCGCGACCTGTTCGAGGCCCCCACACCGGCTGCGCTGGCGTCCCGAGCCGTCACCGCTGCAGCGCCACGCCGTCCGCGTCCCCGCCTTACCCCACGTTCCCGCGTCTGAACTTCTGGAGAGAAGACATGACTCAGCCCCTTTCCTACGGTCAACGCCGGCTCTGGTTCATGGCCCAGACAGAGCCCGATTCTCCCGCCTACAACATCCCGCTGGCGATGCACCTGGCCGGTGACGTCGACCGGGTCGCGCTGGCCCGAGCGGTTCGTGACGTCGCCGCCCGACACGAGGTGCTGCGCACCCATGTCCGCGTGGTCGACGGTGAGCCCGTGCTCGACGTCGTGGAACCCGAGGACCTGCCGGTGCTGCTGCGGTGCATGACTCACATCGGTGACCCCGATGCCGCGATGCGTCGTCTGGCCGTCGAGCCGTTCGACCTGGCTGAGGAGTTGCCGCTGCGAGTGCACCTCATTGCCGAACCCGGAGGGTGGATCCTCCTGATCGTCGTGCACCACATCGCGGCTGATGGGGTCTCCATGGAACCGTTGGCGCGGGACCTCGGTGAGGCCTATGCGGCCCGCCGGGATGGGACGCCCTGGGAGCGGGAACCGTTGGAGGTCCAGTACGCGGACTTCGCCGCCTGGCAGCGCGAACTGATGGGCGATGTCCACGACCCCGGGTCGCTCGCCCACGAACAGACCGAGTACTGGCGCACCCGGCTGGCCGACGCCCCGCAGGACACCGAGCTGTCGTTGGCGACTCCCCGTCCAGCCGTCGCCACGGGCAGGGGATCGCGTGTGTTCGTGCCCGTTCCTGCGTCCCTCCGGGACCGGCTGCGCGCCGTGGAACGTGACCTGGGATGCACCCCCCACATGCTGAACCAGGCACTGGTGGCCGCCCTGGTGAGTCGTTTCGGTGTCGACGACGTCGTACTCGGCACGCAGGTCGCTGGCCGCGATGAAGAAGCTCTTGCTGACCTGGTGGGGCTGTTCGTCAACACCTTGGTGATGCGCCATCGCATCTCCGCCGCCACCACCTTTGCTGAGCTGTGCGATGACGTGCGCAACGCGACACTGGACGCTCTGGAACACTCCGACCTGCCCTTTGATGTGTTGGTGGAGCACCTCAACCCGACCCGCTCCATGAACCGGCACCCGGTGTTCCAGATCGGTGTGGCAGCCAGGCAGGGCGACGACATCGACCTTGACCTCGGGGTTCCCGCCACGGCAGTCACCGACCTCGACCTGGGCACGGCGCAGTTCGACCTCAACTTCTGCCTGTTCGACCGCGCGGACGGCAGCGCCGAGATTGAGGTGGAGTTCTCGGGGGATGTCTACGACGAAGCGCGTGCCCGCTACCTCGGCCAGGCCTGGTGTGAGCTCGCCGCTGAGGCCAGCGCGCGTCCTGATGCTCCGGTGTGTGAGCTGAACGTGGTTCCAGCCGACATCGTCGAGCAGGTCACCGCGTGGGGTATCGGTGAGCCCTGCCCGGAACCGGTGCGTTTCATTGAGTTCTTCGATCACGCCGTGGCGATGCGTCCCACGGGCATCGCGGTCGAGGAGGGGACACAGGCCGTCACCTACGCCGACCTGGACGCGCGCGTCGAGACCCTAGCGTGTGGGCTCCGTGCCCTGGGTGCCGGCCCCGGGGCCGTGGTGGCGGTCAGCTTGCCGAAGAACATCGACGCCGTCGTGGCCATCCTGGCGGTGTGCCGCACGGGCGCGGCCTACCTGCCGATCGATCCGGCCCAACCTGACGAGCGGATCGCCTTCATGGTCGAGGACGCGGCTCCGATTGCCGTGATCACCGACTCCGCGAACCAGCAGCGTTTTGGGCTCCTGCCGGTCGTTGACGCCACCTGCGTGGTGGATGACCCTGCCCCCGTGGCGTGGCCGCTTCCGGAGATCTCCGATGTGGCCTACGTCATCTACACATCCGGGTCGACTGGCCGCCCGAAAGGCGTGGAGGTCACCCACAGCGGCCTGGCGGGTACGGTCGCCTCGCAGGTGCGCGGCTTCGGGCTCGACGGGTCGCTGAAACTGTTGCAGCTGGCGTCGTTCAGCTTTGACGTGTCAGTCATCGACCTGCTCACCGTGTTCGCCGTGGCCGGCACCATCGTGCTCCCTGGAGAGGGAGTCGTCGCGGGTGATCGTCTGGCGCAGCTCCTGGAGGATCATCGCGTCACCTACTGCGAACTCACGCCGTCACGGCTCCAGAGCCTGGAACCGGGCGCGTTCGAGCACCTGCGCAACATCAATCTCAGCGGCGAGGCCTGCCCGGAGTCGCTGGTGCGGGCGTGGGCGAGTGACCGCAGGATCCTCAACACCTACGGACCCACGGAAGTGACCGTCACCAGTGTGGTGTCGTGGCCGCTGGACGGCCTGCGGCCACCGGAGATCGGGCATCCGACCGACGGTCTCGTCGCCCGGGTGCTGGATGAGAGGCTACGACCCGTGGCGCCGGGTGTTCCCGGGGAGCTGTACCTGTCCGGCCCGGGCTTGGCACGCGGCTACAGGCACCGTCCCGGAATGACGGCGTCGCGTTTCGTCGCTGACCTCGATGCACCGGGAGAGCGCATGTACCGCACGGGTGATGTCGTGCGATGGCGCGCGGACGGGGAACTGGAGTTCATCGGTCGCAGCGACGACCAGGTGAAGATCCGTGGTTTCCGCATCGAGCTGGGGGAGATCGAATCCGAGGTCAAGGCAGTCGAGGGTGTGCAGGCCGCCGCGGTGATCGTCCGTGAGGACAGCCCCGGCGACCAACGAATCGTCGCCTATGTCGTCGGCAGTGCCGATGGAGCGGAGATCAAACGCCGGGTGTCGCGACAGCTGCCGGCATACATGGTGCCCTCCGCGGTCGTAGCTCTCGATGCGCTGCCGCTCACCGTCAGCGGCAAGCTGGACGTGCGGTGTCTACCGGTGCCCGCCGTTGAAAATCCGGGCCTGGGACGGCGAGCCTCCACGCCACGGGAGGAGGCAGCCTGCCGCTGTTTCGCCGAGATACTCGGCCTGGACGAGGTCGATGTGGATCAAGGGTTCTTCGAGCTCGGTGGGCACTCGCTGCTCGCGGTCCGGTTGATCAGCCGCTGGCAGGAGATGGTCGGTGGTTCCATCACGTTGCGTGACGTGTTCGAGGTGCCGACCCCGCTCGGTCTGCTGGAGCGTTCTGTCGTAGATGTGGCGTCGGAACCCGACCTGGTGCCGTGCGAACGACACGGCGACGTGCCCGTGTCCGCCCCGCAGAGGAGGATGTGGTTCCTCAGCCGCCTCGACGAAGCCGCCGTCTACAACGTGCCCATCGTGCTGCAGGTCGCGGGTCGCCTCGACGAGGGTGCCCTGCAGGCGGCGCTCAACGATCTGGTCGGACGTCACGAGAGCCTGCGCACGATCTTCCCGGACGTCGACGGCACACCGTATCAGCGGATTCTGCCGGCAGGGACCGCGGTGCCCCTGGACGTGCGGGAGACCGATGACGCTGATGAGGTCGACGAGGTTCTCGTCCGGATCGCCCGCGAACCCTTCGACCTGGGCCGCGAGATTCCGTTGCGCGCCACCATCGTGCGTGGCAGGACCCGCGACCTGCTGGCGTTGGTGCTGCACCACATAGCCACCGATGGCTGGTCCGTCACTCCGCTGGCCCGGGACCTGGGGCGTGCCTATGCTGCCCGTGAACTCGGGGACGCCCCACAGTGGGAACCGCTTCCCGTGCAGTACGCCGACTACACCGAATGGCTGCGGCGACGGGCCGGGACGCACGACCCCAGGGCTGGGCTCGACCACTGGGTCCGTACCCTCGCGGGGCTGCCCGCCGAAATCCCTCTGCCGTACGCCCGGCAGCGACACGGACAATCAAGCAACGCCGGCTCCTGGGTGCCGTTCTCCATCGATGCAGAGCTGCACCGCCGCATTGACGAGCTGGCCCATGGGTGTGGTGTCACCACGTTCATGGTGCTCCAGGCCGCGATGGCCCTGGCCCTTCGTCTTCTCGGGGCGGGCTCCGACATTCCGCTGGGAACGATGGTCGCCGGACGTGATCACGAGGCACTATCCGACCTGATCGGTTTGTTCATCAACGCCATCGTGTTGCGCACCGATGTCTCCGGCGATCCGACGTTTCGTGAGTTGCTGGCCCGGGTGCGCGAGACCGACCTCGCCGCCTTCGATCATCAGGACGTCGCTTTCGAGGACGTGGTCGAGGAATTGCAGCCGGAGCGGCAACCCGGTCGCCACCCGCTGTTCCAGGTGGCACTGGTCGTGATGACCGAGGACAACGAACCGGAGTGGTCGCTGGGATCGCTGCCCGCCACGGTGCTGGGACAGGATACTCAGTTCGCCCGATTTGATCTGACCTTCTTCCTGGATGAGCATCGTGCCGGGGGAGCAGCCTCTGGGATCACCGGCGTCATCGAGTACGCGACCGGCCTGTTCGACCGGGCCGATGTGGAGCAGCTGGGACAGCGCATTCTCTCCGTGCTGCTGCAAGCAGTGGAGGATCCCTCGCGACGCCCATCACGGACAACCGTCACCCTGCCGCCCGAGGCCGGGTGGGAACGCGAGGTTGGGGAGGCCGTCCCATCCCTGGCCACCTTCCCGGAGCTCTTCGCACGCCGGGTGGCGGCTGACCCGGACCGGACAGCCGTCGAATGCGACGGTGAATCCCTCACCTTCGCGGAACTCGATGAGTGTTCCACTCGGTGGGCACGGCTGCTGACCGAGCAGGGAGTCGGCCCCGAGACCGTCGTCGCGAGTTGCCCGACACGGTCGGTGTTCTCCATCGTCGCCCTGCTGGCGATCATGAAGGCGGGCGGGGTGTGGCAGCCGATTGACCTCACCTACCCTGATGAATACCTCAGCTTCTTGCTCGAGGACTCCGGTGCCGCACTGGTGCTGTGCGAGGAGGCCGTGGCCCACCGTTTCACCGTTCCCAGGCTCGTGATCGATGCGCCAGAGACGGCTGATCGGCTCTCCGCCGCCACCGCGACCCCCACCGGTCCGGCCAGCGTGTACGGAGCCGCCTACATCCTCCACACCTCGGGATCCACCGGGCGGCCCAAGGGCGTTGTCGTCAGCCATGCCGGTGTGGCCAGCCTGGCCCAGAGCTGCGCGGCCTATGACGTGACACCAGAAAGCGTCGTGATGCAGTTCATCTCGCACAGCTTCGATGTCGCCTTGTTGGAGATGGGGATGTCCCTGCTGGTGGGGGCCACCCTGCTCATGGTGCCGGAACGGGCACGTACGCTCGGACCCGAGTTCGTGCACATCCTCCAGCGCTGCACCCATGCTGCCCTCACGCCCGCAGTCGCGATGGCGTTAGACCCCGCCGACATTCCCTCGGGGTTGACGCTGATCCTGATTGGCGAGGCATTTCCCGCGGTGCTCGTCGAGGACATCGGGCATCGGGTACAGCTGTTCAACCTGTACGGGCCGACGGAGACCACCATCGATGCCACCGTGCACCAGGTCGATGCCCATGACGTCGACCCAGTGCCGATCGGCCATCCCACTCCTGGCAAGAACGTGGCGGTGCTCGACGAGTTCCTGCACCCCGTGCCCGTCGGTTGCGTCGGTGAGCTCTACGTGGGTGGTGCCGCGCTGGCCCGGGGATACGCCGGGCGACCGGGGACGACGGCCAGCCGGTTCGTCGCAGACCCCTGGGGTGACGGGCAACGGTTGTACCGCACCGGCGACCTGGTCTGCCGTGGCCGTGACGGTGCGCTGCGTTTCCTTGGTCGGGCCGATGACCAGGTGAAGATCCGTGGCTTCCGCATCGAGCTGGGCGAGGTCGAGACTGCGCTCGCATCCCTACCGGGAGTCACGGCGGCTGCGGCGATGGCGCGTCGCGACCTCGGGCCCGACGCGGTGCTGGTGGGGTACGTGGTCGGTGCCATCGATCCCATGTCTGCGCGAAGTGCCCTGGCGGACAGGCTGCCGAAGCAGGCCGTGCCCGACCACATCGTGGTGCTGGACGCCCTGCCCCTGACCCGCAACGGCAAGGTCGACCGCACGGCGTTGCCGGCTCCCGTCGTCGCGACACGGGCCGAGTGTGCGCCGTCCACACCTGCCGAGGAGCAGGCCTGCGCGGCCCTGGCAGCGGTGCTCGGTGTCGACGAGGTGGGTGTTGACGACAACTTCTTCGAACTGGGTGGGCATTCGCTGCTCGCCGTCCGGTTGGTGTCCCGGCTGCGTGAGGCGGGGTTCACGATTGCCGTCAGCGATGTGTTCACCGACCCGGTGCCGCGGGCGTGGGCGCGTTTCGCGGGCGGCGGGTCCGCCACGGAACCGGTCCGCGAGGTGGAGCGCCCGACCGATGGCATGCTGCCCGCGTCGCGGGCACAGCGGAGGCTCTGGTTGGAGCAGGACCTCGTCACGGATCCGGTCGCCTACAACGTTCCGGTTGTTCTCGACGTCGATGTGCTCGATGTGACCGCCCTGCGGGAGGCCGTCAGCGACCTCGTCGGTCGTCACGAGGCGCTGCGCACCCTCGTCGTCGAGCGTGATGGCGAACCCTGGCAACGAATCCTGACCCCTGCCGAGGCGACGACCCGGATGCCGGCCCGCATCCACGTGGTGACGGACCCCGACATGTTCACCGCGGCCCTCGGCGTGGGCTTGGATATCTCGGCGGAGATTCCGGTGCGTGTGGTGGTGCTGCCGATGAGTGCCGGCGGAGGCCGGATCGCTTTGGTGTTCCATCACATCGCGGTCGACGGCTCCTCGTTCGCCCCCCTGCTGAAGGATCTGTCATACGCCTACGGTTGCCGTCAAAACGGTGAGGAACCATCCTGGTCGAATCCCGGTCTGCAGCCCGCTGACTGGGCTGCCGTGCAGGCACACATCCTGGGCGATGATGACGACCCGAACTCGCTGACTGCACGCGAAACCGCGTGGTGGCTGACCCAACTGGCCGATGCACCCGCCCGGTCAGGCCTGCCCGCGAGCTCATCCGCTGGGAGGACGGCTGCTGCCGCCCGGGTGATTCGTGACGAGGTGCCGATGGCCACACTGGAGGGCTTGCGTGCCCTGGCCCGCCGTGAGGGAGCCACCGTGTTCATGGTCGTGCACGCCGCTTTCACGGCCCTGCTGAGCCGTCTGGGTGCCGGTCCTGATCTCGTGCTCGGAACCGTCACGGCAGGACGTGACAATGCCGCCTTCGAGGAAACCGTCGGATTCTTCATCAACCCGATCGCGTTGCGCACACGGCTCGCGGGGGACCCGAGTTTTACCGACTGGCTCGCCGAGGTGCGCCGCCGTGACGCCGAGGCGCTCGCCCATGCGCACGTCCCGTTCGACGACGTCGTGGCGGCGCTGCGGCAGGAACGCGTACCCGGTAGCCATCCGGTGTTCCAGACAGTGCTCGTGTCGCTCGCGGACCGCGGACCGGTGGATGCGGAGATTCCGTTCGGCACTGGCCGCGCACGTCTCGCCGGCGGTGATGTCGCCAGCTCGAAGTTCGACCTGACCATCGCATTCGGCGAGACCAGGAACGGCCTTGCCCTGGAACTGGAGTTCGCCACCGACCGCTACGACGTGAGCACCGTCGAGCACTTGGCCGCCCGCCTTTCAAAGGTGCTGAGCCAGCTCGCGGACGATCCCTCCACCCCGGTCTCGGGACTCGATGTGTTGCTGCCCGGGGAACTCGACTCGCTGCGGGCGATGGGATCCTCCATGCCGGCACCGGAGGTTCCGGCCATGGGGCTCGACGATCTGTTCGCCTCGGCACACGCCCTCATGGGAGACACTGCACCCGCCGTCATGGGGGACCGGGAACTGACCTACGCCGATCTGGAACGGGAAAGCCGCTGGTGGGCCCACCGGCTGCTCGCTGAAGGGGTGCGACCGGGCGACGTCGTCGGCGTCTGTGTTCCCCGCAGCGCGGACACGATCGTGGCCGTGTTGGCCGTCGCGCGAACCGGTGCTGTTCTGCTTCCGCTGGATGCCACCTACCCGACGGCGCGTCTGACCCAGGTCACGGAGGACGCGGCTCCGCGCCTGATCCTGGCGCGCGGCGCGGGGGTGTCGGCCATGACCGCCTCCTGCGATCTCCCGGTGCTTGAGATGGGGCGGGTCGGCTCCGAGGAACCGGGCCCACTGCCATCGCGCGCTCCCGCAGCAGAAGAACCGGTCTATGTGATCCACACCTCCGGCTCCACCGGTCGTCCCAAGGGGGTGTGCATGACTCGGCGCGGGCTCGGTGTCTTCACCCGCTCACTGACCCGACGGACCGGATGCTGGCCCGGGATGCGGGTGCTGCAGATCACGTCCCTGTCGTTCGACGTGGCCATCATAGAACTGTGCATGGCCTGGGGGGCCGGAGGCAGTCTCGTGATTCCCGAGCCCGGGCCACTCGTCGGTGAGGAGCTGCGCACGGCACTCGAACACGTCGACGCGGCGCTGCTCACCCCGAGTGTGCTGACCACCATCGACGGCTCCCTGACCGGGGTGCCGGTGCTGATTTCGACCGCGGAGGCGCTGAGCGCCGACCTGGTCGAACGTTTCGCTCCCGGCCGGGCACTGTTCAACGCCTACGGCCCCACGGAGGCGATGATCGTCACCGTCGCCGGTCCGCTTTCCCCTTCCCGGGGTCAGGAAGCGCCACCGATCGGTCGTGCCATCGATACCGTCCGGCTGGTCGTGCTCGATGACTTCCTGCGACCCGTTCCACCGGGAGTTCCCGGGGAGCTGTACATCGGTGGCCCCGGCCTGGCGATCGGATACCTCAACCGGCCGGGACTGACTGCCAGTCGTTTCGTCGCCGATCCGTTCCGGCAGGGCGAGGTCCTCTACCGCACCGGTGATGTCGTGGCCTGGAACAGATCGTGGGAGCTCATGTACCTCGGACGCGCCGACTCGCAGCTCAAGGTCCGCGGCTTCCGTGTCGAACCGGGCGAGATCGAACGATGCCTGGCGGATGCTCCCGGCGTGACGGGGGCTGTGGTCATCGAGGCCCCCGACGCCCCGGGCCGTCTGGTGGGGTACGTCACCGGTGAGGACGTCGACACCACGGCCGTCCGGGCCCGTGCCGAGGCGGTGCTACCTCCGTACATGGTTCCGACGGTCATCATGGGGCTGGACTCCTTCCCGAGGACGCCGAACGGCAAGCTGGACCGACGGGCCCTCCCGCCGGCGACGGTGACACCCAGCCTGCAGGAACCCGCTACTGCCCTGGAAGCACGGGTGTGCGCGGTCTTCGCGGAGGCGCTGAGGGTGGACGCGGTCGGCCCGGAGGACAATTTCTTCCTCCTGGGGGGGCACTCACTGATCGCCGCCCGGATCGTGGCGCGACTTGGTGGACCGGAGAAGCGGCTGCGGTTGCGCGACGTCTTCGAGGCGCCGACTGCCCGTGCCCTGGCGGCTCGGTTGGAGTCGGCAGACGACCCCAAAACCTCAACCAGCAGCTGCCACGAGGCTACGGAGGCGCCCCACGACCTGCCCTCCGAGCCGGCACCGGACGTCCGGGGCGGGGTCGAACGCATCGTCCACCGCCCCCGACCCGAGCAGCTGCCGGCATCGTTCGCGCAGCGCCGGCTGTGGACCGTCACACGTCTGGAGGAGGCTTCCTCCGCCTACAACCTCCCCCTGGTCGCCCGGCTGCGGGGCGCCCTCGACGTTCCCGCACTGCAGCAGGCGTTGCGTGACGTCGTCGAACGTCAGGAAACCCTGCGCACCGTCATGGTTTCCGTCGACGGCGAACCCTTCCAGCGCTTGATGGTGGTTCCCGAGGTCTCCGATCTGTGCACCGTGCTCGACGTGTCCGCTCTCGACGAACAGGAACGCATGGCGTTGGTGCAGGAGAGCAGCGCACGCTCCTTCGACCTGGAACGCGACCTGCCGATCCGCCTCTGGATTCTCCGGGAGTCCGTCGACAGCCACATCGTCGTACTGGTCATGCATCACATCGCCAGCGATGGCCTGTCCCTGGCACCCCTGCTGCGCGACCTGGAGGAGGCCTATGTTGCCCGGTGCCTCGGCCGGGTCCCCGGGTGGGCTCCACTTCCTGTCACCTACGCCGATCACTCACTCTGGCAGCGTGAACGCTCGGCTGAGCAGAGCGAGGAGATCGAGTGGTGGTGCGCCACCCTGGCAGGGCTGCCCGAGGAGATCCGGCTGCCGGGAGAAAAACCGGACACACCCTCGGGCGCGCGTCCCAGCAGCACCGTGGAGGGTGTGCTGCCAGCTGAGGCCCTGTCCCGGCTGCAGTGTCTGGCGTCCGAACACGGCGCGTCGGTGTTCATGGTGTGCCATGCCGCCGTGGCCGTGTTGCTGAATCGTCTCGGAGCGGGGGAGGACATGGCGCTTGGCACCGTGACGACGGGACGCGACGATCCCGCCCTGGAACCGCTGGTCGGTTTCTTCGTCAATACACTGGCGATCCGTCACGACCTCACCGGGAATCCAACGATCGCCGCGACCATCGACAGGGCCCGGGAAGCGATCCTGGGTGCGGTCGAACACTCCCAGGTGCCCTTCGACATGGTCGTGGATGCTCTCGCTCCACCCCGGGTACCGGGCCGCCATCCGTTGTTCCAGGTCATGGTGAATCACCTGTCCGAGAGCGGGGGCAACACCGCGAGGCTGATGCTGCCCGGGCTCGAGACCGAGGATCTGCATCCCGGACCGCTGGGTGCCAAGTTCGACCTCAGTTTCGAGGTTGGCGAGGTAGTCGGGGAGAACGGCACTGAACTCAGCATCCAACTGGACTACGCGACGGATCGCCTCGACGCCGGGGCCGCCGAGGACATCGTCACCCGGTTCCTCAGGGTCCTGGAGGCCTTCGGCGCCGATGCGAACAGGCGGATTGGCGCCATCGACGTTCTCAGCGACGAGGAACGCGACGCCGCGGTCCAAACCGGACCGGTCGCCGGGCAACCACGTACGTTCTCGGAACTGTTCGCCGATGCGGTTCAGATCGACCCGGATCACGATGCCGTGTGCTGCGGCGACGATGTTGTGACCTATGCGGAACTCGACGCCGCCTCGAACCAGTTCGCCCGCTGGCTGATCCAGCGGGGCATCGGTGCCGAGGACATCGTTGCGCTGTCGCTGCGCAAGTCGGTCCGGGCGGTCGTCGCCATCGTCGGTGTCGAAAAAGCGGGTGCTGCCTACGTACCCATCGACCCCGACCAGCCCGTCGAGCGTATCTCCTACCTGCTCAACGACTCCGGGGCGGACCTGGTGATCACCACCGCTGCTGATGCGAATCGTTTCGACGCCTCGGTGGTGCTGGATGCTCCGGAGACTGTTGCCGCCATCGGTGCCTACGATGACGGGCCGATCCGGGCCGATGAGCTGTGTGTGCCGCCCTCCACGGATCATCCGTGCTACCTCATCCACACCTCGGGTTCCACAGGCAGGCCGAAGGGTGTCGTGGTGACTCACCGCGGACTGGTCGCCCTGGCTGCGTCGCAACGCGACGGATTGGGCGCGGGCCCCGATGAGACGGTGCTGCAGTTCGCCTCGTTCAGTTTCGACGCGTCGGTGCTTGAACTCACGATGGCGCTGTTCCACGGTGCCTGCCTGGTGCTCGTTCCTGACGAGCTGCGCGTCCCGGGTACCGGGCTCGGCGACTACATGCGTCGCCACGACGTCCGCAGGGCCTTGTTCGTCCCGACGATGCTGCAGGCGCTGCCGAAGGACTGCCTGCCTCCCCGGCTCACTCTCATGGCGGGAGGCGAGGCGCTGCCGGCGTCAACGGTCGCTGCTGAAGTGCTTCGACGACCAGTGTTCAACCTGTACGGCCCGACCGAGACGACGATCGACGTCACCAGGTACCGCCTGGACGGTTCCGAAACCGGAACGGCTCCGATCGGTGAGGTGGTGCACGGCCTGTCCGCCGCCGTCCTCGACGAGCACCTGCGGCCCGTTTCCCCCGGGGCAGTGGGGGAGCTGTACGTGAGCGGAGTAGGGCTCGCTCGTGGCTACCATCGCCGTCCCGGACTGACCGCGTCGCGTTTCGTCGCTGCGACCTGGGGTGAGCCCGGGGCGGTCATGTACCGCACCGGTGATCTGGTGCGGCTGCGACCGGACGGGGCCTACGAATTTGTTAGCCGCAGCGACCGGCAGATCAAGATCAGGGGTTTCCGAATCGAGCCCGGTGAAATCGAGCAGATGCTCCTGACCGTCGACGGGGTTCTCGCTGCGCACGTCGGGGTGGGGCATGCCGGTGATGCCACCCCTCGTATCGCCGCATGGGTTGTCGCGTCCCCCGCGGATACCTTCGATGTCGCGTCTTGTCGCCTGACACTCGCCGATCTCCTGCCTTCGCACGCGGTTCCGGATTCCATCGTGGCCGTAGAAGAGTTCCCCATCACCGTGCAGGGAAAACTCGACGAGACTCGGCTGCCGGCCCCGCAGTGGGGAAGGCAGCGTGGCTACATCGAGCCCGAGGACGGTGTCGAGGCGTTGCTGGCCGAGATCTGGCAGGAGGTTTTCGCGGATGACCGTGTGATCGGCGCCCTGGACCATTTCTTCGATTCCGGTGGGAACTCGTTGCTGGCGACCAAGGTGGCGGCACGAATCAGCGATCGCCTGGAGGTCGAACTGCCGCTGCGCACTGTTTTCGAGGCACCCGTGCTGCGGGACCAGGCCGCGATCCTGGAAACCATTCTGCTCGCCGAGCTGGAGGGAGAGCCCACATCATGACCCACACACCCATCCCTGCGTCGGTGAGAACGCAGAGCACCGCGACTGCTCCACAGGAGCGCAAGAAACAGTTGTTGGCCGAACGGTTGCGCCGGGCCCGGTCGCTTCCCTCCGGTCCCGGTCCGCGGCAGGCCGATGCCGTCGTCCCGCTGGGCCCTACCCAGACCGGGTTGTGGGTCGAGGATCGCATGGACCCGGGGTCCGCCGCCTACGTGGTGGGTTTCGGACTCAGGGTTCAGGGACCGGTCGACCAGCAGCGGATCCGGGAGGCCTGCCGAGCGCTGACGGCCCGCTACGACATCCTGCGTGTCAGTTACCCCGCGGATGACCTGGGGGAGCCGACGGTGGTGCTCCACGAGGACACCGGAGCGGAGATTCCGGTCATGGACCTGCGTGGCGTCGATGATCCGTTGGCCTCAGCCGAGGAGGAGTTCTCACGCATATTCGCGACACCGTTCGACATCGCTGCCGGTCCTCTGGCGCGTTTCCACTCCTTGACACTCGCCGACGATGACCATGTGGTGCTCTTCACAGCCCACCACATCATTGTCGACGGGTGGTCCGTGGAACTGCTGAAATCAGACCTGCGGAAAGCGCTCGAACAGACCGTTCGCAACGGGAGCATCGATCTGGGGGCGCGTCCCCTGCAGTACGAGGACGTTGCGGTGTACGAGGCCACGGTGGAGCGTGTCGCCAGACGCACACGGGGATTGACGCAGCAGGTGGAAAGGCTTACAGGTGCCCGGAACCTGGAACTCGACATCGCCAGGCCGCGCCCGGCAGTGCTGTCCAGCCGGGGGCGCACCCACGAGTTCACGCTTCCGACGGGGCTCGTCGAACAACTTAAGGCACTGGCTGCTGCCGAAGGAGCCACCTTCTACATGGCCATGCTTGCGTTGTACCAGGTGCTGCTGGCCAACCATTGCACCCAACGAGACTTCGTGATCGGCACCTCCGTGGCGAACCGCGACGCCAGAGGGGTCGAGGACGTGGTCGGCAATTTCGTGAACATGGTGGCCATGCGTTCCCGGCTGGACGGTAACCCGACTTTCCGAGAACTGCTTTCCCGCAGCCGCGAAACCGCGCTGGAAGCGTTCGCCTCCCAGAACGTGCCGTTCGTCGACATCGTCAAGGCGCTCGCCCTGCCGCGGGTCGCTAACACCTCACCGCTGTTCCAGGTCAGTCTGGCAGTCGATGAACTGGCCACCGCGGTGAAACCTGCCATGAATGGGTCCGACGCGCTCCGGTTCAGTGAGATCGGGGCCACCACCGCGGTAACCCATTACGATCTCGGGCTGCACATCTGCTCGGACGAAGCCGGCCGTTATGTGGCATCCCTGATGTACCGCACCGACCTGTTCGACGCGTTCCGGATCGAGACGCTGGCCGATCGCCTGACCATGCTGCTCGCCCGCGTCGTCGCCGATCCCATGGTTCGTGTGCTCGACATCGACCTGCTCACCGATACCGAACATGACCTGGTCACGCGCGTGTGGGCGCAGGGACCGGACCGGAAGGTTGCACCCGACTGTACGTTGCACCAGCTGATCCGGCTTGGCGCGGACGGTGATCCGTCGCGTCCGGCGGTTGTCGAGGGCGACGAGATGATCACCGTCGGCCAGTTGCACGGGTGCGCCGACAGGATCGCCCTACGCCTGGCGGCCAAGGGGATCGGCCCGGATGTGAAGGTGGCGATTGCATTCAACCGGGCGATCCCCGCGGCCACCTCGATCCTCGGGGTGCTGGCAGCTGGTGGCGCCTACGTGCCGTTGGACCCGGCCATGCCACGCGATCGCCTCGAATACATCCTGGCCGACTCTCGCCCTGCCTTGTGCATCCACGACGGCACCCTCGAGGTGGGCACGGACGTCGAGACCATCTCCTACGACGATCTCCTGGCCGAGAGATCGGTGGCCGTTCCCACCCCGGCGGCTCCGAGCAACCTCGCCTATGTCATCTACACATCCGGGACCACAGGCAAACCGAAAGGAGTGGAGGTCGAACAGCGTGAGGTCGTTCACTATCTGTGGGACGTCTCCTCCGATCTGGGTGTGGTGCGCGGTGGCTCGTACGCGCTGTTGCAGTCGCTCGCGTTCGACTTCAGCCTGCCGATGTTCTATCTACCCCTGATCCATGGCGGCACCCTCCACGCCATGGATGGCCGCATCACGGGGGAGGAACTGGCGCAGTTCCTGGCGCGCCACGAGGTGAACCATCTCAAGATGACGCCTTCACACTTGGCGGCGCTGACCGCCCAGGTGGATGCGGCAGCAGTCGCGCCGCGTCGCAGTCTGGTGCTTTCCGGCGAGGGTTCTCCCTCGCAGTGGATGCGTGACCTGGCGAAGAATGTCGATTGCCGTGTCATCAACAACTACGGGCCGACCGAGGCCATCGGAGCCTGCACCGCCACCGAGGTCACTCCCGACCTCGAGACTCTCGAGGCGGTGTGGCCGATCGGCACTCCGATGCCCGGCGTGCGGAGCTACGTGCTCGACGACCGGCTGCGTCCGGTGCCACCGGGGGTGCGCGGGGAGCTGTACATCTCCGGTCGCCTGGCTCGCGGCTACCTGTCACGCCCGGGCATGACCGCGTCGCGTTTCGTCGCCGATCCGCTGAGCGGTGCCGGCGAACGCATGTACCGCACCGGTGACGTGGTGAGCTGGCGTGCTGACGGACTGCTGGCCTTCCACGGACGCGCCGACGACCAGATCAAGATCCGCGGCTACCGCGTTGAACTGGGCGAGGTCGAGTCCACCCTGGCGACCATGGAGGGCGTCGCCCAGTGCGTCGTCGACCTGCGGGGCGAGCCGGGGCACGAGCGGCTGGTGGGGTGGATCCGGTGGGCCGAGGGCGTCACGCCCGTCGCCGATGCCGGCATTCGTGACCACCTGGCGCGCACTCTGCCGGACTACATGATTCCTCGGGCCTACGCCACGGTGGACGTGTTCCCGACCAAGGGACACGGCAAGGTGGACCGGGCCGCCCTGACCGAGCCGGAACGCGGCGTGGTCGCGGCACCTGATGTCGCTCCTCGCACCCAGTTGGAGGCGAGTCTCGCTGCCGTCTACGCCGATCTGTTGGACATCGAGATCCCCAGCGTGGTCGCGGACTTCTTCGACCTGGGTGGTGACTCGTTGCTGGCGACGAAGGCCGTTTCCCGCATCAGGAAGATCGTGGGGGACGAGGTGACCGTCGCCGTGATGGACATCATCTCCCATCCCACGGTCGAGAAGCTGGCGGGGCTGATCGAGGACAGGCGAGGCGGCGGTGGCGCTGAGAGCCGCCTGCTGTACGAGCTCACCGAACCGCTGGATGCCAGGGAAAGGATCGCGTCGATCATTGCTGTTCCTTATGGCGGTGCCAATGCCAGTGTCTTCGGAGATCTGGCTAAAGCGCTTCCGAGAGGGTACTCCCTCCACGCCGTGGAGCCACCGGGCCATGACGTGGTTCTGGGTGAGGAGGTCCTCCCCACCGCCGAGGTGGCCGCTGCCGTCGCCGACGAGATATGTGAGCGGATTGACGGCAGGCTGATCATCTATGGGCACTGCCTACCCGGGTCTGCTGTGGCCGCTGCCGTTGCGGAGGAACTCGCTCGCAGGGGACGTGACATCGAGGCCCTCTACGTCGGAGGCGCCTTTCCCGTGGCCCGACCGGCCAACAGGATTCTCGCGACCCTGGCCAGGTGGTCCGCCCAGGAGCGGCTCACTGCCGACAGGAACCACGTCAACTGGCTGGCCGGTATGGGGACCGACATCAACTCCATGGACTCGGAACACGCAGCCCACATGGTCAAGGCAATGCGCCAGGACGCCCGGTTCGCGGAGGACTATTTCACAGACGTCTTCAGCGGCGACGTGCAACGCTTCCAGGCCCCGGTGATCAGCGTCATCGGTGAAGCCGATCAGGCCTCCCGGTTCTGGGAGGAACGCAGTGATGAATGGTCCGTGTACTCCGATCGAACCGCGTCTGTCTGCATTCAGGATGCCGGCCACTACTTCCTCAACTACCGGCCCGACGAACTGGCCGAGATCCTCACCACGGTGCATCGCCGGGTCATGGATCACACGGAGTCCGGCCTCACCCGCCCCCTCCGGGGGAGCGCCGCGACGTGGTGGCTACACGACAGCAGGATCGCGAGGGAAACGGTCAGACCCGGCCACCAGCCCAGGCTCAGGTCCGTGCTGCAGAGCGGTCGGGAATCCGCCGAAACGCTACCCGGACTGGGGAAGTTCGCCATCATCGCATCGGGGCAGATGATCTCGTTCACGGGATCGACGTTGACCGAGTTCGCGTTGCCGCTGTGGGTGTTGACCCAGACCAACGACCTGGTGCTCTTCGGTATCGTCGGGGTGTTGGGAATCCTGCCGAATCTGATCGTCTCCCCCATCGCGGGGGCGGTCGTGGACAGACTCAATCGACGCACGCTCATCATGATTTTCGACGCGGCCTGCATGACGCTTCTCGGCATGCTTCTGGTACTGGCGATCACCGACACCATGGAGCTGTGGAGCATGATGGTGGTCTTCGGCCTCGTGGCCTGTGCCGTCACCTGCCAACGGGTGGCCTTCCAGTCCGCGCTGCCGCAGATCGTTCCGAAGCGCTACCTGGGACATGCGAACGGCATGCTGCAATCGGCCATCGGGGCCGCGAACTTCATCGCCCCATTGTTCGGGGTCGGTCTGCTTGCTATCTTCGGGCTGCCGGGAATCCTGGCGTTCGATGTCGTTTCGTACGTGTTCGCGATTGCCACCGTCGCCCTGGTCCGTTTCCCGGCCACTATGCCGGAGGTTCCGGAGTCCTTGTGGGAGGAGATCCGTGGTGGTTTCCGGTTCTCGATGCGCAACAGGTACTTCCGCTCCATGCTGCTGTACTTCGCGCTGATCAACCTGTTTCTGGCGCCCCTCCTCTCGCTGGTTGCCCCGCTGGTGTTGACCTTCGCGTCCCTGAGTGAGGTGGCCGTTGCCACTGCGGTTTCTGGTGGCGCGGGCATCCTCGCTGGAGTCGTGATGAGCATCTGGGGCGGCCCACGCCGCCGTCGCATGGATGCAGTGCGCGCGATGTCGGTGGTGTTGGGAATCTGTGCCCTCATCATCGCTTCCCGGCCCTGGTTGCCGCTGGTGTGCGTGGGGATTTTCGGGTTGGCAGGATCGATTCTGCTGGTCAACGGTGTTGTGATGACGATCATCCAGACGAAGGTGCCGGCCCGTCTTCAGGGCCGCGTGTTCGCGATCAACACGATGGTGTCCACTGCGAGCGCGCCGCTGGGTTTCGGCGTGCTGGCGCCCCAGGGCACAGCTCTGATGGAGTGGCTGATGGCGAACGTTCCCGGCGTCGAACCCGCGGTCCACGCGATGCTGGGCGACGGCCCCGGGCGTGCTATCGCCATGGTCTATGTGGTGTGCGGGGTGGTCGTTCTCGCCCTGGTGATTTCCACGAGGCGATGGAATGCGCTGGTCCGGTTCGACGACGAGGTACCCGACGCGAGCCCGGATGACCTCATCGGTTTGGCGCAGTCCCGGGCACGTCGCGGCGGTGGGACGGATGTCGTACGCACGATCGAGGAAGCCGGGACCCTGGAGCTGGAGAAGGTGGGATCCTGATGCCGGGACGTCAGGAATGGCTGCGAGACTACGGTGCCACCGGGCCCTGCCCCGGTGTCCGGATGGTGTGTTTCCCCCATGCAGGGGGGACCGCGAGCGCATACGCCACGTGGCTGAACGGACTCGCAGGGGGCGCGGAGGATGTGGAACTGGTCGCCGTGCGCTACCCGGCACGGGAGGACCGTCTCCTCGACCCCCCGGTGCCGTCCCTTCGCGCCATGGCGCGGATGGTCGCCGCTGATCTGGAGAATCTGCATGCCGAGGTGCCCCTCCCGCTGGTGCTGTTCGGACACAGCATGGGCGGATCCATCGCCCACGAGGTGGCGGTGCTTCTGCGTGAGGCCGGGCTGCCCGTCGCGCTGCTGCTGGTCTCCGCGAGGCTTCCGGTCGCGGCGCTCACACCGGGACGGCACCAGTCCGACGAGGAGCTGGCCGCGATGCTGTGTGACATGGATCCGGACACCGGAGAGGTGCTGAACGATCCGGAGCTGCGCGAGCTGGTGTGGCCCGCAATCCGGGCTGATCATGACGCGACGAATCGGTACCACGGTCATCGGCTTCCTCGTCTGGATATCCCCATCGTGGCGTTGGGCGGACACGGCGATGATCGTGTCGATCCGAAGGCCCTGAGCTTCTGGAAGGAATGTACCGATGCCGAGTTTCAGATATCTCTCTTCGAGGGTGGACATTTTTACTACCGTGAGGACGTAGAGAGGTTCCTGAACATCGTCAGCACTCACGTATCTGGCGCCATGGCCGTTTTCTCCCGCGGCTGAAACGGAGTCGTGATCATGCGTGACGAGAATTCTCGGGAGCGGTCTCGCGTCAACGGGACAGCCTTGGCGCTGCTGTTGTCGATGGTGTGCCCGAACCACATTTTCTACCACGAGGAGGTTTACTGGTGACAAACTCCGTCCACTTGTCAGAAGAACCCGGCACGTCACGATCCAATGGTCTTGTGCCCGACATCCCGTCGCGCGCGTACTGGGGTCCTGGGCAGATAGGGACAGCTGCCGGTATCGTCGTCCGGTTCGTCGTCTTCCTGATCGCCATGTTCCTGATAAGCCAGGCCTTGAACATCATCATGGGCAACTTCGTGCCCGCGGAGGAATTGCAAACGGTCCTTGCCGTTCCCGCTGCGCTCATACAGATAGTGACGTTGAGTAGCGCGTATTTTCTGGTCGTCCGCTTTCTGGAACGGCGTCGCAACATCCATGAGCTCAGAACGCACTGGGCCCGAGGACTGGCGATTGGCCTGGCCGGCGGCGCGGCAGCTTTTCTCGTCTGCTGCGGTGTCATCGCGCTGACCGGCGGGTACCGGTGGAGCGTCGTGGAGCAGCCGGACCTGGGAGCCATTGCCCTGACCGTCCTGGGGGCGGGGGTCAGCGCGGCTATCGGTGAGGAACTGCTGTACCGCGGGATCGGCTACCGCTTGATGGAGCAGATGTTCGGCACGTGGGCAGCGATCATCGGATCCGGGTTGGTGTTCGGGCTCATGCACATGGCCAATCCCGGTGCCACCTTGTGGGGAGGCATATCGGTGGCCCTGGCCGGTGGGATGTTGCTCGGGACGCTGTACGCTCTGACGCGTTCCCTGTGGGTGACGATCGGCTACCACGCCGCCTGGAACGTCGTGCAGGGCCCGCTGCTGGGGATACCGGTCTCCGGAAACGAGTTGCCGGCTTTCCTGCAAGTCACCGTGACCGGACCGGACTGGCTCACCGGAGGCGTGTTCGGCGCCGAGAGCAGCGGTGTCACCGTGGGCATGATCTCTGCGTTGACCATCGTGTTGGGCATGATGCTGGCGCGGCGTGGTCGTGAGCGTGTCGTGGCGCCGATCTGGTCCGCACGCAGAAGGCCTGAGCCCATCCAGCCGGAGCAGCGCGCCGACGGTGAGGGGTCCACCCCGGCCTGATGCCTGGAGCAGGTCGGGGATCTCACCGAACAAGGATCGCTTTGCAGTGACGTCGGGGTCCCGGACGGAGCAGTGACGTGTCGTCCGGACCGGGGTCTTCCCGGATGTGAAGGCTTTTGGGTGCGCAGTAGGCTGTGCCCCGAATGCAAGTCTGCACTGATGGAAGAAGATGTCTGCTCAGCTCTACGCCCTCGGTCGCTGGTGTTTTCAACACGCAAAACTGGTTCTTGCCGTGTGGCTGCTCGTGATCCTGGCCATGGGAGGTGCCGCTCTGGCCTTCCGGGGCAGCTTCGCCGACGTGTTCAAGATCCCCGGTTCCTCCTCCCAGGTTGCCCTCGACAAGCTGCGGATGACCTTCCCGCAGGGCGCCATGACTCAGGCCTCCGCGATCTTCGTGGCCCCCGAAGGCGGTCGGGTCGACGACTTCCGCGACGTCATCGAGGACACCATCACCGAGCTGGAATCGATCGACTTCGTCAACTCGGCTGCATCCCCGTGGAACGAACGGATCACCGGCATGGTTTCCGATGATGGCCGGGCCGCCATCGTCGCGATCCTGATCGACACCAAGGGCGCCCCGACCACTGAGCAGCTCGCCACACTCACTGCCGTCGCCGAACGCATGTCCCAGCGGTTGCCGCAGGGCGCCACCCTCGACATGGGGGGTCAGGCCTTCAACATCGAACTGCCGAGTCTGAGCGTCACGGAGGCCGCCGGGTTGGGCGTAGCGCTGGTGGTGCTGACGCTGGTGCTCGGTTCCTTGGTGGCCGCCGGGCTGCCGTTGCTGACCGCGGTCACGGGGGTGGGGGTGACCATGGCCGTCATGCTGCTCCTCACCCGTCTGGCCAGCATTAACTCGACCACCCCGATGCTGGCCGTGATGCTGGGACTCGCGGTCGGCATCGACTACGCCTTATTCATCCTCTCCCGCCATCGCAACCAGCTGGGTGAGGGTATGACGGCGGAGGAGTCGACGGCCCGCGCCGTCGGGACCGCCGGTTCGGCGGTGGTGTTCGCTGGATTGACGGTGTTCATCGCCCTGCTCGGTCTCGGGGTGTCGGGGATTCCGTTCCTCACTGTGATGGGTGCGTTCGCGGCTCTGGCCATCGTGCTGGCGGTGTTCATCGCGCTGACGATGCTGCCCGCGTTGATGGGGCTGTTGGGGGAGCGACTGCGACCCCGCCCGAGAAGGCCCCGGCGGCGTCGCAGGCCCCGCAGAGGTGGTGCGTTTGCCTGGTGGGGTCGCGTCACCACCGGGCATCCCGTCGTGGTGCTGCTGGTCGTGGTGGTTTGCCTCGGGGCGTTGACGATCCCGGGTCTGGGATTGCGTACCGCCTTGCCGAACTCCGGGCAGCACACCGCGGGGGCCCCAGACCGCGTCACCTACGACCTGATCTCGCAACATTTCGGAGTGGGGCGCAACGGCCCGCTGGTGCTGACCGCCGACGTCATCTCCAGCAGGGATCCGCTGAAACTGGTGGCCGACCTCAAGGAGGAGGTGGAGGCGATCGACGGTGTCGCCGCGGTGCCGCTGGCCACTCCCAACCAGAACGCGGAGGTCGCGATGCTCCAGGTGGTGCCCACCACCGGACCCGACGACCCCGCCACCGCCGATCTCGTCCAGGCCCTGCGAGACCGGCATGACCAGTGGCTGGAACGTTACGGAGTCGAGACCGCAGTCACGGGCATGACCGCCATGCAGATCGACGTCAACTCCCGCCTCGTGGGGGCACTGCTGCCGTTCGGGGTGCTCGTGGTCGGGTTGTCGCTGGTGCTGCTGGCCGCTGTGTTTCGGTCGGTGTGGGTGCCCGTCAAGGCCACTCTCGGTTTCCTGCTGTCGGTCGGAGCCGCCTTCGGGGCCACCACGCTCGTGTTCAATGACGGCTACCTGAAGGAAATGGTGAACCTGGAGCGCGGGATGCCCGTGATCTCCTTCCTGCCGATTCTGCTGATGGGAATCCTGTTTGGCCTGGCCATGGACTACGAGGTGTTCCTCATTTCCCGGGTCCGTGAGGAGTACGTGCACGGCAAGAAACCCGTTGACGCGATCCGCGACGGCATGGTCGCATCCGGCCCCGTGGTGGTGGCCGCCGCGGTGATCATGTTTGCGGTGTTTGCGTTCTTCGTCCCGGAGGGCATCAGCTCCATCAAACAGATCGCCTTCGCCCTCGCCGTCGGTGTGGCCATCGACGCTTTCTGCGTGCGTATGACGCTGGTTCCCGCGGTGATGGCGCTGCTGGGGGAGCGGGCTTGGTGGCTGCCCCGCTGGCTGGACAAGATCCTTCCCACCTTCGATGTCGAGGGTGAGGTCCTCACGGAAAAGCTGAAACTGGCCCAGTGGCCCGGTGGCGACCATGTGCTCTACGCCGACGAGGTTGCCGTCGAGGATCTGCTGCCGCCCACCAGCCTGGCGCTGGAGCTCGGGAACGTGATCGGCATCGCGGGTCCCGTCTCCTCCCGCACCGGTCTGGCGCTGGCACTGTCGGGTAGGCTCGGCATCACATCCGGGCGAGCCCGGGTGGCGGGGGAGCTACTTCCCGGAGCTGCGGCTGCTGTGCATCGCCGAACCCGCTACACCGACCTGGCCAGGGAGCCCGAGGCCTTGGCGCTGCTGCGTCCGGTTCCGGGCAGCGTCGTCTTCGTCGACTCGGTCGAGAGCATCGATGTGGGCGACGAACGCCTGACCGAGCTGATCAGCAGGTTCCGCAGCGACGGCACCTCCGCGTTGGTGCTGTGCGCCAGTAGCGAATCGATTCTCGACGCCCTTCCCGTCGACGGCGTGCTGGTCGTCGGCCCATCTGTCAGGAGCATGCGATGAGACCTGAAAGCATTCATTCCGGACATCGCCTCGGTTGGCCGGGGCTCGTCGTGCTGGCCCTGGTGCCGCTGCTTGCCTGCGGCATGCTGCTGGGGTTGGTGCGCGGCAGCAACGAGCAAGGAATCCATGCCGCGGTGGTCAACCACGACAAGGCGGTCACCGTCAACGGACAGGTCGTGCCTTTGGGGCGGCAGCTGGCCTCCGAGATGGTGGCCCGGGAGGGCCCCAACATTTCGTGGACCATTGCCGATGCTGAGGACGCCGAGGCCGGGCTGAAAGACGGTCGCTATGCCGCAGTGGTCACCATTCCTGAGGGATTCTCCGAGGCCGCCACCTCCTTCAGCAGCAACGATGCCGCCATCGCGAAACAAGCCACCGTTGATGTCGTGGTCTCCCAGAACGCACCCTTCGCCGATGCAGCCCTCGCGCACGACATCGCGGGCCTGGCCACCGACACCATCAACGCCACCCTGACGAAGGCCTACCTGGAGAACATCTACATCGGCTTCAACAGGGTGGGGGAGCAGTTCAAGGAGGTCGTTGACGGGGCGGGCAAACTTAACGACGCCGGTTCCCAGCTCTCCGAGGGGGCCAACACGGCGGCTGAGAACTCCGGAAAACTCGCCGACGGGCTTGGTGAGTTGTCCACCCGGGGACAGGAACTCAGCAGCGCCGCGACCACCCTGGCCGAGGGAACGCAGAAACTCAACGGTGCAGCGTCAACCCTCGCGGGTGGGGCCGGTACCCTGGCAGGTGGTGCCCGGACCTTCGCGGGAGGCATCGCTCAGCTGAACGCCCAGGCGCCCAAGCTCGCGGATGGGGTGAACCAGCTCACTGACGGGGCCACGCCGCTGCTGAAAGGTATCCCCGGATACACCTCGGGTGCCGTCACCGTCCTCGACGGGGTAGGGGAGCTGCGCGACGGCCTGGCCCAGCTCGAATCGGGACTGAACTCCCAACTCAACCCCGAAGCCATGAAGGAGGCGCAGGCAGCACTTGGGCAGCTCGTCCCGACCCTGCGCGAGGCCCAGCAGGCCCTCAGACAGTACTTTCCGGGCTCTGACGGCGTCACCATTGACGAGGTGCGTTCCAAGCTTGAGGCCTTCGACGCCCAACTGAACAAACTCGACTCCACGCTGGCCGGGTACGCCTCCGGTGACACGCCACCACCGTCGGAGTTGAAGGAGTTTTCCCAGCGACTGGTCGCGAACTGGAAGTGTCCGGTGGAGAACACCGAGACCTGCACATTGCTTCGCGACGCCTACCAGCAGGGGGTGGACGACGCCCTGGGCAAGGGATTCCAGCAAGGAGCGAAGGCTGCCCTCGGTGTGTTGCAGCACACCGATCCGAAGACTGGGAAGACCCTGCTGGAAACCGCCCGCGGGTTCTCGCGGATGGGGTTGGGCATGACCGAATCGGTCATCAAACTGCGCGACGCGATGGCGAAGGTCGTTCCCGCCGGAACCGATCCCCTGACCGCTTTGGAACAGCTGCCGTCGAAGCTCAATGAGCAGGCGCAGAAACTGACCGGTGGGGTTACGAAACTCCGAGAAGGCGCCGACACCATCCTCACCAAGGCCGGGCCGTTGCGCACTAACGCCGAACAGCTGGGCACCGGCGCGACCCAGCTGCTGGGTGGGTTGCAGCAACTGCGAGGCCAGACCTCCGCCCTACCCGCTGCGACGGCCCGTCTGGCCGAGGGAGCGGACCGACTCGCCAGCGGATCGGCGCAACTGGCCGACGCGTCCGGTCAGCTCTCCTCGGGGGTGGGTCGGCTCTCCTCCGGGGCCGGGCAGCTGGCTGACGGCACCGGCAAGTACGTGACCGGTGTCGGCCAGGCAGCCGACGGGGCAACCCAGCTCGCTGCGGGGCTGCTGCGGCTCGGGGCAGGGTCGCGGGAACTGTCGCAGGGGCTCGGGATCTTCCACGACAAGCTCTCCGAGGCCAGGTCGAAACTACCCAGCTACAGCGAATCCGATCGCAACACGTTGTCGCAGGTGGTCGCCTCACCGGTGCTGAAGGATGGGAAGGTCTACGAGTCGGCGATGGTGCCGCTGGCAGCGTTGCTTGCGGTGGCGGCCCTGTGGCTCGGGTCGCTGCTGTCGTGGAGTTTCGCCCGTCCCGTTCCCTCCGATCTGATCGCTTCCTCCCGCACCAGCGCGACCCTGTGGTTGCGCACCCTCTGGCCCCCAGCCGCGCTCGGCGCGGTCCAGGGTCTGCTGTTCGGTGTCGCGGTCGGTATGGCTCTCGAGCTGACGCCGGGACGCACCCTCGGGGCAGCTGCCCTGCTGACGATGGTCGGGGCGAGTTTCGCGGTCATCAACCATGCTCTGACCGGCTGGTTCGGCAACGTGGGGCGCGGGATCTCGGTGCTGGCCCTGGTGATCACCGTCGCCCTCGGACTGACGTCCACCACGCCGGGCTGGGTGCAGGGTTTCGCGGGAATCTCGCCGCTGCACAACGGTCTGCTGCTGGTGCGCACCTTCCTGGCCAGCGGGTCGGGCCTGGTGGCGCTCGGCGGGGCGGCGCTGCTGTTCGGGGTGATCGCCGTCGGGTTGTCGTACCTGGCGATCGCATCCCGTCGGCACCTGACCGCCGATCAGTTCCGCAGCCGCGTGCTCGGGAGCGCCAGGGGCTGACTCCGGGCATGGAATCGGCGGCCCACACGAGCGCCGATCATCTGCCGCGTCTCACGGATCCGGGTGGTGCCGTGACCTTCCCGCCCGGGCCCTGCGATCCTGACCGGCATTCACGTGGGGCCGCGCCCCGACGAGTTCGGCGATCTCCATGCACAACCCGTCGATCTTGGAATCTCGGAGGTGCTGTTCAGCGGCGGCTCGTAGACCATGCAATCGTCCCCTCAGGTGTCGATAGGAAGCGCCGGGCGATTGGGGAGAGAACCTGCTGTCGATGCCAGATGAGGTACATCAGTGATTCCGGGGCGGGTCACAGCGGTCTGTGTGCCCAGGCCATGGCCTTGTGAGGACCTCTCGGCATCGCCTTCGGTCCCGGCTACGCCGGGGAATCGGGTGGCGTTCCCCGCTACACGGCTTCCCCGGACATCAACATCGAGGACTCCAGCGCCGTCGTCTTCGACCCTTGACCCTCGGGTGAGCTCGCCCGGCTCGGCTATCGCGTCCTTGTCCTCCAGGTCGTGGTGTGAAAATCTGGAGTTGCGATCCACATTTTCACGAAGTGTCGTAGAATCTCTGCTATCGCGCGGTAGGAGGCGGTTCATGTACAGGCATCGCGAGGCCGAGGCAACGCTGCTGTCCCTCATGAGACAGTTCAAGGTGGTGCTGGTGACCGGGGCGCGTCAGGTCGGCAAGACCACGATGCTGCAACACGTACTGCCCGAGGACTTCCGCTACGTGACGCTTGACGACCCCCGGGCCGAGGTGCTCGCCCGGGAGGACCCGGTGCTCTTCTTCGACGCCAACCGGTTGCCTGTGGCCGTTGACGAGGTTCAGCGGGTTCCCGGGCTGTTCCAGCAGGTCAAGTTTCTCGTCGATCAGTCCCCCGAGACGGGGTGCGTCGTGCTGACCGGCTCCCAGACCTTCCACCTCATGCAGGGCGTCAGCGAGTCGCTCGCGGGGCGGGTCGCGATCCTGGAGATGACGGGCATGTCCCTGCGGGAGCTCACCGGTTGTAGGGGGAGGGGCCCCTATGTTCCGTCGGAGGTCGGCGACGACGGAAGGTGCGAGTCTCCTGAGGGCCTCGATCTGTGGGCCACGATCCACCGCGGATCGATGCCCCGGCTCATGGATCCCTCGGTGTCCTGGGACGCCTTCTACATGGGATATGTCCGCACCTACCTTGAGAGGGATGTACGCGATCTCATCACTGTCAAGGATGAAGCGAGTTTCTATCATTTCCTTGTCGCCTGTGCCGCGCGCACGGGCGGGCTCGTCAATCACAGCGCCCTCGCCCGGGGTGCCGGGGTCGACACCAAGACGGCGCAGAGCTGGCTCTCGGTCCTGCAGGCCTCCGGCGTGGTGCGTCTGCTGCGCCCGTTCTGGTCCAATGCGACCAAGCGGCTCACCAAGACTCCCAAGCTCTACTTCACGGACACGGGGCTGGCCTGTCATCTGTTGGGGTGGAGTTCTCCGGAGACCCTGCGCAGAGGGGCGATGGCCGGTCACGTGTTCGAGACCTTCGTCGTCGGCGAGGTCATCAAGTCCTATCTCAACGCCGGCGGTGACGCCCGGAATGTGCATTTCTACCGGGATGCCCGTCAACGGGAGATCGACCTGATCATCCAGGAAGGGCGTGTGCTGCATCCCGTTGAGATCAAGACTTCGGCAACGGTGACTCGTGAGGCTGTAGCGGGCTTCTCCGTTCTCGCCGACGTCGGCGACTACGACGTCGGCGCGGGCGCCGTCATCTGCCAGACCCGGGAGCCCTACCCCGTGACGGCCACCGTGAAGGCGGTCCCCGTCTGGTCGATCTGAGGACCGGAGCCTCCGGGGGGTCGACGTCGGTGTAGCGGGCGATATCCGGTCCCTGCGGGGCGCCTCGAGATGGGTCGGGCCAACGGCGTCACCCGCGACGAGATTGTGGAGATCGTCATCCAGCTCGCCTTCTACACGGGTTGGCCCCGGGCCAGGGCCGTCTTCGCCCAGGTCGGCGAGGTCTGGCCGGGAAGACCCCGGGGAGGCCGCGACGACATCGGACCTGAGTTGTCGCAGTTTAGTGACCCAGGATGTTCTCGATTATTGCTGTGGTGTC
>ERZ773075.137-NODE-137-length-63014-cov-91.7164_pt1 | contig 63014 bp, 54 predicted proteins | sample MGYA00580614_ERZ773075 | MGnify/ENA primary metagenome ERZ773075 (study PRJEB29015, sample SAMEA2738021) | human oral metagenome | biome: human oral; feature: human-associated habitat; material: dental | place: China | collected 2043 ...
TCAACAAGTCGCTGGCCGAGTTCGTCTCCCGCGGCTGGATCCGCCTGGAGGGCCGGGCCGTCACGCTGCTCGACGTCGACCGCCTGCGCCGTCGCGCCCGCTGAGGGCCCGTCTCGGGTCACGAGCCCTCCGCGCAGCGCAGCAGGCACCCCACGCCGAATGCTCGCCGGGCACCGACACGCCCCGCACACTGCTGACGACAGCACAGACAACGCCGCGTCCGCGGTCCGCCACCCGCGGACCGCGGACGCGGCGTGATGGTGATACCGGCGGTCTCCTACATCATCGACGAACGCCTTTCAGGGCCTGGGGCGCTTGAGGTAGGCGACGAGGTTGTCCGTGCCGGACGGGCCGGGCACGACCTGGACGAGCTCCCAGCCGTCAGCGCCCCACTGGTCGAGGATCTGCTTGGTGGCGTGGGTGATGAGGGGGACGGTGACGTACTCCCAGGTGGTCGGGGCGCCGGATGCGTGGTCAGAGGATGCAGTCATGAGGCTCAGCCTAGAGCCCACCCCGAGGCGCCGGAAGTCCGGTCGCGAGGGACATCAGGAGGCGCAGCGCACCCGGGCCAGGATGCGGGGGGCGCGGCGGGCGTGGATCTCAGCGACGAGCTCGTCGTCCTCGCGCTGGAGCCACAGCCCCCAGTCGTCGACCTCGGGGAAGCGCCGTAGCAGCGCCCGCCTCTCCCGCTCGGTCAATCCGCCCCAGACACCGAAGCTGGACTCCGAGTTAAGAGCCTCGGCCAGACACTCCATGCGAACCGGGCATGCGAAACACAATGATCTGGCGTCACGTTGCTCAGCCCCCTTGCCAAAGAGCTGGTCGGGCTCGACGGTCGCGCAGGCTGCTTGGGCCGCCCAGGTCTGGTCGTCTTGAGTCATGCTCACTCCCGATTCATTCAACGGCCGACGCCGTTGTCGGTCACGTCACAGCCGTTACCGTATGGCAACCGAGCGCCTCACACCAAATCCCATTCCTGTACTCCGGGCGCCTTCGCCGGAGCAGACCTCGGCAAGATCGCCGAGCACCAGCCCATTCAAGAGGAGTTCACTGAGAGCGAGCCATTTACTGGACATCGCGTCCACCAAGATCCCACCTTTCACAAGGTCGGAAAATCCAGTTCTTACGGCCGGTCGACCATCCACGAGCCACAAACACCGTCGACGAGCCGTGATCCCGCCGTAACCCACTCCTGAAGATTTCTTAAGAATTGCCTGAGCCTCCAGCGCCGTCTCGGCATCCGGCCACATCAGTACCGATTCCGGACGCTCGCCGACGACGCCCGAACCTGGTCGCACGCCGCCGCGAGGACACTCTCCTAGGGTCTTCTCAGGCCGAAGAGGGCATACGCCACTGCATCCCCCAAGTGATTCCACGTAGGCTGGCGCTATGGCGAACTCCTCTGCGCGCGGACGCTCTCTGACACCACCTCAGGTGGTCTCGATGCTCGTGGTCTTTCTGACGCTGTCAGGCGTCGGCGGCGTCCTGTCCGCAGGCTTCGCCACTCCCTTCGTGGGTGTCACGGCGGCGTTGACCAAGGCCTCCGCCGAGCTCTTCGAGGAGCTTCCCAGCGACTTCAACGTTCAGCAGCCCAGTCAGATCTCAACCCTCCTGGCGGCCGACGGGAGCGAGATCGCTCAGTTCTACGCGGAGAACCGCATCGTGGTGCCCCTGAGCGAGATCTCGGTCAACATGCAGAACGCGATCGTCGCCGTGGAGGACCAACGCTTCTACCAGCACCAGGGCGTCGACCCCACCGGCATGGTGCGCGCTCTGGTCTCCAACAACTCGGGTGGCTCACGCCAGGGCGCCTCGACCCTCACGCAGCAGTACGTGCGCAACACGCTCATTGAGACTGGCCTGAAGAACGATGACCACAAGATCATCAAGGACGCCACCGAGAGCACCGTGGCCCGCAAGCTGCGGGAGATGAAGTTCGCCCTCAGCCTGGAGCAGAAGTACTCCAAGCAGCAGATTCTCGAGGGCTACCTCAACATCGCCGCCTTCAGCCCCTCCACCTACGGGGTCGAGGCCTCCTCGCTGCACTACTTCAATAAGCACGCCAAGGACCTGACGGTGGCCGAAGCCGCTCTGCTGGCCGGAACCACCAACGCGCCCAGTGCCTACGACCCCGAGTCCCAGCCGGAGCTGGCCAAGAACCGTAGGGACTGGGTGCTGTCCAAGATGCTGGAGGAGAAGTTCATCACCCAGGAGCAGTACGACGAGGCCGTCAGCTCCGAGATCCAGCTCGATGTTCAGGAGGCACCCGCCGGTTGCGGTGCCGCGGGCAACTACGCCTACTTCTGCACCTACGTGGTCAACGAGATCCTCGGCTCGGAGAACTTCGGGCCCGACGTCGCCTCCCGCCGCCAGCTGCTGACGCGCGGCGGACTGAAGATCACCACCACCCTGGACCGCGCGCGGCAGAACGCCGCCGACGGCGTCATTCAGGCCAGAACTCCGATCGGGGACTCAGACGGGGCCAACTCCACCATCGTCTCGGTCGAGCCCGGTACGGGAAGGATCCAGGCTCTGGCTCAGAACACCAACTATGAGGACTCCCAGCTCGTCTTCGCGGCGGACGCCAAGCACGGTGGAGTCGAGCTCCCCGACGGAAACGTCGGCTTCCAGCCCGGTTCAACATTCAAGGCGCTCATCCTGGCCGAATGGCTCAAGACCGGCCACACAGCCGGTCAGACGGTGAACGCGTCCGCACCGAGGACCTATGCGCCCAATACGTTCAACATTCCCTGCGCCCCCGAGCTCGCTGCCGGCTCCTGGACCGTCAATAACGTGGCCGGCACCAACGCCGGCAACATGAGTGTCAGGGACGCCACGAAGCAGTCCATCAACGTGGGCTTCACCGAGATGCTCAGGCAGCTGGACGTCTGCGACGTCACGCAGTTCGCCGCTTCCATCGGCGTGTCCAAGGCGGACGGGAGCCCTCTGGATCCTGATCCCTCGCTGGCCCTGGGCGCTAAGCCCGTGCCGCCGCTCAGCATGGCCAACGCCTACGCGACCTTCGCCTCCGGCGGCAAGTACTGCAAGCCCGTCGCCATCGACTCCATCCTGGACGCCAGCGGCACCTCGATGGCGGTTCCCAGCGCCGACTGCACCCAGGCCATGGACCAGAACGTCGCTGATCAGACGGCGATCACGCTCCAGGCCACGTCGGAACCCGGCGGTACCGCCAAGGACGCCGGATTCGGCAGGGCGATCGCGGGCAAGACCGGAACCACGGATGAGGCCGAGAACGCCTGGTTCGTGGGCTTCACCCCGCAGTTGTCCACCGCGGTCTGGATCGGTGACGCCAAGGAGAGCAACAGGAGCCTCGCGGGCAGGACGATTGGAGGGGTGCCCTTCCCGAGAATGTACGGCAGCGACCTGGCCGTGCCGATGTGGCGCGACTACATGTCCCAGGCCCTGGCGAACGAACCTGCTGTGCAGATCCCCCACCACCCGTGATCACCATCCCGAGCACGGATGAACAACTGAACAGAAGAGGACCAGACTCCCCATGACGCCCTGCCCCGCCGGCCGCGCCGCCTTGTCCGTCGTCGGCACCACCGCCGCCCTGGGGGCGGCCACGCTGGCCTACAGCCTCATCGAGGCCCGTTGCCCCGTGCTGCGGCGCATCGACGTGCCGGTACTCGCCGCCGACGAGGAGCCCCTCACGGTGCTGCACCTGACCGACCTGCACCTGACCGATCACACCGAGGCGCGGGTCGAGTGGGTGCGGGAGCTGGTGGATCTGCAGCCCGACGTCGTCGTCAACACCGGCGACAACCTCTCCTTGGCCTCCGGTCTGGAGCCACTGCGGCGGGCGCTCGAGCCGCTGACGAGCCTGCCGGGCGCCTTCGTCATGGGCGACCACGACTACCGCACCACCGTCTTCCGCCTGCCGACGCGCTACCTGCACCGCGACCCGCGCAAGGCCTCCAGCCGCGTGCGCGACGAGGACATCGAGGCCCTGCCCTGGGAGGAGGTGCGCGACCTGCAGGCGGCCGGGGGCTGGGAGGACCTGACCAACCGACGCGGCTCGCTGACCGTGCGCGGACGTCGCATCGAGCTGGTGGGCGTCGACGACCCGCACGCCAACCGCGACGTCTTCCCCGCGCCCGAGGCCGCCGGAGCCGAGGCCGCGGCCAGTTCGGCCGTCTCACTGCCGGCGATCCGCGACCGCGAGGGCCGGGCGCTGCGCCTGGGCCTCACGCACGCCCCCTACCGGCGGGTCCTGGAGGCGATGTCCGCCGACGACGTCGACCTGGTCCTGGCCGGGCACACCCACGGCGGGCAGCTGTGCGTGCCCGGGATGGGGGCGCTCGTGACCAACTGCGACCTGGACCCGGGGCGGGCCTCGGGGCTGTCGCAGTGGCCGGGGCGGCTCGGGGACCCACGGGCGGCCGACCACATGTACCTGCATGTCTCAGCCGGGCTCGGCACGAGCCCCTTCACACCCGTGCGCCTGGCCTGTCGCCCCGAGACCACACTGCTGCGGCTGCTGCCGGCCTGAGGAACGACGCGTGCCACCACTCTTCAACCAAAACTTCATAGGCGACGCGGCTCCGAGTCATTTATGAAGTTACGGTTGATTCTGGGGTGGCGGCCCCTCTGTCAGTGGCGCCAGCGGGCGAAGCCTCCCTCGGAGCTGATGACCTGCCCGGTGATCCAGCGGGCCTCGTCGGTGAGCAGCCAGGTGATGAGCCGGGCGGCGTCGTCGGGTTCGCCCCAGCGGCCCTGGGGGAACATGACGGCCTCGAGGTCGTCGGCGCCCCAGAGCTAGGCGACGTCGTGGGGACGGTAGTGGTGGGCGACGACGCTCGCCCCGTGGTCGGCGGCGCGGCAGGCGATGGCGTGGCCGATGCCGACGCGGCGGCTGACTCCCATGACCAGCACCGTGCGACCCGCCAGGGGCAGAGGGTCTCGACCGGCACGGCCGGCCGGACCGGTGGCGTGGTGTCCGTGGCGAGTCCCGATGGTCGTACCGGTGAGTGTAGAAGAGCGAGCACCACGGGGAGGACTCCCCATGCGCGTCGTCGAGACTCCTGCGAAAGAGGGCTCATCGGTGTCACAGCCCTGTCCTATTCTCGGCCTCATGAGCTCACCGACCATCGCGCCCTGGAGCGCCGATCAGGTCACGGCGCTGGCACCGGACAAGCAGGTCGCCACGGCCGGTCTCAAGCTGGCCTCTCCCGCCACGTGGTCGGACGCCGGCGTGCACGAGGCACTGGTGTGGGGCAGTGCCTCAGGGTCGGGCAAGAAGCCCTACCGGGTGTGCGTGGACCTGTCCGGTCCGGCCTTCACGTGCTCCTGCCCCAGCCGCAAGTTCCCCTGCAAGCACGCCGTCGGCCTGCTGCACCTGTGGAGCCGGGGCCAGGTGGCGGACGGGGAACCGGCCGCCTTCGCCGCCGAGTGGCTGGAGGGCCGGGCCAAGCGAGCCCAGCAGAAGGCCGCGCGGCAGGAGGCCGCGGACCGGCCCAATGACTCGGCCAAGGCGGCCGCCTCCGCAAAAAGCGCCGCTGCTCGTGCCCGTGCCCGCGAACGACGCGTCACCGAGGGGCTGGCGGACCTGGACCGGTGGCTGGCCGACCAGCTCCGCGAGGGGCTGGCCAACGGCTCGGCCCAGCGCCCCAAGCAGCTGGCCGTCTTCGCCTCCCGTATGGTCGATGCTCAGGCCCCCGGAGTCGCCCAGCGCCTGACGGCCCTGTCACGGCTGACGGACTCCTCCCCTGACTGGCCCGAGCGGCTGGTCGACGAGTTCGGGCTGCTCCATCTGCTCATCCGGGCCTGGACCCGTCGTGAGCAGCTGCCCGACGACCTGAGGGCCACCGTCCGCTCGCACGTGGGGATCGCCGTGCGTGCCGAGGATGTCCTGGCCTCACCCGGCGTCAGCGACACCTGGGTGGTCGTGGCCGGCCGGGACTCCGTGGAGGGCAGGCTCGCCGAGCGCCGCCTGTGGCTCTACGGCACGACCACCCGGCGCTGGGCGCTCATCCTCGTCTTCGCCCCCGTCTCCGGCGGTTTCTCCACCACTGTTGTTCCCGGGACCCGGTTCGACGCCGTCGCGCACTTCTACCCGGGGCGCGGCCAGCTGCGCGTGGCCCTGTCCGACGAGCAGCCCTCCCGGCCCGTGGCCGGTTGGGTGCCTGAGCCCTCGGGAACGGCATCCGCTCGGGAGTGCTGGAGGCGCGCTGTTGCCGCGGATCCATGGGTGGAGGCCGTACCGGTGCTGGTCTCAGGGCGGTTCCGTCTGCTCGGCAACGGCGAGCCGGCACTCGGGGACGCGGACGGGGCGCTGCCGCTCATCACGCCCGACGACGCCCGATGGGTTCTGCCGCTTCTGACCGACGGTGACGAGGTCACGGTTACCGGTGAGCTGTCACCCGCGGGCTTACGGGCTCTGAGCGTTGTCACCGACGGAGAGGTGCGTGCCCTGTGAGTGACCTGTCCCCATTGGCCAAGGCCGCCGTCATGGGAACGAGTGCGCGGTCCTTCTCCTCGGAGGCGCTCCCCGGGACCGTCGCCGGCGTCCTCCCTCCGCGTCCGAGGAAGACACGTGCACAGGACGCAGCAGAGACAAGCGACGCGGACGACGGCACCGATGTGCTCCTGGACGCGGCCGCCGCCTACGGTGCGGTGCACCGCGCCACGATCCCCACGATCCCCTCCTCCGCCGCCCGTGATACCGGTTGGCCGACGTCGTCGCGCCCCCTGGCGCCGGAGGCGCTGTACTCCGCCCTCGAGCAGATCCTGGTCAGCAAGCCTCAGCAGCAGCTGCTCGCCACGGCACTGGGGCTGGTGGCCGAGTGCGGCTGGCGGCTACCGGCCCCGCTCCTCGTGCGCGTCCTCAATGAGACCGCCTACAGGCACGAGGAACGCGACGCGGTCCTGGGCGTCGTCGACGAGCGCGCCGCGGCGGTGCTGCGCGACCACCCGGTGTGGGGCAAGCGGATCGAGCCCCTGGTGTCTCTGCCCAGTGGCGACTCCGGCAGCGCCTCGGGCGACTCCAGGGACGACTCCGTGTGGAGACTGGGCACCACCACCCAGCGGCTCGCCTACTTCAGGCGGCTGCGCGCCCAGGACCCGGCCGCCGCACGGACTCTCCTGGTGACGTCGTGGAAGAAGGAGAAGGCCGAGGCCCGCGAGGGGATCGTCGAGGCGCTGGCCACCGGTCTGAGCGAGGCGGACCTGCCCCTGCTGGAGATGGCCATCACGGACCGCTCCGGAGGTGTGCGCCAGGCGGCGGCGCTGGTACTCCTCCATCTGCCAGGATCGGGCCTGGTTCAGCGCGCCGAGGCCCTCGCCGCCTCGCACATGAAGGCCACCAAACGGTTTCTGCGCACCACCCGGGTGGATTGCCGACCCATCGAGGTGACCGATGAGGTCCTGCGTGACGAGTACGGGGAGCGCGGCACCGGGGACCCGTCCCGAGCCGACGTCGGCCCACCATCCGCCAGGAGAGCGGCTGCCGGATACCCACCCGCTCTGCTGGAGGAGGTGGTCGGACGCGTCCCGATCGACCGCTGGCCGGCCCTCATCGGACTGTCCGCCGGCCGGCTCCTCGAGGCCGAGGTGACTTTCGATGGCGAGCCGCTGGATCTGCGCCGTGCCCTGTTCACCGCGGACCGTCGTGGCAGCGGCGCCCTCATCGAGGCCTGCACGGCCGATGCCTTCAAGCGGGGCGATCGCGATCGCTTCACCGGCATGCGCCAGTACTGGCCGAGCCCCTACTCCGCGGAGCACTCCCACCGCATGGTCTCCTTCCTCCGGTCCGCCCTCGGTTCGCACCGAACGGAGGACATCGGTTACTGGGCCACCCAGGAGACCGTCAAGCTGCCGGTCTCCTGCCACGCCGCGGTCCTGCCTGAGGCACTGGCCCTCATGGAGGAGACCTCCCGGTCCGACTCGGCGTCGTCCTTCGTGACCGACGCCGTCGAGGGCCTGCGTCTGAGACTCCGGCTGGAGGCTCTGCGCACTCATCCGGCCTAGCCGCCCCGTACGCACCTCGCCCTGTTTCTTCCCGACAGCCCGTCGACCACCCGCCCATCAGCCACCGAGGAGCTCCCGTGACCAGCACCCAGACCATGGACCAGACCAGCACTGACAAGGCGCCCCTGCTGCGCCCGCACGCCGAGCAGCGCTACGCCGAGGAGCTCGCCGCCCTGGCACGTCTCGACGAGCGCACCCGGCCGGCGAGCTGGAGGCTCTCACCCTGGGCGGTGGTCACCTACCTCATGGGCGGCACGCTGGAGGACGGCACCGTCATCACCCCGAAGTACGTCGGCAACCGGCGTCTCATCGAGGTGGCCGTGGCGACCCTGGCCACGGACCGGGCCCTGCTCCTTCTGGGGGTGCCGGGCACGGCGAAGTCCTGGGTGAGCGAGCACCTGGCCGCAGCGATCTGCGGCACCTCCACGCTCCTGGTGCAGGGCACGGCGGGCACCTCGGAGGAGGCGGTGCGCTACGGCTGGAACTACGCCCGGCTCCTGGCCGAGGGACCCTCGCAGGCGGCGCTCGTCCCCTCTCCCATCATGACCGCCATGGGGACGGGCCGGATCGCCCGGGTCGAGGAGCTCACCCGTATGCCCTCCGACGTCCAGGACGCCCTCATCACGGTGCTCAGTGAGAAGACCCTTCCGGTGCCGGAGCTGGGCACCGAGGTGCAGGCGCACGGGGGCTTCAACCTCATCGCCACCGCCAATGATCGCGATCGCGGTGTCAATGACCTCTCGGCGGCGCTGCGACGCCGTTTCAACACGGTGGTGCTACCGCTGCCGGCCTCGGCGGAGGAGGAGGTGAGCATCGTGGCCCGCCGCGTGGAGGACCTCGGCTCGGCGCTCCAGCTGCCGCCCGCGCAGGGCGCCCTGGAGGAGATCCGCCGCGTGGTCACCGTCTTCCGCGAGCTGCGCCAAGGCGCGACCGAGGACGGGCGCACGAGCCTGAAATCGCCGTCGGGCACCTTGTCCACCGCGGAGGCGATCTCGGTGGTCACCAACGGCCTGGCCATGAGCGCCCACTTCGGCGACGGCGTCCTGCGGCCCTCGGACGTGGCCGCCGGGATCCTCGGGGCGGTGGTGAGTGACCCGGTGGCTGACCAGGTGGTGTGGTCGGAGTACCTGGAGGCCGTGGTCCGCGAGCGCCGCGACTGGTCCGACTTCTACCGCGCCTGCCATGAGGTGGGGCAGTGACCGTCAGCGCAGAGCTCGACTCCGGGGCCGACGTCGGAGCCGAGGCCGCAGGCGGCGCTGCAACCGGGGCCGAGGACACGCGCCCGCCGGTGCGGGTTCTGGGGATCCGTCACCACGGTCCGGGCTCGGCGCGGGCCCTGGTCGCGGCGCTGGAGGCCTACTGGCCCGACTGCGTCCTCATCGAGGGGCCGGCGGACGCCGATGGCCTCATCGAGTGGGCGGGGCGGGGGCTGGAACCGCCGGTGGCGCTGCTCGCCTGGGACAACACCGACCCTTCGGAGGCCTCCTTCTGGCCGATGGCCGTCTTCTCCCCCGAGTGGCAGGCGCTGTCCTGGGCGGTGGCGCACGGGGCGCAGGCCCGTTTCATGGATCTGCCGGCCGCCGCCGTCCTGGCCACCCGGAAGGCCGAGCGGGAGCGGGCCCGGTCGGAGGGTACGGACGCTGAGGCCCGGGGCACGGCCCAGCCGGTGCGGACCGACCCGATCGCGGAGCTGGCGCACCTGGCCGACTACGAGGACCCGGAGGCCTGGTGGGAGGACGTCGTCGAGCTGCGCATGGAAGGTGAACCCTTCGACGCGCTGACCGAGGCGATCGGGCTCCTGCGGGAGGCGTCCCCGGAGACCGACGAGTCCACGCTGCGCCGCGAGGCGCATATGCGCAAGGTTCTCCGGACGGCCAGGAGGGCGGGCCACGAGCGGATCGCTGTCGTGTGCGGGGCGTGGCACGCCCCGGCGCTGGCCGGCAAGCCGCCGAAGGTCGCGCAGGACAACGCCCGGCTCAAGGGCATGGCGAAGGCGAGGACGTCGCTGACCTGGGTGCCGTGGACGCACCGGCGCCTGACCGAGGGCAGCGGTTACAGCGCCGGGGTGGAGTCGCCGGGCTGGTACCACCTGCTCTTCACCGCACCGGACCGGCCGGTCGTGCGCTGGCTGACGCAGGTGGCCGCGTCGCTGCGCCGTCAGGACCTGCCGGTCTCCTCGGCTCACATCATTGAGGCGGCGCGGCTGGCCCAGAGCCTCGCCGCGCTGCGCGGTCGCCCTATGGCCGGTCTCGACGAGCTGAGCGAAGCGGTCCTGTCGGTCATGTGCGATGGCAGTGCGGTGCGGGCCGCTGCCGCGACCCGTGAGGTCCTCATCGGCGAGGCACTCGGCAGCGTGCCCGACGGCGTCCCCATGGTCCCCCTGGACGCCGACCTGCGCTCGGCCGCCAAAAGCCTGCGCATGGCCTTCGCGGCGACCCCCAGGACACTCGCCCTGGATCTGCGCAAGCCCCGGGACCTGGCCAAGTCCCAGCTGCTGCGACGCCTGGAGATTCTGGGGATCACCTGGGGCAGACGGCAGCGGGTGGCCTCGAGCGGCACCTTTAAGGAGGTCTGGGAGCTCGAGTGGGACCCGGAGATGTCCGTGCAGGTGGTGGAGGCTGCGGCCTTCGGCACCACGGTGGCCTCCGCTGCCGGGAACGCCCTGCTGGGCGCCACCGACTCCCTGCCGCAGGTGACCAGGTCGGTGGAAAGGGCGCTGGCGGCCGGGCTGTCCGAGGTCGTGCCCGAGCTGCTGGGGATCCTCGACGAGCAGGCGGCGCGCGAGATGGACATCGTCCGGCTGCTGGGCTCGGTGCCGGCCCTGGCCCGCTCCCAGCGCTACGGGGATGTGCGCGGCACGGACGCCTCCAGTCTGGAGGCAGTGACCCGCGCCGTCCTGGTGCGCGGGTGCGCGGGGATGCCTGCGGCGGCCGCGAACGTGGACGCCCAGGTGGCCCGCACGCTGCGTACGACGATCGACGAGGTCCAGAGTGTCATCGGCCTTCTGGACGAGCGGGCCCTGGCGCTGTGGAACGGTGCGCTGCGCTCCGCACTGGCCACCCGCAGCCTGCCGGGCCTGCTGGCCGGACGCATCACCCGGATGCTCTTGGACGCCGGGGAGCTGGCCCGCGACGACGCCGCCCTGAGGCTGTCCCGGGCGCTGTCGCAAGGCACGCGGCCCGAGGAGCAGGCCGAGTGGATCGAGGGCTTCCTCGCGGGGGACATCCTCCTGCTCAGCTATGACAACGCCTTGCTCGAGGTGCTCAACGAGTGGCTGGCGCGCATCGGGGACCAGGCCTTCGTCGACGTCCTGCCCGCACTGCGACGGGCCTTCGGCCAGTGGCCGAACCCTCAGAAGACGGACCTGGCCCGGCAGATCCGGGACCTCGGCTCCCCCACCCCGGACAGGAGCGGCCCGCTCGAGGAGGCGTTCGACGACGTCGAGGAGGTCCTGGACACGGTGAGCATGATCCTGGGAGGTACCCGATGAGCGCGCGCGAGCGCACCGACGACGCGAACCAGCCGGATCAGCGTGCCGGCCAGGTCATCCGAGCGGACCGGGCCGACCGGACTGACGATGTCGAGCCCACCACGATTGAGCAGCGCTGGCGCCTGGCCCTGGGCGTGGACGCGAGTGGCCACCCCACCTCGCTGTCGGAGGGACACAGGGCGATGGACACGGCACTGGCGGACCTGTACGACGTCGACCCGCAGGACAAGGGACGCGGGGGCCTGGATAGCTCCGCACCCCATGTGGCGCGCTGGCTGGGGGACATCCGCAGGTACTTCCCCTCACGGGTGGTGCGGGTCATGCAGACCGACGCCATTGACCGCCTGGGGCTCAAGACGCTCCTGCTGGAGCCCGAGGTGCTCCAGGGCGTGGAGCCCGACGTGCACCTGGCGGCGACGTTGGCCACCCTGTCGGAGATGATTCCTCAGGAGGCCAAGGCGACGGCGCGCACGGTCGTCGACAAGGTCGTCAAGGAGGTGGAGGAGCGGATCGCCGACCGGCTCCAGCAGTCGGTACGCGGTGCGCTGGACCGCTCCACGAGGACCTCGCGGCCCCAGCTGGCCGATATCGACTGGAACCGGACCATTACCGCGAACCTCAAGAACTACGTGCCAGAGCTGGGCACGGTCATCCCGGAGAGGCTCGTGGGGCACGGCAGGCGCCATCGAGGTATTCAGAAGGAGTTCACCATCTGCATGGACCAGTCCGGGTCCATGTCCTCCTCAGTCATCTACGCCTCCATCATGGCGGCGGTCATGGCCTCGATCCGTTCACTGCGCACCACGCTGGTCGCCTACGACACCGCCGTGACAGACCTGACGCCGCTGCTGTCGGACCCGGTCGACGTCATCTTCGGGACCCAGCTCGGCGGCGGCACGAACACCTCCCCGGCCATCGAGTACTGCCGGCAGACGATCACGCGGCCGGCGGACTCGGTGTTCATCCTCATCAGCGACCTGTACGACTCCGACCCAACGCAGATGCTGGGACGGGTGGGGGAGCTGCTGGGAAGCGGGGTCCAGGTCGTCGTACTGCTCGCCCTGAGTGATGACGGCGTCCCCAGCTACAACCACGACGTCGCCAAGCGGCTGGCCGGGATGGGGGTGCCGGCCTTCGGGTGCACGCCGGACGCCTTCCCGAGGCTGCTGGCGGCCGCGATCCACGGCGAGGACCTGGGCCGGTGGGCGGATGAGCAGGCGGCCGCGGAGGCCGAGGGCACCTGAAACAGGCGTGGGACGTCCCAGTACGGGCGGGGACATCCCACGCGTACGGGTGCAGGTTGATGGTTCCCGTACACGCGACACGCTCCCGGCCGCACAGGAGTGTCCCCGACGGTTCAGGAGGACGTGCGCTCCAGCTCGCGGGCGAAGGCCTCGTGGTTGGTCTGCGAGGACAGGACGAAACGGATGAGCTCCAGGCGGCCGACGGCGTCGGGCTCAGTGCTGGTGCGCTGCTCGACGGCGCGGGCCGCAGCCACTGCGACCTCGGCGACCTGGGCGACGGACCAGCCATAGACGCCGGCGGAGACGGCCGGCAGGGCGATGGAGGAGCAGCCGAGCTGGATGGCGAGCTCCAGCGAGCTGTCGAAGCAGGTGCGCAGCAGGGCGGGGTCGTCCTCGCCGGCGTGACGGTTGGGGCCGACGGTGTGAATGACCCAGGCGGCGGGCAGGTCGAATCCGGGGGTGGCCACGGCGCTGCCGACCGGCAGACCGTCGGGCAGCTCGGTGTCACGCACCTTCTGGCAGGCTTCGAGCAGGCGGGGACCGGCGGCGCGGTGGATGGCGCCGTCGACTCCCCCACCACCCAGGAGTGTGCTGTTGGCAGCATTGACGATGGCGTCGACCTTCTCAGTGGTGATGTCGCCGATGACGGCCTCGATGCGCATAGTGCTCCTCTGTCCGCGGTGGGTACTCGGATCGGTCGCTGCCAGTCCTCGAACCGGCCACGGGCAGCCTGGCACGGGCGCCGTCGGAGGCCAACCGGGTTCCGGAAGGAGCGAACGCCGACGTGACAGAGGACTCAGCGGCTCCGATTTCCTCCCTACGGTGGGTGGAGGCTATGCTGTCGCCTGCTGCACACGGGGTGTGGCGCAGTTTGGTAGCGCGCTTCGTTCGGGACGAAGAGGTCGTGGGTTCAAATCCCGCCACCCCGACCAAGGAGGAAGCCCATGAGCTTGCTCATGAGGCTTCCGACGCGTAGGGGTCGAAAGGCCTAAGGCCTAAGCACCCGACCATTGACCCGTCACTCAAACCCACGTCATGGAAGTCCCATGACGTGGGTTTTTGCTTCCCAGCGGCTCCTTCGACGAATCGCAGGAGCCCCCTCCACGCTCTCGAGATCGGACGCCGAACGCTCTACCCTGAGGCGAGGCCACGATGGGGAAGGAGGCACTCTGCATGCCCGAGTCCAGCACCGAGATTGAGGAGCTGCGTCGCCGGGTTGAGCAGCAGGCCCAACGGATCGACGAGCTCCAGGACGCCCTCCACACGCTGTCGGTCGCGGTCCAGTACCGGGAGGAGGAGCCCTACCTGGCCTTCCTGGCAGAGCACGGCATCGCCGGCCGACGGCGGATCGCCCTGATGACGGCTATCGCCGGAGTGCTATCACGGGCGCAGGGCGAGGTGCTTCCTCTCGGCACTGGTGCTCGCGACGAGCTTCTGCCGGACCACCCCGCCCTGGCTAAGGCCTGCGCGCCGGAGCCGATCGACTGGGACGAGGCGGTCCGCGTCGTCGGCGAGGTGCTGGGTAGTGAGCGTCTCGGCAAGCAGGCACTGGAGGCGCACCGCGCCCGCGGCCTGGGACTCGAAGGCCACCAGGCACTCACCAGCCGACCGGCCGACGAACGCTGAGCGATCCGGCTGACACAGCAACAGCGTCGACCGACTGGAAGAACAGACGCAGCACCAGCAGCCCAGCAGAAGGATCAGTCCGCGCACATCACGTTTTAGCCGCAAACAACCCGTCAGGACGGGAACCGGCTGCTGCTGCCACGCCGCCCGGCGCTACCATCGATTGCGGCAACGCAGCCCCGTCCCTCATGGAGATATCTTCCAGCCCTGTCCCCTGTGACGACACCGGAGTCGCTCGGTACTGCGCTACCGTCCATCTCCCTCAACCCTGCGGTGGATCCTCCCATGAGCCTGACACGTGAGCTGAACAAGAAGCAGTCTCCCTTCCGACAGCTGGTGGAGGGCTGTGCCCCTGCGCTGGCCGTAGCAGGTGGCAGATCCCCAGAAGGCAAACGGATTGCTGAACGTCTCGGACTCTACGAGCTCGTCAGGGCACGTGTCCTGGCACCACTGCCGGAGGGAGTAGCCGACGCACGGCGTCATTCGCCGACCGTCGGCACGGCCTTCGACATCCGTACCAGGATGATGCTGGGTGAGTTCGAACCACGCTGGAGCGCCTCCGCGGCGGGCATGGATGCGTTCGACTATGGTCTCGCGCCCCTGCTGCCGAACGGCCAGCACATATCGGATGTGCTTGGCGACGCCTTCCTCGAAGCCGAGCGACTCACCAGGGACGGCGACGACATCGACCGGGACTACGCCAGCATCATCTTCGCGTGGTGCGAGTCCCTCTACCGCGCCGGCGTGCAGGTCATACGCAGCTCCTGGGCTACCTCGTCCTCGATCTCGACAACGACTACCAAGCCGAGCGCATCGACATCTGGCTGCCACGACAGGCAACGATCAGAACCTGGGAGATAGAGGAGATTCTTGGCCGTAATGCCAGCAAGGTACTGGCCAGAGCACGGAAGGACGTTCGGTGCTTGTCGGAGTGGAGAATGGGGATGATCGCGTAACGGCGACAGCAGAGCCTCACGGCGCCCCGCACCGCCGTCGGGACCGGCCCGAGCCGGCACGCGCCGCCCGCCCCACTCCCACAGCCCGGACATACGCCGCCCACAGCCGCACCGACTAGGCTGCCTCCCGGAGAATCAACCGGCGGAAAGGACGTGTGAGCGTGAGCAGGCCCCGACGCGACACCGCCACCTCCTCATCACGCCCCCCGATGCGTCTGAAGTATGTCGAGGCCATCCTCTGCGTCGGATTCGCCCTGGCCTTCATCGTCTGGACCCGTCTGAGCGCGCCCGACCCGCTGGCCCCGAGTGCCGTCCTGCACTCCCCCGGCGGCCCGCTCGGCCTCGACGCGCTCCTCCCGGTTCCCGACACCCACCCCCGCTCAGCCGCCGGACAGCTCGCCGAGGCCTTCGCGATCCTCACCCACCCGCTCATCGTCCTGGGTCTCATCGCGGCCGGGGTCGTCTACGCCTACACGGCCCGCATGCGCCGCCTGAGCGTCTCACTGGCGATCGCCGCCGCCGGCATCCCCACCCAGTTCCTCATCGCCCTGCGCCTGGCGCGCCCCGCCCCAGGGCTGGCCTTCGCCGACTCGATCGCCGCCTTCGTCAGCACCTACCCCAACGCGCACGTCACCGCCATGACCCTGGCGTCCTGGGTCCTGGTGACCCTTGCTCGCGCCCATCACCGCAGCACCATGGTCGCCGCCGGCACCGTCCTGGGCTACACCGCGGTCGCCGTGAGCGCCGTCGGCCAGTGGTACATGGGCCTGGCCACGCTCAGCGACCTCGTCGGCGGCTTCCTCCTGGGCGCCGCTTTCGCCAACCTGGCCCTGTGGGTCGGCGGCATCGACGCGATCCTCACCAGCTGGGTCAATACCCGCCTGTCGCGCGCCAGCAGCGAGAAGCGCGCCGCCGTCATCTACAACCCCACCAAGTTCGATGACCTTTCGTTGCTGCGCCGCCGGGTCGCCGCCCAGGTGCGCGCCGCCGGCTGGCGCCCCACAGTCTGGCTGGAGACCACCCCCGACGACCCCGGCCGCTCCATGGCCCACCGCGCCCTGGAGGCCGGCGTCGACCGGGTCATGGTGGCCGGCGGTGACGGCACCGTGCGTGCCGTCGCCGCCGAGCTCGCCGGCACCGAGATGCCCATGGCCCTCATCCCCGCCGGCACCGGCAACCTCCTGGCGCGCAACCTCTCCATCCCCCTGGATACCGACGCCGCCATCCGTCTGGCCCTGCGCGGCCGCCTGCAGGCCATCGACATGGTCACCTGCACCTTCGACGACGGCCAGGAGCGCTTCGTCGTCATGGCCGGCATGGGCCTGGACGCCCAGATCATGGAGTCCACCGACTCGGGCCTGAAGAAGGTCATCCGCTCGGGCGCCTACGCGGTGGCCGCCGTCCAGAACGCGGTCCCCGACCCCTTCACCGCCACCATCACGCTCGACGACGCTCCCCCGGTGCGCCGCCGGGTGGTCATGGCCCTCATGGGCAATGTCGGCACCATCACCGGCGGCATGACGCTCTTCCCGCGGGCCACCCCCTCCGACGGCCTGGTCGACCTGCTCCTGGCCAGCCCCGGCAAGGTCGTGGACTGGGCCCGCCTGGGCGCGCAGATCCTCACCGGCCAGGAGATGGAGGGCTTCACCCTCACCCGTGCCCGGAAGGTCCTCATCGAGGCCGACCGCCCCGTCCCCTTCGAGCTCGACGGCGACACGGCCGGCTCCACCCGCACCCTGCGCGCCGAGGTCGATGAGGGGGCCCTGCACGTCGTCGTCCCTCGCTGAACCGGCAGCCTCATCTTTCCTCCGCACCTTTCACGTGAGCATCGCGACGCATCCGTGACCGGCCCCGCTGCCCTAGACTGACGCACAGTCGTTGCCCATGTGGGCACCCACGGCACCCATATGGGCACCGCGCCCCGAGCACATCGTCGGTGCGGCCCTATCTCAGCCAGCAGGAGTTCCATGCGTTCTCGTCTCACGGTCGCCCTCGGCCGCACAGCGCGTCTGGCCGCCCGCGTGCGCGGCGGCGGCAGCGGCGGCACCGCCTTCCCCGGCCTGGTCATGGAGCGCACCGACCCCGGTTTCCTGGAGCGCACCCTGAGCCGCCTGCCCCGCGGCGTCATCGTGGTCTCGGGCACCAACGGCAAGACCACGACCACCAAGATGGTCGTCCAGCTTCTGCGCGAGCAGGGCCTCAAGGTCTTCACCAACCGGACCGGCTCGAACTTCGTGCGCGGCGTGCTCGCCTCCCTGCTCACCGAGGTCGACGCCGCCGGCAACCTGGACGCCGACATCGCGGTCCTCGAGCTCGACGAGGCCCACGCCGTACACTTCGTGGCCAGGGTCCGCCCGCGCGCCTGCCTCCTGCTCAACGTCATGCGCGACCAGCTCGACCGCTTCGGCGAGATCGACTACACCGCCTCCCTCCTGCACTCCATCGCCAAGGCCACCAGCGACGTCGTCGTCCTCAACGGCGACGACCCGCGCCTGGCCGCCCCCGCCTTCCTCGAAGGCGTCAGCGCCCGCGTCGTCTCCTTCGGCGCCGGCGAGGACCTGCGCTCCCTGTTCCTGTCCGACGACGACCTGCGCACCGGCCTGGCCAGCCCCCGGGACCGCGGCGAGACGCCCGGCCCGCGCGTCACCCTGGAGGCCATCAACGGCCAGCGCGCCACCGTGCGCGTCGACGGAGCCTCCCACGAGGTCAGCTTCGCCATCCCCGGCGTCCACAACCTTCTCAACGCCTGCGCCGCCCTCGGGGTGGTCCTGGAGGTCCTGGGCGAGGACGCCGACCTGCCCGGGCTGCTGGCGACCCTGGGCAACGTGCAGGCCGCCTTCGGCCGCGGCGAGGTCCTCACCCTGGACGGCCGCCCCGTCCAGCTCTCCCTGGTCAAGAACCCGGCCGGCTTCCGCATGGGGCTGCTCTCGGCGGCCGCTCAGGCGCAGGCCGGTGAGGTCGTGGTCGTGGCCATCAACGACGAGTACGCCGACGGCCGGGACATGTCCTGGCTGTGGGACGTCGACTTCACCGCCCTGCGCGCCAACGGGGTCGCCGTTGTCACCGGGGTGCGGGCCTGGGACATGGCGCTGCGGCTGCGCTACGACGACGTCGCGATCACCGACGTCGAGCCCGACCTGCGCAAGGCCGTGACCCTCATGCGCCGAGCCGCCGCCGACGCGGACCGCCCCATGCGGATCTTCACCACCTACACCGCCATGCTCGCCCTGCGCTCGATCCTGGGCGAGATGACAGACGTCGAGGAGGTCATGTCATGACCGCGCGCTACGAGCACACCACCGACGGTCCCGCCCGGGGCCACCTGCGCCTGCTCCAGCTCTACCCGCGGGACATGAACATCTACGGCGACTGGGGCAACACGCTCGTGCTGGCGCGGCGCGCCCAGTGGCAGGGCTACGACGTCGAGCTCCTCTCCTACGACCCGGGCGACGAGCTGCCCGGTGACATCGACGTTCTCGTGGGCGGCGGCGGCCAGGACTCTGGCCAGGACCGCATCAAGGAGGACCTGGTCAAGGTCGGCCCCACGCTCAAGGCGTGGGCGACCGACGGCGTCCCCATGCTGGCGATCTGCGGCCTCTACCAGCTCTTCGGACACGGCTTCACCACCACCAAGGGTCAGGAGATCCCCGGTATCAGTCTCATGGATGCCCACACAGTGGCCGGAGACACCCGCCTCATCGGCAACATCACCCTGGACACCGAGGACTTCGGCGCCGTGGTCGGCTACGAGAACCACTCCGGCCTGACCACCCTGGGGCCGGACGCACGCCCCTTCGGCAAAGTACGCGTGGGAGACGGCAACAACGGCAAGGACGCCACCGAGGGCGGGCGTGTCCACCACGTCATCGGCACCTACCTGCACGGATCCCTGCTGCCCAAGAACCCGGCCGTGGCCGACTGGCTGCTCGCCCGGGCGGTGGAGCACGCCGGCGCTGCTTGGGAGCCCGAGGCGCTCGACGACGCCTGGGCCGAGCGCGCCCGCGCCGTGGCCATGTCGCGTCCTCGCTGAGTCCTCCGCTGGTGACGCGGGCTCCGAGGAAGGCAGCGCCCCTCCCGTCACGGGAGCCCGTAGCCCCACCTTCCCTATTTTCACAAGCAATGACGGACCTAATGGGCGAAAAGAGCAGAGAGACTCTCATCACCCTTATTGGACATCAAGCATTTTCCAAGGTTCACCTCGCAGAGGAAGCAGGGAGCCGATGAACGCTCCCGCCTCTCAGATACATTGAAGTCCCACATCAGATATATTCACCACCCAGTCGCCCCCTTATTGGATACTGATTTATTCAGACCGAGACCTCAGTGTGACACCAGCGCCTCAGACATTGCAGAATACCTGTCATGACAGCACAGAATTCTTCTGGTTTCGATTGGCCCGCTCGTTCCGCCGACAAGGTTTGGCTCGGCGTCTGCGGAGGGCTCGCCGACAAATGGAACGTCAATGCCTGGGTGGTTCGCATCGCCTTCTTTCTCTTCGTCGTCCCGCTCGGCTTCGTGTACTACCTGGGCGCCCAGAACATGCCCACCCCCTCCGTCCAGTAACCCATCACTACCTCACCAGACGCCCTGAGCGCCCTCACGACAATTGAGGGACGCAAAAAGCGGCGAATCAGTTCCCGGTCTCGTTCCGAAACACCCCCGCACCATCATCCCAACACATGACCAACCGGCCACTTCCTGCTTCCTCAAGAATGACACCTTGCGACAGCAGGAAGTGGCCACCATACATTTTATACGGCCCCACATCATTACTGCCCTCAAGCCAAAACAACCACAGACCCCATTTCCGGACTCCAGCACAGGACCGAGGCCTCTTCCCTCAGCGTCTTCGCAGGGGCGTGTCCGCACTGAAGCAGAGCACTCCCTGACTTCCTGCGAGACAGAGAAGCATTGCCTTACACTCCTATCGACGAAGCATCCCCTTCATGTCGATCTGAGGACACCATGGCTTTTGCTGTTCCACGACACCGCGCCGCCGCTGGCGCCTCCTACCTTCCCGAACCGGGAGCGGCCACCTTCGCGCTGTCGGATCTCAGCCCCGGAACCAGTGGACGCATCACCCGCCTGCTCGATGACGGCGTCGGCGGGGCCCTCGTCAGGCGCCTGCGCAACCTGGGCTTCGTTCCCGGCCGAGTCGCCACACCGCTGCGCCGCGCCCCCATGGGAGACCCGGTGGTCTACCGCGTCTCCGACTACGAGCTGTGCCTGCGCCGCCATGAGGCCCGGCTCATCGAGGTCGCCACCGTCGAGGCCGAGAACCGCATCATCCTTCAGCCCAGGCCTGCCGGCCGGCACGCGGCCGCAGAGACGGGACAGACGGCAGGAGAGACGCTGTGAGCACCCACGACACCATGCAGCACGCCACCGGCCAGCCGCACCATGGCGCGCACCCCCACGATGGTGCCGACTGCCACTGCGGCTCGGGCAGCTCCAAGACACTGGTGGCCGGATCCCCGCGCATCGCCCTGGCCGGCGCCCCCAACGCAGGCAAGACCTCCATCTACAACGCCCTGACCGGCCTGCACGCCAAGACCGGCAACTACCCCGGTGTCACGGTCCAGCGGTCCCTGGGAACCTGCAAGATCGGTGGCACGACCCTGACGATCGAGGACCTGCCCGGCGCCTACTCCCTAGACCCGATCAGCCCCGACGAGGAGATCGTCCACGACGTCCTCACCGGAACCTCGAGTACGGTCAGCGCCCCCGACGCCCTGGTCGTCGTCGTCGATGCCACAACACTGCAGCGGGGGATGAACTTCATCGCCGAGGCCCTCGCCCTGGACCTGCCCACCTGCCTGGTGGTCACCATGACCGATGAGCTCAGCCGCCGCACGGGCCGCCTCAACGTGGCGGCCCTCGGTCAGGCCCTGGGGATCCCGGCCGTACGGGTCATCGGGCACCGCGGCATCGGCATGCCCGATCTGCGCGCCCAGCTCGCTCAGGTCGCCACCTGGGAGCGCACCCCACTGCCGCCGCCCACCGACCCCGACGAGATCACCTCCTGGGCCGACTCGGTGCTCGCCGCCGCGGACTACCAGGCGCCCCAGAGCGACCAGATCACCTCGGCGATCGACAAGGTCCTGCTGCGCCCCATCCCCGGCACCATCGTGTTCTTCACGATCATGTTCCTCTTCTTCCAGGCCATCTTCACCTGGGCCGAGCCCTTCAAGGGCGCCATCGAGGACGGCTTCGGGGCACTGGGGACACTGGTGCACGGTTGGCTGGACGCCTCCCATCCGCTCATCGCCGGGCTCCTGGGCGACGGCATCATCGGGGGTGTGGGCGCGGTGCTCACCTTCATCCCTCAGATCATCATCATGTTCCTCATCATCTCCGTCCTGGAGGGCGTGGGGTACATGTCACGGGCGGCCTTCCTCATGGACAAGGTCATGAGCATCGCCGGCCTGGAGGGACGGGCCTTCGTGGCCCTCCTGTCCTCGCTGGCCTGCGCCATCCCGGGCATCATGGCGACCCGCACGCTGCCCTCCACCAAGGACCGCGTGGCCACGATGCTGGCCGCCCCGCTCATGACCTGCTCAGCGCGCCTGCCCGTCTACGTCATCATGATCTCGCTGACGGTCGACGGCGGCGCCAAGGTCGGGCCCTTCGGAGCGCGCGGCGTCGTCATGTTCGCCCTCTACCTGCTGGGGGCCGTCTCCGCGATGGCGGCCGCCTGGGTGGTCAAGCAGCTCACCGACCGCGGCAACATCCTGCTGCCCTTCTACATGGAGATGCCGCCCTACCGCATGCCCCGGGTGCGCACGATCGCCATCATGGTGTGGGACGCCTGCAAGGGCTTCCTGAAGAAGGCCGGAACGATCATCACCCTGACCACCGTCATCCTGTGGGCGCTGCTCAACATCCCCATGCGCTCAGACGCTCAGTTCGAGGCCTTCTGCGCCTCCGACACCCAGTGCGCGGCCATCTCGGCGGCGGTGGATGACCCGTCGTCGTCCACCGTCAAGGGCGACGACGGCGAGGTCGTCACCGACCCCGAGGAGCTCGGCAAGCTGCTGGACGCCCAGAAGACCTCCTACACGATGGACAACTCCTGGGCGGCCAAGGCCGGAAAGGTGGTCCAGCCGGTCTTCGAGCCGCTGGGCTTCGACTGGCGCATCAACGTGGCCACTCTGTCCTCGCTGGCCGCGCGTGAGACCTTCGTGGCCACACTCGGTCAGATCGCCGCCGCCGAGGACCCCGAGGAGCCCACCAGCCACCTGTCGGCGATGACGTACCAGCACGACACCCTGACGAACAAGGCCGGCGACCAGCTCTTCAACCCGGCCACCGTCGTCGCGGTCCTCGTGTTCTTCGTCTACGCCCTCCAGTGCATGGCGACGGCAGGTGCGATGCGCCGCGAGACCGGCTCCTGGAAGTGGCCGGTCATCGCCTTCACCTACATGTTCGTCACCGCCTGGGTCATGGCTGCGGCGACCCACGCCGTCGTCGCCGCCTTCCTATGACCGGGGTCGGCATGATGACGAGGACATCGGCCATGCACCTGGCAGGACGCCTCGGGGAGCAGGAGGAGGTGAGGAAGCCGTGCCCGTTGTTCCCACGCACCCGGTGACCACGCCGGACCCCGATGTGCTGCGGTGGGTCGTCCCCGACGGCCTGCTGCCCTTCACCGGGGAGGTGGCTCAGGCCCCGGCGACGCTCCAGGCACTCATCGACGACGGCACCCTGAGGTCCGTACGGGTCGATGGCGGGGCGGTTCTCACCCTCCTGGGCTCCGGCCACAGCTGGCGAGCAGAAGGCGCCCGGGTGCGCAGCGCACTGGTGGAAGCCCTGGGTGCCCCGAAGGCCTGGAAGGGCGGAGAGACGGCCCAGGTCTCCGGGCCCGACGACGCCCTGGAGGCGGCCGCCCGACAGATCGCCGGCGGCTCGCTGGGGTCCTTCGTCAACAGCCACGGGGGCGCGCTCGTGGTGCGTTCGGTGCGCGACGGCGTCGTCGAGGTGGCGATGGAGGGCGCCTGCGACGAGTGCCCGGCGGCCGAGATCACGATGCACGCGCGCTTCGAGCACCTGCTGCGACGCCGCTGCCCCTGGCTGGTTGAAGTCCGCCGCATCGACGGGTAGGACGCCTCCGGCATCCACCTCCCTTCTTCGCCGAGCCGGGCATTCCTCGCGTACCCCTATGAAAGAACGGTAGGGGTACGCGAGGAATGCCCGGCTCGGTCCGTACGCGTGACGCGAGCTCCCCTGATCTGTGTCAGTCGCACCTCAAGGCCCTGACAGTAGGAAAGGCTCACCTTATACTGTGAGAGTCGATATGCACCGTTCATATCGGGACCGGGACCGAGGACCTCGAGGACACCATGGCGACTGCAGCCTCACCCCACAGGACGTCGACTTCAGCCGGCACCACCGACATTCCGCCTCCGACACATGACTCGGAGGGCCCCCTGTCCGACCTGCGCCTGGGCAGCAGAGGCCGCGTCATCGGTCTCCTGGAGGACGAGGCCAGCGGTCCCATCATGAGGCGGCTGAGCAACCTGGGATTCGTTCCCGGACGGATCGTGACACCGTTGCGGCGCGCCCCGCTGGGCGATCCGGTCGTCTATCTCGTGGCCGACTACGAGCTGTGCCTGCGCCACCACGAGGCCCGCATCATCCTGGTCGAGGCCATCAGCGATGCCGACACCGTCACCGAGGCCGAGGCCATAGCCGGACCAGTCGCCTCCGCCGAGCCCACCACCGAGCCCGCGGGAGAGGAGCAGCACCGATGAGCGACCACTGCGCTGCGCACGAGGCTCCCGGCGCCGCAGACTGTCACTGCGGATCCTCCAGCTCCAAGACGCTGGTGGCCGGGGCGCGCCGCATCGCCCTGGCGGGCGCGCCCAACGCCGGCAAGACCTCCATCTACAACGCCCTGACGGGCCTGCGCGCCAAGACCGGGAACTACCCGGGTGTCACCGTCACCCGGTCGTTGGGGACCTGCCGGATCGGCGAGACCGATCTGACGATCGAGGACCTGCCCGGCGCCTACTCCCTGGACCCGATCAGCCCCGACGAGCAGGTGGTGCGCGACGTCCTCACCGACGCCTCGGAGACGGTCTCCACCCCCGACGCCCTGGTCGTCGTCGTCGATGCCACAACGCTACGGCGGGGGATGAACTTCGTGGCGGAGGCACTCGCCCTGGACCTGCCCACCTGCCTGGTGGTCACCATGACCGATGAGCTCACGCGGCGCTCCGGACGCCTCGACGTGGCCGCCCTGGGGCAGGCTTTGGGGATCCCGGCCGTGCGGGTGGTCGGCAACCGCGGCATCGGCATGCCCGAACTGCGCGAACGCCTCACTGAGGTCGCCCACTGGCAGCGTCCGCCGCTGCCTCCGCCGACGGCGGGCGGCGAGGTCGCCTCCTGGGCCGACTCGATCCTGGCCGCCGCCGACTACGAGGCACCCCAGCAGGATCGCGTGACGGCAGCCGTCGACCGGGTGCTCCTCCACCCGATCCTGGGCTCCCTGGTGTTCTTCGCCATCATGTACACCTTCTTCCAGGCCATCTTCACCTGGGCCGCACCCCTCCAGGACGCCGTCGAAGGAGGATTCAGCGCGCTGGGCCAGCTGGTCCACGGGTGGTTGGACGACTCCCACCCCCTGTTGGCAGGTCTCCTGGGCGACGGTCTCATCGGGGGCGTGGGCGCGGTGCTCACCTTCATCCCTCAGATCATCATCATGTTCCTCATCATCGCCTTCCTCGAAGGCGTGGGGTACATGTCACGGGCGGCCTTCCTCATGGACAAGATCATGAGCCGAGCCGGGCTGGAGGGACGGGCCTTCGTGGCCCTCCTGTCCTCCTTCGCCTGCGCGATCCCCGGAATCATGGCCACCCGCACGCTTCCCAGCGCCAAGGACCGCGTGGCCACGATGCTGGCCGCCCCGCTCATGACCTGCTCGGCACGCCTGCCCGTCTACGTCCTGCTCACCTCCCTCACGGTGCCCGGTGACGCCAAGATCGGGCCTCTGGGAGCACGCGGCACCGTCATGTTCGCCCTCTACCTGCTGGGAGCCGTCTCCGCGATGGCGGCCGCCTGGGCGGTCAAGCGCCTCACCGACCGCGGCGGGGTGCTCCTGCCCTTCTACATGGAGATGCCGCCCTACCGGCTGCCGCGGCCACGCGCCGTCGCGCTCATGGTGTGGGACGCCTGCAAGGGCTTCGTGAAGAAGGCCGGCACGATCATCACCCTGACCACCATCATCCTGTGGGTGCTGCTCAACGTCCCCATGCGCTCCGAGGAGCAGTTCAATGCCTACTGCGCCTCCGACGCCGAGTGCGCATCCGTGGCAGCAGCCGTGGAGAACCCGTCGTCGTCCACCGTCAAGGGCGATGACGGCGAGGTCATCACCGATCCCGAGGAGCTGGACAAGCTGCTGGAGGCCCAGAAGACCTCCTACACGATGGACAACTCCTGGGCCGCCAAGGGGGGCAAGGCGGTCCAGCCGGTCTTCGAGCCACTGGGCTTCGACTGGCGCATCAACGTCGCGGTGCTCTCCTCGCTGGCCGCGCGCGAGACCTTCGTGGCCACACTCGGCCAGATCGCCGCCGCCGAGGACCCCGAGCAGCCCAGCGCGCACCTGGCCACCATGACCTACCAGCAGGACACGCTGACCAACAAGACCGGGGACCAGCTGTTCAACCCAGCCACGATCGCGGCGATCCTCGTGTTCTTCGTCTACGCCCTCCAGTGCATGTCCACGGCCGCAGCGATGCGCCGCGAGACCGGCACCTGGAAGTGGCCGGTCATCGCCTACAGCTACATGTTCGTCACCGCCTGGGTGATGGCGGCGGTCGCAAGGTTCATCGTCGCCATGCTCGTGTAGGCGAGCAGGCGGGGCGCGTCGAACTGGCCGGGACGGGCCGCGCCGAGCGGGGATGCGCCCCACCCACTTCGACAGAATCTTCATAGACGACGCGGAGCCGTGTCGTCTATGAAGATTCTGTTGTGCTGGGGTTGCGTTGAGTACGTGCAGGCACCTGGTGACTGCCGGCCTCCTCGGTGGTGAGTGATCGTCTAGGCTCACGGTATGGCGACTCCTGAGTTCATCGTCTCCCTGCGACAGAAGATCGGGCACGACATGCTGTGGCTGCCGGGGGTGAGCATCGTCGTCGTCGATGAGGCGGACCGGATCCTCCTGGGGCGGCGCGCCGACAACGGACGATGGGCGGTCGTCTCCGGCATCCCCGAGCCCGGCGAGCAGCCCGCAGTGGCGATCCGGCGCGAGTGCCTGGAGGAGACCGGAGTGGACGTGGAGGTGCTGGCGCTCACGAGCGTGACCGCGGGGGATCCCTTCGCCTTCCCCAACGGGGACAACTGCGTGTTCATGGACATCAACTTCGTGGGGCGGGCACGGGCCGGCACCGCGGCCGGCGCCCATGTGGCCGACGACGAGTCCACGCACGTGGGCTGGTTCGAGCCGGACGCACTGCCTCAGCCACTGCTGAAGTCGACACCCGGACGTATCGAGGCTGCGCTGGCATGGCTGGCCGACCCGACGTCGGGCGCCCGCTTCCACCCCGCCTCCTGACGCCGCCCGCCACCCAGACGGGGACATCCTGCGCGGTCGGGTGCGCCCCGCTCGGGCCGGCTGCGGTCTGCGTGCGGGGACTGGATTTCTGTCCCCGCACGCAGACTGCACCCGACGGCGTCGAATGCCCCTGGCCGCAAGAGAGGCGAGGCAGCTGGGGTCAGACCTCGGGAACCTCGATGCCGATGCGCCGGAGGTCCTCGGCCTGCTCACCGTGCGGGTCCAGGGGCCTGGCGGCAGTGAGGACGACGCGCACGCCCTCGGGGGTGATGACCTCGACCTCGCAGGAGTTCCACGGCGTGATGCGCGGGCCGGTGACGCTGCCCGGCCGGCGCTGCTCGCAGGCCGCGGCGATCTCGTCGACCTGGGACAGGACGCAGGAGAAGCTGACGCTCATCGAGGGGCCGGCGGCTGGGGTGGGCTCCTGCGGCGTCGGCACCAGGAGGACGTCCTGGAAGGCCCAGCGGCGCAGGTGCACCAGCTGGCCGGGAATGCTGAACAGAGTGAAGAAGCCCAGTGCCTCGGTCCAGAAGTCGACCGAGGCGTCCAGGTCCGACGTCGGGACGGTGATGAACATCGGCATGCCGTAGATGCCGCGGAAGGGCTCGGGCGGTTGGGCGTCCTCACTGGGCGCGGGGACAGGGCTCATCTCGAATGCGTTGAAAGTACTCATGCGGACAGCCTCGTCCCTCACGTTACGTGAGGGTCAAGATCGACGTACACGCATCCGCAGGGACAAAGGCGGTGGCCCGGAAGATGAGCGAAATCCTCAACGCTGTCGCTCGCCTTGTCCGGGCCGTTGGTGTCCTTGTGGATGCCCTCAGTAAGTGGATCGGCTACGACCGAACTCTTGCCGAGGGAGTCATCCGGCTGCAACCGGGTGGCTCCCCATCATTGCGACAGAGCCACCTGACATGTCCACAACCGATCCATCACTCTCCAACTGGGACCACATCAGAATGGAGCCATCGCGGAGGCGACGAGATTGCTGCGCGGCAGCGGCCCGCCACGGCCGAGCGCCCGGCACCAGTCATCAGTGGCGGCCACCGCCGCCCAGTTGGAGTGCAGCAGCGCCATCAGGGTGGCGTGGACCGTGCGCGCATCCGCCTCTCCGGCGCAGTTGCGCAGATTGATGGCACCGACGGCGTCGGAGAGCACCTCCGTCTTCAGGCCGATCGTCTCACCCCAGGCCGCTGAGGCCAGGACACAGTTGTTCGCCATGAATCCGGTGAGCGTCACGGTGTCAACGTCCTGCTCGTGCAGCCATGCGGCGAGGTCTGTTCCCGCGTAGATCGACCCGCGGCGCTTGACGACGCACTTCCACTGCGAGGTCCGCCGGCGCTCAACGCACGGGCATAGCTCGAAGCCCTTCCCGCCGGGGGTGAAGATCGCGCCGCCGGGCGGACCGGCGTGCTGCACGCAGACCACCGGAAGTCCGGCGTTCTCGGCGGCATCGAGTGCCCTCTCGATCCGCTTCAGGCAGTCGCTCAGGCTCGGGTAGCGGATGCGCAGCGGCAGGTGGGTGTATTCGTTCTGCACGTCGACGAGGACAAGCGCCCGGCGAGGGGCGGTTCGGACCAGTTCATCGCGATCAGTCACGGTGTCTCCATAGGTGTGCGCCTTGGCGCGGTGGTTGCGTGGTGACAACCAGGATGTGCGGCCGGACCGACGCCCACCAGTGGCACGTACGCTATTCACCGATGATTTCACGCCAATCTGCTCCGGTGCACCGATGCGGCGCAGGGCAGGACGCGTCCAGGGAGGCCTCATGCACATCGCCGTCTACGCCTTCGACGGCATCACCATGTTCCATCTGTCGATCCCCCAGATGGTCTTCGGGACCGTGAGACGGCTGGGGCTGGCGGACTGGCAGGTCTCACTGTTCACCACTGCCTCCGAGACGGCCGCACCCGCGGAGAGTTCCTCAGGCCCCGAGGCCGCCGTGAGCACCGGGACTCCCAGACCACCGACGCACCGGGAGGATCCGGCGCCCGTGCCCTCCTTGCCGCCCACCCGCTCCATCCGCACCTCGGAGGGCTATGTCCTCAGCGGCCTCAGCGGTCCGGAGCCGGCGGGGGAGGCCGACGTCGTCGTGGTACCGGCGTGGTTCGCCGACGGGCGCGCCGCGGGAAGGGAGCTGTGCTCACTGCTGGATGAGGCGCATGCCCGGGGCGCGAGCGTCGTCGGCCTGTGCCTGGGGGCGATCCCGCTGGCTGAGGCCGGCCTCATCGGTGAGCGCCGGGCGGTGACGCACTGGCGGGCCTTCGAGCCGCTGGCGCGTGAGCACCCGGAGATCGCTCTGGACGAGTCGGTCCTGTACATCGACCACGGCGACATCCTGACCTCGGCTGGTGCGGCGTCGGGCCTGGACGCATGTCTCCACCTGGTGCGTGCGCGGCTGGGGGCGCGGGCCGCCAACGAGGTCGCGCGCCAGCTCGTCATCGCGCCGCATCGCGAGGGCGGACAGGCCCAGTACATCGAGCGGCCAGTGCCACGGCGCGCCGACGACCCGATCGGCCGCACGGTGGCCTGGGCGCTGGAGCACCTGAGCGAGCCGCTGTCGGTGGAGCGGCTGGCGAGGACGGCGCAGATGAGCACCCGCTCCTTCATCCGGGCCTTCAGCGAGGCGACCGGGACCGCGCCGGCGACCTGGGTACGCGCCCAGCGGGTGCGCGAGGCACAGCGGCTCCTGGAGAGCACAGACCTGGCGATCGAACAGGTTGCCTCGGCCTGCGGCTTCGGTAGCACGGTTACCCTGCGGCAGGCCTTCACCCGGGTGCTCACTACGACGCCGTCGGCCTACCGACGCCGGTTCCGCACCGCTCCCTCCGACCCCGCCGACGTCTGAGGCAGCACCGGCCGGGGACATGCCGCGCGTACGGGAACAGAAGATCCGTCCCCGTACGCGTCGGTGGCACCGGCCGGTGTGAGAGGTCGTCACTCCGCGGGCGGCTCGACGACGAGCGGCTCCTCTCCTGGCGCACGCACCTCGGCGCGCGGTGCCGGCTCCAGGCTGAGGCTCACGTGCAGCCGCTGCCCCTCCTCGCCGACGGCGTCGTAGGACAGCCGCGGGTTGTCCAGCTCGGTGACCTCGGTGCGGGCACGCACGAGCCAGGGGTGGCGGCGCCGCAGCCCGATGAGGTCCTGATGGAGCCGCAGCATCCAGGCACCCTGCGGCGCAAGCCCGGAGGGCGCGGCCGGCAGGGCGGGGCGGACCTCGTCGTCGCCACCGAGGGTCTCGGTCTTGACGCCGCGGAAGGCCTGCTCGTCCCCGTAGTAGACGCTGGGCACGCCGCCCACGGTCATGAGCAGGACGACAGCGAGCGCCGCCCCACCGGCTCCGACCTTGCTGGCGATCCGGGTGACGTCGTGATTGCCGACGAAGGTGGCCGGGACGAAGCTCTCCAGCAGCTCGTTATGGCGCTTGAGACACCAGTCGAGCTCGTAGAAGTTGACGTCGGCCAGCGAGCTCCAGGTCGCCTTCCACAGCTCGTACTGGGTGACGGTGTCCACGGTGGAGGCCTCCACGAAGCCGGCGTAGTCGCCGTGGATGACCTCACCCATGAACCAGGCGTCGGGGTGGCGCTCGCGCACGGCCGGCAGGACGCCGGCCCAGAAGGCGGGGTCGACGGCATAGGCGGCGTCCAGGCGCCAGGCGCTCGCACCGCGGTCGAGCCAGTGGGTGAGGACCCGCACGGCCAGGTCGCGCACCTCGGCGGAGTCGTGGTTGAGGGCGGCCAGCGACTCGTGCCCCTCGAAGGTGGCGTAGCCGGGGCCGGTCCGTCCGCCTCCCGCTCCGGCTGCCGCGTCGTCGAAGCGGAAGAGGCCGCGCTCCTCTCCCCCGGCGCGGGCGGCCCGGAAGAGGGGGTGCTCGGTGCCGACGTGCCCGAGGACGCCGTCGAGCATGAGGGCCAGGCCCCGGGCGCGGCAGGCCTCGGCGAGGCGGTCGAAGGCGGCGTCATCGCCCAGGCGGGGGTCGATGCGCAGGTGGTCGGTGGTGTCGTAGCCGTGGGTGGATGAGGCGAAGATCGGCCCGAGCGACAGGCCGTTGGCGCCGAGCTCGACGGCGTAGTCGAGCCAGGGCGTCAGGCGGTCCAGGCGCGGTGCGGCGTCGGGCTCGGTCAGAAGTGCACCCGGCTCGGGGCGGATGGGGGCACCGGTGGCGCCAAGGGGGTAGACCTGCCACCAGATGGCGTGATCAACCCAGGCGGGTGTTGCGGGACGGCTTATTCCAGTTGACTCACTAGTCATGTCTCCAAGGGTGCCGTGGCACCCGATAGCATGTCAAGGTGCCGTCCCGTACCGACAAGCGCCCACGCCTGCGCATGGACCCCACCGAGCGCCGCGAGCTCATCCTGACTGCGGCGAGCCGCGCCTTCGCGAGCCGCCCGTACGAGGAGGTCTCCCTGGCCGCGATCGCCGATGAGGCCCACGCCTCCGAGGCCCTGGTGCACAAGTACTTCGTCAGCAAGGCCGGCATCTACGCCCAGGTCCTTCAGCGCGCCACCGACGAGCTCGCCGAGCGCACCCGACAGACCGACGACGCCCTGCCGCCGGACTCCTCGGCGCGCGACCGCGTGCGCGCCTCGATCCTGACCTACCTGGACTTCATCGCGGAGCGCTCCCCCGGGTGGATGGCCTACCAGATCCTGGCCGGGCACGAGCCGGGCGAGGCGGCCCAGGTGCGTCAAGCGGCCCGCGAGGCGGCGGTGGCAGCACTGTCCGACGTCGTCGGCGGCGGCCGGGGACACCGCGACGACTTCGCCTTCTGGGGCTACCTGGGCTTCCTCGACGACGCCTGCCTGCGCTGGGTGCGCGCCGGCTGCCCGGCCGAGCAGCGGCACAGCCTGGTCGACGCCGCACTCGGTTGCCTGGAGGGGGCACTCGGCGACTGGCGGGCCTGAGGGGCGCGAGAACCGGCCGAGACAGGACGAGGACAAGAACGTGGGGTCCACCTCGTCAGGAGGTGGACCCCACGTGATGGAGTCAGCGCGTCGGCGCGAGCCTCGGGCTCAGCGCACGGGCTTGCGGACCTCGGAGGAGAGGAACCAGGCCTGCTGCTCGAGCTTGCCGATGAGGTCCTCGACGATGCCGGAGGAGGTGGGGTCCTCGGCGTCGACATCCTCGTCCACGCCGCGCAGGGTGGCGACGACGGCCTCGATGGCGGAGACGATGTAGGCCACGCCCTCGCTGGTGAGGATCTCGCCCTCGGGGGCGGCCGGGACAGTGGTGGCGGCGGCGATGGTGCCCGGGCGGCCGTCCGGGACGGCGTTGATGGCGCGCATGCGCTCGGCGACCTCGTCGGAGCCCTCGCGGGCGATGTCGACGACGTCGTCCAGGTTGAGGTGGATGTCGCGGAAGTTCGGGCCGACGACGTTCCAGTGGATCTGCTTGCCCACGAGCTCGAGGGCGATGAGGTCGGTCAGGACGCGCTGGAGGTTGTCGCTCAGGGCGGCGGAGGCGGTGAAGGAAAGGTTGATGGACGGGGTGGTCATGGTGTCTGCGTTCATGGCTATTACCTTACTACTTCACCAACCCTTGTGGGTGTTACTTATGATTCACAGGCAAGCCAAGCCTCACTTGGAACCCGGGCTCACCTGCACGGACACGCTTCTCGGGTAGGCCGACGGCCCATGGATACCACCGCGAGCCGACTGAGTTGAGAACTTCGCTCACCTTCCGGGCCGTTTCCTTGTCAGCCGACCGAGCAAGAGTTCGGCTCGCCGGTCTCCTCTTCCTCCGAGGCCAACCAGCGCCCGTTGCTGCCGGGCACCATCGTGTTCCTCGCGGGGATCTGGGCCTGGATGCTCGGCTCGGTGACGTCCTTGCCCTGCGTGTCCACATAGGTCACCTTCGTCATGTCCACGCAGTAGGAGACGGTGGCACTCTGACCGTCAGCACTCATGGCGACCTCGGAGACCGCCACTCTCACCGGGGTCCTGGCCTTCTCACCCTTGCTCATCATGCCGGCGGCATCATTGGTGAGCTGCTGCTGAAGGTTGCCGGTGGCGACGGTGGACAGCTGGCCCGTGTCCTGACCACCGCTGACCCACAGTCTCCAGGACATCTGGTCGTAGGCCACGAAGTCCTGGAGGATCTCGACCTGACTGATGTCCAGGCCGGCGGGGATGGTGGTGACGGTGTAGCCGAGCTTGGGGTCGGACAGGGAGGCCGCCGTGACGGGGCCGGCGCTGCCCGACGCCGTGGCGACGCCCGAGGGCACCGACGTCGAGCTTCTAGCAGTGCCCGATGCACTCGCGACATCCTTGCCACCGGGCTTGGAACTGTGCGGCGAGCAGCCGGTCAGGGCGAGCGCACCGGTCAGCAGCAGGCAGCCCAGCACGGCAGCCCGACGTCGAGCTCCAGATCGGTCCGCGAGACGAGTCTCGGCACGTGCCACAGGGGCTCCTCCCAGTCAGCCGGACTCAACCCGGCGGAAACCAACCCGTCGACAGTACCGCGAAGATCACGAGCACGCTCGACGTTCGTCGCCGGAAGCCCGCCTTTCGGCTCCACCGACGATGGAAGGATGCGCACGCACCGGGCCCCCTCCCACCGACAGGGGCATGTCACGCGTACGGGTGCAGGACTCCCACCCCCGTACGTGCGAACAGCCCCCGGCCGCGGAAGAACGTTCTCCGACGGCGTCGAACGTCCCCAACGACGTCAGCCAGGAACGGCCGGTTACCACAGGACCTTCAAGCCGGACAGCTTCCCAATACGATGCTTGTGTACATCTCCCACGCGCTGGCAGCAGAGACCACCAGAAGGTTCCTGCGGTCTCGCAGCACCTCAGCAGCCCGGTCACCTAAGCGTGACGGTTCATTGATCGCCCATTCGCCTCCTGAACCTTCACCGTCCTCATACATCGATGCTCCCGGGGAGAGACGACATGGTCAACCAGGTTGGTCAGGTTGCGGCGTCGAACATCGTGGTCGGTGGGGAGGTCAGGCCCAGGGCTGGCGCTCGGCCCACTGCTGAGGGCTGACGCGGCGCCCGGTGTAGAAGGGCGTGTCCACGCGCACGTGCATGCGCGCGTCCGTGTAGCGCTGGTGGTGCAGCACCCCCTCGAGGCGGTCGAGGGTGTCGGCCTCGAACCCGAGGATCCACTCGTAGTCGCTCAGACCGAAGGTCGACAGGGTCGAGCCCTTGACGTCGGGGTACTTGGAGAAGCCGTGGCGACCGTGCTGGGCCATCATGCGCGAGCGCTCCTCGGGGTCGAGCAGGTACCACTCGTAGGAGCGCACGAAGGGGTAGACCATGACCCAGTCGCGCGGCGCCACCCCGGCCAGGCAGGCCGGCACGTGGCGGGGGTTGAACTCGGCGGGCGTGTGCAGCCCCATGCAGGACCACACCGGCTCCAGGTAACGGCCCAGCGCGCTGCCGCGCAGGCGGTGGTAGGCGTCCTGGAGGACCTCGGGGTCGTCGTCGAGCCACCACACGAGCAGGTCGGCGTCGGCGCGAAAGCCCCCGATGTCGTACCAGCCGCGGGTCGTCACGCCGCCGGCCCCGATGAAATCGGCGCTCTCGCCCAGGAGCTGCTCGCGCCCGGGCTGGGAGGCGGGCAGCGGGCGAGTCAGGCGGAAGACGGCGTAGAGGGTGTAGTGGTACTGGTTGTTGATGGCCTCCAGGTCGACGTCGGTGGCGTCGCGCGGGTCGCGGTGGGGGCGGCGCTCCTCATCCTCGAAACGGTGCAGGCCGCCATCGGCAGGACGTCCGCTGTGGCCACCGGGGTGACCGCCATGTCCGCCGGGGTGACCGTGGGCGTCGGTACTCATCTCTTCTCCTTATTCTTCCGGGACTGCTGGGCATGAGGCTATCGGGGCCTCATCGGGATCGGCAGTTGCAGGTCGACATCCGGTCACGGTCTGCTCATGGCCGACTGGTGACCGACGGCAGGCTCGTGAGCGGTGCTTTCGGCCGGGCGGGTGCCGGGGTGGCGGGTACCGGGACGGCAGCAGGACGGCGGGCAGACGGTGTGGAAGGGGCCGACGCCGGTGGTCGAGGCGGGGTGGACGTCCTCACCGCGGGCGACGGCGGCCCGCTCGATGAGGATGTCGATGAGGGAGTCGACAAAGGCCGGGTGGGTGCCGACAGTGGCGGCGCGCGCATACGGCATCCCCAGGTCGCGGGCGGTCTGGGCGGCCTCGGTGTCGAGGTCGAAGACGACCTCCATGTGGTCGGAGATGAACCCGAAGGGGGCCACGACGACGCCCCCAGGTCGCCCTACCGGACCCCCATCAGTCAGGTGGCCGGCAGCCAGGGCCTCAAGGTGGTCGTTGACGTCAGGCTCGAGCCAGCGGGCCTGGGGTGGGCCGGAGCGCGAGCAGTAGACGAGGTCCGCATCCACCGTCTCCAGCCCGAGGCGGCGGGCAATCTCGGGCACGAGAGCCTCGACGAGCGCCTCGTGCTGAGCGACGTAGGAGACCTCTGTAGACAGGTCGGCGGCGACACCGGGCTCGCGCTGCCCGGAGGGCTGTCCCGCACCGACCGGCTCCGAGGAGTCGTCGGGGCCCGGGGCGGAGCCGGCCTCCATGCCCAGGGGGATGGAGTGGGTGACGAGGACGAGGCGCACGTCGGCAGCTGACACCCCTTGTTCGGCGAGCCTGCCGTAGGCCTCGACGATGGCGTCGACGTTGGCCTGCAGCAGCCCGGAGCTGTTGTAGTAGGGGCGCGTCTTGTCCACGGTGAGGTCAACGGGACCGCCGCCGTCCCCGCCGACCCGGGCGGCGGCGTCGGCCTCGAATCCGTCACCGGTGGCTCCGTCCGCACCGGCGGCGAGCAGGGCGACGGCCCCGGCCAGGTCCTCGCGGTACTGGCGGCACCCTGAGTAGGACCCGAAGGCCGCGGTGGGCAGGGCCAGGATGTGGCGGGCTCCGGCGTCGGCCAGCTCGCGCAGGGCCTGACTGACGAAGGGGTGCCAGTTGCGGTTGCCGACGACGATCGGCAGCGATGAGCCGCGCTCGGCCAGACGGGCCTGGAGGGCGTCGCGCAGCTCGGCGTTGCGCGCATTGATCGGGGAGGCCCCGCCGAAGCCCTGGTAGTGGCCGGATACCTCCAGGAGGCGCGAGTCGGGCACACCGCGGCCGGCGGTGGCGTTGCGCATGAAGGGCAGGACGTCCTCACTGCGGCGCGGGCCGCCGTAGGACAGCAGGAGGACGGCGTCGTAGGGGGCCAGCGGGTCCGCCGCGGGAACACTCACGGGCAGGTCGGCGGGAACGGCCTCCGGGACGCCGGACCGGCCTGCGGCGAGGCCACCAGCGGACGGTGGGAAGGTCTGGCCGGTCTCAGTCATGTGTTCCTCCTACGGAATCCGGGCCGAGAACGAGCTCGAGCGCCTGCCGGTAGGCCTCCTCGCGGCCCTCCTGACCGGCGCGGCGGGCCATGACGGTGGGCTGGTGGAGGAGACGAGCCGCCAGGTGGTGCAGGGCGCGCTCGGCCTGGGCCAGGGTGATGACCGGTTCGTCCACAGAGTCGGCGAGGGTCTCAAGGACGGCCTCTGAGGCGGTCTCGGGAGCGGTCACCGCGATGGCGGTGGCGCTGACGGCCCCGGGCGCGCCATTCGCACGGACTACCCCGCCACCGGTGACCACACGGACGTCGGCCCGCCCGTCCACCGAGGGCACGGTCGAGGCCGGCAGTCGGGACTGCAGCGGCCGCAGACGCTCGATCTCCTCCGTGACGACCTTGCCGACGTGCGATCTCAGGGCGGTGATGAGCGGATCCATGCTGCGCCCGGCCAGGGCGCGTTCGAAGTCGTCGGCCTCGGCGTCGACGATGGCGCGGGCGGCGTCGACCTGCTGGGCCTCGGCGTCGGGGACGGCGTCGCGTACGCCGGGAAGGTCGAGGTGGACGACGCCGGTCAGGGTGCGGACGGCCTCGTCGACGTCGCGAGTCAGGGCCAGGTCGAGGATGACCAAGGGACGGCCGGCGCTCCCGGTCGAGCGGAGCCGGCCGGCGGCGATGGGGGCGACGACGTCGGCCGTCAGCACCGGCCCGCCCACCCCGCGGCAGGTGACGACGAGGTCGGCCCGGTCCACGGCCTCGGCCAGGGAGCCCGCGGGCACGGCCCGCAGGTCGTGGCCGGCGGCGAAGGCCTGGGCGCGGTTGGAGGCGGAGTAGACGGCGATGTCGTCCAGGCCTCGTGCGCGCAGGGCCGCGACGGTGGCGCCGGCATAGGAGCCGGTTCCGATGATGAGGGCACGGCACTCACTCAGAGGTGGCAGATGGGCGGCCGCCTGCTCGACGCCGATGGCGACGACACTGCGCCCCGAGCCGGACAGGGCGGTCTCGTGAGCGACGCGACGGGAGGTGGCCGAGGCGCGCTCGATGACCCGCACGAGCTCGGGGCTGAGTGTGCCCTCGGTGGCGGCGGTCTCAGCGGCGCGGCGGACCTGGCCGGCGATCTGGGCCTCGCCGACCACCATCGAGCTCAGGCCCGCGGCGATGGCGAGCATCTCGCGGCGGGCGGCCGCGCCGGACAGGTGGGTCAGGTGGAGGCCGCCCGGCGTCAGGCCCGCGCGCTCGGTGAGGAAGGCGGAGACGGCCCCACCCAGATCCGACGGCGCAGCATCGGTGGGTTCAGTTGGTAAGGCGCAGGCGGCGGAGCCATGCGCAGTGGAACCGCGGGAGGTCGGGCCATGACCGTGGACGGCGGAGCCCGGCAGCGGGTGGAGGGCTGCCGGGCAGCCGGTGTCGGCCCAGGAGTCGGCGTCGATCAGGAGGGCCAGGCGATTGCAGGTGGACAGGACGACGACCCCGCGCAGCGCGGGGACCGCCTCCAGGAGATCCGGCCCCAGCCCCGGGGCGACCGCTCCCAGCCGGGCAACGACGTCGAGGCCCGGCAGTCGGTGGTCGGCGGAGAGGAGATGAGTAGTCACAGCGAGCGCTATTGAAACATCACTGCAGCGTGCGGGCACAATAGCGGCGCGGCGACGCACTTCCAACGTCAAGACAATGCGTCATCATCACATTTCTGACACCTTGTCAGCACCCGATCAACGCCCGGCACGTCGCGCCACAATGCGAAATAAACCCCTCTGACCACTGCTAACAGGAGGCAGGCGAATATGTCTCACATTCAGTTCCCCTATCGCAGGGAAAGCACGCGGCGTCAGCATTCCTCACCCGACAACAGCGATTTCGTCACCGGCACTTCACGCAATTCAATGGGGCGCGAGCAGGCGGGGGTCGAGCCGGACTCGACCGGTGCCGCGGCCGGGGCGAGCCGGGGCGACGGCATCGGAACCGCCACGACCCCTGCGATCCTGGAGGCGTTGGCGGGTCGGCGCCCGGAGCGCACCCCGGTGTGGTTCATGCGTCAGGCGGGCCGGTCCCTGCCGGAGTACCGCGCACTGCGGGAGCGCGCCGGCGTCCCGATGCTGGAGGCCTGCCTGGATCCGGAGCTCGCGGCCGAAGCGACCCTGCAGCCGGTGCGGCGCCACGGCGTCGACGCGGCCGTCTTCTTCTCCGACATCATGGTGCCGCTGCGCCTGGCGGGCGTGAGGGTGCGGATCGAGGAGGGCGTGGGTCCGGTGCTGGACGCCCCGGTGCGCAGCGGCCGTGAGGTGACCGAGCTGGTCGCCCACCGCTTCGGGGACGGCCCTTGCCCGGAGACCACAGCGGGCACGGCGGACACGGCCGGCGCTGAGGGGGTGGCGGCGATCGAGGAGGCGGTGCGCCGCGTCGTCGTCGAGCTGGGCAGCCCGCAGGCGCCGGGGGTGCGCGAGGGGCTGAGCGAGCGGGCGCGGGCCGGGCTGGAGCACAGCGCCGGAGCGACGGGATGGACGCCGGTGCTCGCCTTCGGCGGGGCGCCCTTCACGTTGGCGGCCTACCTCGTGGAGGGCCGGCCCAGCCGCGACCACCTGGCGGCGCGCACGCTCATGCGCGCCGACCCCGGCTCCTGGGACCGGCTCATGACGTGGTGCGCACGCCTGACCGGTGAGTTCATCGCCACGCAGGTGCGCGCCGGGGCCGCCGCGGCCCAGCTCTTCGACTCCTGGGCGGGCTCACTGTCGCCGCGCGCCTACCGCGAGCGCGTGGCGCCCTACTCGGCGCTCGCCCTGGATGCCGCCCGTCAGGCCGTCTCCCCCACCACGGGGGAGGTGCTGCCCCTCATCCACTTCGGCACCGGCACCGCCCGGCTGCTGGGGCTCATGCGTCAGGCGGGGGCCGACGCCATCGGTGTCGATGAGCGCATCGAGCTGGGCGAGGCCATTGAGGCGCTGGCCCAGGCCGATCCGCAGGCGGGAGCCTGCCCCGTCCAGGGCAACCTCGACCCGGCGCTGCTGGCGGCGCCGTGGTCGCTGGTGGCCGAGGAGGTCGACGCGCTTCTGGCCGCCGGGCGCGCCGCGCCGGGGCACGTGGTCAACCTGGGGCACGGGGTGCCGCCGGACACCGAGGCGGATGTGCTCACGCGGATCGTGGCACGAGTGCACGGCTCAGCCGATTGGGAGGCCGTGGCGCTGGCCGGGTGGCAGGCGTGAGCGGGCAGGACGTCAGAGGGCAGCGGTGGGACGCGCTCGTCGTCGGCGGTGGGATCGCCGGGCTGACGGCGGCCTGGGACCTGGTGCGCGCCGGGCTGCGGCCGCTGCTCATTGAGGCGCGTGGCTACACCGGCGGGCTCGTCGCGGCCGGGCGGATCGGTGGGGCGCGGATGGACCTGGGGGCCGAGGGCTTCGTGGTGCGTGGACAGGCGGCCACCTCGATGCTGACCGAGCTCGGTCTGCACGCCACCGGGCCGCACGGCCGCCCCCGGCTCTTTCTTCCGCCGCTCACGCCGGGCGACGGCGACGGGCCGTCCGGCTGGGCCCTGCACCGGTTTCCCGACGACGCCTACCTGGGGATCCCGGCGAACCCGCTGGCGCCCGACGTCGTGGGCATCATCGGGGAGGCGGCCGCGCGCCGGGCCGCGCAGGACGCCGAGCTGCCCGGGACCGTGGGCACCGGCCTCGACGACCCGGCCGACCTGGCCTCCTTCATCACCGCGCGGATGGGGGCCGGCGTCCTGAACCGTCTCGTGCGCCCGATCGTCGCCGGCATCCACTCGGCGGGCCCCGAGGACCTGGCCGCGGACGTCGTCGTGCCCGGGCTGCGGCGGGCCACCGCGGAGCTGGGCTCGCTCGGAGCGGCTACGACGGCGGTGCTGGAGCAGCGTCGGGCCTGCCGGGACGGGGCCGGTGGGCGAAGCGTGGATGCCGCCGTCGAGGGCGGGTTGTTCCGGCTCACCGACGCGTTGCGCGAGGCGATCGAGGCCGGCGGCGGAAGCGTGCGCACCCGGATCGGCGCCCAGTGGCTCCGGCCGGCCGGCGGCGAGCACGGGCGTGATTCCGCCACCTGGAGGGTGGGGATCGCGCCGACGCGACGAGGGCCGACGCCGTCGGACGAGCCGGTGCCGGATGGCGCGGAGGAGGTCGTGGTGACCGACCGCGTCATCCTGGCCTGCTCGGCGGGCGCCGCGCTGCGGCTGCTGCGGGGCGTCCCCGGCCTGCCCGCGAGCGCGACGGACCTGAGTGTGCCGGTGGGGGCGCCGATCGCGCGCTTCACGCTGGTGGTGCGCGCCCCCGAGCTGGGCGGGGAACCGGTGGGCTCGGGCCTGCTCGTGGCACCGACAGGGCCCACCGGTTCCACCGACACCATGGCGTCGGATGGGACGGATCCCGGCGGGACGCCCCCGAGCATGATGACCTGCCCGGCCCGGGCCAAGGCGCTGTCCCACCTGAGCGCCAAGTGGCCGTGGGTCGGCGCCGAGCTGCGGGCGCTGCACGGATCCGACGTCCACGCACTGCGCCTGTCATACGGCCGGCCGGGTCGGCCGCGCCCGGAGGTGGACCTGTCGGTGGCGCTGGACGACGTGGCCGCTCTGACGGGGGTGCGGATCGAGCCGGAGGCGGTGATCGACCACATGCTGGTGCGCTGGGACGGGACGCTGCCGCCGGTGACGCCCGCCTACCGGGAGCGCACGACGCACCTGGAGGAGCAGCTGGCACCGGTGTCGGGGCTGGAGGTCACCGGGGCGTGGGTGGCGGGGACCGGGATCGCGGCCGTCGTCAGGCACGCCCGCACCGCGGCCGGGCGCCTGGTGGGTCCGCATGACGAATGAGGAGACCAGCCAGGGCCGGTGTCCTCGTCGCGTTCGTATATTAGGCCGCGGGTTAGTACCTCGAGGTACGAGGACGAGCCGTCACGTACGAACGCGGCGACTGAGAACGGCGTATCGAGGAGGAGATGGGCATGAGCACCGATGAGGGGCGAGAGCGGCGTCCTCGGCTGGGCACACGCGGCTCGCGCCTGGCGCTGACCCAGTCCGGGCAGGTCGCCGACGCACTGCGCCAGGCCGCCGCGGCAGGCGCCCGCGCACCGGGCTGCGACAACCTGGAGCTCGACCTGGTCACGGTGCGCACGGATGGCGACGGCGACCGCACGCCCCTGCGACAGCTCGGCGGGATGGGGGTCTTCGCGGCCCGGCTGCGCCATGCGCTCCTGGACGGCGAGGTGGACCTGGTGGTCCACTCCTTCAAGGACCTGCCCACGCAGCCGGTCGAGGGCCTGGAGGTCATCTGCGTGCCGCCGCGTGAGGACCCGCACGACGCCCTGTGCGCCCGCGACGGCCTGACCCTGGCCACCCTGCCCGACGGCGCCCGTGTGGGCACCGGCTCGCCGCGCCGGGCCGCCCAGCTGCTGGCCGCCCGACCGGACCTGGAGATGGTGGACCTGCGCGGCAACGTGCCCACGCGGCTGGCGCGGGTGCGGGGGCTGGAGGCGGTCGGCGTCGGCACCGATGAACCGGTGACGCCGAGCCGGGCCGACGCCGCCGGCGACCTGGACGCGGTGGTCCTGGCCCTGTCGGGGCTGCGGCGCCTGGGCCTGGAGCACTGCGCGAGCGAGGTCCTGGACCTCGAGACGATGCTGCCCGCGCCGGCTCAGGGGGCCCTGGCCGTAGAGGCGAGGGCCGGCGAGGGCTCTGCGGCGTTGGCCCGGGCCGCGGCGGCCCTCGATGACGAGCCCACGCGCCTGGCGGTGACGGCGGAGCGGGCGCTCATGGCCCGACTCGGTGCGGGCTGCGCGGCACCAGTGGGGGCCTGGGCGCACCTGAGCGGCGGTGAGCAGGAGCAGCGGGTGCTCGCGCTGCGGGCCGTGGTCACCTCGCTTGATGGCGGAAAGGAGGTCGGCTGCGAGCTGAGCGCCGAGCTGCCCGAGGCCGACGGCGGCCCAGACACGCACGGAAACGCCGTAGCACAGGCGGTTCGGGCGGCGGAGGCGCTGGGTGCCCGGGCGGCGGAGGTCCTGCTGGAGGACGGTGCCGCTGAGATCGTCGACCTGCACGCCAACAAGCCCCGGCGGGACTGAGACCATGGCGCAGTCCATCTCACGCAACGACTCGATCGGGCCCCTCCCGGGCCGGCCTCACAAGGACACCGGCACGCTGTTGACGGGACGGGTCGTGCTGCTGCCGCGGGTCAAGGAGCCGGATCGCATCGCCTCGGCGCTGGAGTGGGCCGGAGCGAAGGTGCTGCGCGCCGCCGTGACACGGACCGTTCCGGGGGACGCTGCGGCTCTGGAGGAGACCGCGCGGCGGATCACGGCGGGCGAGGCGGCCTGGCTGGTGCTCACCTCGGCCCGGACCGTCGAGGCACTGGCGCCGTACCTGCACGTTCCGGTGCCCTCAACGCTGCAGGTGGCCGTCGTCGGACCGGCAACCGCACGCGCCTGGACCGAGCTCACCGGCGCCTCCCCTGACCTGGTGGCGCGGGGCTCGGCCACCGCCCTCCTGGAGGAACCCGCACTCGCCGGCGGCCCGCAAGCCGGCCCGGACTCAGCGCAGCGCGTGCTGCTGCCGGCCTCGGCCCTGGCCGACCCGGCGTTGGCGGACGGCCTGCGTCGGGCGGGCTGGGAGGTGGAACGGGTGGCCGCCTATACGACCGTCACGGCAGACACCTGCGACCTGCCCCCGGGCATGGGGAGCACGTGGGCCACCGGCGGTGTGGACGCGGTCGTGCTCACCGCCCCGTCCACGACGCGGGCGATCCTGGAGCTGCTCGGGCCACCCCCGTCCACCACCCGGTTGGTGGCCATTGGTGCCACCACTGCGGCGGCCGCCCGGGACCTGGGCCTACCGGTCGCCGCCACCGCCTCCTCCCCCACGCCCGAGGGGGTCCTCCAGGCCACTATCGACGTCATGACGTCGGATCCAGCACTAACCACTAATCCCCCACTCAGGAGCACTTCATGACCGACGCCCTTCGACCGGCCGCCGACTTCCTGTCGCGCCGCTCCGTCCCCGACCCGCAGGCCCCCACGGTGCGGCCCCGGCGCCTGCGCACCACCCCGGCGATGCGGCACCTGGCGCGTGAGCACGTCGTGGATCCGGCCGCGCTCATCCTGCCGGTGTTCGTGCGCGAGGACATCGACTCCCCGCGCCCAGTGGAGGCGATGCCGGGGGTCGTCCAGCACACGCTGGACTCGCTGCGCCGAGAGGCCGCCGCCTGCGCCGAGGCCGGCGTCGGCGCCATCGACCTGTTCGGCGTGCCCGCCACGCGAGACGAGGCCGGCACAGCGGCCTGGGCGGAGGACGGCATCCTCAACCGCGGGATCGCGGCCGTGCGCGCGGAGGTGGGGGACGACGTCGTCGTGTGCGCGGACACCTGCCTGGACGAGTTCACCAGCCATGGCCACTGCGGCCTGATCCGCCCCGACGGTCCGCGCGCCGGCGAGGTCGACAACGACGCCACCCTGGTCACCTACCAGGCGATGGCCATCTCCCAGGCGGAGGCCGGAGCGCACATGGTCTCGCCGTCGGGGATGATGGACGGGCAGGTCGCCGCGATCCGCGCCGCCCTGGACGCCACCGGGCACGACGACGTCGCGATCCTGGCCTACTCGGCGAAGTACGCCTCGGCCTACTTCGGGCCGTTCCGGGAGGCCGTGGGCTCCACGCTCACCGGGGACCGGCGCGCCTACCAGCAGGATCCGGCCAACCGCCGCGAGGGCCTGCGCGAGGCGATGCTCGACGTCGAGCAGGGGGCGGACATCGTCATGGTCAAGCCGGCCGGCCCCTACTTGGACGTGCTGGCCGACGTCGCCGCCGCCTCACCGGTGCCGGTGGCCGCCTACCAGGTCAGCGGCGAGTACGCGATGGTGGAGGCGGCCGCGCAGCGCGGGTGGGTCGACCGCGAGCGCGTCATCGCCGAGTCGGTGCTGGGCATCGTGCGGGCGGGGGCGGACATGGTCCTGACATACTGGGCCCGGGAGATCGCCGAGGACCCGGCCCTGCACTAGATCGTGTGACACAAGTAGGGGCGATCCCGGGGGCCGCCGCCACACACGTGGTTCGCCGGGGGCGCCTCTGAGGGCTCGTTACCACCTCGCGACGTCAGTAGACGAGGTCCGGGGTACCTCCACGAGCCCCGGAGGCACTCGCATCGACACCCTGCTCGCCATGCCGGTCCGGTAGGTTGAGGGCAGCCCAGCCGGCGCGGCATCCCTGCCTGAACCGGCCCTGACCAGTCTCTTCACAGTTTTACCGACAGGATCGCCCGTGACTCAGCAGCCGCGCCCCGCAGCCTCCGCCCCCACCACCACGACTCACGCGACCAACACCGCCCTGTTCGAGGCGGCTCGCGCCGTCATCCCCGGGGGCGTCGACTCCCCCGTGCGCGCCTTCGGCTCGGTGGGCGGCACGCCGCGGTTCATCGCCTCGGCCGGCGGCGCCCACGTCACCGACGCCGAGGGCCACCGCTACGTGGACCTCGTGGGCTCGTGGGGCCCGGCGCTCCTGGGGCATGCCCACCCGGGCGTCGTCGCCGCGGTCCAGGCGGCCGCCGCCCGCGGCCTGTCCTTCGGTGCCCCGACCGAGTCGGAGACGCTCCTGGCCGAGGAGGTGCGCCGTCGGGTACCGGCCGCGCAAAGGGTGCGCTTCGTGTCCACCGGTACCGAGGCGACGATGACGGCCGTGCGCCTGGCCCGCGGCGCCACGGGGCGCGACCTGGTAGTGAAGTTCGCCGGCTGCTACCACGGGCACAGCGACGGCCTGCTCGCGGCGGCCGGCTCGGGCCTGGCCACTGGCGGCCTGCCGGGAAGCGCGGGTGTGCCCGCGGCCGTGGCCGCCCAGACGATCGTCCTGCCCTACAACGACGTCGCCGCCCTGGAGGCCTGCTTCGCCGAGCGCGGCTCCGAGATCGCCGCGGTCATCACCGAGGGCGCCCCGGCCAACATGGGGATCGTGCCGCCGGCGCCCGGCTTCAACGCCGCGATCCGCCGCATCACCGCCGAGCACGGCGCGCTCATGATCCTCGATGAGGTCCTCACCGGCTTCCGCGTGGGCCCGGCCGGCTGGTGGGGGCTGGAGGCCGTCGACGGCTGGACCTCCGACCTGCCGGTCTTCGCCGCCGAGCCCTCCGACGCCGCAGCCCCCACCTGGCCGGGCGCGGACTGGCGCGAGCGCGCCGCCTGGGTGCCGGACCTGGTGACCTTCGGGAAGGTCGTGGGCGGTGGGATGCCGCTGGCCGCCGTCGGCGGACGCGCGGAGGTCATGGACCTGCTGGCACCAAGCGGCCCCGTCTACCAGGCGGGCACGCTCTCGGGGAACCCGCTGGCCACGGCGGCCGGCCTGGCCACGCTCCAGCTGGCCGACGACGCCGTCTACGCCTCGGTAGCCGAGCGCGCCCAGGACATCGGTGAGATGGTCTCAGCGGCCCTGACCGAGCAGGGCGTGCCCCACCGTGTGCAGCGGGCGGGATCCCTGTTCTCCATCATGTTCGGGCAGCGGGCCGCCGAGCTGGGCGTGAACGACTACGAGGCGGCCCGCGTCCAGGAGACCTGGCGCTACGGGCCCTTCTTCCACGCCTTCCTTGAGGCCGGGGTGGGCCTGCCACCGTCGGTCTTCGAAGCCTGGTTCGTCTCGGCCGCGCATGGCGACGCGGAGCTGGAGGCGATTGCGGACGCGGCCCCGGCGGCCGCTCGCGCTGCTGCCCGGGCCCAGGAGCGCTAAGGGCTCACACCTCTCACGGCCTCCAGGGCGGCGGGGCGAGGGCGGCCTCGTAGGCAGCGACATCGACGTCGGCGTTAAGGCTGATGACGATACGCAGCCGGGAGTCGGGGTGGGCCGCCAGCCAGCGGCCGATCGTCTCCAGGGTCACCAGGGCGGCCTGCCGCTTGGGGTAGCCGAAGACGCCCGTGGACAGCGAGCACAGGCCGACACTGCCCAGCCCCGCGGCGTGCGCGACGTTGAGGACGCTCGTGTAGCACGAGGACAGCAGGCGCCGGTCGCGCAGCGTGGGCTTGCGGCCGTCCTCGATGACGGGTCCCACCGAGTGGATGACGTGCTGGGCGGGCAGGTGGTAGCCGCCGGTGAAGACGGCCCGACCTGCCGGCTCCCCGCCCTGGCGGCGGGTGGGGTCGAAGGTCTCCGCCCAGGTCATGTAGCGGGCGCACTCGGCGCGCAGGGCCGGCCCGGCCACGGCGTGGATGATGTTGTCGATGCAGCGGTGCCCGGGGGCGAAGCAGCCGAGCATCCCGGAGTTGGCGGCGTTGAGGACGGCGCCGGCGCGCAGACGGGTGAGGTCGCCGCGCCAGAAGGCCACGTTGCGCCCCAGCAGGCCGGGCACGTGGTCGGTGATGGCCAGGGGCGGGATCTCGGTGGCGTCGACCATGCCGCGCTCGGCGGCCTCGGCCTCCAGGAGGGTGTCGAGATCGGCGGCGATGTCCTCGGGCAGGGGTGCCGGGGGCCGGGCGGTGAGGAGGAAGTCGAGCATGGTGCGCAGCTCGTCGGGGTCGGTGGGGACCGTTGAGTCGATCCAGTCCGTGGCCCCCTCGGGGTCGGAGCGCAGGAAGGCGTAGACCAGGTGGCGCACCAACGCGTCGCGGCCCGAGGCGCCGACGGGTACCGCCCATCGGGCTCTGACAGCGTGACTGACGTGGGACTCCAACTTCACGCGGGCCATCATAGGATATCAAAACGTAATGTTCTGCCCTTGGGCGGGCGAGCCGGGCAACAGACGACGACGTCGCCCGAAAACGGTGAGTTTCCGGACGACGTCGGAGACTGGACGACCTGGTCGCGGCTCAGGGCGATCCCGAGGCGCGAGACGGGTCAGGCCTGTGCGCCGGCGGCCTCCTCCTCAGCGATCTTGGCCTTGAGCTCCTCCATGTCGAGCTCACGCACCTGCGTGATGAGGGAGTCCAGCGCGGGGGCGGGCAGGGCGCCGGCCTCGCGGTAGACGAGCACATTGTCACGGAAGACCATGAGCGTGGGGATCGAGGAGATGCCCAGGGCCCCGGCGAGGTCCTGCTCGGCCTCGGTGTCCACCTTGGCGAAGGTGATGTCGGGGTTGGCCTCGGAGGCCTTCTCGTAGATGGGGCCGAAGCGCATGCACGGGCCGCACCAGGAGGCCCAGAAGTCGACAAACGTGATGCCCTCGCCGTGGATGGTGTCCTTGAACTCGGGACCGGTGATGTTCTTGGTGGCCATGAGCGTTCCTTTCAAGACTGCGGATACTGATCGGTTCCACTGCGGCCAACACGACCGGGGCCCACCCTATTCCTGGGGCCGGTCACGCTCCACTGTCGGGCTCCACTGTCGACAGCGACGACGGATGCCGCCAGCCCTCCCGCTGCATCCCGCACCCGCGCCGAGCCCTCATCCCACCCCTCATTCCCGCCGACCCACAACATGACCGTTTCCAGACACATCCCCACACAAGATGTTCGACAAATACCTCTTATGTATGACATACCCCCTTCAGATGTCACACAATCGCCATTAGACTGACATTATGGACGTAACCATGTTCGTCAACGACACCATGGGGGAACTGATCGACATCACTGGCTCCGACCCGGTGACCGGCGACTGGCAGCACAAGGCCTTCGTCCCCGCGCCACTCGGCTCCGACGAACCACCCCTCAACGGAACCACCTACCGCATGGTGGCAGCAGCCGGCCGCGCACTGGCCGCCCTCGACGCCACGGCCCAGCAGCTGCCGAACCCCTTCCTGCTGCGAACCCCCTCCCTGCGGCGCGAGGCGCAGTCGACGTCGGCCTTGGAAGGGACATACGCCCCCCTGCGCGAGGTGCTCACCGCCGACGACGACGCCCCCGCGACCGCCGAGATGACAGAGATCCTCAACTACGTCCGCATGGCCAACAGCGGCTTCCTGTGGGCTAAGGAGGGACGCCCTATCACCTTGTCACTCATCGAGGACCTTCAAGGCGAGCTCATGAGGGGCACTCCCCTTGAATCCGCTTCAGGTTGCCTGCGCGACAGTCAGGTCATGATCGGCCGCCGCCCCGGTGCGCACAGCGCGGCCCCGATCCATGCAAGCCGGTTCGTTCCCGTACCGCCTGGAGATCGTCTTCGTGCCGGTGTGCGCGCCCTCATCGACTGGCTGCATCAGGACCACGCGGGAGACATCGACCCGATCATCGCCGCGGGCATGGCGCACTACCAGTTCGAGACCCTTCACCCCTTCCGGGACGGCAACGGGCGCCTGGGACGGTTCCTCATCGTGCTCACCCTCCTGAGCTCGAGCGTTCTCAGCGAACCCACACTGACGGTCTCACCATGGTTCGAGGAACGCCGCGCCGAGTACTACGACGCCCTGCTCCGAGTCAGCACCCACGGCGACTGGGACACCTTTCTCACCTTCTTCTCCCGGGGGCTGGCCGCAGCCGCCACCAACACGCGCCACCAGATGCTCGCCCTGGCCGCTGCGCACCAGAACCTCAAGGAAACGGTGCGCGCCTCCAGCCTGCGGTCCGCGCACGCCTTCGACCTCGTCGACTTCGCGGTCACGAATCCGAGCTTCACGGTGCGCAAGGCCGAGGCGGCCCTCGGCGTCTCGTATGGACGAGCCAACAGCCTCATTGGCCAGCTGACTGACATCGGAGTGCTCGACGTCGTCGAAAGAGGTTCGCAGCCTCGCCGCTTCACCGCCCCCGCCGTCCTGAAGGTTCTACTCACCTAAACCCACCCAGCCGGGGACATTCCGCGCGTACGGGTGCAGGACTCCTGTCCCCGTAGGCGCGGACTGCACCCGTCGGCGAGAAAGTATCCCCGACGGCGTCGAATGTCCCCGTTCGCGAGGAGGAGGACGGCACCAGCCCCGACGGAAAACACCCCAACCGCAACGGGCTGGACGGTTTAGCATCGAATCGCACCCGCACGGAAGGAGCCGGTTCAATGACGACCGCCCTTGCCGCCGTCGCCCTCGTCCTGGGAGTCGCGCGGCTGGCCATGTTCATCGCCCTTCACCTCATCCCCAGCGACTACAACATCGTGCAGCACGCCGTGAGCGACTACGCCGTCGGACCGACCCGCCGGCTCGCGACCGCCATCACCTGGACCTCGGCGGTGTTCTGGGCCATGCTCGCAGGCGCCGTCGCCCTCGGACCGCCGACGCCGGAGAAGGGCGTGGCGCTCTGGCTGGCGGTCCTGGCCGTCATCTTCGCGGTGCTGCCGTTCCTGCCGACCGACGTCGAGGGGCAGCCGACCACCCTCATCGGTCGCCTTCACCTGGTGGCCGCCATCGCGTGGTTCGCAATCGCCTACTCGTGCATGGGCAACATCGTCCGGCTGCTGGCCCCGCTCGCACCGCAGGGTCTGGTGTCCTTCCTCGGGGCGACCCGCTGGGTGACCGCCGCCGCGCTCATCGCCCTGGTGACCGCGTTGGTCGTCCGTTGCCTGAGGCCCTACGCCTTCGGGATCTCGGAGCGGATCTTCCTACTGGCCGTCTACGTCTTCTACCTCGGCACCGCGGCCGGACTCCTGCTGGCCTAACACCCCCTCACCTCACGTCCCTCTTCACACAGACAGGGCATCCTGCACGGCTCTGCCCCAAGCGCCGTCTACCATCGGAGCATGCCGACCGAAGACAGCCCTGGCGCTCGGCTGCGGGCGTGGGAGCGAGCCACGGAGTGGCCGCTGACCGGCGCCGCCGTCGTCTTCCTGGGCGCCTACGCCTGGGAGGTGCTCACCAACGCACAGGGCGGGGCCAAGAACGCAGCCGAGCTGGTGATCGACGCCGTGTGGGTGCTGTTCGGCGTCGACTACCTTGTCCGCCTGGCACTGGCGCCGAACCGGGGGCACTGGTTCCTCCACCACCTACCCGACCTGGCGGTCATTGCCCTGCCGGTCCTGCGGCCGCTGCGGCTCCTGCGCCTGGTGACACTCGTGAGCATCATGCAGCGCAGCGCCGGCACCGCACTGCGCGGGCGCATCACCCTGTACACGGCCGGCAGCGCCTCGCTGCTGATCTTCACCTCGGCGTTGGCCACGCTGGATGCGGAGCGTCATGAGCCGGGCTCCTCGATCCGGACCTTCGGCCAGGCCCTGTGGTGGGCGCTGACGACGATCACCACCATCGGCTACGGCGACACCTTCCCGGTCTCCACGGAGGGGCGTTTCATCGCGGCGCTGCTCATGATCGGCGGGGTGGCGCTCATCGGCGTGGTCACGGCGACCCTGGCCTCGTGGATCGTCTCGCTGGTCGAGGAGGAGAACGCCGAGCAGGAGGCGGCCACGCAGGCGCAAGTGGCGGCCCTGCAGCGACAGGTCGGCGAACTGAGCGAGCGCATCGACCGACTTCTGGCGGAACGCGACTCGGATCGATGAGGGAGCGCTCCATCTCCCAGGTCGTCGCCCGCCGTGTAGACGCCGAGCCGGGCATTTCTCGCGCATCCTGACCGAAAAACGGTCACCCTACGCGAAATTTGCCCGGCTCGGCGCAAGGAGAGGCGAGTCCCGTCAGCCCCGGATCTCGGCGGCCACCAGCTCGGCGAGCTCGACGGCGTTGAGGGCCGCGCCCTTGCGCAGGTTGTCCCCCACGGCGAAGAACTGCAGGCCGTGGCCCGGCGCGAAGGCCTGGTCGGCGCGCAGGCGCCCCACGAAGGTGCCGTCGCGGCCGGCGCCCTTGAGGGGGCTGGGCACGTCCTGGTAGGTGACGCCGGGCGCCGCCTCCAGCAGCTCGCGGGCGCGCTCGACGCTGATCTCGCGGGCGAACTCGGCGTTGACGCTGAGCCCGTGGCCGGAGAACACCGGGATGCGCACGCAGGTGCCGGAGACCAGCAGGTCCGGGATCCCCAGGATCTTGCGGGACTCGTTGCGCAGCTTCTGCTCCTCATCGGTCTCGCCGGAGCCGTCGCCGGCGTCGCCACCGGCCCAGGCCACGGCGTTGAAGGCGATGGTGTCGACGTAGACCTCCGGCGCGGGGAACTCGACGGCCCGCCCGTCCAGGGCCAGGCCCTCCATGTCCTCGTTCACGACGGCGCGCACCTGCCCGGCCAGCTCGGCCACCCCGGCCCGCCCGGAGCCGGAGACGGCCTGGTAGGTGGAGACGATGAGGCGGACGAGCCCGGCCTCCTCGTGCAGCACCTTGAGGGCGGGCATGGCCGCCATGGTGGTGCAGTTGGGGTTGGCGATGATGCCCTTGGGCCGCTCGCGCAGGGCGTGCGGGTTGACCTCGCTGACGACGAGCGGCACCTCGGGATCCCCCCGCCAGGCCGAGGAGTTGTCGACGACGACGGCCCCGGCCGCGGCGAAGCGGGGGGCGTGCTCGCGCGAGGCGGCGCCCCCGGCGGAGAAGATGGCGACGTCGATACCCGCCAGGTCCGCGGTGGCGACGTCCTCGACCTCGACCTGGGCGCCGCGGAAGTCCACGACGGTCCCGGCGCTGCGGGCCGAGGAGAAGAAGCGCACCGAGCGGGCGGGGAAGTCGCGCTCGGCCAGCATGGCGCGCATGACGCGGCCGACCTGGCCGGTGGCCCCCACGACGGCGACGGAGACGCCGTCGGCCACTCCGGTGTAGGTGTTCACGGGATTGCTCATCGTCCGGTCCCTCCGTAGACGACCGCCTCGGCGGCCTGGGCGTCGAGGCCGAAGGCGGAGTGGACGGCGCGCACGGCCTCGTCGAGCACGGCGTCGTCGACCACCACCGAGATGCGGATCTCGGAGGTGGAGATCATGTGGATGTTGACCCCGGCCTCGCTCAGCGAGCCGAACAGGCGCGCCGAGACCCCCGGGTTGGAGCGCATCCCGGCCCCCACCAGGGACAGGATGCCGATGTCGGGGTTGAAGTGCAGGCTGCGGAAGCCCAGCTCCTCGCGGGCGCCCTCCAGGGCGGCACGGGCGGCGGCGGAGTCGCCGTCGGGGCAGGTGAAGGAGATGTTGGTCAGGCCCGTGCCCTCGGCGGAGACGTCCTGGACGATCATGTCGATGTTGGCGTCGGTGCCGGCCACGATCGCGAAGATGCGGGCGGCGGCGCCGGGGACGTCGGGCACGCCCACGAGCGTGATCTTGTCCTGGCTGCGGTCGTGGGCGATTCCGGAGATGACGGGGGCTTCCACGTGGTCCTCCTTGGCGGACGGGCGGGGGCGGGCCTGGGCCCGCGCGGCGATGGCGTTGCGGTGCGCGGTGTCGACGACGGAGGCCGAGGGCCCGTCGTCGAGTCCGGCGGGGTCTGAGGGCGAGGCCGGGGCGGCTCCCGCGGCCTCCGGGGCGGCGGCATCCTCCGGGCTCGCGGCGCTGGCTGCGCTACCGGCACTGTCGGCGCTGTCAGTGTCGGCGGCGACGACGTCGTCGAGCTGGGCGGCCACGACCGAGGGCACGAAGGCGCCCTCGCGGCGGCCGTCGTAGATCCAGGTCCCGGTCTTGTCGGAGAAGGAGGAGCGCACGTGCAGCGGCACCCCGAAGCGGCGGGCGTACTCCACCGCGCGCAGGTGGAGGATCTTGGCGCCGTGGGCAGCCAGTTCCAGAGTCTCCTCGCTGGAGAGGGACTCGATGCGCTTGGCGGTGGGAACGATGCGGGGGTCGGCGGTGAACAGGCCGTCGACGTCGGTGTAGATCTCGCAGACGTCGGCGTTGAGGGCGGCGGCCAGGGCGACCGCGGTCGTGTCGGAGCCACCGCGCCCCAGGGTGGTGGTGTCCTCGACCTCGTTGATGCCCTGGAAGCCGGCGACGATGGCGACCGCGCCGGTCTGGATGGAGCGGGCCACGCGCTCGGGCAGCACCCCGACGATGGAGGCCTTGCCGTACTTGGAGTCGGTGAGGACGCCGGCCTGGGCGCCGGTGTAGGCGCGCGCCGGCACGCCGAGCTCGGTGACGGCCATGGCGAGCAGGGCCATGGAGATGCGCTCACCGGCGGACAGCAGGATGTCCATCTCACGGGCGGGGGCATCACTCGTCAGGGCAGCGGCCTGGTCGAGGAGCTCGTCGGTCGTGTCCCCCATCGCGGAGACGACGACGACGACCGTGTTACCGGCCTTGCGGGTGGCGACGATGCGCCGGGCGACGCGTCGCATCGCGTCGACGTCGCTGACGGACGAGCCGCCGTACTTCTGGACGACCAGTGCCATGGGGCGCTCCTCAGGTCCTGGAATCAGTGCGTGTCTAATCAGGTTCTCCGCGCCGGTGCGGGCGTCCTGGCAGGGGCCTCCGGGATCTGGAGCCGTCGCCGTGCGGCGCCCACGACGACGTGGCTGGGGCAAGCATACGGTGCGCCGTGTTGCCGACATATCACGCGCCTCTGAGTTCACGGCCCACACTTCAACAAATTCTTCAAAAATGACCCGGAGCCGCGTCATTTCTGAAGTTCTTGTTGATTTTGAGGCGGAGGCGGACTCAGGCACGCCCCATCGCCGCTGACCAAGTCGTCCCCGAGTTCCGCCCACCGGACCCGGCCGACGACGTAGCCTGCTCGCATGAGCATTGAAGTCTCTCAGCTCACCCGTTTCTTCGGTCGAGCGCCGGCGGTGCGCCAGCTGGACATGACAGTGCCGGGAGGCGCCGTTACCGGTCTGGTCGGTCCCAACGGCGCCGGCAAGACGACGCTGCTGCTCATGCTGGCGGCCCTCCTGGCCCCGGACTCCGGGACGATCCGGGTGGCGGGCCTGGACCCGGTCACCCAGTCGCGCGAGGTCCACCGCGCTGTGGGCTGGATGCCCGACGCCTTCGGCACCTGGGACTCCCTGACCTGCACCGAGATCCTCCTGACCTTCGCCGCCGCCCAGGAGATGGATGCCGACGCCGCCCGCACCCGCGCCGTCGACATGCTCGCCCTGGTTCACCTCGACGAGCTGGCGCGCACGCCGGCCCGGGTCCTCTCCCGGGGCCAGAAGCAGCGTCTGGGCCTGGCCCGCGCCCTCATCCACGACCCCAAGGTCCTGCTCCTGGACGAGCCGGCCGCCGGCATGGACCCGCGCTCGCGCGCCGACCTGCGCGTCCTGCTGCGCGACCTGGCCTCGGACGGCACCACGGTCCTGCTCTCCAGCCACATCCTGTCGGAGATGGAGGAGATGGTCGACGGCGTCGTCTTCATGTCCCACGGAACCACCGTCCCCTCGCCGTTGGACCCGGTTCCGGTCGGCGCGCAGGCCGATGACGCCACCCACCCAGTTCCGGTGCGCCGGACCTGGCGGATGCGGGCCCTGGATTCCGGGCGCCTGAACGACTGGGCGGGCTCCGAACAGCTGCCGGTCACGCCTGAGGAGGACGGGAGCATGCGACTCCCCGTCGCCGACGACGCCGCGGCGGCCCGCCTGCTGCGCGAGGCCGTCGAGGCCGGGGTGGAGGTCGTCTCCTTCGCCCCGCTGTCCGGAACCCTGGAGGAGACCTACCTGGCCCTGGAAGGAGAACGCCGATGACCTGGACCGGTATCCGCACCATCATGGTGCTCGAGCTGCGCCAGCGAGTGAGGGCCACGCGATGGCGCGTCATGCTGGGGATCTGGCTGGCCGTCCTCATCCTGCTGTGCGGCGGGCTGACCATCGCCGCTGCTGCGACGAGCTCGGAGCCGTCCAAAGAGTTCTTCGTTCCCCTCTACGACCTCGTCGTCTGCTTCGTCCTGGGGATCGGGCTCATCGTCGCCCCCACGCTCTCGGCGACGTCCATCAACGGCGACCGGACCGACGCGACCCTCGCACTGCTGCAGGCCACAGCGCTGCGCAGCCAGGAGATCGTCGTCGGCAAGCTGCTGGCCGCCTGGGTCGCCGCGATCGCCTTCCTGGCCACAGCCGCGCCCTTCCTCATCATCCTGACGGTCGCTGGCGGCTCGCACTGGCAGGCGGTTGTCGCCCACCTGGTCATCCTCGTCTTCACACTGGGGGCGGTATGCGCGATCGGACTGGGCTTCTCGGCGTTGACGGCCAGGCCCTCGGCCTCCGCGGTCCTGACCTACATCGTGGTGGCCGCACTCACTGTTGGGACGCCCCTGGCCACGACCATCGCCTCACCCCTGGTGACCAGCACGCAGACCGAGGTGACCTACAGCGTGGACTACGACAGCTCCACCGACGACAAGGTCGTGTGCGAGACCGATCCCGAGATCTCGACCAATGACGTCACCCGCACCGATCGGATCTGGTGGATGCTGGCCCCCAACCCCTTCGTGGCCCTGGGGGACGCCACTGCTCACGTACCGCCTCAGCCCGCCGGCAAGGACCTCGACTACAGCACCTCACTGCTGACGATCACCGGCAGGTGGGTCGACGGGATGCGCGACCCCCAGCCCGAACGGGTCGTCTACAACTACTGCAAGGACCGGGAGGACTCCTACGACGGCCCCTCCAGCACGAGCAACCGCGGCGACGCCAAGACGAAGCACATCGCCTTCTGGCCCGCGAGCCTCGTGGCACTCGTGACCCTGGGGGCCGGCGGCGTGATAACGGCCAGCAGGCGTCTGCGCGTGCCGGCCGGCAAGCTGCCGCGCGGTGTGCGCCTGGCCTGACCCTCCTGCTCCTCCCATCGAGCCGGGCATTTCTCGCGTGGTCCTACGGAAAACGGTAGGGCTACGCGAAGAACGCCGGCTCGGCGACGAGGATCAGTCCTCGACACGGCGTCGGCCCTCGAAGGCCCGCCCGAGAGTGACCTCGTCGGCGTACTCCAGGTCCGCCCCCACCGGCAGGCCGGAGGCGAGCCGGGAGACGGGCACGGCCATGGTGCGCAGCATGCGGGTGAGGTAGGCGGCGGTCGCCTCGCCGACGACGTCGGGGTCGGTGGCCAGGATGACCTCCTCGACCTCGCCGTCCCCCAGGCGGCTGAAGAGCTCGCGCACGCGCAGGTCGTCGGGGCCGACGCCGTTGATGGGGTCGATGGCGCCGCCGAGCACGTGGTAGAGCCCCCGGTACTCGCGGGTGCGCTCGATGGCGACGACGTCCTTGGGCTCCTCGACGACGCAGATGACGCGCTGGTCGCGGCGGGGGTCGCGGCAGATGGCGCACTGGGGGGCCTCGGCGATGTTGCCGCAGGTCTCGCAGAAGCGGACCTTGGCCTTGACGGCGCGCAGGGCCTCGATGAGGCGCTCGACGGCGGCCGAGTCGGCGGCGAGCACGTGGAAGGCCATGCGCTGGGCGGACTTGGGGCCGATGCCGGGCAGCTCGCCGAACTCGTCGATGAGGTCCTGGACGGCGCCTTCGTAGACGGCGGGCATGTCAGCGTCCTTCCTGAGTCACGGTGACCTCTTCGATGACCTGGGCGCCGAGGATCCGTTTGACGACTTCCAGCCCGACGACGCCGGCGTCCTCGGCGTCGGGGTCGTCCTCGCTGGGGGTGTCGTCGCCCAGGGAGTCCGTACCGGTGTCCTGCGCGGCAGCACGGGCAGCAGCCATGGCGGCGGCCAGGCGCGATCCGGCGATACCCGACGGCGCCCAGGTGGACTCGTCCTCGGGCGGGGCACTTGAGGCGCTGGGCTCCTCAGGGGCCGGGCCGGGGCTGAAGGGGCTCGATGGCGTCCCCTCCCAGGTGACGGGGGCCAGGCCGGAGGAGCCGGTGGCGGCCTCAGGGGCGTTGGGGACGCCCGACGCGCTGCCGGCGGCCGGCGTCTGCGGGGACGGGGAGGACGGCGTCTGCTGGAAGGAGTGGGGCGCCGCCGGTGACGACGCGGCCCCGCCGGGAATCTCCGGCAGGGCTCGCAGACGGTGGACGGTGGCCAGGGGCGCCTCATCGGGCACCTGCGCGGCGGGCGCGGAGCGGGACTGCGTGGGAGAGGCGGAAGTGGACTGAGGACTGAAGGGGCCGGGCTGACCGCCGTGCTGGGGGCCGGTGGAGGCGGAAGCGGCCGGGACGTGCGGGGATGACGCCTCGGGTGCGGGGGCCACGGGCACCGCTGAGGAGGGTGATCCGCCGGGTGGCGGGGACGACGCCGCAGAAGCCGGCCCGGACTGGGCGGGCACGGTTCCGCCGCCGGGGACGGCGACCGGACCCCAGCCGTCGTCCACGTCGGCGCCACCGGACGCAGGAGCAGGTGCCGAGGCGGGTGCCGGAGCCGAGCCGCCGCCGGGGATCGCGACGGGTCCCCACCCGTCGTCGGGATCCGCGGTGTTCGTGGAGAACCCCGGGGCCGACGCCGCCGGGGGTGCCGGGGACACCGCCTGGAACTCGGAGGGCGCGGGACCGACCTGCGTCGTGCGCGGCTGGGGCGAGGGCGCGAAGCCCTGTCCGCCGGGCTCCGGCGCGGCGTGGTGTCGGGCGGGATCGGTGGGCTGAGCGGGGCCAGAGGGCTCATCGGCACCGAAGTACCCGGAGTCCTCGGCATAGGGATCACCGCCCCAGTCGTCCTCGGCCGGCGGCTCAACGATCGGGGAGCCGTCGTCCCAGGTCGTGGAGACGGGCCGGCGTGCCTGGGCGCGGACTGCGGGCTCGACGTCGGCCGGCTGGGCATGCCCCTGACCTACCGCCTGGCCGTCGTGGACAGCACTGGTGCGGTCATTGGTAGCGAGCACCCGGGGCACGGGAGCGGATGAGGCGACTGGCGCACCGGCGGAGCCGTGCGGCCCCACACTTCCGACGCCGTGGCCAGAGCTGCCAGCACCACGACCGACGACCGTGACCGCCGCATCCTCGACCGAACCCTGACCACCGGTGTGCGTCCCGACACCGTTGACGTCCTCCGCCCCGCCACCGGCGGCCGAGCCGGCCGAGTCGAAGGCGCCCGCTCGCGGGGCGGGTCCGCCCGGGCCTGCGTCGGAGGCGCCACCCCCGTAGGAGCTCTGCGGCCCGCCGTGGCCGACGTCGTGGCCGGGAGCGCTCGCATCTCCTGCCACAGTGGGCACACCGCCAGGTCCTCCGGGACCGTGCGGCCCGCCTGAGCCTCCCGGACCACCGGACCCGCCAGGTCCGTCGCCGCCGGCGACGATGGCGTGCACCTCGAGGCGCAGGCCGAGAGCCTGGTGGAGGGCCGCGGAGAAGATGGGGCCGTGCCCGCCGTTCTTGAAGGCGCCCACGAGGCCGGGGGCGGCAAACAGCAGCGTGAAGACGCCTGCGGAGACGGTGCCCGGCCGCGAGTTAGGGCCGACCAGCGCCCAGGTCGCACGCCGCGAGCGCTTCGCGGCTTCAAGAACCTCCTCCCAGCGGGTACGGATCATCTCCGCGTCGGCCGCCTCGGCGCCGCCCGGGGCGCTCGCCGGCCCGGCTCCGTGTGAGGGCTGCTCGGCAGAACCATGGGATGGTGCTGCCGAGGACGAGGAAAAGCCCTGCGCGACTGAGGCCGAGGACGCGGCTGAAACGGCTGACCCGCGGGACGAGCCACCGTCGTTCGGACCGTCCCAGCTGACGGCGGGGCCGGCCTGCGGGGCCTGCGCAGCCGAGGTCGGACCCGCGGCGGGTGCCGAGGCCGGAGCCGGCGCGGACGCCGTCACCGGAGCACCCGCTGAAGCACCGTCGGGCTCGTTCCAGCCCCCCGCGTGTGCGGACCGCCCCCAGCCGTTGTCGGACTGGGGAGCCTGAGGCGCCGAGGCGGGCGCTGCGCTCCCGGCTTCTCCGAGGCCCCCGGCGTTCTCCGGCCTCTGGCCCTCTCTCCGCCCGGCGGCGTCCGCGGAGGCCTGTCGGGCGATCTGGGCGGCCATCTCACGCCCGGAACCGGCGGGCAGCCCGCCAGGGGCGTCGGCGCCTGCACCACCGGGGGCGGGCGCCGACGTCGACCCGGCTCCCCTGACCCGCCCGGCCGGGCCCCCTGCGCCTGCGGCTCCCCCGGCTCCGGCAGCACCGCCGGCCGGGACGAGGAGCCGAGCCACGAGCAGCTCGAGCTGGAGGCGCGGGGAGGTGGCGCCGACCATGGTGGTCAGGGCCTGGGCGGTGGTGTCGGCGGCACACGAGAGGGCCGCGGCCCCCATGGTGCGTGCCTGAAGGTCCATGCGCTCGAGCTCATCGACCGGCATGGAGCCGAGCGCTGCGCCGGCCTCGGAGCCGGCCAGGGCGATGACGAGGAGGTCGCGCAGCCGGGCCAGCAGGTCCTCGACGAAGCGACGAGGATCGTGCCCGGAGGAGACGACCCGGTCGACCACCCGGAAGACGCCTGCGCCGTCGGAGGCGGCGATCGCGTCGACGCACTGGTCGAGCATCGTGGTGTCGGTGTAGCCCAGCAGGGCGACGGCTCGCTGGTAGTCCACACCGCCGTCGTGCGCCCCGCCGATGAGCTGGTCCATGACGGAGAGGGTGTCGCGCACGGAGCCGCCGCCGGCGCGCACCACGAGGGGGAAGACGCCGGGGCCGATCTCGACGCCCTCGGCCCGGCACAGCTGGGCCAGGTAGCCCTCGAGGACGTCGGGCGGGACGAGGCGGAAGGGGTAGTGGTGGGTGCGCGAGCGGATGGTGCCGATGACCTTCTCCGGCTCGGTGGTGGCGAAGATGAACTTCACGTGCGCGGGTGGCTCCTCGACGAGCTTGAGCAGCGCGTTGAAGCCCTGCGCGGTGACCATGTGGGCCTCGTCGAGGATGAAGATCTTGTAGCGGTCGCGGGCCGGGGCGAAGGCAGCGCGCTCGCGCAGGTCGCGGGCGTCGTCGACGCCGTTGTGGCTGGCGGCGTCGATCTCGACGACGTCGAGGCTGCCGGGGCCGCCGGTGGCCAGGTCCCGGCAGGACGGGCAGGAGCCGCAGGGGGTGTCGGTGGGGGCCTGGGCGCAGTTGAGGCAGCGGGCCAGGATGCGCGCCGACGTCGTCTTGCCGCAGCCGCGCGGGCCGGAGAAGAGGTAGGCGTGGGTGACGCGGTCGGCCCGCAGCGCCGCCATGAGCGGAGCGGTGACGTGGTCCTGCCCGATGACCTCCTGGAAGGTGTCGGGGCGGTAGCGGCGGTACAGAGCGGTGGTCACGACCCGAGCCTAATCGGCCGGGCCGACCCCGTGCGAGGCAGCGAGCGACTCAAGCACCATCTGGCACGATGGGAGGACTGACCCGTCGTCGGCGAAGGAAACGGAGGAACCATGTCTGTCACCGAGGCTCTTCTCACCCGCAATTCCGACCACTCGGCCGAGGTCCGCGCCCATGGTGGGCTGGCGGCCAAGGGCGCGCAGAAGGTCGCCGTCGTCGCGTGCATGGACTCGCGCGTGGATGTCTTCGCAACCTTGAGGCTGGCACCGGGCGAGGCCCACGTCATCCGCAATGCCGGCGGTGTCGTCACCGAGGACACGATCCGCTCCCTGACGATCAGTCAGCGGCTGATGGGCACAGAGGAGATCATCCTCATCCACCACACCGACTGCGGCATGCTCTCCTTCACCGATGAGGAGCTCCGCCGCACCCTGGAGGAGGAGACCGGCACGCGGCCGACCTGGGAGCCGGGGGCCTTCACCGACCTGGCCGACGACATACGCCGATCAGTCACCCGCATCAAGTCCTCGCCATTCATCCCCCACACCGACGCCGTGCGCGGCTTTATCTTGGACCTGGCCACCGGCCGCCTGGAGGAGGTCGACGGCGTCGAGGCCTGATCATCGGACCTACTCCATGCCCCTCAGCCCCCACTGGCTGAGGGTCAACCGCACTCCACGAATCCCTCACCATCGTGGATGACGGCTACATGTCGGCCAGTAGTGTCTAACGGTCGTGCAGTACAGGACGGCCGGGACCGGACGGAGGCCCATCGCCCGGGCACGTGAGGACCCCTCGCGCACCCGCCAGAGCCTGCTTACCCTTGCTACCTTCCGGTCCTGGGGGATTCACTGGATGACGCCGCACGAGGGGCCGAGCGAGAGACTACCCGATCCGGCCCCCGGTTGCGAACCGGCCCCAACAGGCCCCTCCCACCCCCGCCCGAGCTCGAGGACGCACCGTAGGGCTCGCGGACTTCCCTGGGACGTAGTGCGTGCGTCCGCGCGGAAGCCGGCGCCGCCAAACCAGCCTCGCGTGACAGATCCCACCACCCCGGGCTGGCACCGACGATGGGCGGTCCGATATATTCCTTTCTCGTTGCACGCGGTTGTCGCCGTGTGGAGCACCTGGAGGATTCGCCTAGTGGCCTATGGCGCACGCTTGGAAAGCGTGTTGGGTGCAAGCCCTCGGGGGTTCGAATCCCCCATCCTCCGCCACCACCCCCGGGATCCACGAGACCCCGGGGCTTTTCGTTTTCGCCCCTACCGCCTCCTCTTGACTCTTCTTCCCCGGCAGGCCGCCGATTGGTACCTCTCCCCATCGACGCCTCGCGCACCTTCTGCCACGGTTAGCCCATGCGCAAGACATCCTCTGCACTCATCGCACTCCCCACCGCACTCCTCCTCGCACTCAGCCTCAGCGCCTGCGATGAAGACGCAGTGAGCACCACTCCCACAGACTCCTCGTCATCGAGCAGCTCCGACTCATCGCCTTCCTCGAAGGACAAGGAGTCGCAGGACTCCAAGGACTCCGACGACGCCTCGGCCGCACCGTCCTCAAAGTCCAGCGCCTCCTCGAAGGCCGGCGCCTCCCCCAGTGCCACCGCCGACCCCAGGACCGTCGACATCAACGACCTCCAGGCCGGCGACTGCATCTCCGACGTCGCCACCGACACCCAGGACAGCCAGAAGGTAGCCACCGAGGCCACCGTCGTTGACTGCTCAACGCCCCACAAGTACGAGATGCTCGGAACCGGCGACTCCACGGCCACCACCTTCGCCGAGGCCGACACCACCGCTGAGATCTCCAAGATCTGCGAGCCGCTGATGAACAGCTACGTCGGATCCCCCTCCAAGGCCAGCAGCTACAAGATCCTCGGGGTCACCCCGTCACAGGAGTCCTGGGACCAGGGCGACCGCACCTTCGTGTGCCTGGCCCAGAACGCGGATAAATCCCCATTGAACAATTCCATCAAGAACTCCTAGTCTGTCCTCGTCGGACAGGACGCAGGATCTCAAGAGGCGGGCGGGCCGCCATCCGAGCACAACGGCTCACTCTTTGTTTCTCCTCGTATCAGCCGTCCTGCCACCCACTCCGGCCGGGTGGCGACTCTCCGTCTCTCCGTCTCATGTCGCCACCCGGTCCTTATCCCAGATTTTTCAGCCGGCCCCAGTCCGCGGCCAAGTGAGTCTCGATGACGCCGCAGGCGCGCCGGAGGACGAGAGGGGATCTCAGATCATGATTGGCAGGGATTATCATTCGCGAGCCATGCCACATCACCGATCGGGGATCTTTCCCCATCGACAGGGCTGGACACCTTTGCCAGCGTGGATTCATGCGCCTGAAGACTTCTGCTCTTATCGCACTTCCCTCCGCCCTCCTGCTCGCGCTCAGCCTCAGCGCCTGCGGCAAGGAGACGGCGACCACCGCATCCACGGGCTCCTCGCCGTCGAGCACCGCAGGCTCATCAGCCTCCTCGACGGACAAGGCCACTCGGAACAACTCCGATGGCGCCTCGGCCGGTTCCAGCAGCGGAGCAGACAACGCCAGAACCGTGAGCATCCACGATCTTAAGACCGGTGACTGCTTGTCCAAGATGGGCCCCGAGTCCACCGACGGGGGACAGAGCACCGCGAAGGCCACGGTCGTCGATTGCACAGCACCTCACCAGTTCGAGATCGTCGGGGAGGCCGAGTCCACCGCCACCAGCCTCTCCGAAGCGACAGCCCCGCAAGCAATCGTTGACACATGCCAGCCCGTACTTGAGACCTATGTCGGTTCCACCAAGCAGGCCGCCGGGTACAGGATCGGCTCACTGAACCCCAACCAGTCCAGCTGGGACCAAGGTGACCACACGCTTACCTGCTTCCTGCAGGCTCCGGATGACAACCCACTGAACAAATCCGCCAAAGACTCCTAGCGCAGCCCTATCAAGCAGGATTCGAGGAGTCATCCAGAAGAGGGTCCACCACGCGACGATATCGGCTCAACTCTTGACTTTTCAGGCACTCATCGACCTGCACCCACTCCGGCCGGGTGGCGACTCTCCGTCTCTCCGTCTCATGTCGCCACCCGGTCCTTATCCCAG
>ERZ773075.139-NODE-139-length-62332-cov-17.6539_pt1 | contig 62332 bp, 55 predicted proteins | sample MGYA00580614_ERZ773075 | MGnify/ENA primary metagenome ERZ773075 (study PRJEB29015, sample SAMEA2738021) | human oral metagenome | biome: human oral; feature: human-associated habitat; material: dental | place: China | collected 2043 ...
GGCGCCAGCAGCGCCGCCCACATGGGAAAACGAAAATCAAACGAAAGCGCTCACTCGTCCGGTTGGCGCACTCCGACCGTGATCAGCAGGTTCCCGTACAGGCGCTGCTCCCCCGTCGCGACGACGATCCCCACGTCCTCGGAGCGGGCCGCGTCGTAGAAGTCGAAGCGCGTGAGCGAGGAGAACTCCACATCGGGCAGCTCCTCCTTGAACTCGTCGTGGATCGGGATCCCCACCGGCTCGGCGGCGGGGTCGGGGACCATGATCTCCACGCTCTCGATCGGGATCGTCCTCTTGAGGACCCGGAGCACCTGGATCACGTCCAGCATCCCGGGGGCGTAGTTGAGCGAGACCAGCTCACAGGCGGGCCCCACCCCCGTCTTGTGGGGGTAGTTGGCGTCCGCCAGCAGGATCTTCGAGCCGTGGCCGGCGGTGGCCAGGGCGCGCAGGAACTGCGGGTGGGTCATCGGTCCGTACAGCACTGTGGTTCCTTTCATAGTATGGAGCTGGCCCGGATGACCAGCTCGGGGTCGATCGTGATGTCCTGCGGCCTGCCCCCGTCGATCATGGAGCGGACCAGGCGCACGGCCGTGCGGCCCAGCCTGTCGAAGGGCTGGTGGATCGTCGTGAGCGGCGGCGCGTAGGAGTCCGCGCCGTCGATGTCGTCGAAGCCGACGACGCGCACGTCCCCGGGGACCGTCCCGCCTTTCTCGTGGATGAAGCGCATCGCTCCCAGGGCCAGTTGGTCGTTCGCCGTCTGGATGCCCTGGGGCAGGCGGTCCAGGGCGCGCATCGCGTCGTAGCCGTCGCGCGAGTCCCACGAGTCCGGTACCAGGACGCGCGGGCGCACCCCCGCCTCGGCGCAGGCCCGCTGGTACCCGATGCGGCGCATGACCGCGTCCGACCACCCCTCCGGCCCGGAGATGTGGACGACGTCGGTGAGCCCCTGGTCCAGCAGGTGCTCCGTGGCGATCCGCGCGCCGCGGACGTTGTCGATGGCGACGGTGGAGACCCCGTCGAGTCCCTTCTCCGAAGTGAGGACCAGCACCGTGGGGACCCTCTGGCCGACGGCGACCGCCATCTCCACCGTGGGATCCTGGCCCCCCAGGATCACGACGCCGTCGACGTCGAAGGGCGCGATGTCCGAGCGCAGCCGCCCGTCGGGCGAGTACGCGTAGGAGAGGGACACGTGGTACCCCGCCTGGCTAGAGGCGTTGAGCACCGCCAGCAGCACCCGCCCGTGCCCGTGGAACATCGGGGCGGCCAGCAGCACGTGGAGGACCCCCGTGCGGTTCGAGGCCAGCGCCCGCGCCGCGTAGTTCGGCACGTACCCCATCTCATCGATGAGGGCGGCGATGCGCTTGCGGGTCTTGTCCGCCACCTCGGGGTCGCCGCGCACCACGCGGGACACGGTGTTCGTCGACACCCCCGCCATCGCCGCGATGTCAGCCAGCGAGACCTTCTTAGCGGGCTTGCGGGACATGGACACGCGTGGAGGCGCTCGCCGCGATCACAGACGGGCGGTCGGCGGGGTCGAGCTCCCCCAGGGCCTCGAGCTGGGCGAGCAGCGAACCGAAGGTGGAGGCCTCGATGGGCCCCGCCACGACCGTGATCCCCGCGAGGGAGGCGGTGAGGTCGCACAGCAGCCGGTTGCGGGCGCCCCCGCCGACCAGGTTGAGCTGGTCGGGGGCCCGCCCCGTCGCCTCGGTCAGCTCGCCGACGGCGCGGGCGTAGCGGTGGGCGAAGGACTCGATGATGACGCGCACGTACTCGGGCATCGACTGGGGAAGGGGCGCCCCCTGGGCGGCCAGGGCCTCGTCGATCTTGCGCTGCATGTCGCCGGGCTCGGCGAAGCGGGGGTCGTCGGGGTTGAAGTAGGCGGCGGCGGGCGGGCACTGGCGGGCCCGGGCGACCAGTTCGTCGGTGTCGGTCGGCGTCCCCTCGCGCTCCCACTGGCGCTGGATCTCCTGGAGGATCCACATCCCGGTGATGTTGAACAGCGGCCGCACGCCCCCGTCGGTGCGCGCCTCGTTGGTGATCCCCAGGTCGAAGGCCGCGTCCGACATCAGGGGCGCGTCCTCGATGGCGCCCAGGACCGACCACGAGCCGCAGGAGAGGAAGTAGGCCCGCTTCCCCTCGTCGATGGGCAGGCCGTGGACCGCGCACGCGCTGTCGTGGGCGCCGCCGCGCACGACGGTGAGGCCCTCCAGGCCGGGGACGGAGCACTGCCCCACGACGGTGCGGTCGGCGCTGATGCCCCCCACCCATCGCCGGGGGATGCCGAGGCGCTCGAAGACCTCGTCGGAGAACCGCCCGGCGCCCGGCTCGGCCAGGCCGGACGTGGAGGCGATGGTGCGCGACCAGCCCTTGACGCCGGTGAGGCGCCATGCGAAGTAGTCGGGCAGGTAGAGGACCGACGCGACCCTGGCGGCCAGCTCCGGCTCCTCGACGAGCAGGGCGACCAGTTGGTTCGCGGTGTTGATGGTGGCGGGCTGCAGGCCCGTGAGGTCGAAGAACTCCCGGTCGCCCAGGCGGGAGCGGAACTCCCCGAGGGTGCGGGATGTGCGCTCGTCGCGGTAGGCGCGGACAGGGCCGACCAGTTCGTCGTCGGCGTCGAGTGGGGCGAAGTCCACGCCCCACGTGTCGATGGAGACGGAGACGGCGTCGGGGTGGGCCGCGACGGCCTTGCGCAGCCCGATGACGGTCTGCTCCCACATGGTCTCGACGTCCCATGTGAGGCGGGCGCCGTCGCGCAGGGCCTGGTGCTTGAAACGGTGGACGTCGGCGACCTCCACGCGCCCGTCGGCGAAAGTGCCGGCGAGTACGCGCCCCGACGCGGATCCGAGGTCTACGGCAAGTACGGTGGTCATCGTGGGTTCCCTTTCTCACCCGCCACCACCCGTGCGGCGAGGGCGGGAATGCCATTATGCTCCCGGACCCCTGTGTCCGGGTACTCCGTGCGGAGGCGGCCCTTGGCCGGGCCGGTGCCCCGCGCGTGCGCGGGGGCCGGGTGCTGCGGCGCGGAGCCGTGGCGCTCCGCGCCGCAGCACTCAGATCGGGGGGAGTCCCCCGGCTCTCAGCGGTACATCGGGCCGAAGTTCTGGCAGGCGCGGAAGTCCGCGCCCTCCGGGGACTCGGTGCCGAACAGCGACCACGCCTTGGGCCGGAAGACCCGTTCCTCGGGCACGTTGTGCATGTTGACCGGGATGCGCAGCATGGACGCCAGGGTGATCAGCTGCCCGCCGATGTGGCCGTAGCTGATGGCGCCGTGGTTGGCGCCCCACGCGTTCATCACGTCGTAGACGCTCTTGAACGCGCCCTCGCCCGTGAGGTTCGGGACGAACCAGGTGGTGGGCCACTCGATGTTCGTGCGCTCCTCGATGGTGAAGGCGACCTCGTCGGGCAGCTCCACGGAGTAGCCCTCGGCGATCTGCATGACCGGTCCCAGGCCCCGCACCAGGTTGATGCGGCACATGGTCATGGGCATGCCGCCGGAGGTGCGGAAGTGGGTGGAGAAGCCGCCGCCGCGGAAGTAGCCGGTGGATGCCGGGTGGAAGGTCGTGGCCGCGAGGGTGGCCTCGCGGTCCTCCTCGGTCAGCTCGTACCAGGGCTTGATGACGTTCTTGCCATCGCGCACGGCCTTGCCGGCACCGTCCAGCGTGGTCGAGCCGGAGTTACGCAGGTCGAGCAGGCCGGCTGCGGCCAGGCCCTCGGGCTTCCAGCCCGTCGCCTTCTCGATGGCCTCCGGGCTCCAGTAGGTGCGCACGTCGGAGAAGATCTGCGGCGTGTTGGTCAGCAGGTAGCCGAAGAGCATGGACGCGCCGTTGAGGGAGTCGTTCTCCGTGGCGACCACCGAGGGCTGGCGGATGCCGGTCCAGTCGAAGTTCGTGTTCAGGATGGTCTCGAGCACGTCGCCGTTGGGGAAGTGGTCGGTCCACTGGCGCTGGCCCTGGAAGCCCGCGGCGATGGCGCCGTGGCCGCCCGCCTCCTCCTCGAAGCCCAGCTCGGCCAGGCGCGGGTTGCCGTGCATGAGGTCACGGGCGATGAGCGTCATCTTCGTGACGAACTTCCACCAGTCCTCGTGCTTGTCGGGGTACTGCCACTCCGGCGGGTTCCAGTCCTTGCCCTGCTTGAAGTTCTCGCGGATCCACGTGTAGGCCCGCTCGTACTCGTCGGGATCGTAGATGCCCTCGTCGATGCGGCGCGTGAACTCGCTCATGTCGATGTACTCATTGCGCATGCCCAGGTAGGCGCCGAAGAACTCGGGGTTGACGACGGAGCCGGCGATGCCCATCGACACCGAGCCCATGGACAGGTAGGCCTCGCCCTTCATCTGGGCGACGGCCAGGCCGGCGGTGGCGTAGTCCAGCAGGCGCGTGCGCACGTCCTCGGGGATCGAGGAGTCGTCGGCGTCCTGCACGTGCTCGCCGTAGATGCCGAAGGCGGGGATGCCGATCTGGGCGTGCCCGGCCAGCGCGGCCGCCAGGTACACGGCGCCGGGGCGCTCGGTGCCGTTGAAGCCCCAGATGGCGTGCGGCATGGCGGGGTCCATGTCCGTGGTCTCGGTGCCGTAGCACCAGCAGGGGGTGACCGTGACGGTCAGGCCGACGTTGTTCTCCTTGAACTTCGCGGCGCAGGCCTGCGCCTCGTGGACGCGCCCGATCGTGGTGTCGGCGATGACGACCTCGACGGGCTCGCCGTCCGGGTAGCGCAGGTTCTCGGTGAAGAGCCCGGCGACCGCGCGGGCCATGCCCATGGTCTGGTCCTCGAGGCTCTCCCGGACGCCCTTGCGGCGCCCGTCGATAGTGGGTCGGATTCCGATACGGGGGTGTTGCGTCATGTCCCTTCATCCCTCCATGAAGTTGTCATTGTGGTCTGCGGGGGCGCGCGCCCCCTCGGATCCATTGGTGCTGGTTCGTTCGGCCTGTCCTGGGGCCCGCGCTGCGGCGGGCCCCAGGGGGACCGGGCTGGGCCATGCTCAGCCCCGGCCTCGTCCCACGCGGACGGCGGGAGCCGTCACTCGTAAAGGTTGGGGGCGATCGAGGAGTCCGCGATGTTGTCCTTCGTGTACCAGGCGAAACCGGAGTCGATCACGTTGGGCAGCTCGCCCTTGTTGATCGCCGCGATCGCGGCCTTGACGGTCAGCTCGCCCATCCGCTTGGGCGACTGGGTGATCGCGCCGGCCTCGGAGCCGTCCTTGATGGCGTCCTGCTGCGGCTTGCCGGAGTCGAAGCCGACGATCGTGACGTCGGACTTGCCGGACTCGGACACGCCCTGGACCACGCCCGAGGCGGCGGCCTCGTTGGAGCCGTACATGCCGACGATGTCCGAGTTCGCCTGGATGATGCCCTTGGCGGTGTCAGCGGCCAGGCCGACCTCGCCCGCGTACTGCTCCTGGACCAGCGTGAGGTTGGACGGGGCGTTCTTCTCGAAGTAGTCCTTGAAGCCCGCGCAACGCTGCTTGCCGGTGGTGGAGGTCTGGTCGTGGCACACCATGCCGACCGAGCCCTGCTTGTCGCCGAGGATCTCGATCATGTGCTTCGCGGCCTCTCCGGCAGCGGCGTAGTTGTCGGTCTGGACAGTGGTGACGGGGATGTCCGAGTCGACGCCGGAGTCGAAGGCGACGACGGGGATGCCCTCGGCCTTGATCTTGTCCAGCGTTTCAGCCGCGGCGGCCGAATCGAGCGCCGCGAAGCCGATGGCCGCGGGCTTGGACGAGAACGCCGTGTTCAGCTGGTCGGTCTGCTCGGTGACGGCCTTCTCGTTCTGGGGGCCGACGAACTGGATCTTGTAGCCGCAGGCCTTGCCCGCCTCCTCGGCGCCCTCCTTCACGGCCTGCCAGAAGCGGTGCTGGAAACCCTTGGACACGAGGTAGATGGTCTGGGAGCCGTCGCCCTCCTTGATGGACTTCTCCCACTCCTCGCCACTGTCCGAGGCGCACTCGACCTTCGCCGCCGGGGCGTTGGAGCCCGACGAGCCACTGGTCGACGAGGTGTCTTCCGACCGCGAGCACGCCGTGAGGCCCAGGGCCATGGTGCCGACGGCGGCGACGGCGACGATACGTCCGATGGGTCGCATTGGTTTTCCTTTCATGGTTTTGGTCGGGGGCGCCCCGGCCAAAGGACGGTGGACATCTCTGTCCGAGTTCATTGGATCGAAGGTTGATGGGTCAGGCCGCGTTCTCACGAGCGCGGCGGATATTGTCCACGGCGACCGCGAGGAGGATCGCGATACCGGTCACAACGTACTGGTAGTCCTGCGCGATGCTCATCATGATGAGGCCCTTCTTCAGGGTCTCCATGATGAGCGCGCCGACCAGCGCGCCGGGGATCGAGGCGCGGCCGCCCGACAGCGAGGTGCCGCCGATGACGGCCGCGGCGATGACGTTGAGCTCCATGCCCACGCCCTCGGCGGGCTGGACCAGGCCCGAACGCGCCGAGTAGAGGATGGCGCCGATGGCCATGAACACGCCGGCGACGACGTAGATGATGATCTTCCACAGGCGCACGTTGACGCCCGAGAGGCGGGTCGCCTCCTCGTTGGAGCCGATGGCCAGCGCGTAGCGGCCGAGCAGGGTCTTGTTCATGAGGAAGGTGGCGACGACCGTGAGGACGACGAAGATGAGCGCCGCGTTGGCGACATAGGGGATCAGTTCGCCGGTCGCCAGCTTCTTGTACGCGGCGTTCTTGATGGTGATGGACTGGGTCTGCGAGATGACCAGCGCCAGGCCGCGGGCGACCATCATCATCGCGAGTGTGGCGATGAAGGGGGGCAGGCCCAGGATCGACACGTTGAAGCCGTTCACCAGGCCGACGGCGGCGCCGACCAGGATCGTCAGCAGCAGGCCGAGGCCGAGCGGCAGGTTCATCTTGTCGCCCGCCAGGAAGATGCCGGCCATGACGGCGACGAAGCTGAGGCCCGTGCCCACGGAGAGGTCGATGCCCGATGTCGCGATCACGAAGGTCGCGCCCAGGGCCATGACGCCGGTGAACGCGGCTTGGAGGACGATGTCGAGGTAGATCGTCGGCTTCGCGAAGTTGGGCGCCGCCATCGAGAAGAACAGGAGGATGACCACCAGCGCGGCCGTCACGACCAGCAGCTGCATGTTCCTCTTGAGGAAAGTGGTGAAAGGCGAGGGGGCCTCCAGGCCCCTGTTGTCGTCTGCGGTGCTCACGCGACTTCTCCGTTCGCTTGTTCCTGACCGACGGTGGCCAGTTCCATGATGTTCTCTTGGGTGGCTTCCTCGTTGTCGAGGACGCCGATGATCCGGCCGTGCGCCATGACGGCGATCCGGTTGGCCAGGCGCAGGACCTCGGGGAGCTCGGAGGAGATCACGATGATCGCCTTGCCCTGCGAGGCCAGGTTCTCCAGCAGCGTGTAGATCTCGTCCTTGGCGCCGACGTCGATGCCGCGCGTGGGCTCGTCGAAGATGAGGATCTCCGCGTCGCGCTCCAGCCATTTCGCGACGACGACCTTCTGCTGGTTGCCGCCCGACAGGCTGCGGACGTCGACGTCCACGCTGGGGGTGCGGGTGCGCAGTTTCTTCACGTACTCCTGGGCGACCGCGCGGATCTTCCGGGCGTTGACGATGGCCGCCTTGGTGAACTTGTCCATCGTCGCCAGCGAGGTGTTGAAGGAGATGTCCTTGTCGAGCAGCAGGCCGTACTGCTTGCGGTCCTCGGACAGGTAGCCGATCCCGAATTCGACGGCGTCGGTGGCGCTCTTGATCGACACCTCCTCCCCGTGGATGCGGATGACCCCCTCCGTGTGGGGGTCGGCCCCGAAGAGGGCGCGGGCGACCTCGGTGCGCCCGGCTCCCACCAGGCCCGCGAATCCGAAGATCTCGCCCTTCTTCACTTCGAAGGAGACGTCGTGCACCACCTTGGCGGTCGACAGGTGCTCCACCTCGAGGACGGGCTCGTCGGAGATCGGCTTGGTGGTGGGGCGCGCGTCGGCGGGGACCTCGCGGCCGACCATCATCTTGACGACCTCGGACATGGGGGTGGCGGCGGTCTCGACGGTCCCGATGTACTTCCCGTCGCGCAGCACCGAGATGCGGTCGGTGAGCTCGGTGAGCTCGGGCATGCGGTGCGTGATGAAGATCAGGCCCGTCTCGGGGGTGATGAAGTCGCGCACCAGTGAGAACAGCGCCTCCGTCTCGGTGGTGGTCAGCGGCGCCGTGGGCTCGTCCATCACGAGGATCTTCGAGTCGAAGGACAGTGCCCTGGCGATCTCGACCATCTGCAGGCGGGCGACGGGCAGGTCGCGGCAGCGCGCGGTGGGGTCGATGTCCATGTTGAGGCGCTCGAAGAGCTCACGGGCGTCGCGCACGAGTTTGCGGTCGTCCACGTACATCCACTTCGAGGACTCCTGGCGCCCGAGGTAGAGGTTCTGGGCGACGGTCAGGTCAGGAACGATGTTGAGTTCCTGGTGGATGATGGACAGGCCGAGGTCGCGGGCGTGCTCGGGGGACTGGATGTCCACCTGCTCGCCCTGCAGCCAGATCTCGCCGCCCGGGTCGGATTTGTGGATACCGGTGAGGACTTTCATCAGCGTCGACTTGCCGGCGCCGTTCTCACCGCAGAGCCCCAGGACTTCGCCGGGTCGAAGGTCGAGGTCCACGTCGGACAGCGCCTTGACGCCTGGGAAGGTCTTGGAGATCCCCTTGAGTTCTAGTAGGTTTGTCACTTCTCACCCCTTGGGACCAGGTACTTCTACGTTCCTGGAGCGTGTCCCCTCAGTCTCGTTAACGCTAACGGAATCGCGTCTGAGGGGTCGCCCTCATTGGCGTAGGAACAACGATAGAGCACATGGGCCGAAGAGTCGAATCGAAACGTGCCCCACGTTACCCAGCCGTTACCGCCCGCGCCTGGAACCCTCTTCAGGAACAGAGTATTTCCGCAGGTCGGAGAGGATTCGCGCCGCCGTTGCCACCAGCCAGTCCTCTTCGATCGAACAGGCTTCCAGGAGCAGGCGGCCCCGCTCCGCATCAACGGGCATCCCCTCCCGCTCCCAGTGTTCCATCCCCTCCCCATGCACACTTGTCGGAAAAGTTCCGTGAACGTTCACGACCCGCCACCACGGAACGGATCCGCCCCAGTCGCGCATGATCCGCCCGACCACCCGGGGGCCCGTGCCGAACGCCGCGGCGATGCGGCCGTAGGTGGTCGCCCTGCCCTCGGGGATCGCCTCGACGAGGCGCAGGACCGCCTCCACGCGCTCATCGTCCATTGCGGCCGCCCTCCCCGTCGTCGGAAGGGATCCAGGAGGGGGTCCAGCGCGCCCCGGCCTCCAACAGGGCGCCCACGGCGGCGGGCGCGCCAGCGCTGAAGGGCATCGCGCGCCCATCGGAGTCCAGCTCCCCGATAGCCCCCTCCAGCGCCCAGAACAGGTCCTCCGGGTCGACGGGCGCCATCGCGCAGGTCCCGTCGGGGCTCGGGCACGCCAGCACCAGCCCGCCCGCGTCCAGCAGGCGCAGGCGGCCCACCAGCCGCCAGTCGGCCGACTCCGCGCGGTGGAACCCGATGTCGATCGCGTGCCACGTGCCCTCGTGGACGGCGGTCGCGAAGAGCCCCTTCTGCGTCAGCGACTCCCCGATGACCCGCATGTACTTCGAAGTGGGCCCCAGGGGCGCGCCCGGAGGCCCGAACAACGCGGTGGGCATCCGCGTGGGCCCTCCTGGATCGGCTCCGTCGGAGCGCAGCCGCATGAAGGCCCGGGCGTAGCCCAGGACCTCGGAGCGGTCCGCAGTGGCGTAGCCGGGGGTGGCGAACTGCCGCAATTCCACCATGCAGGCGCGCGTTCCGAAGGTGAAGGACATGAGGCGCGGCGACTTCACGGTCTTCGGGTGGACCGTCCACACGTCGAGGCGCAGGCCGGGGGCGCCCGCCTCGTCGGTCCCCGCGGCCTCCGCGCAGGCACTGGGATCGGTGTCGAGCAGGCTGGGCGGCGACGTGGGGCGCACCCAGTCGCCAGCGAGGAAGCGGCCGATGCGTCCGACGGGAATGCGGGTGGGCAGCCGGTGGGCGCCCGGGGCGACGAGGTGCGCCCCGCGGGGACGCGCGCCGTCCGGTTCGCGCCACCCGGCCATATGAGCGTCGAGTTCGCGGCGCACCGCCTTCTTGGGGGCGCCTTTGAAGCGGCTCTCATTGATCGAGTCCGTGCGCCGCTGGGCGCGTTCCCTCAGTTCCTGGGTCGTCTTCCATTCCGCCCAGAGGATGACAGCGACGCAGATCACGGTGGTGGCGAACAGGCCGAAGCAAACCACCTGGAGCACCACATCGACCCACACGGCTCCCCCTGCCCGTATAGCGAAAACCCCGGCCTGGGCCGGGGTTCAGCTCCTGCGACTGGATTCGAACCAGTAACCGTCCGATTAACAGTCGGATGCTCTGCCGTTGAGCTACGCAGGATTGCGACAAAAGAGAATAGTAGCAGAGCGGCCAGGGGACTGACAACTTGGAGACAGCGATCCCCTTATGCCGCGCGTCACGCCAAAGGGCCGGTTCCGTTCCCCGTCTCCGTCCCCTGCGGCCCTGAGTGCCGGACCCGCAGAGGCCTTGCCCGGCGGCGCGGGGCGGCCCGCGGGTCCAGCACTCAGACAGCGCGACGAGGGCCACTCATTTCCATTCGGGGTCGTCCGTGTCCACGCCGCTGTTGCGTGCGACGTGCTCGATCGCGGTCGCCAGCCACTGGGCGAACCCCTCCTGCTGGGAATCGTAGTGGGAGCGGAAGCCCTCATCGCACAGGTATGCGCGCGAGATCAGGTAGTGCTTCGCGGGGCTCACGGGGAAGTACTCACTCAGGGCCTCCCTGTGCGCGCCGACCAGCTCGGCGGCCCGGTCGCTGTCGGTGGCGACGCCGTCGCGGATCGCATCGATCATGTCCGATTCGATCTGCTGGACTCGTTCGACGTTGGCCTGCCAGTCGCCTTCCCGCCACGAGGCGGTGCGGCGGTGCCACTCCTTCCAGTCGTCGGTGCCGCCGTAGCGCTCCTCAGCCCGCGCCTGGTGGGCCGCGAAGTCGGCGTCCCCCAGGATCTCCCCGATCTCCTCCACGGTCAGCGCATTGCCGTTCATCGCATCCTCCAGTAGTAGGTCTATTGCTTCGATCATCTTGTCCGTCTGCTGGCGTTGAGCGACGAGGCTCTCCCGCTGCCGCCTGAGGTGCGAAGCACCCGACTCCCCGGATTCGAGGAGCGCCTTGATGTCCATCAGCCCCATGCCGGTGGCGCGGTAGATGACGATCCTCTGCACGCGGGCGCAGTCCTCGGGCGAGTACAGCCGGTAGTTCGACCAGCTCCGCTCGACGGGGGCGAGGAGGCCCTGCGCCTCCCAATGGTGCAGCGTTCGCACCGTGAGCGCGAAGCGCTGAGCCACCTCGCCGACGGTGTAGAAAGTGTTGTCGTCGCTCATGCCATTGATCCTGATGCCTCACGCCGCGTCATGGTCAAGCCGGACGCCCCCCGGGCATGCGCGAACCCCGCCCCGCTCGCGCGGGACGGGGTTCAGTGCGCCCATCAGGGCGGGAGCCTGAACGAATCAGACCGGGAGGGTCACTTGAGGGTGACCTTGCCGCCGGCCTCTTCGATCTCGGCCTTGGCCTTCTCGGCGTCCTCCTTCTTCGCGTTCTCGAAGAGGGTCGAGGGCGCGGACTCGACGAGGTCCTTGGCCTCCTTGAGGCCCAGGCCGGTCAGGTTCTTGACGACCTTGACGACGGCGATCTTCTTGTCGCCGAAGGACTCCAGGACGACGTCGAACTCGTCCTTCTCCTCGACGGCGGGGGCGTCGGCGGCGGGGGCCGCGGCGACGGCGGCCACGGGGGCCGCGGCCTCGACGTCGAAGGTCTCTTCGAAGAGCTTCACGAAGTCGGAGAGCTCGATGAGGGACATTTCCTTGAAAGCTTCGATGAGCTCGTCGTTGGAGAGCTTAGCCATGAGTGGCATCCTTCCTGTTTGGCCTGCTCGAGAGCAGATTGGTGGTGAGTTCCTCCCGCGCCACCGCCCGGCGGCGGGAAGGGGCCTGTCTCGTCAGGCCGCTTCGCCCTGCTTCTCACGCAGGGCATCGATGGTGCGCACAGCCTTGATGGGCAGAGCGTTGAACGCGTACGCCGCCTGCGCGATCTTCGCCTTGAGGGCGCCCGCGGCCTTGGCCAGCAGGACCTCACGGGACTCCAGATCGGCGAGCTTCTTGACGGCCTCAGCGGTGAGCTGGGCGCCCTCCATCGCACCGGACTTCAGCACGAGGGAGGGGTTGTCCTTGGCAAAATCACGCAGCGTCTTGGCGGCCTCGACGGGCTCGCCGGTGACGAATGCGATGGCCGTGGGACCCTTGAGGTCCTCAGCGAGGAAGTCGAGCCCGACCTCCTTGGCGGCCAGGCGCGCCAGCGTGTTCTTTGCCACGGCGTAGGTCGCGTTCTCGCCCAGGCCCCGGCGCAGCTGCTTGAGCTGGCCAACGGTCAGGCCGCGGTACTCGGTCAGCAGAACAGCGTCGGCCGCGCGGAAACGCTCCACCAGCTCGGCGACTGCTGCCACCTTGTCGGACTTCGCCATGGTCCTCCTTCCAGTTACGTGGCCGCCGGTAATGAGAAACCCGGCACGCAGGCGCGTGTCGGGCTGGTATTCCCCCACCGAGGTGGTCACGTACCTGCGTTGGATTTCCCTCCGCGCAGCGGATACCAACGGTCTTCGGCACCGAACACTGTAGCACCCCCGGCCAAGGAGGCGCCAACCCGGGCTTGTGGCACCGGCAACGCCGCGCCCTCACTCCGCGAGGAACGCGCCCTGGGCGTTACGGGGCGCGGGGTTGTTGTCCTGGGGCAGCGGCCCCGCCGCGAACCCGGCGATGACGACCTCGACTTTCCGCTCCATCCACTGCTTCGCGGCCGCCTTGGCCCGCAGGAGCGGCCATCCGGCGTTCATGTTGAAGCCGGCGTCCAGGGAACCGGTGGCCTCCTCCACCCGCCTGGCAGCCGCCCTGCGCCGCCAGGGCGTGGCCGAGGCCCGGGTCGTGACGCCCATATGGGCCAGGACCGCGATGTCGCCGACCATGTCGATCGCGAGGTCGGCGTCGCCCGGGAAGCCCGCGTCCGCCAGTCCCCCGCGCAGCGCCGCGATGACGGGCAGGACCGCGATGTGGGGGTAGGGGAAGGAGTGGATGGTGACGTCCAGTCCGGGGAACTCCTCGCACACCCGCCACGCCGACTCCGCCCAGTCGCGCAGCTGGTCGCTCCAGGGCAGCGCGGGATCGGGGGCCGATAGCGTGGCGGCGGCCCGTTCGAGGCAGGCGACCACCACGGCGTCGCGCGAGGGGTAGACGCGGTAGAGCGTCTGGGGGGCGACGCCGAGGCTGCGCGCGACGCCCGCCAGCGTCATGACGTGCAGCCCCCCGGCGAAGGCGGCGTCCACGACGTCGTCGGCGTTGAAAGAGGGCTTGGGCCCAGTCCTGCGCCCCATCGGTTCCCCCTTTCCGCGTCGTCTCAGACCAGGCGCCATCCCTTGGCGCGTTCGCGCGCCCGCCAGAACCGCCTGTAGGGCCCACCTGCATCGTAGAGCTCCTGGTGCGCGCCGATCTGGACGACGCGCCCGTTCTCGTCCAGCACGACGATCTGGTCGGCCGAGGCGATCGTGTCGAGTTTGTGCGCGATGACTATCAGGGTCGATGAGCGCCTCAGCTCCTCCATCGCCTCCACGATATGCGACTCGTTCTCCGGGTCGAGGGCGCTGGTCGCCTCGTCGAAGAGCACGATGGGCGACCCCTTGAGCAGGGCCCGGGCCACGGAGACGCGCTGGCGCTCGCCCCCGGACAGGGCGCGCCCGCCCTCGCCGACCGGTGTGCTCCACCCCAGGGGAAGGCGGTCGGCGATCTCCTCGGCCCCCGCCATGCGCGCCGCGGCCATGACCTGCTCGTCGGTGGCGTCCTCGCGCCCGACGCGGATGTTGGCGATGAGGGTGTCGTCGAAGAGGTAGACGTCCTGGAAGACCATGGACAACTGCTCCATGAGGTCCTCGGTGGAGTAGTCGCGCACGTCGTTCCCCCCGACCCTCACCGCCCCGGAGTCCACGTCGTAGAAACGGCAGACGAGGCGCGCGATCGTGGTCTTCCCACAACCGCTCGGCCCGACGATGGCGGTCATCGTGCCAGGGGCGGCCCTGAAGGACACGTCGTGGAGGACACCGGCCCCCGCCTCGTACCCGAAGTCCACCGAGTCGACGACGACCTCCCCGGGAACGGTCACGGGCGCGGACTCGGCGGGTTCGGGGAGCTCGGGTGTCGACAGGACCTCGTGGGCGAGCTCGAGGACGGGCCTGCGGGTCTCGAAGGAAGAGACCAGGGCGCCGATATCGACCAGGATCTGCATGAAGCGCAGAAGCACGCCGATGGCGACGACCGCCTCCAGGGGCGACAGGGATCCGCCTGCGGCGACGACCCCGATGGCGTAGACGACGGAGACGACGACGACCTGGGCCGCCATGCCGTTGACGACCTGCCCGGCGGTGGCCCACCACAGGCCCTTGGTGGCGCGCCGCTGGTAGGCGTCCTCAGCGGCGGTGAGCGCGTCGAAGGAGTCAGCCCGCCCGCACGCCCGCAAAGCGCCCTGCTTCTGGGCGTACTCCACGAGGCGGCCGGCCAGTTCGTTGGCGGCGGGCTCGGTCAGCCGCGTCTCGTGCGCCACGGCCCGGCGCGACGCCCAGATGGCCGCCCACATGAAGGGGACCGCCAGGAGGCACGCGAGCCCGAGCGGCAGGTTCCACACGCAGATCCCCACCAGCATCGTCAACGAGGTGACGACGTCGATGAGGGCAGGGGAGAACATATGCGCGAAGACCTCGCCGAGCAGCATGAGCTCGCGGCTCACAAGGCGGGACGTCTTGCCCGCGGTGTCCGGGGTGAAGGCCCCCAGGGGCATGGCGGCGACCTTGCGGCCGATCGCGATGTGGAGGAAACGCAGGAAGTCGAAGGCGACCGAGTAGTTCTTCAGGGACAGCGCGTACTCGATGACGAAAGCGGCGGCGGCGGAGACGCCGACGACCCCGACCCAGCCCCCAGTGGTCAGGCCCCACACGGCCCGGCCGGACACGAGGGCGCTGGAGGCCGGGATGAAGGCGATGAGCGCCCCGCCCCGGATGAGGCCGACGACGACGGAGAGGACGACGACCCACCGGAAGGACTCCCTGCCCTTCTCTGAGAGCGTCTCCTTGAGGTTGGCGACGAATGATCCCATGCGCCTGTCACTTCCTTCCTTCAGCGCGCGTTCCCGCGAGGGCGCGGTAGTAGGGGTGGTCGGCCAGCTCGGCACTGGTCCCCTTCCCCGTGATCCTGCCCCGTTCGAGTACGACGATCTGGTCGGCCCCCGCCACGGGGGCCGCCCTGTGGGCGATGACGACGACGGTCCGGCCCTTGACCAGTTCGGACAGGGCGTCCTGGATCTCCGCCTCGGACTCCGGGTCCGTGAAGGCCGTCGCCTCGTCGAGGACCAGGACCGGGGCGTCCATCAGCAGCGCCCTGGCGATGGACACGCGCTGCGCCTGCCCGCCCGACAGGTCCGTGTCGGCGCCCACGACGGTGTCCAGGCCCGCGGGGAGCGACTCGATGAAGTCGGCGATGCCCGCATGGGCCGCGCAGCGCATGATCTCCTCGTCGGTGGCGCCGGGCCTGCCGAGTGCGATGTTGTCGCGGATCGGGATGTCGAGCAGTTGGGGGTCCTGGAGCACGAAGGCGACGTGGCGGTAGAGCTCCTTGACGGGGATGTCGCGCAGGTCCACTCCGCCCAGGGCGACGCTGCCGGAGTCGGGATCGGCGAAGCGGGCGATCAGGGTCGCCAGCGTGGATTTGCCCGAACCGGAGGGGCCGACCAGGGCCGTGACCGTGCCCTCGCGCATCGTCAGGCTCACATCGTCGAGTGCCAGCAGGTCCCCGTAGGAGAAGGAGACGTGGTCGAGGACGATGTCGTGGCCGTCCGGAACCTGCTTCCCCGTGTCCTCCAGGGCGGGGATGTCGAGGATCTCGACGAGGCGCAGGGCGGCGGCTCCCGCCAGTTGATAGGCCCAGGTGGTCGAGGTGAGGACCTGGATGGCCTGGGGGATGACCAGGGCGATGAGCGAGCACGCGATCACTTGGACGGGGGTGACGCATCCCGCGCCGACCAGCAGGGCGCCCCCGCCCAGGTTGACCAGGAGCAGCACCGCCGGGGAGACCACGGAGGTGGCCAGCGCCGATCCCGTCAGCAGGGGCTGGCACCAGGCGACGTAGAAGCTGGAGAACGTCTCGGCGGCCCGGCGGAAGCGCCCGTGGGTGTCGCCGACGCGGCCGAACGCTTTGACGACAGTGATCCCGGTCATGAACTCGACCATGGTGGCCGAGACCTCGGCCAGGTGCTGGTCCATCTCGGCGGTCTTGGGGCCCATGTCCTTGGTCATCCACCATGTGATGAGCGCGTAGACGGGCAGCGTCGCGATGGAGAGCAGTCCCAGGCGCCAGTCGATGACGAAGGCGTAGACCACCAGTGACAGCGGGCTGGCAACGGCCGCCGTCGACTCGACGGGGGCATGGGCGATGACCGTGTGGATCTCGTGGGTGTCGTCCTGGACGGCTTTTCGGATCCTGCCCGAGGCCGTGGCCGAGAACCACGCGAGCGGCGCCCGCGACATCGTGCGGACGATCTGCTCGCGCACGTAGTGCCCGAATCGGATGTCCGCGATGTGGGTGACGAGCAGTGCGACGTAGTAGATGCCGAGGCGGGCGCAGAACGCGCCGATCAGCCAGGCGAGGATGGCGCCGACCCGCGCGGCGTCGGGACCCTCCCCGCGGTCCCACGCCTCGAGGAGCACTCCGCCCAGGTGGACGAGGATGACGTAGGGGACGACGGCGAGCACGCCGTACACCACTCCGAGGACTCGGCTGATCGCCATCGGCACGGCGATGGGGCGGGTGAGGCGTTTGAAGGCGGCCTGCCCCTCCCGGTACTTCGCGCCCGGATCCGCGGGCGCGGCTGGGTGTTGATCGGATGTCACGAGACGGCCTCCACTAACATCGAATGTGCTTCGCAGTTAGGATAGCCTATCTTTATACTCAATGTCCTGGCCTAGTGACCGCCGTCCGGGTCGTTCGCACCGGCGAGGGCGGATCCCGTATAGCGTGACGGCGGTTCCCCAAGGGCGAGAGGGTCCGGCCCGGGCGCGGGTTCGGCGGCCAGGTCCGACAGCCCCGTCAGAACAGCAGGCGGACAGTTTCACAAGCGCCGGGGCGACGGGCACCCCTCGACCAGCCCTGTCCAGGTGGCACGCGGGCAGTTTCACAAGCGACGCCACGTTTTCAAAGGGATACCGTCACTTTGCAAGCGGTATAACGCTTGCAGAACGTGGTATCACTGTGAAAGCGGACCCCGGCGAGCCGCACCAGGGCACGAAACCAGGCAATGGGGCAGGCTAGCCCACATCGGGGCAGGCAAATAGCCTGCCCCAACGCACCGTTACCTGCCCCAATGCACTGCGACCCGACCTGAAGCAGCGCCGGGAGACCGGACACGGGCCCGCACAAACACCACCACGGCCGCTCCCCCACCACAGCGCCGGAAACCGGACACGGCCCGTGCGAAGCAGGAGGGCCCGGCATGGCTGGAAAGCCGCGTCAACGTTCTCCCCCAGCCCGTGCGCCAAGAGGACCGGGAGGACACGAGCAGGGCGCGGGCGCAAGAACCCGGACACGCCAAGAGGACACGAGCGGGGCGCGGGCGCGAATGCCCGCGCCCCACGGCGCTTCCGACGGAAAGGGGGCTCAGCCCTCCAGAAGGTCCTTGACCTTGGTGACATCGAGGGGGATGCCGGGGCCCATGGTCGTGGACACGGAGCCCTTGAGCAGGTAACGCCCCTTCGAGCTGGACGGCTTGAGGCGCAGGACCTCGTCGAGGACGGAGCCGTAGTTCTCGGTGAGCTGCTCGGCGGTGAAGGACGCCTTGCCGACGACAAAGGCCAGGTTGGCGTGCTTGTCGACGCGGAACTCGATCCGCCCGCCCTTGATCTCCTTGACGGCCTTGGCCACGTCCATGGTCACGGTGCCGGTCTTCGGGTTGGGCATGAGGCCGCGGGGGCCCAGGATACGGCCGAGGCGGCCCACCTTGCCCATGAGGTCGGGAGTGGCCACGGCGACATCGAAGTCGGTGTAGCCCTTGGAGACCTTCTCGATGAGCTCGTCGCCGCCGACCTCGTCGGCCCCGGCGTCGATGGCTGCCTGCGCGCGCGGACCAACGGCGAAGACCAAGACCCGGGCGGTCTTGCCGGTGCCGTGCGGCAGGGAAACGGTGCCGCGGACCATCTGGTCCGCCTGGCGGGGGTCGACGCCGAGTCGGAGCACGACCTCAACGGTCGAGTCGAACTTGGTGACGGTGGTCTCCTTGGCCAGCTTCATGGCCTCGAAGGGGGTGTACAGCACATCCGCGTGGACCTTCTCAGCCGCGGCGCGGTAGCTCTTGGAGCGCTTCGTCATTCTGCTTCTTCTCCTTGCAGTCGTGGGCTTCGGGCAGCGCCTGCCCTACCACGGGGAATGGAATCGGGGTCAGTCCTCGACGGTGATGCCCATGGAGCGGGCGGTGCCGGCGATGATCCTGGCGGCGGCCTCGACGTCGTTGGCGTTGAGGTCGGCCATCTTGGCCTGCCCGATCTCGCGGGCCTGGTCCATGGTGATCGAGCCGACCTTGGCGGTGTTGGGCGTGCCGGAGCCCTTCTGGACGCCAGCGGCCTTCTTGATCATCTCCGCCGCGGGAGGGGTCTTGAGGACGAACGTGAAGGAGCGGTCCTCGTAAACGGTGATCTCGACGGGGACGATGTTCCCGCGCTGCGACTCGGTCGCGGCGTTGTAAGCCTTGGTGAACTCGACGATGTTCACGCCGTGCTGGCCCAGAGCGGGGCCGACGGGCGGAGCGGGGGTGGCGGCGCCGGCTGCGATCTGAAGCTTGATCAGGCCGGTAACCTTCTTCTTCTTCGGTGCCATTGAAACGGGTCTTTCTACGGGTTTTCCTCACCGGCGGCCGCCGGTCAGGGGCGCATCGCCCCAACGGGCTCGCCGCCGAGGGGGCGGCGGGGCGCTCGGCCCTCCCCGAGGAGGGCACAGTGAGCCCAATGCACACAAACGGGAATTGTAACGCGCACCCGGACACGATCCCAAGTCCGGGTGCGCGACATCACTGCTCGAGTTTCTCGACCTGGTCGAAGCCGAGCTCGAGCGGCGTTTCGCGCTCGAAGATCGTGACGAGGACCTTGAGCTTCTGGGCCTCGGGCATGATCTCGGAGATCGTGGCCGACATGGTCTCGAAGGGGCCGTCGATGACGGTGACGGTCTCCCCGACCTCGAAGGCCGTGCGGATCTCCTGCACGGGGGCGGGCTTGTCCTTCTTCTTCTCCGCGGCCTCCTCGAGGACGTTGGGCGTCAGCAGCATGACGACCTCGTCGATGGACAGCGGGACGGGATTGTGCTGGTCGCCGACGAATCCGGTGACCGCGGGCGTTTCCTTCACGACGCGGTAGGACTCCTCGTTGAAGTCCATGCAGACGATCGCGTACCCGGGGATGCGCACGCGGCGCACGCGCTTCTTCGCAGTGCCCCGGTACTCCATGACGTACTCGTCGGGCACCTCGACGCTGAAGATCGAGTCCTCCATGTTCTGGGTGGTGATGCGCTGCTCCAGGTTCGCCTTCACCTTGCGCTCGTGGCCGGAGTAGGTGTGGATGACGTACCAGTCCCCGGGGGACATGTACAGGCGCTGGCGCAGTTTCTCGACGGGGTCGTCCTCCGCGGCGGGGTCCGGCTCCGCGCCCTCGGCGCCCGAGGCGGGGGCGGCCTCCCCGTCAGCACCATCCTCCGCGGCGGGGTCCGGCTCCGCGCCCTCGGCGCCCGAGGCGGGGGAGGCCCCCCCGTCAGCACCATCCTCCGGGGCAGGGGCGGCCTCCCCGTCGGCCACGTCCTGCGCGGCCTCATCGATGGCGGGGTCCACCACTTCCTGCGCGGCGCCGTCTGCCTCGGCCGCAGCGCTCTCATCAAGGGCGCGCGCCTGGGCCGCTTCGACGTCGATGGGGGCGGGGGCGGTGCCCTCGTCGGCGATGGGGCCGTCGAAGGCATCGGGCCCGGGGGCGTTCTCGTCGCTCATGGTTCCTCCTGGCGGTTGGCACGGGCCGGACCGTAGAAGAAACCCGCCTGCAGGAGCTGCGGGCGGGTTCGTCGGTCTCAGCCGAAGATCAGTGCACTCAGTTTACCGAATCCGAAGTCGAGGAGACCAGTGAAAGCCATGATTGCAGTCACAAAGACGACGACCACGACGAAGTAGGTCCACGTCTCGGAACGTGTGGGGTAGGTGACCTTGCGCATCTCGGCCACAACCTGGGTGAGGAAGAGCCACATGCGGGCGAAGAGGCCGCGCTTCTTCTCCTTCACGGCCACGGCCTCGTCGCGCTTGCGGGTCGCCCCGGCCTTGGTGCGGTCCTTGCGGGCCGCCCCCTTCCCCTCGCGCGCCTTCCCACGGTCCTTGCGCGAGGACTCGGCGCTCGGGGCGCTGTGCTTGGCCATTGAATCCTCCCTGTGGTGAAGCCGTATGGCAGGGCAGGCGGGACTCGAACCCACAACCGCCGGTTTTGGAGACCGGTGCGCTACCAATTGCGCCACTGCCCTAAGCAGGCGAACCTGCCTGAGCGAGTGTAGGGGATCGGGGCTCGCACTGTCCAGCGGACCCGGCCCGCGCACCGCCCTTTCCACTGGAATACCGACAAAGCACCCCATGTTGAGATGTAGCTCACCTGTCCATTCTGCGCACTGCCCACTCCCGCGCGCCGCCTCGTGGCACGATGGGGAAATGACTCCTACGCCCGCATCCCGTGTCTCTGCCCGTTTCACCGCCATCACGCCCTCGGCGACCCTGGCCGTCGACGCGAAGGCCAAGGCGCTCAAAGCCGCCGGCCGGCCCGTCATCGGCTTCGGGGCCGGCGAGCCCGACTTCCCCACGCCCGACTACATCGTCGAGGCCGCGGTCCGCGCCGCCCGCGACCCCGCGATGCACCGCTACACCCCCGCCGCGGGCCTGCCCGCACTGCGCGAGGCCATCGCCGCCAAGACCCTGCGCGACTCCGGCTACGAGGTCTCCCCCGCCGACGTCGTCGTCACCAACGGCGGCAAGCAGGCGGTGTTCCAGGCCTTCGCCGCCCTGCTGGGGCCCGGCGACGAGGCGATCCTGCCCACCCCCTACTGGACGACCTACCCCGAGGTCGTCAAGCTGGCGGGGGCCACGCCCGTCGAGGTGTTCGCCGGCGCCGACCAGGACTACAAGGTCACCGTCGACCAGCTCGAGGCGGCGCGCACCGAGCGCACCAAGGTGCTCCTGATGTGCTCGCCGTCGAACCCGACGGGCAGCGTCTACACCCCCGCCGAACTGACCGCGATCGGCCAGTGGGCGCTCGAGCACGGCATCTGGGTGATCTCCGACGAGATCTACGAGCACCTGCTGTACGAGGACGCCCAGACGGCCCACATCGTGGCCCTCGTGCCCGAACTGGCCGACCAGGCCGTCATCCTCAACGGCGTGGCGAAGACCTACGCCATGACCGGGTGGCGCGTCGGCTGGATGATGGGGCCCGCCGACGTCGTCGCAGCCGCCACCTCGTTCCAGTCGCACTTGACCAGCAACGTCAACAACATCGCCCAGTGCGCCGCCCAGGCGGCCGTCTCGGGACCCCTCGGCGCGGTGCACGAGATGCGCGCCGCCTTCGACCGGCGCCGCCGCACCATCATCGACATGCTGCGCCAGATCGACGGCCTAGACGTGCCCACGCCCAAGGGCGCGTTCTACGCCTACGTCGGCGTCGACCGGCTGCTGGGCCGCCCGATCCGCGACCGCACCGCCACCACGTCCTCGGAGCTGGCCGACTTGATCCTGGACGAGGTGGAGGTCGCCGCCGTTCCCGGCGAGGCGTTCGGCCGGTCCGGGTTCCTGCGCTTCTCCTACGCCCTAGCCGACGACGACCTGGTCGAGGGCATCACGCGCGTCCAGGAGCTGCTGTCATGAGCGCCGACGCGCGCAGACTCGTCCGCCGCTTCGCCGACACCGGCAGCCCCCGGGGGACGGTCCTGATCTCCCACGGGTACGGGGAGCACTCGGGCCGCTACCTGCCTCTGCAGGAAGCGCTGGTCGGCGCGGGCTACGACATCGCCTTCTACGACCACACGGGCCACGGCACCTCCGGGGGGCCGCGGGGGCGCGTGGACGCGGGCGCGCTGATCCGCGACCACCTGGCGATGCGGCGACTGGCGCTGGCCGGGGCGCGCACGCCGGATCTGTTCCTCTTCGGGCACTCCATGGGCGGCGTGGTCACCGCGGCCTCGACGCTCATCGACCCCGAGCGCCTGCGCGGCACCGTCCTGTCCGCCCCCGCCATGCGCCCCCTGCCGCCCGCCTCCGCCTCGTTGGCCCGCAAGGCGGCGCCGCTGGCGCGCCTGCTGCCCCCACTGGTGGTCCGCCCGCCCGAACCCGCGGGCGGGGAGTCGCCCCTGTCGCGCGACCCGCAGGTGCAGCAGGCCTTCGACGCGGATCCGCTGTGCTACCACGGCGGCGTGCAACTGCTCACCGGGGTGACGATGGTCATCCAGGGGGACGAGGTGCTGCGCCACGCGCACCTGGCCCGCACGCCGATCCTCGTGATGCACGGCTCCGCGGACCGGATGGCCGACCTGGCGGCGTCGCGGGACTTCGTCGCCGAGGCGGAGGCCGCCAACCCCGGTCTCGACATCCGCCTGCGCGTCATCGACGGCGCCTACCACGAGCTCCTCAACGAGCCCGAGGGCCCCGGCCTGATCCGCGACATCATCGCGTGGCTGGGTGAGCACTGAGGGAATGGACGTCCGCGCCGTCCCCGACCTCACAGCGCCCGTGCCCACTCCCCCGGGGCGCCGCGACCTGGCCGCACTGCCCAAAGCGCACCTGCACCTGCACTTCACGGGGGCGATGCGCCCCTCGACGCTGGTGGACATCGCGCGCGAGCAGCAGGTGCGCCTGCCCCCGCACCTGCTGTACATCGACCCGATGAACATGCCCGCCGACGGGCGCGGCTGGTTCCGCTTCCAGCGCGCCTACGACTCGGCGCGCCACCTGGTGCGCTCAGAGGCGACGATGCGGCGCCTGGTGCGCGAGACCATGGAGGACGAGGCCGCCGAGGGCTCTGTGCGCGTCGAGCTCCAAGTGGATCCGACCAGTTACGCGCCGTGGGTCGGCGGGATCACCCCCGCCCTGGAGATCGTGATGGACGAGGCGCGCGCCGCCTCGGCCGACACCGGCGTGGACGTGGGGCTGATCGTCGCGGCCTCCCGGATCCGCCACCCCTTGGACGCGCGGGTGCTGGCGCGCCTGGCCTCCCAGTACGCGGGGGACGGGCCGGGCCAGGTCGTGGGCTTCGGCTTGTCGAACGACGAAAGGGTGGGGACCACCGCGGACTTCGCGCCCGCCTTCAGGATCGCGAGGCGCGCGGGCCTGGTGGGGGTCCCCCACGGCGGCGAGCTGGCAGGGCCGGAGTCGATCCGCGAGGTCGTGGCCGCCCTCTGCCCCCGCAGGATCGGGCACGGGGTGCGCACAGCGGAGGACCCGGGCCTGCTCGACCGCCTGATCGCCGAGGGCGTGGCCTTCGAGGTGTGCCCCACCTCGAACGTCCACCTGGGAGTCTACACGGACTTCTCGCAGGTGCCGCTGCCGTCGTTGATCTCCGCGGGCGCGACCGTGGCCCTCAGCGCCGACGACCCCCTGCTGTTCCGTTCGCGCCTGGTGGAGCAGTACGCCCAGGCGCGCGACGCCTTCGGGTTGTCCGACCGCGAGTTGGCGGATTTGGCGCGCCAGTCCATCGAGGCCTCCCTGGCCCCGTCCTCCTCCAAGCTCCGCTGGTTCGCCCGGATCGAGGAGTGGCTGGCGGCACCGCCCGCAGCCGCTTGAGGGGCCCAGGGGGTTCCTGCGAAGGGGTGCGGGCACGGGCCCCCAGGTGGTGCGGGCGCGGCTCCCCAGGTGGTGCGGGCGGGGCCCCATGCGGTTAGCCGTCCCTTCCTCCGTGGGTTGGCCGGTTTGCTGGTTTGGTTCGCCGTTGGTTGGTGGGTCTGCTCCTTCGCTCCGTCCTTTTTCGGTGTCCGTGTCCGCTGGTGCCGCGCACAAGGGAGGGAATTACGCAACACTGGGCCGCACGCAAGGGCTTGATCCCGCCCTTGTGTGCGGTGTGTGTTTCTTAAATCGGGGTCCTTGTGTGCGTACTCCGAGGGGGTGGTGCGCGATCCGGAGCAGTCCTCCTGGGGTCTGGCCCTGGTGCGGGTGCTCCCCCTGGTGTGGACGCGCGTTGTCGGCCGTGTCCACGTTGATCGCGTCCGCAGCGCGCCCGGCCTTAGCGCGGGTGTTTCACTGGGCAGTGGGCGTGGTCGGCCGTGTCCGCAGCGTGCCCGGCCCTGGCGCGGGGTGCTCCCCCGGGCGTGGACGCGCGTTGTCGGCCCGGGTGCGAGTTCGAGCGCGCGTTGTCGATACGGACGCGCGTTGTCGGCACCGTGAGGGGGTCGTTGACATCGTGAGGGGGTTGTCGACACCGCGAGGGGGATATAACGCGCGCTGGTGTCAACAACGCGCGTCGGTGCGGACAACGCGCGCTCATGCCGATAACGCGCGCCGGCGGCCGCGCCCGGAGCCCTCATCGGCAGTCACCGCAGTCCGCGCCCCAGGGGCCGTCGTCGGCACAGCCCAGTCGGCGCCGAGGCCACCCGGCAGTAACCGCAGTCCGCGCCCGGAGCCCTCGTCGGCGCAGCGCAGTCACCGCAGCCCAGTCGGCGCCGAGGCCACCCGGCAGCTGCGGCTTCCAAGAAAGCGGCTGCGGCTACCAGGCGATGCCGACCGCAACGGGCTCGGGCACCAGGTCGACGCCGTAGGCGCGGCGCACCCCGGCGCGCACCGCGCGCGCCAGGGCCTCGATGTCCGAGGCCGCCGCCCCTCCCCTGTTCGTGAGGGCCAGGACGTGCTTCGTGGACAGGGAGGCGCGGGGCGGATCCCCCGCCTCGGGCAGCGCGAAGCCCTTCGTGAAGCCCGCGTGGTCGATGAGCCACGCGGCACTGGTCTTGACCCGGCCGTCACCCGCGGGGAAGCGCGGGGCGCCCGCGGGCAGGGCGTCCGCCTCGTCGGCGCTGAGGATGGGGTTCGTGAAGAAGGAGCCGGCGCTCCACGTGTCGTGGTCGGCGTCGTCGAGGACCATGCCCTTGCCCGCCCTCAGGGCGAGCACCGCTTCGCGCACGAGGCGCGCCTGCGCCCTCTCCCCCGCGCGGGCGCCGATCCGGCGGGCGAGCTCGCCGTAGAGGACCGGTGCGGACAGGGCTGAGCGCTCGAGGCGGAAGACGGCGTCGAGGACCACCCACCGCCCCGTCGGCCCCCAGTCGGCGGACAGGGAGCGCTTGATGACCGAGGTGCGGTAGCCGAATCCCAGGTCCTCGGCGCTCAGGCGCGCCTCGCGCTCCTCCTGCCGGTCCCACACGAGCACGTGGTCGAGGGTCTCGGCGACCTCGTGCCCGTAGGCCCCGACGTTCTGCACGGGGGAGGCCCCCACTGTGCCGGGGATCCCGGACAGCGCCTCCAGCCCGGACAGCCCCTGGTCGAGGGTCCACGACACGAAGGCATCCCAGGGGGTCCCGGCACTGGCACGCACGAGGACACCGCCGGGGGCGCCGTCCTCCGCCGCAGTCCCGGCGCAGCCGCCCTCCCCGAGGACGCGCGTCTCGTGGCGCCCGTCCCGTACGACCACCCCGTTGAAGGGGGCGTCGGCGGCGAGCAGGTTCGACCCGCCACCGATGATCAACAGGGGCCCGCCTCCGGCGTCGGCGGCGCGCACCCGGCTGATGAGGTCTTCGCGGGAATCGGCCACGGTGTAGGAGTCGACGGGGCCGCCGACGCGCAGCGTGGTCAGGGAGGAAAGGCGTGTGCTCATGGAGGACAAGCCTAGTCGCAGGCGCGGGCGGGGCGGGGACAGCCGGGGTGGGGGCGGACACCGTGTTCCGTTCTCCGGAAGGGCTTCCTTTTCCCAATCGGTCAATGGTAGCTTGAAATTATGAACAGTATGTCGCGCAATACTCATCCGGATGCAGCCCCTCCGGCCCTGTACGTGCCGGTTGGATAGGACTCCACGGGACAGGTGCAGGTCGTTGTGGCGAATGTGGAGGACGGCACGCGCGTACTGCTGGCGCACACGTCCTTGGACCGCCTGCTCGACTGCCTGGGCGAAGACCAGGGGTGGGCGCTCATCATGACGGACCAGTTGCCCCGCATCAAGGAGGACCTGCGTTTCGACCACCTCAGCGTCGACCACTAGATCGAACCGGAGGCGCGGATGGGCGGGCGCGATGAGCACTGATCTGCGCATCACCTTCGACCTGCTGAGCAACATGGCGACGAAGTACGGGTACATAGCCGAGGACGCGGAAACGTGCGGCAGGGCCGCGCCCACCGAGCTCGACGGCGGGATCGCGCAAACTGACATCCTCGATCTGATCGGCGCCCAGAACACGGATCTGGGCCTGTTCGCCTCGCGCGCCAGGAGGATCGAGGACAACCTCCGCGCCCTGATAGTGGCGCAGTTGGAAACAGAGGAGAACGTGGCCGGTGCGTTCGAGACTCTGAAACAGGAGCTATGACATGGCTGACACCGGTGGGATCGGGACTTCCCTGGAAGTGCAGACCACTTCGATCGACACGCGCATTCCGTGCAATTCCGATAGCGTCCGCGATGTCGCGGCGTGGTTCTACGAGGCGTACAGCAAGGTCTCCGACGCCGTTGTCGAGATGACCGGCAACCTCCTGTGGAACCCGGAGTACTGGATGGGGGAGACGGCCAACGCGTACGAGGAGATGCTGGGCAAACTGCGCCTGTCCGCCGGCAACTTGTCCGACCGCCATTACCGCGCTTATGAGGTGCTGCGCGCCTACGCCCAGCAGCTCGACTACCACTACAGGGACATGGAGACGATCCGTCACGACGCCGAAATGCTCGGACTGGAGATCCGTGACGACTACGACATCATGTGCCCGCCCCCGCTGCCGCCCGAGCCCCAAGAACCCGCGCAGAACGCCACGCACGCGGAGTGGTGGACGTACGACCAGGATTTCCTCATATGGAAGGGCAAGAAGGCGGAGGTCCTGGGTTACGAGGAGCTCCACCGCCGAGTAGAACGGGTCTGGTCGGACTTGGAAGAATGGGTCAAGAAGTACCTGCGGCCCCTGCAGGTCGAGAGTTTCGCACTGTTGTTCGCGAAGTACTTCGACCAGGAGGTCCAGGGCGTGGTCGACCGCCCGTGGCAGTTGGCGCTCGACGCCGTGGACCAGAGGTTCGCCAGGAAAGCCCAAACATTGGAGCTGCAGATGGACAAGGCTGCCGCCGAAGTCGGCAGGCAGGGCAAAGGGGCCTCCCATGTGGTGCGCCCCGTCATGGACGAGGCCGTCAAGAACGCCCTCGAGGCGCGAGCCGACTTCCGCGCCGGGCGCACCCGTGCCCAAGGCGTGGGGACAGTAGTGGCGGGCATCGGCTACGCGACCCTGGCCTACGACATCGCCACATCCGACACTCCCGGCCAAACCGCTCTGGCCCAAGGTGCCGGAATGGCCGCCGGCACAGCGGTCGGCAGCGCAGTCGGATCGGCGGTGACAGGAGCAGCGGCAGGTACAGCGCTCTCGGAAGGTGCCGCCGCCCTTGGAGCAACCGCAGGGGTCGGTGTTGCCCTCATCGCCGCTTGGGTCGTTACCGCCGGTGTGGGAGCACTTTACGAGAAGGCAGTGCCCCTGGAGTGGCGCGAACGCTTCGACGAAACCTTCTGGCACCTGCCCTACCACCTCGGCCTCGCCAACTGGTAATGCGTTACAGGAAACGTCAGGCGCCCCTGCCCGAGCCGAAAAATCCGGCGGAATCGGATAGAAAAACGCGCCTTCTGGGACCTATCGCTGGCGGGATCTTCCTCGTCGGGATGCTCGGCGTTGCCCTGCTGGCTGCCATGCACAGGGTGCTGCACTACGAGTACCTGCGCACCGGGTACGTCTTCATCGCGGCGTTCTTCGCCCCTCTGATCCCCATGGCGGTCGTTCTCACCTACGTGGCCCGCCGCAGGTCACGAGCGGTGTTCACGACCCAGGTGGAGATCCCCGGAACGAACGCTTTCCGGTATGTCATGTTCTTCATGGTCTGCGCGTACTACGCGATCGCCGCCGGGACCATGGTCTACGGGTTCATCACCGGCTACCCCGTCCACGCGTTCCTAGTGGCAACCGGCCCCGCCACCGTCGGCTACGTGTGCACCCAGCAACGGTCTATGAGTCTGCGCGCCCTTCTGATGCCCAAACAGTCCTTCACCCTGTCGCCCCACGCCCTGACCATCACCGCCTCGCCCCTGCAAGGCGAGGTCCGAATCCCCTGGACCGACAACGCCCGCGTAGGAACGACGGACCTGACAGGCACAGATATACATCCCGACCCCTCAATCCCCAAACTGACCTACACCGTCAAGTTCGACTGCCCCGCCACCTCCCTCACCCAACTCGACCACCTCCTCGACCACTTCAACACCCACCCCGCTGATCGCCAACTCCTCGCACAACCCGAAGGCGCCGACCTCGTCCAAACACTCCTCGACACCACACCCCGGCCATGACGGGGTGCAGCGGCGCTCCGCCGCGCCGCCGGGTGCGGAACGGGGACTCCGGGCGCGAAGAGGGGACGGCGGGCAGTCCAACAGGGACGACCGGCGCCCGGCAGGAGCGGCGGTCCGCCCACACAGGAACACCGGGCGCCTCGGAGTCACGGAATCACAGGGCGCCCAGCAGGTCCGCCAGCTCCCCGCCTATCGACTCGCCCGCGGGCGCCTCGGCGACGTCCTGGCGGAAGTACCACCAGAACCAGCCGCCCACGTACCGGTCGCCGAAACGCTGCGCGAGTTGGCCGTTCATGCCGATCCACCGCCTCGCGACCGCGATCTTCTCATCCCGCGTGGGCTCGGAGATGGTGTGCCCGCTATCACTGTCCTCGCCGCGCTGGGCTCCGATTTCACCGATGCCGAGCCGGGCGTTCGGGAACGCGGCGCCCAGGGCCTCCAACGCGTCCCCGACCTCGGCGGCGCTGGGGCGCTGAACGGGGTCGCAAGCGGTCTCATAGGCGCTGAGGAACGCGTAGTCGATGGCTCCAGCCAGGGGCGCGGGAACCGTGGCGAGGTAGGCGGCCTCGTCCTCCCATTCCTCCTCGTAGCAGTCGGGGCGGCTCCACAGGTTCACGGTGATCGCCGTGGGCTCGCCGGCTGCCCTCACCTGCTCTGCCATCGCCAGCACCTTCGCGTTGATCTCCTGGGGTCCGGTGCCCGCCCAAGCGCCGTTGACCTCGTTGCCGACCTCCCACACCTCGACCTGCCCGGCGTAGCGCTCCACGAAGGCGCGCGCCCTCGACCGGGCCTCTTCGACTCCCAGGCCGGCCATGGCGGTGGAATCGACCAGTTGCACGACCAGGCGCGCCCGGGAGGACAGCGCGGTGATCGCCTCCTGGTAGTCGTCGGGGCCGTGCTCCGGGTCGGTGACCAGGCGGACCGTGGCGGTGAAGGGGAGCGCGTCGATAGCCCGCTCCGCCGCGCCGAGGTCATCGACGCTGTCGAGGGTGACCCCGCGCATCACGTCCGCGGTGGCGTCCCCCTGCCGGGCCGACTGCCCGTCGTCCGTCCCCGCAGCGTCCGAGGCGGACGCCACCCCCGTCGTCGGTGGCGCGGTCGGTGCTCCTTCGTGCGGCGAGACGGGCGCGCACCCGACCAGCAGCAGGGCGGCGAGGACCACGCCCCATGTCCGGCGCGCGCTCACTGGCCCTCCCCCGACCCATCACCGGACTGGGATGGCTGACCCGACTGGCTGGAGGCACCCCGCGCAGGCGGGGGCGGATTCGGCTGCTTCGTGTCCTTGTCGAAGGCCGGGTAGACCACCAAATCGGGGAACGCCTCCTCCACAGTGAGCGGCGCGTACTCGTTCAGGTCCCCCATCGACCCGTCCGAGGGACGGCACCTCGACTCGTAGTGCATGGAGGACCGATCATTTGGAAAATAGTTGACTTGCAACTCGCCACCATTGGCGGCATCCCCGCTACGCAGCACAAAGGACCCGTCCTTCTGCACATCCCCTCTCGCCCCCTTGTACAACGGCAGCACCGACAAGTACTGCGACGCGGCATCCTCGATGTCCTCATCCGTCAACGACGAGATGTAAAGCAGCTCGGTCCCGAACGCCCACCCCTCCTCTTTACCGGGGCCACGGTCAGTGCACGCGTTGAAGTAACGCCGACGAGCCACCCCGATCACCCCGCCGCCCTTCTCCGCCAACGCGCGTACGAAACCCGCCATCACGGGCTCCACCGTGCGCAAGTACTCCTCGATCGACTCGCGCTGGGCGAACGGCGTCTCCGCCTGCGGCAAACCCAACGCCTCCTGCGGAGTCTGCGACCGCGGAACCAACCCACACCCCGACACCAACAGAACCACACACACAAGAACACCAGCGGCCCTGGCGAACACACGGCCGCTCACTTCGCACCCCCCAAGACGCGGCAGACGTCATCGAACGCCTCATTGCGCTCCCCTGGCTTGGGCGGGGCGAAGTAGGAGGAGTGGTTCGCGACCGGCGACGAAGGCTGGGGATCGTACCCCTGTGCCCCCGTGGCGTCCCCCGACAGGTGCTGGATGCCCTCCAACTGCTCGGGATTCCGTCCGAAGGTCACATCCGGGCCCATCCCCTGCACCATGTCGCCCTCGGGGACGGCGGAGACCCACACGTGGGAGGGATCAACCCCCAGCGCCCCCACCGTATACGCCGCGCTGCCCGGGGAGGCCAGGTAGATGTGGTCGTCCACAACCCCCTCGCCCATCTGCCGCATCGCGAAACCGGCGGTGGTGGACCCGTAGGAGTGGGACACACTGGTCAGGTGCAAGGACCCGCCCTGCTCGTCGCGCCACGAGCGCACACCCGTGAGGAACCCCGCCAAACGGTCGGCCCCCGCGCGCGCCTTCTCCGTGCTGGCCACATCCGTGTCCCAGGTCTTCGTGATGTCCGTCGGGGCGTCGTAGTTCAACCACGCCACCACCGCAACATCCGATGGCTCAATATTCGCTTGCTCGACAGTGTTATCGCGCATGCGGTCGGCGACGTCCACGTAGTTGTCCAGCGAGTCGCGCACATTGGTTCCCATGCCCGGGGTGAAGTTCGCGACGTGCTGGGCGTGGTCCACATCCCCCACAGCCACAGCCGCCTTCACCTGCTCCCCCGACGTGTCCAAGGCGAGCAGGGACACGGGCTCGCCGTCCTCCCCGGCACCTTTGCGCAGCCGCTCGTCGATCTTCTGCAAGTCGGCCAGATCCCTCCCGGCGCGGTCCCGCTCCGCCTTGAGGGCCATGGCCTCGTCACTGAACAGGCCGTGCGCGCCCACGCAATTGTCGTACGCGGCCTGCGCCTGGTCGAACTTGTCCTGCGCCTGCTGCAACAGGCCCGTGCTCCCCAACCGGATGCTGGCGTTCCCGCCCGTGTCGTAGCCGTACAGGGCCATCCGGTTCGCCTTGTCGCGCGACGCCATGTCGATCCCGTCCAGGTTGCCGTACTTCAAAGGATCGCACTCGATGCACGCCTGGCGCTCCTCATCGGTCAGGGCGCCCCACCACGCGCTCACCTCCGACGGGGACCACGACTCGTCCGCGTCGTCGGGAAGCCCCGGGGACGCCGAGTGGCGTCCCTCTTTCGGACCGTTCTGCTCGAACCTGTCCTCGGCCAACTCCTGCAGCTTCCTGCGCAACTCCTCGTCCACCTTGCGGGCGATCGACAGAGCATCAGCAATGCACATCTGCAAGTCGTAGTACTTGCCCTGCAGAACAGCCATCTTTTCGAATCGCACCGCATCACTCAAATCGATGTAAGGAATGCTGACGCTGCCGTCGTCGCGGATGGTGCAGCCGATCTCCTCGGAGATCTCCAACGCGCTCTTCACCTTCGCCTCGACGACGCGGACGCCGTCAATGGCCTCCGCGCAGGCCAGCATGTACGCGCTGATCGCGTTGACCGCATGATCCAGCTCGTCCTGCACACGCGACAGGGCCTGCCGCATAGCGTCGATCGCCAACCCCTGGGACGCGATCCGGTTGTAATGGGCCTCCAACTCCTGCACTTGCTCCCTGGCCACCTTCCTGGCGGCGGAAGCGTCGTCCTGGACCGTCTCGATGTGCGCCGCGCGCCAAAGCAGGACATCACTCCACGTGACCATCAGTTCACCCCCGCGGAGTTGGCGACGTTCTGGAACATCACAGTGTTGGCGTCCTCCGTAGCGACGAATTGCGCGATGGTCTCGCCGACGTTGGACGAATAGTCCCGCAGGGCCTCCGCGACGCCCTCAACGAGCCCGTCGATCGTGTTGCACGCCCCCATCACCACGGAAGCGCTATCACTGCCGACCATCCCGGCCGGCAGGTACCCCGCCTCGTCGCCCACGCGCACCTGCGCCAATCCGTCGGCCACCTCGTCGACCCCTCTGCGCAACCTCTCCAGGTCGCCTGCTTCCACATAGACGTCCGCCATCGCGCCCACCCTTCCCCGTTGTCGGATGACCCTCGCACCGCCGCGCCGTAGCGCAACGAGAACCAGGCCCGCCGCGCCGACGGGCGAGTGCCCCCCAATCTATCCACTGCGCCCCGGTAGGCGAAACCCGTTCCACATACCGGACGAACGCGACGCGACATCTCGGAATTATACCGTTGTGCGCACGAGCGCTCCACGATCCAGCCCCACTGGGCCGGATACGCGCCACCGCCGCCGCCCACACGAATGCGGGCAGTGGCGGTGGCGCGGCGGCTCCCCTCCGGCGGACGGGGCCGACCCCGCGTCCGCCGCCACGGGGTCAGGCCCGGGCTCCCTCGACCGCCGCCTTGAACCAGCCGGTGATGGACGTGGGGTGCGTGATGCCCGTGCCGACGATGACGGCGAAAGCGCCCGCACCGATGGCCGCCGCGGCGTCCCCGGGCGTGTGGACGCGGCCCTCGCAGATCACCGGCACACCGGGGAACTCCTGGACGATGCCGGCCAGCAGCTCCAAGTCCGGCCCCTCGGTCTTCCCGCGGTCCCCCGTGTAGCCCGCCAGCGTCGTCGAGACGATGTCGGAACCCGCCTCGACGGCGCGCCTGGCGTCCTCCAAGGACCCGCAGTCCGCCATGACCAGGGCCTCTTCCCGCTTCAACTCGGCGACGGTCTGGGCGTAGTCGCGCCCGTCGGCGCGGGGGCGGTCGGTGGCGTCGATGGCGACGACGTCCGCGCCCGCCATCACGCACGCCCGCGCGTGGCGCAGGCTCGGGGTGATGTAGACGCCGTCGTGCCCCTCCTTCCACAGGCCGATGACGGGCACCTGCACGCGGCCCTTGATGGCCGAGATGTCCGACAGCCCCTGGCAGCGGATCGCGGCGGCGCCCCCGATCTCAGCGGCGCGCGCGATCTGCGCCATCGTCTCGGGGTGGCGCATGGGCTCGCCGGGGTACGCCTGCACGGAAACGATCAAACGGCCGCGCAGCGAAGCGATCAAAGGATGTGTCATGGTCTTCTTCCTTCCACGATTGGCCTTGCGGCCACTAGTGCTCACGTGACAACAACTCGAGGGCGGCCCCCAGCAGGGGGGCGTCTCCCCCCAGGGCGCCGGGCAGCAGCGGGACGCCCGCCAAGGGCGTCATCGCCCCCGCCGCGTAACCCAGCCGGAGGGCCTTCCACCAGCGCGGACCCGACTTGGTCATCGACCCCGACAGGACGACGGCACCGGGATCCACGCAGTTCGACAACGAGGCGATGGCCTCGCCCAGGGCGTAGCCCGAGCGCTCGAAGCACGTGGCCGCCAGGGCGTTACCGCCGTCGGCCAACTCCTGCAGGCCCCGCCCGTCGCGGGCCTGCGGGTCGGCGCCGCCGCGCAGGGAGTTGTACCACCGGACGATGCCCGAACCCGAGCAGAACGCCTCGATGTGGCCCGAGCGCCCGCAGGAGCACTCCATGTCCGGCGCGAAATGGTGGTGGATGTGCCCGAAGTGGCCCGCGATGTGGTGGTCGCCCTGGAACACCGACCCGTGGTGGACCAGCGCGCCCCCCAGCCCGGTCCCCACCGCGAAGGACAGGACGGTCCCGAAGCCGCGCGCTGCCCCCAGGACGGCCTCACCCAGGCCGTGGGCGTGCACGTCGTTGAGGACGGCCACCGGACGGCCCGTCGCCTCCGCGAGCGCGGCCCCCAGGGGCGTGCCCGCCCAGCCCGGCATCGTGCCCGTGGCCGAGACGATGGCGCCCGAGGCGGGATCGACCACCCCCGCGCTGGCCACGCCGATCCCGTCGATGCCCGGGTTGTCCACGACGAGGCGCCGGGCCAGCTCCGTGACGCGGCGCGCCACCTCGGGGCCGCCCTCCCAGGCCGAAGTGGGGACCGAGCCCCGCTGGGAGGCGCTGAGGCGGCGCGCGCGGACCCGTACCAGGCCCCACGCCACCTTCGTCCCCCCTATGTCGAGGGCGAGCACCTGGCGCGCGGCGGGCTCCCGCGCGCCCTCGTCCTCAAGTTCCCATGGCCCCCGCGCGGACGGGGCGCCTCCACTGGCCTCCATCACGGCCTCCTCCTCGTGCTCCCGGGGCGGGGGCGGCGCCGCCCCCGCCCCGGCCCCGTCAACCGGCCAGCAGCCCCGTGCCCCGGAGCACCGAGGCGACCCACTCGACGTTGTCGCCCTCCAGGGCGGCGACCGGGCGCGGCATCTCGTTCGTGTCGAACACGCCCAGGAGCATCATGGCCGTCTTGAAGGCGCCGATCCCGGCGCCGAAGCCCTGGACGCCCTTCACCTGGACGATCCGCATGAGCTCGGCCAGTCGGTCCTGCTCGGCGCGCACGGCCTCCCAGTCGCGGCGCTCGTAGGCCTGCCACTGGCGCACGTAGCCGTGGGGGTCGACGTTGCCCAGACCGGGCACCGAGCCGTCGGCGCCCGACATGTAGGCGCCGTCGACGACGACCTCGTGGCCGGTAAGCAGGCGCAGGGGGTGCCCGGCCGCCTCGTTGGCCAGGGACAGCCACCGGAAGGAGACGTCGTCGCCGGAGGAGTCCTTGACGCCGGCGAGGACGCCGTCACGGCCCAGGCGCAGCAGCAGGTCGGGGGACAGCTTCGTGTGCACGCACACGGGGATGTCGTAGGCCCACAGCTCCAATCCGGTGTTCTCCGCCAGGAGGCGGAAGTGGCGCTCGACCTCGGCCTCGCCGCCGAGGGCGTAGAAGGGAGCGGTGGCCACGACGCCCGTCGCGCCGGAGTCCTCGGCGCGGCGGATGTGCTCGATGACCCTTTCCGTCTCCGTGTCGATGACGCCCGCCAGGACGGGGACTCGCCCGTCGACGACGCGGAGGGCCTCGGCGAGGACCTGGTCGCGCCGCGCGTCGGTGGAGAAGGCGACCTCTCCCGACGACCCGGACACGAAGAGCCCGTGGACACCGGCGTCGATCATGCGGTTGATGTGGCGCTCCAGGGAGGCGGTGTCGAGCGCCCCGTCCTTGAGCGGGATGGCGAGCGGCGGAACGACGCCGCGGATCTGCGATTTCATTTCATTCCTTCGTGTGGGGTGGGTGGAGCGGCGGGGGGAGGGCCCCCGGAGCTCCCGGGTGCGGGTCTCGTGCGGCGTCACTTGGCGCTCACACCGAGCAGCTGCAGGCCTGTGGCGGCGATGGGGCTGAAGTCGGCCACCTTGCCCGGCTTGTAGGCCGTGAGCATCTTGCGGTGGAACAGGGGGTAGATGACGGCCTGCTCCGCCAGCAGATCCTGGGCCTGGCCCCACTTGGCGAGCGCGGCGGGGTCGTCGGGCTCCAGCTGCACCGTCTCCTCGACGATGCCCTGGAAGGACCGGAAGGCGTCGGGCGCGGTCTTCGCCCAGGAGTCGCGCTTCTGGGTCCAGATGTTGTCGCCGTTCCACCAGGACATGATGATGCCGGGGTCCATGCCGAACACGGACGGGTCGCCGGGGGCCATGACGATGTCGTAGCCGGGCTCGTCGACATCGGTCGCGCTCGTGTAGGGGTCGGCGAGGGGGTCGACCTTGACGGTCAGGCCGAGGGCCTCCAGGTCCGCCTTCACCTGCGGGACGAGGTTGGCGATCCACGGGTGGTCGGTGGTGGTGAGGGTGATCTCGGTTCCCACGGCGCCCGCGTCGGCCAGCTGCTTCTTGGCCGCCTGCGGGTCGTGGCCCAGGTCGGTGGCGGGCTTCTTGTGGGCGGGGCTGGACTCGGGCAGGAAGGACGTGGCGACGACGGCCTGGCCCTCCATCGGGCCGTCGACCAGCTTCTGGCGGTCGATGGCCCTGAGGACCGCCTGGCGCACCTCGGGCTTGTCGAAGGGGGCCTTCGTGGTGTTGAACATGAGGAAGGGGTTGTTGTACCCGGGGACCGCCTCGACGGCCCACCCGGCCGCCCTGAGCTGGTGGACGGCGCTGGAGGGGACGGCCTCCATGATGTCCACCGTGCCGCCGATGGCCGCGGACAGGCGCGCGGAGTCGTCCTTGAGGACGTGCCAGCGGATCCTGGCGGCGGTGGCGGGCACCGACCCGTTGTACTGGTCGTTGGGGACGGCGGTGACCTCGGTCGGCGAGATGCTCTCGTACTTGTAGGGGCCCGAGCCGACCGGCTGCGCCTTGAGCGCGTCTGCGTCCATGGAGGCGGGGGCGACGCGCACGTTGGTGAAGCGGTCCTTGAGCATTGAGAAGGGGTGCTTCAGCTTGATGGTGACCGTGGCGCTGTCCTTGGCGGTGACGGAGTCGACGAAGGTGAAGAACTGCTTGTAGATGGAGGTGGGGTCCACGGCCCTCTCGTAGGAGGCGACGACGTCGTTGGCCGTGACCGCGTTCCCGTCGGAGAACTTCGCCCCGTCGCGCAGGGCGACCTCGTACTCGGTGGCGGAGACCTCCACGGGATCCCCCTTGGCCAGGGCTGGCCGCACCGAGTAGTCGACCATGTCGAAGGCGTAGAGCCCCTCCAGCACGTGCCAGTTGGTGCCCAGCGCCAGGGCCGATGTGGTGACCGGCCCGTAGTCGGCGGTCGCGTAGGCGACGCCGACGTTGATTTCGCCGGTGGGCCCCGCACCGCTAGTCTGAGGCGTGGACGAAGTCTGTCCGCCACCGCAGGCAGTGAGCACCAGTGCGGCCGCCGCGACGGCCGCACCCGATGCGAGGGACTTGCGGATTCGCAATTTTCTCTCCTCATCTTCGAGAAAGGTGGATGTGCGGTGTTCCCGCTCCGTTAGGATGATCGTATGTTGTCAGACAAATCAACGCAAGCCATAGAGGCCGCAATCTCGTCGATACGGTTGCAGAACGATAACGCGCCTGCGGCGGACACGCGCTCCACCGCGACGATGGACGCGATCAAGGCCTACATCCTGCAGCACGGCCTGCGCACCGGCGACCGCCTGCCCACCGAGGCGTCCCTGTGCGCCGACCTCGGCGTGTCGCGCTCCTCCGTGCGCGAGGCCCTGCGCAAACTCGAGGCCCTCGACATCGTCACAGTGCGGCAGGGCTCGGGCTCCTACGTCGGCACCATGTCCCTGCAGCCCCTAGTCGAGACACTGGTCCTGCGCTCCGCCCTCGACGAGATCAACGGGATCCAGTCCCTGCGCTCGATCATCGACACCCGGCGCGCCCTGGACCTCGGCATCGCCCCCGGGCTCCTGGCCGCCATGAAGGGCAAGCGCGACCCCCGGCTGTGGGACCTCGCCGACGCCATGCGCGCCAAGGCGCGAGCGGGCAGAACATCACTGGCCGAGGACATCGCCTTCCACTCCGCCCTGCTCGAGTCCCTGCACAACCCCCTGATGTCGCAGCTCGTCTCGGCGATGTGGCTGATCTACCAGGCGCTCGCCCCGCAACTGGAGACAGCCAGCGAGGAGCACCTCCTGGCCAGCGCCGAGGCGCACGCGGCGATCCTGCGCGCCTGCGAGTCGGGGGACGTCGACGCCTACAGGAAGGCCATCGAGGACCACTACCTCCCGCTCCTGTCCCTCATCGGCGCCGCGCCCGCGGCCCACGGCCCGGACCCCTCGCCACAGCGCCGCGAACACAGCCGGGGGGCCGACGAGCAGGCGCAGGGGGAATGAGATGCGCCACATCCCACCGATAAGAAGAACCCCGAGGAGAACCACTCCTCGGGGCGGCGGACGACGCGCTCAGCGGGTCTCGCGGTGGCGCGTCGACTTCCTGCAGCGCGGGCAGAACTTCGCCAGCTCGAGCCTGTCGGGCGTGTTGCGGCGGTTCTTCTTCGTGATGTAGTTGCGCTCCTTGCACTCCGAGCACGCCAGAGTGATCTTGGGGCGAACGTCCTGGGACTTGCTTGCCACGGTACTTCCCTCGTTTGCTGTTGGTGTCGCGAGCGACCTGTCGGTTATCGGTAGCGGGGGCGGGGCTCGAACCCGCGACCTCACGATTATGAGTCGTGCGCTCTGACCAGCTGAGCTACCCCGCCGCATCTCACCTTGCGGTGATTGAGCCCCGAAAGGGAATCGAACCCTTGACCTTCTCCTTACCATGGAGACGCTCTGCCTACTGAGCTATCGGGGCAACGCCGGAAACTCTATCCCAAGGCGGACGCTGCGGGCAATCCGATTCCCTGAGAAGGAACTCACACGCGCCTCCCGGCGGCTGGCCTCCGGGAGAGTGGCAGGTGAGGGATTCGAACCCCCGAAGCACGAAGCGTCTGATTTACAGTCAGATCCATTTGGCCGCTTTGGTAACCTGCCGTGCGCCGTTTTGCGGTGCCGTGGAAGAATAGCACCAAAGGTCCCCGCAACGCCAATCGGCACGGGGAACGGCAGGATTCCAACGAAAGGCGCCACCATGGCAGACTCCTCCTTCGACATCGTCTCCACCCTCGACCGCCAAGAGGTCGACAACGCCGTCAACCAGACCGCCAAGGAGATCGCCAACCGCTACGACTTCCGGGGCGTCGACGCCTCCATCGCCCTGTCCGGGGACTCCATCACTATGACGGCGAACTCGGCCTCCCGGGTCCTGGCGGTCCTCGACGTGCTCCAGAGCAAGCTCATCCGCAGGGGCCTGTCCCTCAAGGTCCTCGACTACGCGGGCCGCGAGCCCAGGGCCTCGGGCAAGCTCTTCACGCTCACGTGCCCCCTCAAGGAGGGGATCCCCCAGGACACCGCGAAGAAGATCGCCAAACTCATCCGCGACGAGGGCCCCAAGGGCGTCAAGCCCCAGATCCAGGGCGACGCGCTCCGGGTGTCCTCGAAGTCCCGCGACGACCTGCAGGCCGTGATCGCCCTGCTCAAGGGCCCCGACGGGGACGCCTTCGACGTCGCCCTCCAGTTCGTCAACTACCGCTGAGACGGCGGGCGCCGACGGCGCTAGTAGCCCGCCATCCGCTCCAGTCGGGCGATGCGCTCCTCCATCGGCGGATGGGTGGAGAACAGGTTCGCCAGCCCCCCGGCGCGGAAGGGGTTCGCGATCATCATGGCCGCGACGTTCTGGTTCGCCGGGGTCGGCGCCATGGGCACGCGGTCCGTCGCCGCCTCCAGCTTGCGCAGCGCCGAGGCGAGGGCCAGGGGATCGTGGGTGAGCTCGGCCCCGTCCTCGTCGGCGTCGTACTCGCGCGTGCGCGACAGCGAGAACTGGATGAGGGCGGCGGCGATGGGGGCCAGCAGCGCGATCGCGATGGCGCCGAGGAAGCCGAGGCCCCCCTCCTCGCCGTCCCTGCGCGAACCGCCGCCGAAGAACATGAGGAACTGGGCGATGGACGTGACGATCCCCGCCATGGCCGCCGCCACGGACGAGGTCAGGATGTCCCGGTTGTAGACGTGCATGAGCTCGTGCCCCAGCACGCCGCGCAGCTCCCGCTCCCCCAGGATCTCCAAGATCCCCTCCGTGCAGCACACCGCGGCGTGCTCTGGATCCCGCCCCGTCGCGAAGGCGTTCGGCGTGCGCGTGGGGGCCACCCAGATCGTCGGCATCGGCTGCCCGGCCCGCTCGGCCAGTTCGCGGACGATGGCGTGGAGGACGGGCTGCTCGGCCTCGCCCACCTGGTAGGCGTCCATCGAGCGCAGCGCGACCGACGCCGAGTTCCAGTAGGAGAACCCCGTCTGGACGAGGCCGATGGCCGCGAACACGAAGATCCAGAGCCGGTTGCCGGTGCCCGCCGCGATGGCGGCGCCGACGGCGAGCAGCAGGGCCCACATTCCTCCGAGCAACAGGACTGTCTTCAGTCCGTTGTGATAACTCCGGTGGGTCATGCGCGACAGTCTACGGAGGTTACCTGTAAAGCTCCTGGGAGAACCCGGGTACCCTGCTGGAATCCCCGGCGCCGGCCCGCAGGGGCCCGCCGGCGCCCGACCACCGCCCCGGCCCCTCGCCGAGGGCCCGCCGGGCGCTCAGTGGCGCCGTCCCGGCCCCGTGTAGTCCTCGAAGCGCTCGGGGGCAGTGGGCACGCCCATCTCCCCCATCTGCCCGATGAGGTCCGCCCCCGCGGGATCCACGTCGCGGCCCCGCGAGATGTCCGTCATGGCGCGCCGGGACACCACCTTGACGCGCTCGCGCAGCCCGCGCCCGCCGGGGAGCTCGCCGTAGGCCTTCCCGAGCGCCTGCTCGTAGGCGTCCAGCAGCTCCCAGCCCTCCCATGTGGTGTACTCGATGCCGCGCTCCTCCAGCAGGGCGACCATCGCCTCGTGGCCGACGGCCCGCGTGGCGGCGTGCAGGCGCCCCTCGCCCGCGTCCTCCACGAGGTGGGCGATGGTCTGCTGCGCGTCGGACTTCGTGGAGCCGATCAGGCCCACGGGGCCGCGCTTGATCCACCCGGTCGCGTAGACGCCGGGGATCACGGGGGCGGACTGGTCCTTCGTGGTCGCCGAGTCGATGACGCGGCCCTCCACGTTCGGCACGACGCCCGCCCGCGTGTCGAAGGGCAGGCCCCGGATCGGCGACGAGTAGTAGCCGACCGCGCGGTACACGGCCTGCACGGGCCACGTCGTGATGACGCCCGTGCCCGACACCGTGCCGTCGCCGTTGAGCTGCGTGCGCTCGGTGCGCAGCGCCTTGACGTGCCCGTTGCCATCGGCGACGACCTCCACGGGCGACTGGAAGAGGTGGATGTGGATGCGCCGCGACGCCGTGCGCTCCTCCGGGTCCGCCATCGCGTAGTTCGTGAGCGTCTTGACCACTTGGCGCTGCTGGTTGGACTCGCGCAGCGCCCGCTGCGAGCCCTCGTCGAAGTCGAAGTCCTCCTCCGAGACGATGACGTCCACGTCGGGGACCTTGCCCAGCTCGCGCAGCTCCAGCGGCGTGAACTTCACCTGGGCGGGGCCGCGACGGCCGAAGACGTGGACATCGGTGACCGGGTTCTCGGCCAGCGCCTCGGCGACGTTGGCGGGGACCTCGGTGCGCAGCATGTCGGGGGCGTGCTTGGCCAGGACGCGGGAGATGTCGAGGGCCACGTTGCCGACGCCGATCACAGCGACCTCCTTGGCCTCCAACGGCCAGGTGCGCGGGTAGTCGGGGTTGCCGTCGTACCAGGACACGAAGTCCGCGGCGCCGTAGGACTCGGGCAGGCCGATGCCGGGGATCGGCAGGGGCGCGTCCCTGTCGGCGCCCGTGGCGATGATGATCGCGTCGTAGTGGTCGCGCAGATCCTCGATGGTGATGTCGCGGCCGACCTCGACGTTGCCCAGCAGGCGGATGTCCCCGCGCTGGAGGATCTTGTACAGGGCGACGATGATCTGCTTGATGCGCGGGTGGTCGGGGGCGACCCCGTAGCGGACCAGCCCGTAGGGCGCGGGGAGGCGCTCGAACAGGTCGATGCTTACCTCGAGCCCCGACTTCGCCAGGATGTCGGACGCGTAGATTCCAGCGGGGCCGGCGCCGATGACGGCAACGTTGAGTGGGGCCACCCCAGTTCCTCCTTCTGTGTTCCCAGGGCACAGCGCCCGGGGGAGCCGCGCCCCGGTGCGGGCGCGCGGCGGGCGCGCCGTTGGGCGCCCCACGCAAGTGTATCCACCGGGGAGGGGGGCGGGCCCATCTGAGACGAGCCCCACTCGTTCTCAGGCGAGCCTGTCCACCATCAGGTGCGCGAAAGCGACCAGCGCGGTCTTCGGCTCTCCCTTGGGCAGCGCCTCGAGGCAGTCGATGGCGCCGGCGGCCCAGGCGCGCGCCAGGGAGCGGGTCTCGTCGAGCACGTCGTGGACGCGCAGCATCGACACCACGTCGCCCAGCGCCTCGTCGGAGGACAGATCCGAGCCCAGGCCCTCCAGGATGCGCCTGCCCGCGTCGTCGAGGCCGCCCTCCGCCTCGCGCCTGCGCAGCAGCAGCACCGGCAGCGTGTCCACGCCCTCGCGCAGGTCCGTTCCCGGCGTCTTACCCGATTGGCCCCCCGAGGACGCCAGGTCCAGGACGTCGTCGGCGATCTGGAACGCGACTCCCACCCGTTCGCCGAACTCGGCGACCACGTCGCCCACGAAGGCCCCCGCATCAGAGAGCAGCGCCCCGAAGGCGGCCGCCGACGACACCAGGGACCCCGTCTTGTCGGCCAGGACGCGCAGGTAGAACTCCACGGGATCCTCCCCGGGGGCCGGGCCGAAGGTCTCGTTCAGCTGCCCCGTGCACAGGCGCTCGAAAGTCAGGGCGTGGCGCGTGACCATCTCCGGGCCCAGCGAGGCGACCAGTGCCGACGCCCTCGCGAAGAGGACGTCCCCCGCCAGGATCGCCCTGTTGTTCCCCCACAGCCGCTGGGCGGAGGGCACGCCCCGGCGTGTGGGCGCCGAATCCATGACGTCGTCGTGGTATAGGGACGCCAGGTGCGTGAGCTCCACCGCCGTGGCGCCCGTGATGACGCGCTCGCCGAGCGCCAGTTCGGGGCGCCCCAGCTGGGCGCACACCAGGGTGAGCAGCGGACGCAGCCGCTTGCCCCCCGCCGCCGACAAGTGGGCGGTCAGCTCGTCGACGAGGTCCCGGGACGAGGAGACCGCCCCGGCCAGCTGGCGCTCAACGGCCTCGAGCCCCGGGGAGATCCGGGACTCGAGGCCGGGAACATGGAGATCTGCTGCTGAAACGCTCACGGAAGAAGTATGACGATCTTCGACAGCTGGGACAACACGGGGCCCGGGAACACGCCGAGTGCGATGGTCGCCACAGCGCAGACCGCGACCGCGATCCCCGTCAGGCCCTCACTGCGCACCACCACCGCGTCCCCCTCCGGCTCGGTGAAGAACATGAGGCGCACCAGGCGGAAGTAGTAGAAGGCAGTGACCGCCGAGGCAACCAGGGCCACGGCGACCAGCCAGGCCAGCCCCCCGGCGGCCCCGTCGGAGAAGACCACGAACTTGCCGATGAAACCGCCCGTGAGCGGGATGCCCGCGAAGGAGAGCAGGAACACCAGCATGGAGGCCGCCACCCACGGGTTCGTGCGCCCCAGGCCCGCCCAGCGCGACAACTGGTTGGCCTCGCCCCCCACCGCGCCGTCCTGGTCGCGCGTGCGCACCAGCGTCACGACGCCGAAGGCGCCGACTGTGGCCAGGCCGTAGGACAGCACGTAGAGCAGCACATGGCCGGAACTGCCCTTGACCAGGGAGAACACGCCGATGAGGATGAACCCGGCGTGGGCGATCGACGAGAAGGCGAGCATCCTCTTCACGTCCGACTGGACGAGTCCGACGAAGGTGCCCACCACGATGGTGGCGGCTGCGACCGCCAGGAACACGGGGAGCAGGTCCCACGACAACAGGCCCGCCACCACCTGGTAGAAGCGGAGCGCCGCCCCGAACGCCGCCACCTTCACGGCCGCCGCCATGAACCCGGTGACGGGCGTGGGCGCGCCGGTGTACACGTCGGGGGCCCACGCGTGGAAGGGCGCCGCGCCCACCTTGAACAGCAGGCCGATCATGACGCACAGGACGCCGATGAGGACCAGGCGGTCCATCGCCACGGAGGCGCCGATCGCCTGGGCCAGGGCCGAGATCGTCAGGGAGTTCGACGCGCCGAAGAGCAGGGCCGCTCCCATGAGCATGAACGCCGAGGAGAAGGCGCCCAGGACGAAGTACTTGAGCGCCGCCTCGTGGGACAGCTGCCTGCGCCTGCGGGCGGTGGCCGCGAGCACGTACAGCGGCAGCGACATGACCTCCAGGGCGACGAAGAGCGCCACGAAGTTGTCCGCCGCCGGGAACACCATCATGCCGCCCAACGAGAACAGGGCCAGGGGGAAGACCTCGGAGCGCTGGTAGCCCTTCGCCTCGGACAGCTCCTCGGCGGCCGAGCCCGGGCGGTCGGAGGGCTGGGCCGCGAAGGACCCGTCCCCCACCCGCGTGCGGTCGGCCATGACCAGGACCGACAGGAAGCCGATGATCGCCAGGACGAACTGCGCGCCCACGGTCAGCGGATCCTCGATGTACTCCCCCAACGAGGCGGGGGCCGCCAGCACGGTGGTCCACCGCAGCGCCAGGACGGCCGCCGCGGCGCCGGTGGCGAAGAGGGCGAGGCCGATGACGATGGGCCGGCGGGCGCGCACGGGGGCGAAGGCCTCGACCAGCACGCTCAGCACGGCAGTGCCCAGGACGACGAGGACGGGCACCAGCGCCGCCCACCGGACATCGGGGGCGGAGAAGGCTGCTTGGGGCAGGAGGATCACTTGGAGCTCCCTTCGGGAGAAGCGGAGGCGGTCGGCGCCGGGGAGCCCAGGGCCGCGTCATTGGCGATGGGGGTGAGCGCCGAGACCAGCGGGGCGCTCCAGATGCCCAGGACCAGCATCGCGGCGACGACGGGGGCCATGACTGCCCTCTCTCGCCCGCCGAGATCGCTCAGGCCCTCCTTCCCCTTGGCGGGGGCGCCCGTGAACACCCGCTGGTAGGGCATGAGCACGTACATGGCGGCGATGACGACGCCGAGGACCGCGAAGAGGGCGGCCGCGGCGCTTACGCGCCACGTCCCCATCAGGACCAGGTACTCGGGCACGAAGCCCGACAGGCCGGGCAGCGCGATGGAGGCCAGGCCGGCGGTCAGCCACAGCCCCGCCAGGACGGGCGCGACGCGCTGCATCCCGGCGTACTCGCGCATGTCCTGGGTGCCGCCCCGGCGCGACAGCCACCCGGACAGCCAGAACATCGCGGCGATGGACACCCCGTGGGCGACCATGTAGAACATCGCCCCCACCAGCGCGGTCTCGGAGCCGATGAAGACGCCGAGCACCATGAAACCGAAGTGGGACACCGAGGTGTAGGACACCAGGCGCATGATGTCGTTCTGCCCGTTGGCGGCCAGGCCGCCCCAGATGATGGACACGACGGCCAGGGCCACCATCGCCCACCTGGCGGAGGCGGAGGGCCCGGGCAGCATCCGCAGGCACAGGACGATCATTCCGTAGGTGCCGATCTTGTCGAGGACTCCGACCAGCAGCACCGACGTCCCGGGCCGGGCCACGGCGGCCGTGTCGGGCAGCCACGTGTGGACGGGCACCATCGGCGCCTTGATGGCGAAGGCCACCATGAAGGTCGCGAAGACGAGGGCCTGGGCGCCCTGGGGCAGCGACTGGGACACCTGGGCGAGCGTGTCGAAACGGAAGAAGAGCTCACGGGAGCCGGGCGCGGGGGCCGTCGCCCAGAGGGCGACGACGCCGCCCAGCATGACGAGCCCGCCGAAGAGCGAGTAGAGGAGGAACTTCATGGCGGCCCTGTGGCGCTCGGCCTCCCCGCCCACCCCGTAGCGGCCGATCATGAGGTACAGGGGCACCAGCATCGCCTCGAAGGCGAAGTAGAAGACCGCGAGGTCCCACGCCGTGAAGATCACGACCATCAAGGACTCGAGCGCGAGCACGAGGGCGGGGTAGGCCCCCTGGTCGGCGGGCTCCTCCTCGTCCCACCCGGCGACGAGCACCAGGGGGACCAGCGCGGTGGCGAGCAGCACCATGACGAGGGACAGCGCGCTCACGGAGAGGGACCAGCTGATGCCCAGCTGGGGGATCCACGTGAAGGAGTCGGTGACCTGGTACGAGGCGGGGGCCGACCAGTCGAAGCGCGTGGCCGCGACGACCAGCGCGAGGACCAGCTCGGCTGCGGACACGGCGAGGGCGACGGCCCTGCCCGCCGAGCGCCGCAGCGCGGGGACGAGGCCCAGCAGGGCGGCGCCCAGGGCCGGGAGGGCGACCATCGCGGTCAGCCAGGGGAACTGTGAGGCTTCCATTGCGTTTTCCATTGTTCGTGATCCCCTATCAGAGCCTGAACGCCAGGACGAGCGCCACCGCGGCCACCGCTCCCGCGAGGATGTACGAGGCGTAGGCGCGCACGAAGCCATTCTGCGTGGCGCCGACGAGCTTCCCGACGCCCTGGCAGGCGCGCCCGGCGCCCGTGAGCGCCCCGTCGATGACGGCGGAGTCGCCCACCGTGGCCACGGCGACGAGCCCCTTGGACGGCGCCATGAAGAGCGCCTCGTTGACGGTGTCCTGGTAGAGGTCGCGGCGCGCCGCCTCGGTGAGGGCGTTGCCCGCGGGGACGGAGGCGGGGACCTGGGCGGCGCCGTACTTGCGCCACGCGATCCACGCGCCGACCAGGACGAGGACCAGGGTGGCGCCCTGCAGGGCGTACTCGCCCACGACGGGCTCGCCGTGCTCGACGGGGCCGATGGCGGGCTCCAACCACGTGGTGAAGAAGTCGCCGACGGACAGGGCCGCGCCGATCACGACGGCCCCGACGGCCAGGACGACCATGGGGATGGTCATGAGGGGGCCGGACTCGTGGGGGCGCACGGGGCTCCCCTCGGCCTCGGTGGTCCAGCGCGCCTTGCCGTGGAAGGTCATGAAGAACAGGCGCGACATGTAGAACGCGGTGACGCCGGCGCCCACCAGGGCGACGGTGCCGAACACCCAGGGCGCCCACGGCGCCTCCGAGCCGCCGAAGGAGCGGATCGAGAACGCGGCCTCGATGATCTTGTCCTTCGACCAGAACCCGGACAGGGGCGGCACCCCCAGGATGGCCAGCCAGCCCATCATGAAGGTGAGCCACGTGACCTTCATGGCGCCGCGCAGGGCGCCGAAGCGCCGCATGTTCACCTGGTCGCCCATGCCGTGCATGACCGAGCCCGCGCCCAGGAACATCAGGGCCTTGAAGAAGCCGTGGGTGAACAGGTGGAAGACGGCGAAGGCCCAGCCGATGGGCCCCAGGCCCGCGCCGAGCATCATGTAGCCGATCTGGCTCATAGTGGAGGCGGCCAGGACCTTCTTCATGTCGTCCTTGGCCGAGCCGACGACGGCGCCGAAGAGCAGGGTGACGGCGCCGACGACGACCACTGCCGCCGCGGCCGCCGGGGCGGCCGTGAAGACCGCGCCGGAGCGCACGACCAGGTAGACGCCCGCGGTGACCATGGTGGCCGCGTGGATGAGGGCCGACACGGGGGTCGGGCCCGCCATGGCGTCGCCCAGCCAGGCCTGCAGGGGGAACTGCGCGGACTTGCCGCAGGCCGCGACCAGCAGGAAGAGGCCGATGACGGTGGCCTGGGCCTGCCCGGCCCCGCCCACCCGGGCGCTGACCTCGGCGTAGGAGACGGACGAGAAGTTCGCGACCATCGCCATCATGGCGATGAGCATCCCCATATCGCCCACGCGGTTCATGATGAACGCCTTCTTGGCGGCCACGGCGTTGGCGGGGACGTGGTTCCAGAACCCGATGAGCAGGTACGAGGCCAGGCCCACGCCCTCCCAGCCCACGAAGAGGCCCGCGTAGGAGTCGGCGAGGACCAGGACGAGCATCGCCGCGATGAAGAGGTTGAGGTAGGCGAAGAAGCGGCGCCTCGCCCCGTCGTGGGCCATGTAGGCGATGGCGTACACGTGGATGAGGGAGCCCACGAAGGTCACCAGGATGACGAAGGTGAGGGAGAGCGGGTCGACCAGCAGTCCGAAGTCCACCGTGAAGTCCCCGGCGGGGATCCAGGTGAAGAGCGTCTGGGAGAAGCGCCTCGACGACGGGTCGGAGCCGAGCGTCTGGGCCGCCACGGCCGCGCCGATCCCGAAGGACGCCCACGAGGCAGCGGTGGCCAGCCAGTGCCCCCAGGAATCGGCGGCTCGGCCCAGGAGCAGCAGCAGGCCCGCGCTGACCAGGGGGACCAGGACCATCAGGGGCGCCAGCGACGCGGCCCCCGTGGCGGACGCGGGCGCGGCGGCGGGCAGGAGGAACGGTGTCATGGTGGTGCCCTCCTTCAGTGCTTGAGCAGGTTGGCGTCGTCCACGCTGGTCGTGGCGCGCGAACGGTAGATGGACACGATGATGGACAGGCCGACGACGACCTCGGCGGCGGCGACCACCATGACGAAGAACGCCATGATCTGCCCGTCGATGTTCGACCCGATGCGCGAGAAGGCGACGAGCACCAGGTTCGCGGAGTTGAGCATGAGCTCGACGCCCATGAGGGAGATCACCGCGGAGCGGCGCACGAGGACCACGACGGCGCCGATGGCGAACAGGACCGCCGCGAGGACGAGGTACCAGGCTAGGCTCACTTTGCTTCCTCCTGGGTGGCTGCCCCGTCGCTGCGGCGGGGCTTGGGCTGGTTGAGTCCGGTGGGGGCGGCGGGCCCGGGCATGCCCCACGATCCGGAGCGGCCGACATCGGCGGGGCCGACGGCCCCGAAGGGCGAATCGCCCTGCCCGTCGGAGCGCGCCAGGGCCAGGGCCTGGGCGACCTCCCTGTCGACCTCGCCGATGGAGCGCTCCAGGCCGCGCACGCGCAGCACGCGGGGGACGGACTCCTCGACGGGGCCCAGTGTCTCGCCGGAGACGGCGGGCACGTCGGCCGCGTTGGAGCGGGCGTACACGCCGGGGGCGGGCAGTTGGCCGATGCGGCGGCCGGTCTGGGCGAAGGCGCGCATCTTGGAGCGCGCGGTCTGCGCCTGGTCGGCCTTGGGCACGAGGCGGTCCGAATGGGTGAGCACCATGGCGCCCAGGGCGGCGGTGATGAGCAGGCCCCCGGCCAGTTCCATCGACAGCCAGTGGCGTTCGAAGAGCATGACCGCCAGGTCCGTGATGGGGGCGTTCGAGTACGGGTCCACGGGCGCGGCCGTGCGGGCGTCGGCGGTGGAGTGGACCACGGCGGCCGTCACGCACACCGCCAGGCCCAGGCCGCCCAGGACGGCGGCGATGATCCTGCCGCGCCCCTGCAGGGCGTAGTCGTCGGACTCGCCGATGCCGATGAGCATGATGACGAAGAGGAAGAGCATCATGATCGCGCCCGTGTAGACGACGATCTGCGCGACCCCCAGGAAGGGGGCGTTGTTGGCGATGTACAGGACCGCCAGGCCCAGCATCACCCCGACCATGCACACGGCGGAGTGGGCGGCCTTCTTGAAGAAGAGGACGCCCAGGGCGCAGGCGACCATGAAGACCGCGGTGCACGCGAACAGGACCGCCTCTCCCACGGAGGCCATGGCGGGCCAGCCTTGCAGCAGGTTCATCGTTCGTCCTCTCCCACGAGCGCCCGCGCGCCCGGCAGGCTGGGGTCGTCGGGGCGCCGGCTCCCCACCCAGTCGATCTGCTCGGGCACGGGCCCGTCGACTTCTCCACGGTAGTAGTCGCCATCGGACTTCCCCGGGACCATCGGGTGGGGCGTCGAGAGCATCCCCTCCGACAGGGGGACCAGCAGGTCGTCCTTGACGTAGATGTCGTCCTCGCGCGTGTACTCGGCCAGCTCGAACTCGTTGGTCATCGTCAGCGCCCGAGTCGGGCACGCCTCGATGCACATGCCGCAGAAGATGCAGCGCAAGTAGTTGATCTCGTAGACGCGGCCGTAGCGCTCGCCCGCGGAGTACTGCTCGTCGGGCGTGTTGGAGGCGGCCTCGACGAAGATCGCGTCCGCGGGGCACGCCCAGGCGCAGAGCTCGCACCCGACGCACTTCTCGAGGCCGTCGGCGTAGCGGTTGAGCTGGTGGCGGCCGTGGAAGCGCGGCATGACGCGCGCCTCCTCGCGCGGGTACTGCTCGGTGACGGTGGGCCGGAAGAACGACGAGAGGGTCACGCCGTAGCCGGCCATGGGCGCCACGAAGCGCCCGATGGGGCCCTTGGGGTCGTGCTCGAAGAGCATCTGCTCATCGTCGGCGGGCTTCTTCTTACTCATCGGAACCCTCCTCGTGGGGGCTTGCCGGGCTGGTGCCCCCGGCTGCGGCAGCGGCTGCGCGCGCGGCGCGCGGCGAGGCGACGGGGCTCTGCCCCGGCAGCGGCGGGACGGGGAAGCCGTCCGCGAAGCCCGTGTACTCCTCGTCGGCCGGGTCGTGGGCGGGCTCCTCGCCGGGGTCGGTGACCCAGATGACGACCAGGGCGATCAGGAAGACGACGGCGACCGAGCCGTAGAGCACGGGGGCGGACACGGTGACGAACTGGGTGAGACCGCGCACCAGGGCGACCATGACGAGCCACGCCAGGGCGATGGGCATCAGCCACTTCCACCCCAGAGTCATGAACTGATCGTAACGGAAGCGCAGCAGTGTGGCCCGTGTCCAGATGAGCAGGAACATGAAGAACCACATCTTGAGGAAGAACCACACCATGCCCATCCACCCGGAGGCGAGGAACTCCACCTGGGACAGCGGCCAGGGGGCGTGCCAGCCCCCCAGGAACATGGTGGTCGCCACAGCGGACACGTTGAGCATGTTCACGTACTCGGACAGGTAGTACCAGCCGAACTTCATGGACGAGTACTCGGTCATGTGCCCGGCCACCAGCTCGCCCTCGGCCTCGGGCAGGTCGAAGGGGAGGCGGTTGACCTCGCCGGTGGCGGAGACGCAGTAGATGACGAAGGCGGGGAACAGGGTGAACACCCACCAGTACTGGCCCTGCGCGGCGACGATCTGCGAGGTGGACATCGTGCCCGACATGAGGAACACGGAGACCAGGGACAGCCCCATCGCCAGCTCGTAGGAGATCACCTGGGCGCTGGAGCGGACGGCGCCGTACAGGGGCAGCGTGGAGCGCGTGGACCAGCCGCCCAGGACGATGCCGTACAGGCCCAGCGACGCGATCGCCAGGATGTACAGGGTGGCGACCGGCATGTCGGCCAGTTGCAGCGGGGACGAGTGGCCGAACAGGCTCACGTTCGGGCCCATGGGGATCACGGCGAAGACGCTGAAGGCCGCGAACGCCGCGATGGCGGGTGCCAGGAAGTAGAGGAACCTCTCGGCCCGCCTGGTCCACATGTCCTCCTTGAACAGGAGCTTGACCGCGTCGGCGAAGGCCTGGAACAGGCCCAGGGGGCCCGCCACGTTGGGGCCGGGGCGGGTCTGCATGCGCCCCAGGCCGCGCCGCTCCACCCACAGGGCGAGCAGGACGTTGAGGATGAGGAAGACGATGATGAAGACCGCTTTGATGAGGGACAGCCACCAGGTCTCTTCGCTGAAATCCGCTGCGGTGTACTGAGCGGCCGCGGGGGCGAGGGCGCTCATCGGGCAACCTCCTGACTGGCGCTGAGCGTCACGACGGCGCCGGGCGCGCCGAGGGACTCGTGGACGATGGAACCGCTGGAGCACTCGGGCACCCACACGACGCGGTCGGGCAGGTCGTCGGCGACGGCGGGGAGCGTGAGGGAGCCGCGGCCGGTGGTGATCGTGAGCGGCTGCCCGTCCGCCGCTCCCACGGCGGCCAGCGTGGCGGCCGAGGCACGGGCGACGGGGGTGCGCGCCGCCCCGGCCAGCCAGGGCGCGCCGTCCTGGAGGCGGCCCGCGTCCAGCATCGGCTTGTGCGCGGCCAGGACGGCCTGGCCCTCGCCGACTCCGGGCACGGGCGGGGCGCCGACGGGGGCGAAGGCCTCGCGGGCGCCCTCCCAGTCCATCAGCGGGTTGGCCTCCGCGTAGAGGTCGGACAGGACCGTGATCCCCAGGTCGGCGCCGAACTCCTCCGCCAGGCGCACTAGGACGTCGCGGTCGGTGAGGGAGCGCGCGGAGACGGCCTGGCCGAAGGGCCGCAGGCGGCCCTCCCAGTTGATGAAGGTCCCGTTCTTCTCGATGGGCGGGGCCACGGGGAGGACCACGTCGGCCAGGCGCGTCACCTCCGAGGAGCGGACCTCGAGGCTCACCACGAAGGGGGCGGCCACGATGGCGGCGCGCACGGCGTCCGGGTCTGCGAAGTCGCGCACGTCGACGCCGCCGACGACCAGGGCGCCCAGGTCGCCCCGGGCGGCGGCAGCCAGCATGCCGTCGGCGTCGAGGCCCCGCTCGGAGGGGGCCCCCTCCCAGTCCAGGCCCGTCGCGGCGGCGCCGGCCAGGGGCCTGCCGAAGGGCGCGAGCCCGGGCAGCAGGCCCGCTTCGAGGGCGGCGCGGTCACCGGCGCGCCTGGGCACCCACGCGAGGCGGGCGCCGCTGCGCTGGGCCAGGGCGCGCACCGCTGTGAGCAGCCCGGGGGTGCGGGCGGCGCGCTCGCCCACCAGGACGACTCCCCCTGACAGGGCGCCGAAGAGGGCGGCGTTCTGGCCGCCGGGGGCGATGGAGTCGACGACGGCGGGCTCAGCGCCGGGCGCGGAGCGCAGCACTGTGGCGGAGAGCTTCTGGGAGCCGGTGGACGTGTAGGGGGCGACAGTGGCGACCCGCGCCCCGCCGCGGCGCACGCCTTTGCGCAGGCGCAGGAAGAGGGCGCCGCACTCGTCCTCGGGCTCCAGGGCGACGAGGAGGACCTGGCCCGCGCGCTCCAAGTCGGAGTAGGTGACGCCCAGGCCGGTGCCCGCGACCGTGGAGGCCAGGAAGGACCGCTCCTCCTCGGTGGCCTCGCGCGAGCGGAAGTCGATGTTGTCCGATCCCAGGACTGTGCGCGCGAACTTGGACCACGCCCAGGCGTCCTCGAAGGTGAGCCGCCCGCCGGGCAGGAACCCGGCGGAGGGGGCCGCCTCCAGGCCCTTGCGCGCGCGGTCGAGGGCATCCGACCACGAGGTGGGGACCAGTTCCCCGTCCTCGCGCACCAGGGGCGTCCTCAGGCGGTCCTGCCCGTCCCACTCGAAGGCGAAGCGGTCCTTGTCGGTGATCCACTCCTCGTTGACCTCGGGGTCGTTGCCGGCCAGGTGGCGCAGGACGACGCCGCGGCGCATGTCGACGCGGATGGCCGAGCCGGAGGCGTCGTGCTCGGTGACGGAGTCGGTGGAGACCAGGTCCATGGGGCGGGCCCGGAAGCGGTACCTCGCGGAGGTCAGGGCGCCCACGGGGCAGATCTGGATGATGTTGCCGGAGAAGTAGGAGGCGAAGGGCCGCCCGGAGGCGTCCAGGTCTTCGCGGCCCGCGCCCAGGTCGGGGCCGTAGTCGGTGCCGTCGGAGGCGCCGGGCTCGCCGCCGGGGCCGGTCAGGTCGCCCAGGGCGCTCAGGGACGGCACGCCGCGGATCGTCTGGAGGTCGGCGTCTATGGACCGCTCAGCCTGCTCGGCCGAGCCGGTGGAGAAGTCCAGGACACGGGCGTCGAAGCGTCCGATCTGCTCGGAGTACAGGCCTCCTGTGTGCTCGGGGTTTCCGTCCATGTCGCAGGAGGGGTGGCCGCCGCCGCGTCCCTGGAGGGCGATGAAGGGGTCACCGGGAATCTGGTCGGCAAAGCGCACGCAGCGCTGGCACAGGATGCAGCGGTCGCGGTCCAGCAGGATGTTGCTGGTCAGGCGCAGCGGCTTGGGGAAGGTGCGCTTGACGTCGGTGAAGCGGGTGGCGGACTGGGCGCCGGAGGCCATGAGCTCCAGGGCCTGGTTCTGCAGGGGGCACTCGCCGCCCTTGTCGCACACGGGGCAGTCCAGCGGGTGGTTGATGAGGAGGAACTCCATGGTGCCGGCCTGGGCCTTGGCGGCGACCTCGCTGGTGGCCTGGGTGGAGATCTCCATGCCCTCCATGGCGGTCATGGCGCAGGAGGGCTGGGGCTTGGGCATGGGCCGCACGACGCCGTCGCGCCCGGGCATGGCCACCTCCACCAGGCACTGGCGGCAGTTGGCCGACGGCGCGAGCAGCGGGTGGTCGCAGAAGCGCGGGATGCGCACGCCGACCTGCTCGGCGGCGCGGATGAGGAGGGTCCCCTTCTCGACCTCGACGGGCTGCCCGTCGATGGTCATGTGGACCATCTCGGGGGCCGGGGGCGCCGCGGGTGCGGAGCTCTTGGTGGTCGTCTCAGCAGTCATGGCTCACCGTGCGCTTTCGAAGACGGAGGAGGCGGCGTAGGGGAAGAGCTCGCCGGCGGCGGCGGTGTAGCCGGCCTCGAACTCCTCGCGGAACCGCTTGATGCCGGTCAGGACCGGGGTGGCGGAGGCGTCGCCCAGGGCGCAGAAGGAGCGCCCGGCGATGTTGGAGGCGATGGACTCGAGCTTCTCGACGTCACCGGGCAGTCCGCGCCCGGCCTCCAGGCGCAGCATGATCTGGCGCATCCAGTAGGTGCCCTCGCGGCAGGGGGTGCACTTGCCGCAGGACTCGTGCTGGTAGAACTCGGTCCAGCGGGCGACGACGCGCACGACGGAGACCGTCTCGTCGAAGACCTGGAGGGCGCGGGTGCCCAGCATGGAGCCGGCCGCCCCGACCGACTCGTAGTCCAGGGGGACATCGAGCTCCTCGGGCCCGAAGATCGGGGTGGAGGATCCGCCCGGGACCCAGAACTTGAGCCTGTGCCCGGCCCGGACGCCGCCGGCGAGATCGATGAGCTCCCCCATCGTGATGCCGAAGGGCGCCTCGAACTGGCCGGGGTGGGCCACGTGGCCGGAGACGGAGAAGATGCCGTGGCCCTTGGAGCGCTCGGTGCCCATGGACGAGTACCACTCGGGTCCGCGGGAGAGGATCCCCGGCAGGGAGGCGATGGTCTCGACGTTGTTGATGACCGTCGGGCGCGCGTACAGGCCCTGGACCGCCGGGAAGGGGGGCTTGAGGCGCGGGTGGCCGCGGCGGCCCTCGAGGGAGTCGAGCAGCGCGGTCTCCTCGCCGCAGATGTAGGCGCCGGCGCCGGCGTGCGCGGTGATGGTCAGCGGCCGGGAGCCGTCCAGGCCGAAGCCGGTGTCCAGCAGCCCCGACTGCTCGGCCTCGGCGACGGCGTGGAGCAGGCGGCGGTAGACGTGGGCGACCTCGCCGCGCAGGTAGACGAAGGCGTGGTCGCAGCCGATGGCGCGCGACGTGATCGCGATGCCCTCGATGAGCACGTGCGGGTTGCCCATGATGAGGGGGATGTCCTTGCAGGTGCCGGGCTCGGACTCGTCGGCGTTGACGACGAGGTAGCGGGGCCCGCCGTCGTCGGGCGGCAGGAAGGACCACTTGAGGCCGGTGGGGAAGCCCGCGCCGCCCCGGCCCCGCAGGCCCGAGGCCTTGACGGCGTCGATGATGGCGGCGGGCTCCATCGTGCGGGCCCTCTCCAGCCCCTGGTAGCCGCCGCGCTGACGGTAGGAGTCGAGGGTCCAGGAGCGCTCCTGGCCCCACCCGTGGGTGAGGACCGGGGTGAGCGGCCCGGGCGCGCGGTAGGTCGTCACGCCTGCTCGCCCCCCTCCGCCTGGGCGCCGCCGGGGACGGCGACGGGTTCGGTCCACCCGTTCTCCTGGGCGATCCCCACGCCCAGGAGCGTGGCCGGGCCCGCGGAGGGGCCCTCGTCGGCGCGGCCGTCGGGGAAGCCCGCCAGGAGCCTCTCGTTCTCCTTGAAGGCGGGCGCCACGGCGGGGCCGCGCGTGGGGTGGATGTCGCGCCCGGCCTCGATGTCGTCGATGAGCGCCAGCGCGGATTCGGGCGTCTGGTTGTCGAAGAACTCCCAGTTGACCATGACCACGGGTGCGTAGTCGCACGCGGCGTTGCACTCGATGCGCTCCAGGGTGATCCGGCCCGACTCGCTGGTCTCGTCGCTGCCGACGCCGACCTTGGCGGAGACCCTCTCCCAGATCTCGTCCCCGCCCATGACCGCGCACAGGGCGTTGGTGCACACGCCCACGAGGTAGTCGCCGGTGGGGTGGCGCTTGTACTGCGTGTAGAAGGTGGCGACGGCGGAGATCTCGGCCCGGGGCAGGTCGAGGATCCGCGAGATCAGGTCGATGCCGTCGGCGCTGACGTAGCCGTCGACGGACTGGACGAGGTGGAGCATCGGCAGCAGGGCGCTGCGCGAGTGCCCCTCGGGGTAGCGGGCAATGATCTGCGCGGAGTCCGCCCGCAGCCGGGCCTCAACGTCTGGGGTGTAGCTCATCGGTCAACGCCTCCGAGGACGGGGTCGATTGCGGCCAGGGAGACGACCACGTCGGCCAGCTGGCCGCCCTCGGTCATCATGGCCAGTGATTGAAGGTTCGCGAAGGAGGGGTCGCGGAAGTGCGCGCGGAAGGGGCGCGTCCCCCCGTCGGAGACCAGGTGGACTCCGAGGATCCCCTTGGCGTGCTCGACGGTCTGGTAGACCTGCCCGGCGGGCACGTGGAACCCCTCGGTGACCAGCTTGAAGTGGTGGATGAGGGACTCCATCGACTCCCCCATGATCTCGCGGACGTGGTCCGGCGAGTTGCCCTGCCCGTCGGAGGCGACGGACAGGCGCGCGGGCCAGGCGATCTGCGGGTCGGACACCATGGTGGGCGCCCCCTCGCAGGCATCCAGGCGCTCCAGGGCCTGCCACACGATGCGCATCGACTCGTAGCACTCGTCGAAGCGCACCATCGTGCGGTTGTAGACGTCGGACTGGTCCCGGGTGGGCACGTCGAACTCGTAGTCCTCGTAGCCGCAGTAGGGCTGGGTCTTGCGCAGGTCGAGGGGCAGGCCTGCGGCGCGCACCCCCGGGCCCGTGTGGCCCAGGGCCATGAGGGCGCTGAGCGGCATGACGGCCACGTCGCACAGGCGCTTCTTGAAGATCGGGTTCTCCTGGAGGATGTCCTGTAGCTCCCCGATGTCGCGGCGCACGCCCCGCAGGCGCTCCCGGATGTAGCCCGTGGTGCCCTCGCCGATGTCCTGGATGACGCCGCCGGGGCGGATGTACTCGTGGTTCATGCGGAGCCCGGTGACGCGCTCGAAGACCCGGAGGATCTCCTCGCGCCCGCGGAAGGCGATGGTCATGATGGTCGTGGCGCCCATCTCGTTGCCCGTGGAGCCGATGGCGACCAGGTGCGAGGCGATGCGGCACAGCTCCATCATGACGACGCGGATCATCGAGGCGCGCTCGGGCACGTCGTCGGTGATGCCGAGCAGCTTCTCGACGCCCAGGCAGTAGGCGGCCTCCTGGAAGAACGGCGCCACGTAGTCCATGCGCGTGCAGTAGGCGACGCCCTGGGTCCAGGTGCGGTACTCCATGTTCTTCTCGATGCCGGTGTGCAGGTACCCGGTGTCGACGCGGGTCTCGCGGACCTTCTCGCCGTCGAGCTCCAGGATGAGGCGGAGCACGCCGTGCGTGGAGGGGTGGACGGGCCCCAGGTTGACGACGATGCGCTCGGAGGTGAGCTTCTCGATCTCGGCCAGGACCTCGTCCCAGTCCCCGCCCTGGGCGAGGACCTCGGGGATGTCGTCGAGGGGCAGGTCGGCGGCGCCGGGCGCTGCGTGGAAGGCGGGTCGGCTCATCAGTTCACGCTCCTACGCGTGTCGGGGGGCGGCGTGGTGGCGCCCTTGAACTCGACGGGGACGCCGCCCAGGGGGTAGTCCTTGCGCTGGGGGTGGCCCACCCAGTCGTCCGGCAGGGCGGTGCGGGTCAGCGAGGGGTGCCCGGTGAAGACGATGCCGAGGAGGTCCCACGTTTCGCGTTCCTGCCAGTCGTTGGCCGGGTAGACGGAGACGATGGAGGGGATGCGGGGATCGGCCTCGGGGCAGACGGCCTCGAGGCGGATCATCCGGTTGTGGGTGATCGAGTACAGGGGGTAGACGGCGTGGAGCTCGCGCCCGGTGTCGGCCGGGTAGTGGACGCCGTTGGTGCCCAGGCACATCTCGAAGCGCAGGTCGGGGTCGTCGCGCAGGTAGGAGGCGACGCGCACGATGTGCTCGCGTGCGATGAAGACGGTGAGCTGGCCGCGGTCGACGACCACCTTCTCGATGACGTCGGCGACTTCGAGGCCGTCTGCTCCGATGAGCTCCTCGAGGGCGTCGACGGCCTGGTCGAACCAGCCGCCGTAGGGCCGGGCCGCCTCGCCGGGCAGGAAGGAGTCGGCGACCAGCCCCGAGAAACCGGAGGTGGAGGAGTCGGCGCCGGCGCCGAAGAGGCCCTCGCGGCGGGCGATGGGCTCGGGCAGCGCGAAGCCGCGCGGGGACGGGGCCGCCTCGGCCCGGGCGGGCGCGCCCTCCCCGGGGATCGACAGGTCGCTCATACGAGGAGTCCCTTCATCTGGTGGGTCGGGGTCGCCTCGAGGGCGGCCCGCTCGGCTTTGCGCGCGATCTCGCGGCGGTGGACGCCCAGGGGCTCCTTGCCGATCTGCTCGCGCAGCACCAGGACCGCGTGGATGAGCGCCTCGGGGCGGGGCGGGCACCCGGGCAGGTAGACGTCGACGGGCACGATGTGGTCGCAGCCCTGCACGACGGCGTAGTTGTTGAAGACGCCGCCGGAGGACGCGCAGGCGCCCATGGAGATCACCCATTTGGGCTCGGGCATGGAGTCGTAGACGCGCCGGATGATGGGGGCCATCTTGTGGCTGACGCGGCCCGACACGATCATCAGGTCCGAGTGGCGGGGCGAGGCCCGGAAGACCTCCAGGCCGAAGCGCGCCATGTCGAAGCGGGGGGTGCCCGCGGCCATCATCTCGATGGCGCAGCACGCCAGGCCCATGGTGACGGGCCACTGGCTGTGCTTGCGGGCCAGTCCGAGCACTTTCTCGACGCTGGTGAGCGCGATGCCCGCGGGCAGGGATTCTTCAAGACCCATGTTTCTCCTCAGTCCCTCTCCGTCAGTAGTCCAGGCCGCCGCGGCGCCACTCGTAGGCGTAGGGCACGGCCAGGGTCACCAGGAAGCTCATCATGACGGCCAGGCCGAAGAGGCCGAGCTGGTTGAAGCTGACCGCCCACGGGTACATGAAGACCACTTCGATGTCGAAGATGATGAAGGTCATGGCGACCAGGTAGTAGCGCACGGGGAAACGGCCCTCGGTGAGGTGGGCGCTGGTGGGCTGGATGCCGCACTCGTAGTTGTCCGCCTTGGTCGTGGACTTCTTCGTGGGGCCCAGGACGGCGGAGGCGGCCAGGCCCCCGAACGCCAGTACGAGGGCGGCTGCCGACATGATGAGCAGCGGCACGTAGGGATTCGTCATTGTTCCTCCCGGGGTGTGGGCGAGGTGCTGGTCGTGGTCATGCCGGGGGCACCAGCTTCGTCAGCGTTGTGATGAGTCGGTCGTCGATGTCGCCGCCGTGGCGCTCGTACCCGTCCGAGAGTAGCTTGTGGACGAGTTTCATCAGGCGCGGCACGGGCAGGCCCAGGTTCGTGCACGCCCTCATGATCCGGGGCTTGCCGATGAGGGCGACGAAGGCGCGCCCGAGCTGGTAGTAGCCGCCGTACTCCTCGCGCAGCAGGCGGGGGTACTCGCCCATGGCGCGGTCGAATCCGGCTCGGGTCGTGCGGCGCAGGGCCTGGACGGCGCAGGAGGCGGCGAAGCGCCCGGCGCGCATCGCCGGGGCGATGCCCTCGCCGTTGAAGGGGGAGACCATCCCCCCGGCGTCGCCCACCAGGGCCAGGCCCTGGGCGTAGTGGGGGGCGCGGTTGAAGCACATGGGCAAGGCGGCCGAGCGAAGGGGGCCGATCTGGTTGCCGGGGGTGAGCCCCCATTCGGCGGGCAGGTTCGAGGTCCACGCCTCGAAGACCTTCTTGTAGGGCAGGTCGGTGCCGCCCGCGCGGGAGGAGACGGAGCCGAGTCCGACGTTGACGACGCCGTCGCCCATGGGGAAGATCCACCCGTACCCGGGAAGCAGGTCGGAGCGCCCGGGCTCGCCGCTCCACAGCTCCAGGTGGGACTCCATCCACTCCTCGTCGCCCCTGGGGGAGCGGAAGTAGGCGCGCGCGGCGACCCCCATCGGCCGGTTGGCCCGCTTGGCCAGGCCGAGGCCGGTGGACAGGCGCGCCGCGACTCCGCCCGCGTCGACGGTGAGGGGGGCGCTGACGGTGTAGGAGCGGGCGTCCCTGCCCCGTCCGGATCTGACGGCGACCCCGGTGACGCGGCCCGAGGCGTCCGTGGTGGCCCCGGTGGCGGTGGCGCCCTCCACCAGGCGCGCCCCGGCCTCGACGGCGCGGCGGACCAGGGCGTGGTCGAGGTCGGCGCGGGCGCGGGTGAGCCCGTACCCGGGCAGCGACTTCTGGTCGGGCCAGTCCATGTGGATGGTGTGCCCGCCGCCGATGACGGTCAGACCGCGGTTGCGCGCCCATCCCGTCGTGTCCACGCCCATGGCGGCCAGCTCGTGGACCGCGGCGGGGGTGAGCCCGTCGCCGCAGATCTTGTCGCGCGGGAATGCGCTCTTGTCGAGCAGGAGGACGTCCGCGCCCGCGGTGGCCAAGTGGTAGGCGGTGGCGGCTCCAGCGGGGCCCGCGCCGACGACGACGACGTCGGCGCGGGTATCGCCCTCGCTGTTGGCTGCCACCTTCATCCTCCGTGTCCATGGGTTGCGCGCACGCACGTGCGCGACGGACCGCGCGCTTGCGATCCGTTGGCCCACATTAACCATCGGGGTGACCCGGCGCACCTCGATCCCGTTTCGGCCTGTTTCCGCGGCAAAACAGGGGCGGCGCCCGCGCGTCGGAGCGGAATTTGCGAATGCCCCGCTTTCCTTAATCGCGGGCGGGCCGGGGACGCCGGGGGGCGGCGCCCGCCGCACTCACGACACGGGGTAGCAGTGCTCGGGCCGGGCCAGGCCGGGGCCGAAATCGACCTCCCGCCCGTCGATGCGCCACGTGTTGCGCGAGACGCGCTCGATGTCCTCATCGCGCGCCAGCCACGCCCTGGCCGTGCCCTTCTCCTCCTCGGTGAGCCACGCGACGGGGTCGGAGGAGGACTTGAAGCCCGCGACGGCGGCGACATCGCGGAGCCATTCGATCTGCTGGTCGTTGAGCAGGTTCTTCACGTGGCGGAAGAACACGACATCGGGATCGACGTCGATGAGGGAGCGCAGCCACAGGCGCGCCACGGAGCCCTTGAAGGCGTTGCGGGCCTCGGCGTCCGAGGGGTCCTCGGTGGCGTAGTTCTTCCAGATGGGCGCCACGTCGCAGCTGACGCGGATGCCGTCGAGGACGCCGATGGAGGGGATGACCAGGGCCCCCGAGCCCAGCAGGTACGCGTCGGGCGCCTCCTCCCGGATGACCGCGCAGCCGAGGCGGTACGCCTCGTCCCCCCAGGCGTCCTGGAAGCGCTGGCCGGGGACGGCCGCCGCGTTGATGAAGTCGAGTTTGAGGTAGCCGATGCCCGCGCCGACCAGGGTGCGCGCGAGGCCGCGCAGGTAGTGCTGCGCGGTGGGGTGCGTGGTGTCGAGCGCGTAGTACGGGCCGCCCCAGTTGTATCCGGCGACCACGGGGGAGCCGTCGGGGCCGTGGACGAACGCCTCGGGGTGGGCCTCCAGCAGGGGCGCGCCCTCGCGGGCGATGAAGGGCGCGACCCACAGCCCGGGCGTCATTCCGTGGTCGCGGATCCTCCGGGCGCACTCGGCGAGGTCGCCGAACTTGGCGTTCGGCCGCCAGTCGCCGACCCCCGCCTGCCACCCGTCGTCGATCTGCACGGTCCGGTACCCCAGGCCGGCCAGGGAGTCCAGCTGCTCCTCGATGTCGCGCCACGTGATCTTCTCGTAGTAGGAGTACCACGAGCACCACACGCGGGGGGCGGGGCGGCGCGGCAGGGCGCGGGGGGCCAGCGCCGCCGTGTAGCTGTCGAAGACCCCCTGCTCGTCCCCCCAGGCGACCATCCACAGGGCGTCGCCGCCGGGGTCGAAGCCGACCAGCGTGTCCTCGTCGCAGCGCACGCAGGGGTGGGCGCCGTCGAGGGCGCCCACGAGCAGCGCCTCGCCGTCCTCCCCGCGCGCCACGGCCCCCATCCACGATCCGTGGTGGCGGAAGGGGTCGTCGGAGGAGGGGTCGTCGGCGGTGGTGCGCCGCTCGGGGTCCGCGATGCGCAGAGGGGGCCCGTCCAGGGCCGACCAGCCGCTGGGGGACCAGGAGTTGTGGCCGCTGCGGTAGTACTGGCCGCCCGCCATCGAGTGCAGGATCGCGACGCGCGATGCCCTGATGAGCACGTGGCCGTCGCCCTCCTTGACGATGCGGGCGCCGGGGGAGGCGAGCAGGGGGGCGCCGTTGGGCAGGGCGGGGGCGGGGCTGGTCATCGCGTGGTCCTTCGTGTGGGGGGTGGGCCCGTTAGCGCCGGGCCCGGGCGGGCGGGAGTCGTCGGCGGCAGGGGACGAGGCGGGGG
>ERZ773075.141-NODE-141-length-62286-cov-11.9767_pt1 | contig 62286 bp, 52 predicted proteins | sample MGYA00580614_ERZ773075 | MGnify/ENA primary metagenome ERZ773075 (study PRJEB29015, sample SAMEA2738021) | human oral metagenome | biome: human oral; feature: human-associated habitat; material: dental | place: China | collected 2043 ...
GCGCTCCGCCGGCTGGCGGCGCGCCCGGCGGTCCGCACCGCGCCCGGCAGTCCGTACCGCGAGGCGCTGGGGCGCCAGCAGTCGGCGCGCCCGGCGAACGCCGCCCGTGTGTTCGAGACGACCGGCCCCGGGGTCCCCGGGGGAAGCCCGGTGGCTTAGAGTAGTGGCCAGCCACTTCAACCAACCCAGGAGCGACCACTATGTCATCGGTGCTGCGAGTCGAGGGCGGCCACCCACTGCGCGGGGAGATCACAGTGCGCGGCGCGAAGAACTTCGTGCCCAAGGCGATGGTGGCCTCCCTGCTGGCCGACACCCCGTCCGAGCTCTACAACGTCCCCCTGATCCGTGACGTCGACGTCGTCTCCGACCTGCTGGGCCTGCACGGCGTGACCGCCGACTTCGACCAGGACCGCGGCACGATGATGCTGGACCCCACGAACGTCAAGATCGCCTCGCGCTCCGACATCGACACACTGGCCGGCGCCTCGCGCATCCCGATCCTCTTCTGCGGCCCCCTGCTCCACCAGCTCGGCGAGGCGTTCATCCCCGAGCTCGGCGGCTGCGCCATCGGCGGCCGCCCCATCGACTTCCACCTCGACACGCTGCGCAAGTTCGGGGCCGTCGTGGACAAGCGCCCCGACGGCGTGCGCATCAGGCGCCCCGCCTCGGGCCTGCACGGCGCCATCATCGAGCTGCCCTTCCCCTCCGTGGGCGCCACGGAGCAGACCCTGCTCACCGCCGTGCGCAACGAGGGCATCACCACGCTGCGGGGCGCCGCCATCGAGCCCGAGATCATGGACCTCATCAACGTCCTGCAGAAGATGGGCGCGATCATCTCCGTCGACACGGACCGCACGATCCGCATCGAGGGCGTCGGGAAACTGCGCGGCTACCGCCACACGGCGCTGCCCGACCGCATCGAGGCCGCCTCGTGGGCCGCCGCCGCCCTGGCCACGCACGGCGACATCTACGTGCGCGGCGCCCTCCAGCCCGACATGACGACCTTCCTCAACACCTTCCGCAAGGTGGGGGGCGCCTTCGACATCGACGCCGACGGCATCCGCTTCTACCACCCCGGTGAGCGCCTCCACTCCATCGCCCTGGAGACCGCCGTCCACCCGGGCTTCATGACGGACTGGCAGCAGCCCCTGGTCGTCGCCCTCACGCAGGCCGACGGGCTGTCCATCGTGCACGAGACCGTCTACGAGAACCGCTTCGGCTTCGCCTCGGCCCTGCGCCAGATGGGCGCGACCATCCAGGTGTACCGCGAGTGCCTGGGCGGGACGCCGTGCCGTTTCGGGCAGCGCAACTTCTTCCACTCCGCGGTCATCTCCGGGCCCACGCCCCTGCACGCCGCGGACATCGAGGTGCCGGACCTGCGCGGCGGCTTCTCCCACCTCATCGCCGCCCTCGCTGCCCGGGGGACCTCCACCGTGTCCGGGATCGACGTGATCTCGCGCGGGTACGAGCACTTCACCCGCAAACTCCACCAGCTCGACGCCCGCGTCAGCTACGTGGACTGACCCGTGGCAGTGGGACCGGGCCGCCCGGCGATGCGGCTGCTCGTGTCGTCGATGTCGGCCGGCGGACGGGCGCTGCGCGTGGGGCCGTCGGTCGTCGCCGCGCTACGAGGCGGGGGCTGGGACGTCGAGGTGGTCGTGACCACCGCGGGAGACGACCCCGCTTCGATGGTGGCCCCCGGGGCGGACGCCGTCGGCGCACTGGGCGGGGACGGGTTCCTGGCCGCGGTGGCGCAGGGGTGCCACGACCACGGCGCGGTCCTCGTTCCGATGCCCGGCGGGCGGGGGAACGACCTGTGCCGCGCGCTCGGCGTGGGGGCTGATCCCCTCCAGCGCGCCTCGGGCCTGGCGCCGCTGGGCTCGGACCGCGGGGCGATCGGCGGGTCCGTGCGCGCCATCGACGGCATGTGGGTGCGCGGCGACGGGACGGGCCGCCGCCTGGCGCTGGGGATCGTCTCGCTCGGCCTGGACGCGCGGGCGAACCTGCTGGCGAACCGGTCCGTCCTGTCCAACGGGCCCCTCGCCTACGCCTACGGGGCCTTCGCGGCCCTGGCGACCCACAGGCCCGCGCCGATCCGGGCGCGCGTGGACGGCGAGGAGCGCGACCTGTCCGGGTGGATCGCCTCGGTGTCGAACTCGGGCCGTTTCGGCGGCGGCATCGCCCTGGTCCCGGGGGCGGACATGTGCGACGGCGTCCTGGAGGTCTGCCACGTGGGGCCGATCCCCACCCGTTCGGCGCTGGCGGCCCTCGCCCGCGTCGTCGCGGGCCGGGGAGCCCACGACCCGCGCATCCGCGTCAGCAGCGCCCGCCTCGTCGAGTTCCTGGAGCCACAGGGGATGACCGCCATGGCCGACGGCGACGTGGTGGCCACGGTCCCCTTCACGGTGGAGGCGGCGCCCGGAGCCGTGCGCGTGCTCGTCTGACCGGTTCCGCGCGGCGCCCGCCTCCCGGTCCCGTCGCGCGTCCAGCCACCGAGCGCGCTGCTCCCGGCCCCCCTGGCGCCCCTCCCGCTCGGTCGGGGGCGTGATGCGGGCCGCGCCCAGGGGCGGGACCGGGGCAGGGGTCCTCGGATACACTTGCGCCCATGAGTCGAGTCACCGGTTTCTACCGATTCGCGAAGTGCGTGCTCACCCCCATCATGACCCCGTGGGTGCGCTTCGACGCCGAGGGCACCGAGAACCTGCCGGCTGAGGGCGCCTTCCTGCTGGTGAGCAACCACCTGTCGAACGTCGACCCGCTGTGCCTGTGCTGGTACTTCATGAAACGGGACACGGCGGTGCGATTCCTGGCGAAGCGCTCGATGTTCAAGGTCCCGTTCTTCGGGTGGATCTTCAAGGGCATGGGACTCATCCCGGTCGACCGCGACCAGAACCCGGCGGCTGTGCTGGCGCCCACCCGCGAGGCCCTGGCGGCGGGGGAGGTGGTGGGCATCTACCCGGAGGGCACGCTCACCCGCGACCCCGGCGAGTGGCCCATGGCCTTCAAGTCCGGCGCCGCCCGCCTGGCCCTGGACACGGGAGTGCCCGTGATCCCCGTGTCGCAGTGGGGCGCCCAGCGGATCATGGAGCCCTACAACTCCAAGAGGATCGACCTCAAGCCCCGCCGTCCCCTGACGTACCGCTTCGGCGCGCCCGTGGACCTGTCGGATCTCATGAGCGGGGCCGGTTCGGCAGACCACGCGGCGGTGGACGAGGCGACGCGCCGCATCGCGCTCGCGGTGCGCCAGGGCGTGGCCGGGATCCGCGGCGCCGAGGCGCCCGAGGAGATCTGGGATCCGAAGACCGAGGCGGGGCCGTGGTGGGAGCACGAGCAGCGCAAGCGCGCCAAGAAGGAGCGCAAGAGGGCGAAGAAGGAGCGCAAGGGCGCCCGCGAGGGGGAGTGACGCCCCGCATCCGATGGCCTCGGCGGCGCCTGCCCGGGGGCCGCGGGGGGCGCGGTGCTCCGGCAGTGGCGCCCGCGCCCGTTCCCGGCCGGGCGCCGGGGAGCGCGGACCCGCCCAGTCGATGCCCCCGCGCGATGGGACCGAGTACCCTTGGGGGCATGAGCGAGGAGAACGGGTACGAGCGCGTGGCAGTCCTGGGGACGGGCGCGTGGGGAACGACATTCGCCAGGGTGGTGGCCCACGCCGGCGCGGCAGGGGTCACGGTGTGGGGGCGCAACGCGGCCGTGGTCGAGTTCATCAACGACGGCGAGAACCCGGCGTACCTGCCCGGCATCGAGCTGCCCGGCTCCGTGCGCGCCACCACCGACCTGCGCGGCGCGGTCTCCGGCGCCGACCTGGTGGTCGTCGCCGTGCCCGTCAAGGCCGTGCGCCCCACGATGGAGGCCGCCGCCTGCGCGATCGACCCGGGGGCGGGCGTGCTCTCCCTGGCCAAGGGCATCGAGCTGTCGTCCTTCAAGCGCGTGGACGAGATCATCGCCCACAGCGCCGGCGTCGACGAGGACCGCATCGCCGTCCTGTCCGGGCCCAACCTCTCGCGCGAGATCGCGGAGGAGAACCCGACGGCGACGGTGATCGCCTCGGAGAACCTGGAGCTGGCCAAGCGCGTCGCCTCGACGTGCCACACCCCGTACTTCCGCCCCTACGTGTCGACCGATGTGATCGGCACCGAGATCGCTGGCGCCACGAAGAACGTGATCGCCGTGGCCATCGGAGCGGCGCAGGGGATGGGCCTGGGCATCAACACCCGGTCGACGCTGCAGACCCGGGGCCTGGCGGAGATGACCCGCCTGGGGACCGCGCTCGGGGCGGACCCGGCCACCTTCGCGGGGCTGGCGGGCATCGGCGACCTGATCGCCACGTGCTCGTCGCGCCTGTCGCGCAACTTCTCCCTGGGGCACCGCATGGGGGAGGGGATGGGCCTGGAGGAGGCCCTGGAGCGCTCGCCGGGCGTCGTCGAGGGCGTGGCGTCGGCGCGCCCGATCCTGCAGCTGGCCCGCGGGGCCGGTGTGGACATGCCCATCACGGAGGCCGTCGTCCGCGTCGTCGAGGGGGACGCCACCATCGAGGACATGGGCCGCATGCTGCTCTCGCGCCCCCGCAAGATGGACGGGTGGAAGATCACGTTGGTCTGAGCCGTCCCCGGATGCCGCTACTCTTGAGGCATGACTGACTTCGAACGCCCACGCGTCCTCATCGTTTTCGGCGGCCGCTCCAGCGAGCACGAGGTCTCGTGCGCGACCGCCGCGGGTATCCTGAGGGCCATCGACCGCGACAAATGGGACGTGGTCCCCCTGGGGATCACCAAGGACGGGCAGTGGGTGCCCGCCAGCGACGACCCCGCGCTCCTGGAGTTCAAGGACGGCAAGGGGCAGAGCGTCGAGGCGGGGGCGACGCGGGTGGCGCTGACCCCCGGGGGCGGCAGCCTGGTGGAGCTCTCCTACGACGGCGACCCCGCCGACCCGGGGGCCCGCGTGGTCGGCGCCCGCGACCTGGGCCGCGTGGACATCGTGCTCCCGCTGCTGCACGGCCCCTACGGCGAGGACGGCACCATCCAGGGCCTGCTCGAGATGGCGGAGGTCCGCTACGTGGGATGCGGGGTCGCCTCGAGCGCCGTCTCCATGGACAAACACCTGACGAAGGTCGTGCTGGCGGGCGCGGGCATCGACGTGGGCCGCTGGGAGCTGATCACCCCGCTGCAGTGGGAGGCGGACCAGGGGGCCTGCCTGGAGCGCGCCGCCGCCCTCGGCTTCCCGGTCTTCGTCAAGCCCTGCCGGGCCGGGTCCTCCGTGGGCATCTCGAAGGTGGAGTCCCGCGAGGGGCTGGCCGTGGCCGTCAAGGAGGCCCAGAACCACGATCCGCGCGTCATCGTCGAGGCGGGCGTCGTCGGCCGCGAGGTCGAGTGCGGCGTGCTGGGGGGCCGCTCCGACTGGCGCAGCGCGACGGCGCCCCTGGGGGAGATCGAGGTTCCCGACGGTGAGTTCTACGACTACGAGCACAAGTACGTCGATGACGTGGTGGGCCTGGTGTGCCCGGCGGAGGTCGCCCCCGCCTACGAGGAGCGGGTGCGGGAGACAGCGCTGCGCGCCTTCGACGCCCTCGAGTGCGAGGGCCTGGCCCGCGTCGACTTCTTCCTCGACGAGGACAGCGGGACGGTGCTGGTCAACGAGGTGAACACGATGCCCGGTTTCACACCGATCTCCATGTTCCCCCAGATGTGGGCCGCCGCCGGGGTCGACTACCCGTCCCTCATCGACGCGCTGCTGGAAGAGGCGGCTGCGCGGACCGTCGGCCTGCGTTGAGAGGGCTCCCCGCCGCGGCGTACGGGGTGGTCGGCGCGTCCGCGGGAACGCCGCCGCTGCCGTGGGCCCCCGCCCCCGTGTGGAAGCCGCACGCGGGGGCGGCCGGGTCGGCTACCCTGGTCCTATGACCTCCAAGCCGAAAGTGACTCTGGTGACCTGCGCGTCGATGCCGAACCTCTTCCACGGCGAGGAGGGGCTGCCCGACGAACTCGCCCAACGGGGCTGCGACCCCCGGATCGCGGTGTGGAACGATCCCGATGTGGATTGGGACGACGCCGGGATGGTCGTCGTGCGCTCGGTGTCCGACTACGCGGCGGACCGCTCCGCGTTCCTGGAATGGGCCAGGGGCCTGCGCCGTGTGCAGAACTCGGCGGACGTGCTCGACTGGAACACCGACAAGCACTACCTGCGCGACTTGGCCGCGCGGGGCCTGCCCACCATCCCCACCTCCTGGCTGGAGCCGGAGCACGGCCTGTCCAAGCACCAGATCCACACGCGCTTCCCCGCTTTCGGCGAGTTCGTCATCAAACCCGCCGTGTCCTCGGGCGTGCGCGACATCGGGCGCTACACGACCCTGTCGATCTCCCAGAGGCAGGCGGCGATGCGCCAGGTGCAGTCCCTGCTGCGGGAGGGGCGCTCGGTCATGGTGCAGCGCTACATGGAGGAGATCGACGTCCACGGCGAGATCTCGCTGGTGTTCTTCAACGGCCTGGTCTCCCACGCGGTTGAGAAGCGGGCGGCCCTGCACCCCGCCTCCGTCACCGATCCCACGGTCCACGAGGCGGTGGTCACCGCCGAGCCGGCCGACTCGGTCGCGTGGAAGTGGGGCGAGGAGATCCGACGGGTCCTGCACGACTACGTCCGCGAGCGCAACGGGCACGACGACCTGCTGCTCTTCAACAGGGTGGATCTGGTGCCCGACGGGCAGGGGTCCTTCATGGTCATGGAGGTCTCCCTGGTGGACGCCGACCTCTACCTGGGGACGACCCCGCGGGCCCTGGGCAACTTCGCCGACGCGATCTCCGCCCGCGCCCACTGGTGAGGGGGCGGCCCACCCCGTTGCGGTGCGTTATGGCGCACGCCACCACTGGTGCGGACCGCTTGATTTCCCTCCTGCCGGGGCGGGGTGCTAGTCTCTTTCCGTTGCCCTTTTGCGGGCCCAATGGTGGCTGTAGTTCAGTTGGTAGAGCACCTGGTTGTGGTCCAGGACGTCGCGGGTTCGAGTCCCGTCAGCCACCCCAGTGAACCCCTGGGACCAGTAGGTCCCAGGGGCTTTCCCGTTCCCGGGCCAGAGGATTGTGGGGCGCGGCCGCCACCGGACTCCGACTGTTTGCGCGGTAACTCCCTTGTCCCGGTGGGATACCGGGTCTAAAGTGGGTACGGAACATGAAAGGGGTCCGCACACATGAGCGCACAGCCACAGGTGACGACGGCGCGCATAGCGGACTGGCTGTGGAGCCAGGACCTGGGCTACACCATCGACGACGACCGCAATATCGTCCTCCGCTTCGAGGCGTTCACCATTTACATCTTCGTGGGCGCTGAATTCAGCGACCTGCTGCCCGTGCGCGGGTACTGGCGCCCCGAGCTGGCGGACACCGACCTCGAGCGCGTCGATGCGCACATCCGCCAGTACACGCTCGACGGCGTGGTCGCCAAACTCGGGATCTCCGGGCGGATGGCACCGCCGCGGCACCTGTTCGCCCAGACGACGGCGTTCATCGGGAAGGGCATGAGCAATGAGCAGCTCGCGGACTACCTCAATATGGCGGTATCCGTGATCGGGGGAGCGCTGCAGGAGGCGGCGGAGGCGCTCCCCGACTTGGCCCAACGGCAGGGGGCCCGCTGATGGCATGGTGGACGGACCCGGACAACGCGGCCACGCCCCCCGTCACGATGGACCGCGTGGCCGCCTGGCTGGAGCGGATCGGCTGGGAGTACGAGCGCAGGAGGGGCGGGGACTACGACGAGATCCACACGGGGGCCGGGCGGACCCAGTTCCTCATCGAGATCCCCGATCCGCGCCTGCTCAGCGTCAGGGGGCGCGAAACGTACGGCACCGGGCACGGCCCCGGCGCCCAGGAGCGGGTGGCGGCCGCGGCCACCCAGGTCAACGAGTCCTGCTGGGTGCCCTCGGTCTTCGCCCTGCCCTCCCAGGGCGACGCGGCCACCGTGGCGACGCGCGCGCTCGTCAACATCGAGGCGGGCGCGAACGACGAGCAACTGCACGACTACCTGGGCTTGATGACCACCACGACCGTGGAGCGCTTCAAAGCCCTGCGCGAGCTCCTGGGGATCGACGACGAAGAGGAAGCGGGGTAGGCGTGGCGCAGTTCCACGTCGACTTGCGGGGCATGGTCGACCTGCTCTCCCGCAACCTCTACTCCGGCCCCCGCGTCTACATGCGGGAGCTGCTGCAGAACGGGGTCGACGCCATCGCCGCCCGGCGCCAGCTGGAGCCGGACTCCCCCGCGCGCATCGTCCTCACCGCCGGGGACGGGGGCCTCGCCTGTTCGGACACGGGGATCGGCCTCACCGAGGAGGAGGCCGCCTCCCTGCTGTCCACCATCGGGGCCTCGTCGAAACGCGACGAACTGGGGCTGGCGCGCGCCGACTTCCTCGGGCAGTTCGGCATCGGACTGCTCTCCTGCTTCATGGTGAGCCCGGACATCACCGTGGTGTCGCGCTCAGCCAGGGCGGGGGCCGACGGCGCCATCGAGTGGACGGGCAGCGCCGACGGCACCTACTGCGTGCGCCCCGCGCCCGCCCACGAGGCCCAGGGCCTCCCTGCCGGCCCCGGGACCCGGGTCGTCCTGCGCCCCTTCCCCGGCGAGGCGTGGATGGAGCCCGCCACCGTGCGCGCCCTGGTCGACGAGTTCGCCTCGCTGCTGGACGCCGATATCGAGGTCCGGGGCGGGGGAGCGGTCACCCGCCACGGCAGGGCCGTGCCCGTGTGGAGGATGGGCGGGCGCGACCGGGCCCAGTGGTGCCAGGAGAACCTGGGGTTCGCCCCCATCGACGTCATCGACTTCGACATCGCAGCGGCAGGGCTGCGCGGCGCCATTGCGATCAGCCCGCAGGAGGGGCGCGTCGGCGACGCGCGCCACACGGTCTACGCGAAGGGCATGCTGGTCTCGCGCAGCGCCTACGGGCTGGCGCCCCCGTGGGCGTACTTCGCGTGGGTCGTCGCCGACTCCGCGCACCTGCGCCTGACGGCCTCGCGCGAGCAACTGGTCGACGACGAGGCGCTGGAGGACGCCCGGACGGCGGTCGGCGAGCGGGTGCGCGCCTGGCTGGACGACCTGGCCCGGCACGCCCCCACACGTTTCGCCGCCTTCGTCTCCGCCCACGCCATGGGCCTGCGGTCGGTGGCGACGACGGACGGGTTCGTCCTCGGACTGGTGGTCGAGCACGTCCCCTTCGAAACCACCCAGGGCCCCAGGACCCTGGCGCAACTGGCGGGCCTGGGCGTCCCGGTGCGCTACACGCGCACGGTCGACCAGTACCGCGCCCTCGCGGATGTGGCCGCCAGCCAGGGCGTGGTCCTGGTGAACGCGGGCTACGCCTACGAGGAGGAGGTGCTCTCCGCCTTCCTGGCCAGTCCCGCGCTGGGCGGGTCGGGCGCGGACATCGCGCTCGTCGACCCCGCGCGCCTGCTGGACAGTTTCAGCCCGTGCTCCCCGACGGAGGAGGCCGAGGCGGCGGGCCTCATGCTCGCCGCCCGGCGGGCCATCGACCCCCGCGACTGCGAGGTCGTCATGCGGCGCTTCGAGCCCGCGACCATGCCCGCCCTGTACTTGCCCGACCCGGACCTGGCGGGCCGACAGGTCGCCCGCGCCTCGAAGGAGGCGGCCTCGGGAGTGTGGGCGCAGCTGCTGGGCATCGACGACCCCTTCGCGCGCACCCGGCCGCCCCGGATGGTCCTCAACCGCGCGAATCCACTGATTGCGCGACTGGCCGCCCTGGACGAGGGCGGGGCGGCCGCCGCCCAGGTGCTGCGCGGCCTGTACGTGCAGTGCCTGCTCCAGGGCCGCCAGGCGCTGGGCCCGAAGGAGCGCGCGTGGGCCGGGCAGGTCCTGGGGGCCCTCATCGACGCGGCGCTCGACCACCCACGGAAGGACGGACCATGACCACAGCCGACGACATCCGCCACAGGCTCGCGCAGACCGGGGCAATGGGCTGGGGGCCCGCCAGGTCCGCCCAGGTGGCCGAGGCGGCCGCGTGGTCCCTGGACGTGGACGACCTGGGGCTGCGGGCCGACGCGCACCTGGCGCTGGCCGACGCCTACGCCTACGGCAACGAGGGCTGGAAGGCGATGGCGCCCTTCGCGTGGTGCCTGGCCGCCTTCGAGGAGCACCCGGAACTGCTCACCGGGCGCCGCCTGTTCCTCTTCGAATGGCGGTACAAGTGGATCGTGGAGTGCGCCGCCGACAACCCCCGTGTGCCCGTGGAGCAGGTCCGCCGCCTCATGGATGGCCTGGAGGGGTTCTACCGCGCGCACGGCGCCTCCATGCACACGGTGCACGGCGCTGCCGTGTACGTGGACCTCAGCCTCGGGGACATGGGGGCCGTCCGCCGCGACATCGCCGCTTGGCGCGCCACGGGGCGCGACCGTCTGTCCGACTGCGTGGCGTGCGACCCTGAGCGGCAGGTGATCGTGGCGAGCGCGGAGGAGGACTGGGAGCGCGCCGTGGCCAGCGCCGTGCCCGTCCTCAGCGGCGAGCTCGGGTGCTCCCACCAGCCCGCCAACATCCAGTCCTCCGCGGTGCTGGCACTGCTGGCCAGCGGACGGCCCAAGGCCGCGTGGGACGCGCACGTGCGCTCCTACCGCTTCCAGCGCCTCAACCCGAATTTCACGAACGGGTTGGCGCGGCACATGCAGTACCTGGCCCTGTCCGGCCACGTGGGCCGCGCCGTCAGGGTCCTGCGCGAGTCCCTGCCCTTCGCGTCGCGCGCCGACAGCGCCTTCTCCCTGCTCCTGCTGCTGCGCGGCGCCGCCGTGGTCCTGCGCGAGGCGGTGGCCGCGGGCCGTGGGGACGAGGAGCTCGGCGTGGAGGTCGCGGAGGACAGCCCCTGGTGCCCCGCCGAGGCGCTGGACGCGGCCGCGACGCTGTCCCAGGCGCAGGCGCGGGTCCGCCAATGGGCCCTCGACGTCGCCGGGCTCTTCGACGAGCGCAACGGCAACGGATTCATCACGTCGTGGACCGCGCGCGAACTCGACCGCCCCGCTTTCAGCGCCGCCGCGGACGCCTTCGCCGACGCGGGGATCGGCCTGCTGGAGGCCGGCGAGCAGCTGCCCGAGGGCGAGCGCCTCGCCGAGGACGGGACCGTGGTGCCGGCCGAGCCGCCGGCCCCCGCGAACGAGCGGCTGGCGGGCGACGACGACGCGCCGCCCTACCCCGCCGTCGATACAACGCGCCCCGCCCCCCTGGTGGGCGCTGAGGACGCGCTGGAGCGCTACGCCGCGGCCTTCCTCGACCCTGGCGACGGGGCGGAGGGCTCCTTCGTGGTCGACCAGGCGTGCGCCCGGGGCTTGGGCCCGCAGCTGGAGGCGATGGACGGGCGCGACATCGAGCGCTTCATGCTGCTGACATCGATGCGCCGCAACGTCGGGGACCACGACGGAGCGTCCCAGTGGCTCCGCGAGGCGCGGGGCGCCGTGGCCGGTGCGCTCGACCGCGCCAGCGGGGATCCGGGTGCCGGGGCCGACGGGTACTGCGCGTGCGTGCTGCGCGCGCTGGGCGTCCTCATCGACGCCTCCTTGCTGAGGGAAGCGCGTCCCAGTGGGGGCGTCGTCCTGAGGGACGAGCGCGTCGAAGAGGTGCGGCGCCTCGCCAACACCGCCCTGGCCTGCGCCGCGGAGGATTGCGGGCCCGCCCAGGCCGGCGAGCACGCGGCCGCTGTCTCCTCCGCCCTCTCCGTGATCGCGAGGCTCGCGTCCTCGGTGGGCGACCACGACTGCGCCGGATCCGCGCTGGAGGGCATGGAGGCGCTCGCGGGACGCGCTGAGCACCGCCGTGACGCGGAGGACCTGGTGCGCCTCAACCGCGCCAGGGTCCTGCTGGAACGGGGCAGGACCTACCAGGCGTGCGCCGCCGCCTACGAGGTGGTGCGCGGCCACGACCCGTGCCCCCCGGTCACCGCCATGCGGGCCAGGAAGGTCATCGCGGACGCCTCCGACGCGATGGCGGAGTTCTGCGAGGCCATCGCCCAGCTCCGCGAGATCGTCAACGTCTGCCTGGCCGTCGGCATGCCCGTGCGCGCCGCCTCGGCCCTGCGGTACCTGGGGGAGGTGCTCCTACGGGACGAGCGCCGCCTGGAGTGCGCCGAGGTCGTCGAGTCCGCCCTGGGCCTCGTGGAGGGGTGCGGGCGCACCCCGCTGGAGTACGCGCTGCGCGAGACCCTGTGCCGGGCCCTCATGGGCCTCGGCGAGCACCAGGGCGTGTTCGACAACTCCCGCGAGCTGGCGCAGCGGGACATCGAGGGCGGCGACCGGGGCGCCGCGGCGTCCCACCTGCGGCGCGCCGCCGAAGCCGCCGAGGCCCTGGAAGACCGCGATGGGGCGGTCCGCGCCTACACGGAGGCCGCCTGCCTCCACGACGGCGACGGCCTGGCCGACCGCGTGCTGCGGGGGCGCTGCCTCCGCGACGCCGCGAGGACGGCCATCAGGGGCCTCGCCCAGGAGGAGGCCCGCCTCCGCCTCGACGAGGCGCGGGCCCTCATGGAGCAGTCGCGCGCCGCGATCGCGCCCCTGGGCGATGACGGCGACTACTCCAGCGCTTACGAGATGGGGGCCTGGCACGACCAGTACGCGGCGTTGCTCGCAGCCAGTGGTGAGTTCGGCGAGGCCGTCGAGCATTGCGAGGCCGCGTGCGCGGGGTACATGGTGAAGAACGACCTGGAGGCGATGGCGCGTCCCCTGCACTGCATGCTGTGGTGCCTGGAAAGAACGGGCGACACAGACGGGTGCCGCGCCGTGATCGCCCGCATCCGGCAGGTGTACGCCGCTCCCCGTTGGAAGGACCAACGGCCGCTGCGGTACGCTGCCGTGGTGGAGCAGAGGCTGGAAGGCGGGGAGCTGTGAAGGGCGCGGGACGACGCCGGGCGGCGCTCGGCGGGACCGGGCTGGGCGGGCCGGTGGGCGCATGAGGTTCTTCCAGCAGCTGTCGGTAATGCCGCGCCGCCAGGGCAGGCTCGTTCTCGTCGTGTTCCTCTTCGATTTCATGGTGTTCGGCCATGGCCTGCTCCTGATGCTCAACTCCCCGGAACGCGGGGATCTGGTGCTCCTGGGGTCCGTCGTCGTGGCAGCGGCCGTCCTCGTTGGGATCGCCGCCGTCGTCCGCCTGGTCAGGTGGGTGGGCCGGGGGTGCCCGCAGGTGCCCCCCACCGTTGAGCTGCTCGGTTTGGCCAAGGGGCTCGGAGTCGGCGCGGTCGTCATGCTGGTGGTCTCGCTCGCCCAGTTGCTGACCGGGAACCCGGTCGCGGTGCAGTGGTACTTCCTCCTGATCGGCTGCTTTCTGGGCGCTTTCTGGGCGTTCTTCGACATCACCGCGGAGAACGGGGACTAGGGGCCGGGCGCGCGCCCGCCGTCGGGGCGGCGGCTTGCGCGGCGCCCGGCTGCACCATTGCGCGTACGTGCACCACTTAGGCCGCCGACACGCCGGGAGAACCAGGGGCCTTCTGGTCCTAAGTGGTGCACAACAGGCCTAAGTGGAGCGGACAGAGCCCGACGGCTCTGTCCATGGCGCGCCCGCCGTCGGGGCGCGTCGCAGTGGGCCCTGGGCTCAGTGCCCGGCCTGCTCCCACAGGACGGTCCCGCCCCCGTCGCGGATGGTGGCCCGGGGTGTGGACGTCAAGTCGATGGAGACGTCCAGGCAGGCGCTGGAGTCGGCCGCCCGCACCCTGTAGGTGTAGCGCTGGTTCTCCAGGGCGACGGCCGACGTGGTCGCGGTGGTGAGCCACGGGTTGCGGCGGCGCAGGCCGATGAGGTCCTGGTGGGCGCGGTAGACGCCCCATCCCCAGGGCGCCAGTCCGTCCGGCGAGGCGGGGAACGCCGGGCGCACGGCGTCGTCGCCACCGGCGCGCTCCTCCTTGACGCCTGTGAAGCCCTGCTCGTCGCCGGAGTAGATGGAGGGGATCCCGCCCACGGTCATGAGGACGGCCAGCGCGGTGACAGCCCCGTCGGGGCCGACGGCTGAGGCGATCCGGGTCACGTCGTGGTTGCCGATGAAGGTGTTGGGCGTGAACGAGGAGAGGAAGGCGTTGTGGCGCTGCAGCGCCCAGTCGAGTTCGAAGAGGTTCCGGTCCTTGATCGAGGACCAGACGGCCTTCCACAACTCGTACTGGGTGACCGTGTCGACGCCCGCGGCGGCGGTGAAGCCCGCGTAGTCGCCGTGGATGACCTCCGCCAGGAAGAACGCGTCGGGGTGCGCGGCCCTAACCCCGGGCAGAACCCGCGCCCAGAAGTCCGTGCTGACGGAGTACGCGGCGTCCAGGCGCCACCCGTCGGCGCCGCGGTCCAGCCAGTGGCGCATGACGTCCGCCGTGTACCCGGCGGCGGCGGACGAGGTGTGGTCGAGGCGCGCCAAGGAGGCGTGCCCCTCGAAGACGCGGGGGGCGGGGTCGCCGGGGGCGCCCCAGTCGATGTCGAACATGGCCGCCGCCCCGCTGTCCGGTCCCTCGGCCAGGGCGCGCCGCAGGAGGGGGTGGCCGCTTCCCACGTGCGAGAAGACCCCGTCGAGCAGGATGCGCAGGCCGCGCTCGCGGCAGGCGCCCACGAGGGCGTCGAAGTCGGCGTCGGAGCCCAGGCGCGGGTCGATGCGGTAGTGGTCGAGGGTGTCGTAGCCGTGCGTCGCCGAGGCGAAGACGGGGCCGAGCAGCAGGCCCGAGCAGCCGAGTCCGACGGCGTAGTCGAGCCATCCCATCAGGGCGCGCAGGCGGGGCCCGGGGTGGGGGTCCGCCTCGTGGATCGGCGCCCCGCAGAATCCCAGGGGGTAGACGTGCCACCAGATCGCGTAGTGTTTCCAGTCCATGGGGAACTCCTAGTGAATCTCGTTCATTAAGCTTAGTGATCGTATATCACTAACGGTAGGATGAGCAATATGGTGAGACAAGACCGCACCCCCCGGCGCCGACTCGACCCGGACTCGCGGCGCGAGGCGATCCTCGCCGCAGCCGCGGCCGCCTTCGCCGACCGCCCCTTCGCCGATGTGACCATTGCCTCCATCGCCGCCGATGCCCAGGCCTCCAGCTCACTGGTCTACCGTTACTTCGCCGGCAAGGAGGAGCTCTACGCGCAGGTCGTCGGCCTGGCGATCGAGGAGCTGCTGGACAAGCAGGCCGCCGCCCTCGACGCCCTCGACGAGGGGGTCCCCGTGCGCGACCGCATCGGCGCGGCGACCCTGGTCTACCTCGACCACATCGCCAGCCATCCGGACGCCTGGGCGGCGCCGCTGCGCGGATCGAGGGGGGAGCCCCAGGCGGCCGCGGAACTGCGCGTCCGCGTCCGCGCCGATTACGTGGAGCGCCTCGCGGGCCTCCTCGCCCCCTCCGAGCAGGCCCGCCACGAGTACGCCCTGTGGGGGTACTACGGCTTCGTGGACGCCGCCTGCCTGCGGTGGGTGGACAAGGGCTGCCCCCCTGACGAGCGGTGGGCGCTCGTGGATGCGGCGCTCGGGTGCCTCGGCGGGGCGCTGGGCGACTGGGCCGCTTGACGGCGGTCTCCCACTGGGGGTGCGGGGCCCGCCTCGGACGCGGGGGAGTGGGGGGTCGGCCTCGCGCCAGGATGTGGGGGCCGGCGTGACGCCGGGGGCGCGCGGGGGTCGGTTCGTCCCCCGGGCACCGGCCCCGCTGCCGGGAGGGCGCGACGGACCGCCGTCTTTGTCCGGTCAAAAAGGGGTGTGTGGCGTAGGATTGGAGGGACGGCCCCACGATTGGAGGAGCAGCGATGCCCCAGGTACTCGCCTACGCGTGCGACGACGCGACCACCCGTTTCCACAAGACCACGATCGACCTGCGCGAGCCCGGCCCCGGGGAGATCTACTTCGACGTGAGGTACGCGGGCATCTGCCACTCCGACATCCACACCGCCAGGGGCGAGTGGGGGCCCGTCGCCTACCCGCTGGTCCCCGGCCACGAGTTCGTCGGCGTCGTGGCGCGAGTCGGCGAGGGCGCCACCCGCTTCGCCGTCGGCGACCGGGTCGGCGTGGGCTGCATGGTGGGCTCGTGCGGCCAGTGCGAGATGTGCGGCGCAGGCTACGAGCAGTGGTGCACGGGCACGCCCGGGACGCTGTGGACCTACCGCGCCGACGCCGACGGCAACCCGACGACCGGCGGCTACTCGCAGGGCTTCACCGTCTCGGAGGACTTCGCCTGCCGCATCCCCGACCAGATCCCCTTCGACGCCGCCGCGCCCCTGCTGTGCGCGGGGATCACCATGTACTCGCCGCTGCGCCGGTACGGGGCGGGGCCGGGCACGCGCGTCGCCATCGTCGGAATGGGCGGCCTGGGGCACGTCGGCGTGAAGCTCGCCGCCGCCATGGGCGCCGAGGTGAGCGTGATCTCCCACGGGCGCTCCAAGGAGGCCGACGCGCGCCGTTTCGGCGCCTCCGCCTTCCACGCCACCAGCGAGGAGGGGACCATCGAGGCCCTGCGCGGATCCTTCGACCTCATCATCTGCACCGTCAGCGCCAACAACCTCGACTACGAGGGCCTGATGGGGACGCTGCGCCCCTACGGCGTCTTCGTCGACGTCGGCCTGCCCGAGGAGCCGGTGCGCCTGCCGCTGCGGGCGTTCGTCAACGGCGCCAAGTCCTTCGCGGGCTCCCAGATCGGCGGGATCCGTCAGACGCAGGAGATGCTGGACTTCTGCGCCGCCCACGGCGTGGCGCCCCAGGTCGAGATCATCGGCGGCGAGGACATCACCGGCGCCTACGACCGCGTCGTGGATTCCAAGGTCCGCTACCGCTACGTCATCGACACCGCGACCTTCTGACGCGCCGTCCGCCTGCGGCGGCGCCGCGGCGTGGAACAATGGTGGGATGTTGAGAATCCCACCGATGTTCCTCGCCGTCGGCGCCTTGGCCGTACAGGCGCTCGTGCCCTTCCCGGACGCCGGCCACCCGTGGTGGCGGTGGGCGGCGGCGGGCGCGTTCGCATTCGCGAGCGGGGTTCTGCTGGTCGGCTCGTCGATGCGCTTCTACCGCGCAGGCGTCTCGGCGGACCCCGTCGGGGTCGACCACCCCCGCGCCCTCGTCAGCACAGGGGTCTACCGCGTCACCCGCAATCCCATGTACGTGGGCATGGCGTGCGCGCTCGCCGCCCATGCGAGTATCCGCGAGGTCTGGGCGTGGCTCCCCGCAGCGTGTTTCGTCGTCCTGGTCGACCGCGCGCAGATCCCCGTTGAGGAGAGGGCGTTGCGCAATGCGTTCCCGGACGAGTACGCCGCCTACACCCGAAGGGTGCCCCGGTGGGTCGGGGTGCCGCGCGCTTGATGCGTTGGTCCGTCCGTATGCACCGCCCGCTGTTTCCGCATTATAAGGGTGCGGGAACGCGAGGGCCCCGGACCGATTGGGTCCGGGGCCCCGCCGTGGAGCGGATGACGGGAATCGAACCCGCGTGATCTGCTTGGAAGGCAGAGGCTCTACCATTGAGCTACATCCGCGCGCCCCCTGGCCGGGGACCCCCCAACCTTAGCGGACCGGGAGGCGAATTGCGAAACGGGCGCGGCCCGTGGGTATGATTGCGCAGGGGGAGTGCCCCCGCCGGGGTGTGGCGCAGCTTGGTAGCGCATCTGCTTTGGGAGCAGAGGGTCGCAGGTTCAAATCCTGTCACCCCGACTTCGAACGGAAACCAAGGGGGTCCCGTGCCGTCGTACCGGTCGATCATGGCAGTGGGCGCGGTGCGCGCCGGGCACGACCCCCGCGAGGTCGAGGCGGCGGCCCGCAGCGCGGTGCGCCTGGAGTCCTGGGACATCGCGGTCGTATCGGGCCAGCCGCGTGCCACTGCCCGCTTCGCAGCCGCGGACGACGACGAGGCCCGGGCCTCGCACGCCGCGATCCTCACGGGCGTGCGCCGAGTCGCCGAGGTGCCGGGCGCCGTGCTGGCCGCAGTGGTGCGCGGACGCTCGCGGCCCATCGCCTCCGCGCCCGCCGACGCGGGCCGGAAGTGATCGGTCGGCTTCGGAGGCAGCGCGCCAACGGGGAACGGGGCGCCGGCAGGTTGACGGCCCACTGCTGCCGTGCGAGAATCGGCGCGCCGGGCGGAGGAGCCGGGCGGCCGGATCTCGTGGAGTCGGCGTCCACGGAAAGGTGATCGTGCGGTGAAGTTCCTCAAACGCTCGTCCAGAAGCGCCGCCGCCAAGGGCAGCGGGGGCGCGAAAGGGTTCGCGCAGATCGGATCGGGCAGGCTGGAGGCGTTCAGCGACGGGGTCATGGCGATCGCCATAACGTTGCTCAGCCTTGATATCAAACTCCCCGAGTACAGCGGGGACCTACTGGGCGATCTGGCCGCGCTGTGGCCCACCTACGTCGGATTCGTCCTGAGCTTCATGCTCATCGGCCAGGTCTGGCTCAACCACCACGCTGTTTTCCACATCCTCCGGGCCGTCGATCAACGGGTGCTGGTCTTCAACCTTCTGCTGCTGCTGGACGTCGTCTTCCTGCCGTTCGCGACTTCTGTGCTCACCAACAGCCTGGAACGCGGGTCCCAAGCGCGCGTGGGCGCGGTGTTCTACGGCGGCGTGATGGTGGTCGGCGGCCTGCTGTTCAACGCCTTGTGGCACTCGGCCATCCGCAATCCCAGCAATCTGAGGCACGAGATCCCCCGGTCCGTGGTCCGCAGGATGAGCCTGCGCTTCGCCCTCGGCCCGGTCCTCTACGCCTTCGCGTGCGTTCTCGGCGCCATCAACGCGTGGTTGAGCATAGGCACCTACGTCTGCCTCATCGTCTTCTACATGATGGACTCCATGGCGGCTCCCCGTAACGGGGCCTGACGCGGCAGCCGCGGGCCGCCCGCCCGGAGCGCCGCCGTCCGGATCAACTCCGGCCCACGGTGATCGTCTGCCCGGGCGAGGCCACGGCGGCGTCGAGGCCGAGGTGGGATCGCAGGGCGCCCGCGAGCGCGCTCGCCGAGTCGGGTTCGCCGTGCACGCAGAAGATCCGCCCTGGGGCGGGGGACAGGCCGCAGGCCCAGTCCACCAGCTCGGAGGCGTCGGCGTGGACGGAGAACTCCTCGTCGCGGACCACGCTGGCGCGCACGCCGACCTCCATGCCGAGCAGTTTGAGGGACTGGGCGCCGTCGGCCAGCGACCGCCCCCGCGTGCCGACTGCCTGGTAGCCCGTCAGGACGACGCAGTTGCGCGGGTCGGGCAGCATCCTCGCCAGGTGGTGCAGGACCCGCCCGCCCGTGGCCATGCCCGACGCGGAGATGATGATCGCCGGAGTGCCCAGGGTGTTGAGGCGCTTGGACTCCTCGACGGTGCGCAACTGGGTGAGGCGCAGGTGGGGCAGGCGCAGCCGGGCGCCGTCGCGCAGCTCGCAGGCCTGGGAGGGGGCGCGGTAGATCTCCAGGGAGCGCAGGGCCATGGGGGAGTCCACGTAGACCGGGACCGGGGGGATCCGCCCCTCGGCGGCCATGCCGTCCAGGGCGGCCAGGACCACTTCGGTGCGGTCCACCGCGAAGGCGGGCACCAGCACCGACCCGCCGAGTGAGACGGTGCGGCGGATCGCGGCGGCGAAGGCCTCGTGCGGGGAGGCGGGCTCTATGTGCTCGCGGTCGCCGTAGGTGGATTCGATGAGCGCCACGTCGGCCCCCGGGGGGATCTCGCGGCTGCGCAGCACCGGGTGGGTGGTGCGCCCCAGGTCGCCGGAGAACAGGACGGAGCCGTCCGGGGTGGCGACCCGGATCGACGCCGAGCCCAGGATGTGGCCCGCCCGGTACCAGGTCGCCTCGATCCCGTCGCCCAGGTCCAGCGGCCGGTGGAACTCGACGGAGCGCATGAGCGGCAGGGTCTTGGCCACGTCGCCGATGCGGTACAGGGGCAGGGCCTTCTCGTGGCGCGAGAACCCGTGCTCGTTGGCGAAGTCGGCGTCCCGCTCCTGCAGGTACGCCGAGTCGCGCAGGACGATCTCGGTGAGCGCCTGGGTGGCGTCCGTGCCCCAGATCGAGCCGCGGAACCCGTGCTTGACCAGGCGGGGCAGGTAGCCGGTGTGGTCCATGTGGGCGTGGGTGAGCAGCACGTCGTCGATGGACGCCGGATCCACGGGGAAGGGCGCCCAGTTCGCGCGGCGGAGCTTCTTCATCCCCTGGAAGAGTCCGCAGTCGACCAGGATCCGGCGCGGTCCTGCGCCCGGGCGGTCCGGGGCGCCGCCGGGCGGGTCGATGGAGAGCAGGTACTTCGACCCGGTCACGGTGCGTGCCCCGCCGAGGAATGTGAGCGTCGTTGCCATGGATCCAGTGTGCCCGAAACCATGGCGGAAGACCAGGGGTGCGGGGCGCGTTTGCCCACTAAACGAGGTGGCGCGGCGACACGGGCGGGGCACTGTCGTAGACTGAGCGCGTTATGTGCCCAGAAGGGCGCGGAATCAGCCAGACGTAACGGAGCATACGCACGTGAAGAGCAGTGTCGAGACACTCGAGCCGACCAGGGTCCGCCTGACCGTTGAAGTTCCTTTCGAGGAGCTCAAGTCCGAAATGGACAAGGCGTACAAGGACATCGCCGGCCAAGTCAACATCCCGGGGTTCCGCAAGGGGCACGTGCCCCCGCGCATCATCGACCAGCGTTTCGGCCGGGCCACCGTGATCGAGCAGGTCGTCAACGAGGTCCTGCCCGGGCACTACTCCAGTGCGGTCGCCAGCAACGACCTGCGCCCCATGGCCCAGCCCGAGGTCGAGGTCACCGAGATCCCCAACACGACCGGCCCCCAGGGCGGCCAGTTGGTGTTCACCGCCGAGGTCGCCGTCGTCCCCCCCTTCGAGCTGCCCGCGATCGATGAGTCGATCGAGGTCGTGGTGGACTCGGCCGAGGTGGCCGACGAGGACGTGGACAAGGAGCTCGAGGAGCTGCGCGGGCGTTTCGCGACCCTCAAGACCGTTGACCGCGCGGCTGCGGCCGGGGACTTCACGACCATCGACCTGGTCGCCCGCATCGGCGGGGAAGAGGTCGACTCCGTGTCCGACGTGTCCTACGAGATCGGTTCGGGCGACATGCTCGACGGCCAGGACGAGGCGCTGTCCGGCGCCAGCGCCGGCGACGAGGTCGCTTTCACCGCCGTCCTCAAGGGCGGCGACCACGAGGGCGAGGAGGCGGAGGTCTCCCTCACCGTCAAGTCGGTGAAGGTCCGCGAGCTGCCCACGGCGGACGACGACTTCGCCCAGATGGTCTCCGAGTTCGACACCATCGGCGAGCTCACCGAGGACCTGAGGAAGCAGGCCGCCCAGTCCAAGGAGTCCCAGCAGGCCATCCAGGCCCGCGACCGCCTCATCGACCTGCTGCTGGAGCGGGTGGAGATCCAGCTGCCCGAGTCGGCTGTCGAGCACGAGCTCTCCCACCGCGTCGAGGCGGCGGGCGAGTCCGCCGACCAGGACGCCCTGCGCGCCGAGGTCGTCAGGGAGATGCGCTCCGAGCTTTTGTCGGAGGCGGTCGCCAAGGAGTTCGACGTGCAGGTCTCCCAGCAGGAGCTCATCGACTACGCGATCCAGATGTCGCAGAACTACGGCGTCGATATCAACCAGCTGTTCTCCTCCCCCCAGCAGATGTCGAACGTCGTCGCGGACCTCGGGCGCTCGAAGGCCCTCATCGAGGCGCTCAAGCGCGTCACCGTGAAGGACTCCTCCGGAGCGGAGGTGGACTTGTCGAAGTTCTTCGGCGAGGACCCGGCCGCTGCGGAGAACGCCGAGATCGTCGGCGGGGCGGATTCCGACGAGGCGGAAGCCCCCGCGGATGCGGAGGACGCCGCCGAGTGAGGCCCTCGGCCCACCAGCCTTGACGGTGCCCGCGCCAGTAGGCGCGGGCACCGTCGCATCCAGGCTCCGCGGAGCCCGCCGTCGGGCAGCCCGGCTCTGCGGAGCCCGCCGCCGGCCAGTCGGCTCCGTGGACTTGCGCCCACTAACTTAAGGGCTTAAGTTAGTGCTGTGGACCTCGCCTACGAACTGCACGACCTGGTGCTCACCCTCGACCGGTGGGCGGAGCGCCGCCTGCGGTCCGTCGGCTTGAACTACAACCGCTACGTCGCACTGGTCGTCGTGTGCGAGCACCCCGGCGTGAGCGGGCGCCAACTCGCCGGCCCCCTCCGCGTGTCGGAGGCGGCCGCGAGCGGCATCGTCCGCTCCCTGCTGGAGGCGGGCCTCGTCGAGGACACCGCCCAGAAGGGGGACGGCAACGTGCGCCGCCTCAGGGCGACGCCGGTCGGCGCCGAGCTGCGGGCGACGTGCTCGGACCTGCTCGGCTCCGCCCTCGACACTGCCGCCCGGGGCATCGGCGTCGATCCGGAATCGCTCGCGCTGTCCATACGGGCGCTCCACGACCAGGTGCGCTCCCCGCGGGGCGGGATGGACGGGGTGGGGTCCGCCCGATCCGTGCAACAGACCCACTGACCGCAACCCCTGTTTGGAGATGAGTCCCAATGGCGACCGTTCTCGCCTGCGCTGCCCTGGCCCTCGGCGTCGCCAGGACCGCCATGTTCGTCGCGCTGCACCTGGTGCCCAGTGACTACGACATCGTCCACCACGCGGTGAGCGACTACGCGGTGGGCCCCACCCGCCGCCTCGCGGCGACCATGACCTGGACATCCGCGGTGTTCTGGCTGGTCCTGGCCGCGGCCGTCGCACTCGCGCCCGCCAACGACGGGCCGGGGCTGGCCGCGTGGATGCTGGCCCTCGCCGCGGTGTTCGTGCTCCTGCCCCTGCTGCCCACCGATGTCGAGGGGAGCGCGCCGACCCTGGTCGGGCGCCTCCACATGCTCGCGGCCATCGCGTGGTTCGCGATCGCCTACTCGTGCATGGGCGGCTTCATCCGGTTCTTCGCCCCGAGTGCCCCCGGCGGTCTCACGGCCCTCTTGGCGGCCGTCAGCTGGGTGGCCGCCGTGGGCCTGGTCGCCCTGGTGTCGGCCCTGGTGGTGCGCCCCCTGCGGCGCGTCGCATTCGGGATCTCCGAGCGCGTCTTCCTGCTGGCGGTCCACGTGTTCTACATCGCCGTGGCCGTGGGCCTCGTGCTCGTCTGACGCGCGCGTGCGCCGGCGCCTCTCCCGCGTCTACGGCCCGGACAAGACGCGCCCGCGCCCGTCCACTGGCGGGTGCAGCGCCACACCGCACGCGGGCGCCGGTGGAGAGCGGGCGGGCCGCATGGAGCGCGCGGGCCCAACCGCCTCCGGCTCCTGGCATGGCGCCGTGCCGTCCTCCGGGCGGGGCGCGGGTTCGGCGAACCTGCGCTCAAAGCGAAAAGGTCCGTGCTGGGGCGCGTGGGGGGCCGGGAACCGCTACGTTGGTAGCAGCCCGACCCGGGAAGAGGGTCTACGTATAGGAGGAGGAGCGCGTGAGCGTGCACATGGCCGGCCCTGGCGCCGAGAGCATCATGGGGCTGGGGGACTCTGTCTACCAGCGCCTTCTGAAGGAGCGCATCATATGGCTCGGCGGAGAGGTCCGCGACGAGAACGCCAACACGATCTGCGCCCAGCTGCTGCTTCTGGCGGCCGAGGACCCCGACCGCGATATCTACCTGTACATCAACAGCCCCGGCGGTTCCGTGACCGCGGGCATGGCGGTCTACGACACCATGCAGTACATCAAGCCGGACGTGGTGACGGTGGGCATGGGCCTGGCCGCCTCGATGGGGCAGTTCCTGCTGACGGCCGGCGCCCCCGGCAAGCGGTACATCACCCCCCACACCCGGGTCCTCCTGCACCAGCCGCTGGGCGGTGCGGGGGGCTCGGCGACGGAGATCCGCATCAACGCGGACCTGATCCTGGGCATGAAGAAGGAACTCGCCGAGATCACCGCGCAGCGCACCGGCAAGTCCCTGGAGCAGATCGAGGCCGACGCCGACCGCGACCACTGGTTCAACGCCCGCGAGGCGCTGGAGTACGGTTTCGTCGACCGGTTGATCGAGGGCCCGCAGGAGATCGGCACCCGAGGAGGACAGTTCTGATGACCACCCGACCCTACTTCGAGGCCGCGGCCCGTCAGATGCCGCAGGCCCGCTACGTGCTGCCCGACTTCGAGGAGCGCACGGCCTACGGATTCCGCCGCCAGAACCCCTACACGAAGCTCTTCGAGGACCGCATCGTCTTCCTCGGCGTCCAGGTGGACGACGCCTCGGCGGACGACGTGATGGCGCAGCTGCTGGTGCTGGAGTCCCAGGATCCCGACTCGCTCATCACCATGTACATCAACAGCCCCGGCGGCTCGTTCACCGCGCTCACGGCCATCTACGACACGATGCAGTACATCAAGCCGCAGATCCAGACGGTGTGCCTGGGGCAGGCCGCCTCCGCCGCCGCGGTCCTGCTCGCGGCGGGCAGCCCCGGCAAGCGCCTCGCGCTGCCCAACGCGCGCGTCCTCATCCACCAGCCGGCCATGGAGGGCATGCAGGGCCAGGCCTCCGACATCCAGATCGTCGCGGACGAAATTGACCGGATGCGCGCATGGTTGGAGGACACCCTGGCGGAACACTCCGGAACCCCGGTCGAACAGGTGCGCCGCGACATCGAGCGCGACAAGATCCTGACCGCTCCGCAGGCGGCCGAATACGGCCTGATCGACCAGGTGCTGGAATCGCGCAAAGCGCAGTGAAGGAAGGGCCTGTGGTGTGTTCGGTATCTATCGGACTCCACGGGCCCTTCCCGTTCGATAAACGCAAATTTGTGGCGCCGGTCATGGAAACTGGCGAAGGGTTTGAGAAAAACTAACCTAGCGGTAAGTCGATTGTTTCTCGCCCTGCCCGATGGGGCGGTCCGTTCACAGCGGCGGATAGGGGTGGAGACGGACCACGCGATGGCGGGGTGAGGAAGAGGAAATCGCGACATTTCGCGGGAAAAACCTTGCGTGTTCTCGCGCGTGCGCTATCGTTGCAATAGTTTGAACGACTGAAACACCGCCGGCGTACCGGCGCCGTCCCAGGGCGGTATCCCAGCAACCTTGGAGGTCCCGTGGCTCGACTCACTGATGGCGCAGAACTGCTGAAATGCTCTTTCTGCGGGAAGAGCCAGAAGCAAGTGCGCAAGCTCATCGGAGGCTCCGGCGCGTACATCTGCGACGAATGCATCGAGTTGTGCAATGAGATCATCGAGGAGGAGCTCGGCAAACAGCCCTCGTCCTCGGCCGCCTCGCCCCTGCCCAAGCCCCGTGAGATCAACGAGTTCCTCAATTCATGGGTGATCGGTCAGACCAGGGCCAAGCGGGCGCTGTCGGTCGCCGTCTACAACCACTACAAGCGCGTGCGCTCGCGCGAGGCCGGCCATGAGGAGGACATGCTCGGCACCAAGTCGAACATCCTGCTCCTGGGGCCCACGGGCACGGGGAAGACCCACCTGGCCCGCTCGCTCGCCCGCCTCCTCGAAGTCCCCTTCGCCATCGTCGACGCCACCGCGCTCACCGAGGCGGGCTACGTGGGCGAGGACGTGGAGAACATCCTGCTGCGCCTCATCCAGGAGGCCGATGGCGACATCAAGAAGGCCGAGCGGGGCATCATCTACATCGACGAGATCGACAAGATCGGGCGCAAGGCCGAGAACGCCTCCATCACCCGCGATGTCTCCGGCGAGGGCGTGCAGCAGGCCCTCCTCAAGATCATCGAGGGCACCGTCGCCTCGGTGCCGCCGTCGGGGGGCCGCAAGCACCCCCACCAGCAGTTCCTCGAGATCGACACCTCGGGCATCCTCTTCATCGCCGCCGGCGCCTTCGCCGGTATCGAGGAGATCGTCAAGGCGCGCCTGGGGCAGCGCTCCACGGGCTTCGGCTCGGAGCTCAAGTCCGCCTCGGAGATGGGGGACCTCTACGAGGCCGTCAACGCCGAGGACCTCCACAAGTTCGGGATGATCCCCGAGTTCATCGGCCGCCTGCCGATCCTGACGTCGACGAAGGAGCTCACCAAGGAGGACCTGGTCCGGGTCCTCACGGAACCCAACAACTCGCTGGTGCGCCAGTACCAGCACCTCTTCGAGCTCGACGGAATCGAATTGGACTTCACCCGCGGCGCCCTGCTGGCCATCGCGGCCCAGGCCAACGAGCGCAAGACCGGCGCCAGGGGGCTGTCCTCCATCATGGAGCGCACCCTGTCGGACCTCATGTTCGAGCTGCCGAGCCGCGACGACGTGGCCCGCGTGGTCATCACCCGCGAGCACGTCAACGGCGTCGGCGCCGCCGAGCTGTACACGGACCGTTCCTCCGAGCGGGTGCGCAGCGCCTGAGGGGCTCTGTGATGGGGAACGGGTCAATGGGGGACGAGGCGGCGGGCCCCGCCGACCGCGGCGTGACGGGGATCCCCGAGGCGCTCGCCGAGGCGCGCCGCACCATCGACAATATCGACGCCGCGCTCATCCACATCCTCGCCGAGCGCTTCCGCTGCACGCAGCGTGTGGGGCACATCAAAGCGGTCCACGACCTGCCCCCGGCCGATCCCGAGAGGGAGGCGCGCCAGGTCGCGCGCTTGCGGGCGCTGGCGGTCCGCTCCGGCCTGGACCCGGACTTCGCGGAGAAGTTCCTGTCCTTCATGGTGCGCGAGGTCATCCGCCACCACGAGGACATCAAAGCCGAGTACGAGGGCGCGGGATAGCGGGCCGTGCCTCGTCGGTTCGTTACCGAATTGTGACGGGAACTGGGATTTTGGTACTAGGGGAGCGCCTTCCCCGCCCCCACGGTTACTGAGAGAGGTTGTTTCCGGTCTGACTCCAGGGTTCCTTTAAGGAAACTTCCAGGGATGCCGTCTTGAATGTTCAACTGCGAGCGTGATCCGCCGCAAAGACACGTACATTCAAGGAGTTTTCCCATGAAGAAACACCGCCCCGCCCGTGCCTTCGCCGCAATCGGCCTGGCTGTCGCCGTCGGCGTCCTCGGCGCCTGCTCCAACGGCAACTCGGGCGCCGCTGGCAACAAGCCCTCCGCCAGCGCGTCGAGCACCGTCAAGTCCGCGGACGACGCGAACCTGATCTTCGCGCAGTGCATGCGCGGGAAGGGCTTCGACGTGCCCGACACCGGTTTGACCCCGGACAACCTCTCCGACACCTCGGAGGCGTTCAACAACGCCCTCAACGAGTGCCAGCAGGAGATCGGCCCGGCGCTGGGCGAGGAGAACGACCTCACGAAGGACGCCGACGCCCAGCAGCAGCTCGTCAAGGGCGCTGAATGCCTGCGCGGACTCGGCTACGACGTGCCGGATCCGGAGCCGGGCAAGGGCCTCAACGTCAAGGACGTCCCGCAGGACGCCCTGCAGAAGTGCTTCAACAACCAGGGGGCCCAAACCAAATGACGACGGAGTCGACGGAAACGAAACCGCCGCGTAAGCGCCGGATGCTCGTCGTCGGTGCCTGCGCTGCACTGGCGGTCGCCCTCGCAGGGGTGGGAACCGCCTACGCGCTGGGCAAACTGCCCGGCGGCGAGCAGAACCAGTCGGAGGGCAACGTCTTCACGGGAAGCACCGGCGTGGTGACCCGCGGCACCCTGGAAGGGGAGACGACCGCAGTGGGAACCCTGCGCTACGCGGACCAGTACAAGTTCCGCGGCGCCTTCGAAGGCGTCATCACGAAACTCCCCACCCCGGGCACGACGCTCCACCAGGGGGACATGATCCAGCAGGTCGGCGACGAGCCCACCTACTTCATGCACGGGGCGACCCCCGCGTGGCGGGCCTTCGAACCCGACATGAGCAACGGCGACGACGTCACCCAGCTGGAGACCGCGCTCAAAGAACTCGGGTACTTCACCGGCGAGCCGAACACCCACTACGACTGGCTGACGCGCGCCGCCATCCAGAAGTGGCAGAAGGACAAGGGCCTCACGCAGAACGGGATCCTCCCGCTGGGCCGCGTGGTCTTCGCGCCCGAGGACCTGCGGGTCGGCACGATGATCGCCCGCCTCGGCGACCGCGCGACCCTGGAGACCGACCTGTTCAACGTGTCCAGCACCCGCCAGGTGATCAGCGCCAACCTCAAACTGGCCGACCAGAAACTGGGCGTCGTGGGCAACAGCGTCAAGATCCGCCTACCCGGCGGTGAGACCACCACGGGGACGATCTCCACCGTGGAACCGCCCACCGACAAGGGATCCGCGTCCGGCGACCAGAAGGGCTCCGGCTCGGGTTCGGGCTCCGGCTCGGGATCCGATTCCGCCAGTGACAAGGAGCGCGTCATCCCGATCACCGTCACCCCCGACGACCCGTCGGCGACGGAGGGCCTCCAGGAGGCGTCCGTGTCGCTGGGCCTGGTCAGTGAGAAGCGCGAGAACGTCCTGTCCGTGCCGCTGGGCGCGCTCATCGCCCTCACGCCCGACCAGTTCGGCGTCGAGGTGGTGAACGACGACAACACCATCCGGAAGGTGCCGGTCAAGACCGGTCTCTTCGCCGGGGACCGCGTTGAGGTGACCAGTGACGAACTGTCCGAGAACCAGCGTGTGGTGGTGCCCGACCGATGAGCCGAATACTCTCACTGCACGACGTGCGCCGCACCTACGGCCAACCGCCCGTGGCGGCGTGCGCCGGGGTCAGCCTCTCGATCGACCGGGGTGAGTTCGTCGCCATCGTCGGCCCCTCCGGGTCGGGCAAGTCCACCCTGCTCAACCTCATCGGGACACTGGACCGCCCCACCTCGGGCACTGTGGAGATCGACGGGATCGACGTGTCGCGCCTGTCGGACCGCAGGCTGTCGGGACTGCGGGCGCACCTGATCGGCTTCGTGTTCCAGCAGTTCCACCTCAGCGAGGGCATGACCGCCATCGACAACGTCGCCGACGGCCTGCTCTACCTGGGGGTGCCCCGGGCCGAGCGCCGCCAGAAGGCGGAGAGGGCCCTCATCCGGGTCGGGCTGTCGCACCGGCTCCACCACAAGCCCCACCAGATGTCGGGCGGCGAGCGCCAACGCGTCGCCATCGCCCGCGCGGTCGTGGGGGACCCCCCGCTGCTGCTCGCGGACGAGCCCACGGGCAACCTCGACTCCGTGTCGGGCGCGTCCATCGTGGAACTGCTCCACGAGCTCCACGAGCAGGGGACGACCATCGTCGTCATCACGCACGACAACGACCTCGCGATGAAACTGCCCCGCCAGGTCGCCATCAAGGACGGACGCATCGTCCACGACTCCGCCGCGAAGGAGGTGGCCCATGTCTGAGGACTCCAAACCGATGTACTCGAAGCTGCGCTGGTCCGACGTGGCGCGCCTGGGCGGTACGGGCATACGCTCGCGCCCCACGCGGGCCGTCCTGTCGGCCCTGGGCATCGCCATCGGCATCGCGGCGATGGTGGGCGTCATCGGCGTGTCGACCTCCAGCCAGGCCCAGCTCGCCGAGCAGCTGCGGGCGCTGGGCACCAATATGCTCACCGCCCAGGCCGGCGAGGACCTGTCCGGGTCCTCCACGCGCCTGCCTGATGACGCGGTCGGCCGGATGCGGCTCATCGACGGGGTGGAGAAGGCGACCTCCACGGCCACCCTGTCGGGGGTGTCCGTCTACCGCTCCCGCCTCGCCGACAAGAACGCGACGGGCGGCATCCTCACCATGGCGGCCGAGCAGTCCCTGCTCGACGTGGTGGCGGGCTCCGTGGCCCGGGGGACGTGGCTCAACGAGGCGACGGCCACGTACCCGGCGACGGTCCTGGGCGCGAAAGCCGCCCAGCGCCTCGGCGTCGTCGAGCCCGGCACCCAGGTGTGGATCGGGCACACCTCGTTCACAGTCGTCGGCATTCTCGATCCTGTGACCCTGGCGCCCGAGCTCGACAACTCCGCCCTGATCGGGCCGAGCATCGCCAAGCAGCAGTTCAGCTTCGACGGGAAGCCGACAACGGTCTACGAGCGCTCCACCGAGGACAGGGTCGAGGACGTGCGCGCCCTCCTGGGCCCCACGCTCAGCCCGAAGAACCCGACCTCCGTCAAGGTCTCGCGGCCCTCCGACGCCCTGGCCGCGAAGAACGCCGCGGACCAGACCTTCACGGCGCTGCTGGTGGGGGTCGGCTCGATCGCCCTGCTGGTCGGCGGCATCGGCGTGGCGAACACGATGATCATCTCCGTTCTGGAGAGGCGCAGGGAGATCGGCCTGCGGCGGTCGCTGGGGGCCATGCGCGGGCACATCCTCGTGCAGTTCCTGGCTGAGGCGCTGCTGCTGGCGTTCCTGGGCGGGGCCGCGGGGTGCGTGCTCGGCATCGGCGTCACCTTCGGGATGAGCGCGGCGAACGGATGGCCATTCACCCTGCCGTGGTACGTGGTCGTCGCCGGCCTGTCCGTGACAGTGGGGATCGGGGCCGTCGCAGGCCTCTACCCCGCGGTGAGGGCCTCGCGCACACCGCCCACCGCGGCGCTCAACGCCCAGTAGCGCCCGGACCCCCGATCGCCTCCCGATGTGGCCCCCGATGGGGAGCCCCCGCCTGATGGGGAGCGCTTGGCGGGGAACGCGCGATGGGGAGCGCCCGCGCCCGTCGGCCACGTGCCGACGGGCGCGGTGTCGTATGCGGGCGCGGCGGGGGCTCATGCGGGAAACAGCTGGGAGCGGTCCTGCCCGCATAGGAGAAGTGGACGGGAACGGCGCGCTCCCATGTGGGAAGCGGGCGGGAGCGGTGGCCCTCGCGAGTGGGAAGCGGGCGGGAGCAGTGGCCTTCGCGAGTGGGAAGCGGGCGGGCGTCCCGAGCCCGCCCCTGCGCTCGACAACAGTGGTACCGTCGAACGGAACCGAATCGAAAGGCAGACTATGACATCGCCCTACACCCAGCCCGATCCGAACGCAGATAGTCGCGGACAGGGGAGCGGTGCCCCCGGTTACGGCGGTTCGGCCCAGCCCTACGCGCCGCCCGGTGGCTCGGCCCAGCCTTACGCGGCGCCCGGTGGCTCGGCTCAGCCTTACGCGGCGCCCGGTGGTTCTGCTCAGCAGTACGGAGCGCCTGGCGGTTCTGCTCAGCAGTACGGAGCGCCCGGTGGATCTGCTCAGCAGTACGGGGTCCCGGGTGGTTCTGCCCAGCCTTACGCCGCGTCCGGTGGTTCTGCCCAGCAGTACGGAGCGCCCGGCGGGACCGGGGCAGGATGGGAGTCCTCGGGCGCGCAGCCCTACGCCCAAGGGGCCCCGGCGGGCGGCGCACCCGGACAGGGGGGCGGCGCCTACCGGTACCAGCGCGACGACACCACCCCCATCCCCCTGACGGCGGACTCCATCGTGATGCCGAGTGCGAAGGGCGCGGCGTGGGTGGCGTTCATCCTGTCCGTTCCCTTCATCGCGGGATCGATCTGGAACGTGATCTACCTCGGCGGCGAGGGGACCGTCCTGGGGATCGTCGTCCTCGCTTTTTTCGGGGCGTTCCTGCTCTTCGGCGGGTTCCTCTTCCGCTCCTCGTCGATGACCATCGACGCCACCGGGTTCCACGCCAAGAACATGGTGCGGTCGGCCGACGTCCCGTGGCCGGCCTCGCGGACCGGGTTCTACGTGCGGGTCGAGAGGAAGCGCAGGGGGGCCAGCGCTCTTATGAGCGAGGTCTCCGCCCGCGTCATCACTCCCGATGGGCGGGCCATGCCGCTCACCGGCATCGCCTGGGCCGGGATCGACGTGGCGGAAATGGAAGTGAAGGGCATCACGCAGTGCTGGCGGCTGTGGAACTGGGCGGTGGCCAAGGGCTTCACCCGCGAGACTGGCCAGTACGTGGAGCTCAGCGGCCTCGGCATCCAGCAGGCCATGCGGTCCAAACAAGAGCACCTCTACGGCATCGTCCGCGGTTGACCCGATGCGGGGCCATCGCTACAAGTGCAGGGCGTCGGCGTGCGGCCCGATCCCCCTGGACGCCGACACCGTCACCGTTCCCCTGGTGAAACCCGTGGAGTGGATCTCGGTCCTGCTGTCCACCGCGGCCGCGGCCGTTTCCCTGGCCGTCGTGGTGGAAACGAGCGGGCTTTCCGCGTCCTCCGTCATCATCTACTGCGTCTGCGCGGCGGTGTGCCTGGCGGAAATCGGAATCATGGCGGTGCTCTGCGTCACCATCGACTCCACTGGTTTCCATGTGAGGTCCGTCTTCGGGCGGCGCACTGTTCCCTGGCCCGCCTCGAGGACCGGACTGTTCCCCGTCCTCGTCACGGTGCGGCGCCGCTTGCCCAGGGCAACGGTCTGCGTGGTGGCCCCGAACGGCCGGTGGGTGACGATGCGCAGCCTCGGGTGGTGCCGCATGTCGAAGGAGGAAGCCGTGTCCCTCGCGGTCCTCCACTGCTCGCGCATCTGGAACTGGGGCGCGGCCAAGGGGTACACCCGGGAGACCGGCGCCTACACGCCGCTGCGCAACCCGCGCATGCAGCAGGAGCGCAGCCAGATCGAATGGGCGTTCGGGATCCTCCCCACCACTGGCGCCCCGCGAGGCCGCTGGACCACCTGAACGGGCGGCAGCAGTGCCGCTGCCCCCACCAGCGCCACTGGTGCCGGGGGGAGGCGCGCCAACGGACGGCGGCGCCGTTGCCCCTGCCAGCGCCAGCACTCCCACCTGGGGGGGCGAAGGGGGCGGCGGTGCCCCCGGGTGAGGAGAGATCCCCCGTCGACCACCACCTCGGGGTGTGAAGGGGGGCGGCGGTGCCCCCGGGTGGTCCAAAATGCGTCTGGGTTTCGGGCCTTTCCGGGGGATTCCCGGGTGGCTGTTCCAAAATGCGTCTGAGTCTAGGCGAAATCGCGGGAATCGGCCCGAAACCGTCGAACTCAGACGCATTTTGGACCACCGCGCCCCGACGCCGCCGAAACACGGCGAAACCCAGACGCATTTTGGACCACTACGGCCCCCGGACGGCGACCCACCACATCACCGCGACGGCGGAGGACACAACCGACCCGCAGCAGGACGCTCGCTGCTCAACGCTCGTGGCGTCGGGCCGCCTGCGGGCCGGGCGGGTCGCGATCCCCGTCTCCCCGGCCGCGCTGGCTGCCGGTGCGCGCCGCGGGAGCCCGTTCGGGTACTCCGTATAGCTGGGTAATCCGTACAGCGCGGCGCCGGAACCGCCGTGCGCCGCCGGGGCGCCTGCTGGTGAGGGCTACAACGCGTCGGTCTGCCCGCGCCGGAAGCGGCTCAGTCCTCGACGGGTCCGCCGTAGAGTTCGTCGATGACGGGGGCCAGGCGGCGCACGGCCACGGCGCGCTTGACCTTCAACGACGGGGTGAGCAGGCCGTTCGCCTCGGTGAAGTCCGAGGTGAGCACCTTGAACTTGCGGATCGACTCGGCCCGTGAGACGTGCTCGTTCGCCCCGTCCACCGCCTTCTGCAAGGAGGCCAGGACCTCGACGTTCGTGGCCGCCTCGGCGACGCTCATGACCGGCAGGCCGTGGGACTCCAGCCACACGGGCAGCATCTCCGCGTCCAGGGTGATGAGCGCTGCCACGAAGGGCCGCTGGTCGCCGACCACCAGGACCTGGGAGATCAGCGGGTGGGAGCGCATCGGGTTCTCCAGGGCGGCCGGGGCCACGTTCTTGCCGCCTGCGGTCACGATTATCTCCTTCGCGCGGCCCGTGATCCTCACGTACCCGTCGCGGTCCAGGGAGCCCAGGTCGCCGGTCTTGAACCAGCCGTCCTCGGTGAAGCAGGCGGCGGTGGCCTCGGGGTCGTTGTTGTAGCCGTGGAAGACCGACGGGCCCTTGAGCAGGATCTCGCCCTCGTCGGAGACCCTGAAGGACATGGGGGGCAGCGCCGGGCCGACGGTGCCGATCTTCGACAGGCGCGGGGTGTTGACCGAGACGGGGCCCACGGTCTCCGTCAGGCCGTAGCCCTCCAGGACGGGGATGCCCAGGCCCCGGTAGAAGTGGCCGAGCCAGGTCGCCAGGGGCGCCCCGCCCGACACGATGTAGCGGGCGTTCCCGCCGACCAGTTTGAGGATGGTCTGGAACACCAGCTTGTCCGCCAGGGCGCGCTGGGCGCGCAGCGAGCGCGACGGGCCCTCCGGGGTGTCCAGCGCCTTGGAGTACTCGATGGCCACGTGGGCGGCCCACCGGAAGATCCGCCTCTTCGCGCCCTTGGAGGCCTTCGCGTCGGCCGAGTTGTAGATCTTCTCCAGGACGCGCGGCACGACCAGTAGGTAGGAGGGCCGGAAGGAGGCCAGGTCGGGCAGCAGGTTCTTGATGTTCGACACGTGCGCCATGACGCCGTTGCCGCTGATCTGGAAGACCTGCAGGAAGCGCGCGAACACGTGGGCGAGCGGCAGGAAAAGCAGCAGCCGGGAGTCCTCTCCCGCCGCGATCTCGGGCATCCACGCGTGCGAGTTGAGGCACAGGTTCGTGAAGTTCTCGTGGGTGAGCACCGTGCCCTTGGGGGTGCCCGTCGTCCCGGACGTGTACACGATCGTGGAGATGTCGTCCTTCGTCAGGGCCCCGGTGCGCGCGGCGACGGTGGCGCGGGGCACTCCGGCTCCGTCGGCGACCAGGGTCTCGATGGCTTCGGAGTCCAAGGAGAGGACGACGACGTGGTGGCGCCCGGTCCGCTCGGCGGCCGTGCGCACGATCTCCGCCAGGGACACGGTCTCGGTGACGACCAGGTCGACGTCGGCGTCGGAGAGCACGTGGGCGACCTGCTCGATGGAGCTCGTCTCGTAGATGGGCACGGGCACCAGGCCCGCGCTCCAGCACGCGAAGTCGAGCAGCGTCCACTCATAGCGGGTGCGGCTCATGATCGCGACCCTCTGGCCGGGCTCCAGCCCGCGCGCGATGAGCCCGGCGGCCACCTGCTGGACCTCCTCGTGGAAGTCCCGGGCGCTCACCGGCCGCCACGCATCGCCCATGCCCAGTTTGCGCAGGATGAGTGGGCGGCGGGGGCTGCGGCCCACGCGGTCCTGCAGCAGGCGGGGGATCGTGCAGGTCTCGTCGATGCGCACCAGGGTGGGGGCGTGCCACTCCAGGGCCTGGGTGGCGCCCCCGCTGGTGGGCGCGGGCACGGGCACGGCCTCGAGCTCCTGGGCGCCGTCGTCCGACGAGGCGGGGGCCGGGCTGTCACTCATATCTGCTCCTTCGTCTGTGGCACGCATGGGCCCTATCCTACGGCACCGTAGGGTGGGGGAGGGGCGGGATCGGGACCGGTTGGTGGCGATCGGATCGCCGGACGGACACGCGCTAGACTAGGGAACCGATTGCGGGAAGAGGCCCTCAGCCGCGCGAACACCGCGGAGGAACTGTTCTCGAAGGAGGGGAGCGAAATGGTCAGCCTCAGTGATATCGCCGCCGCCACCGGGTACTCGAAGGCGACGGTGTCACGGGTGCTCAACGGGGATCCCACGTTCTCAGTCCGGGAGGACACGCGCCGCCGGATCATCGAGGTCGGCAACGAGATGGGGTACGCGCTCAAGGGCAGGCGCGTGGGAATCCCCCAGAACGTGGCGATCCTCGACAACGTCGATCCTGAGCGGGGGCTCCACGACGCCTACTTCTTCGACGTCCGCGAGGCGCTGAAGGTCAAAGCCTCCGAGCACATGATGTCGCTCGCGTCCTTCCCGGATTGTGATTCGCTCATCGGCGCGGCTGATCGCTTCTCCGGTTTCATCTCGGTCGGCCCCTCCCCTTTGAAAGGGGCCGACCTCGAGAAGCTCCACGCCGCGCTGCCCCACGGTGTTTTCATTGATATCAATCCGGCGCCGACCCTGTTCCACTCCGTGCGCCCCGACCTCCAGCAGACGGTCCTCGACGCGATCGACGCGCTGAGGGACCAGGGGCGTCAGCGGATCTCCTTCGTCGGAGGCGATGGCCATATCATGGGCATGCATTTCCACGAGGAGGACATCAGGACCTTCGCGTTCGTCAACTGGACGGAGCGCCTGGGGCTGTCCGCCGACGCCAGGGTCTTCGCGGAGGGCTCCTTCACGGTGGAGAACGGCCGCCGCCAGATGGAGCGGATGCTGGCGGACTCCACCGGCCCGGCGCCGGACGCGGTAGTCGTCGCCGCGGATCCGCTGGCCGTTGGGGTGCTCCAATGCCTCGTGGCGGCTGGACTGCGTGTGCCCGATGACGTCGCGGTGGTCTCGATCAACAACCTCGAAGTGTGCGAGTACACGGCTCCGCCGCTGTCCTCCTACGCGATCAACCGCGAGGAACTCGCCGAGTCCGCGATCCTCCTCCTGTCCGACTCGATCATCGGCCGCTACGAGCAGCGCCACCATGTCCTGATCTCCACTGAGCTGGTGGTCCGCTCGAGTTTCGTTCCCGCCACGGCGGTCTAGGGCGCGCCAGCCGGTGCCCAGGGCCGGAGCGCATGGTCCCGGGCACCGGCAGCGCCGTTCACAGGATCGACAGGACGACGTCCAGGACGTGCGGTTGCTCGGACGGCACAAGGTACTCCGGGTGGACTTCGGAGCCCCAGGAGTCGTCGCCCCCAACGCCCATCTGTGCCGCGAGGAGCCGCAAGTGGGTCGCCGGACGGCGCCCGGGCTCGGGGAGCTCCCACCAGTGGGCGGCCTCCTCGATCTGGGCGCTCGAGTACGGCAGGAGGGAGACCTCGAACGGCCTGCCGGTCGCACTCACGACTCGGATCCCGTTCCCCTGCTCATCGCTGGCCTCCGCCCACTGCGCGCCCATGTGGTTCCCGCATTCCTGCGGCACCACGTAAGGAGTGAGGTCCTCTGAGAGGGAGCGCGACCATATCCCGAGGCGGCCTCCGCTGACCCGGTCGAAGTACGTCTCGTCGGGGCCGATGCCGTAGAAGCGCAAACGGGAGAGCGACGGCGGAAGGGCCCACTCGACGCCGAAACAGGGAAGCGTCGGCAGATCCGGCGCCCCCGGGTACGAGGCGGTGAACCTGATCGTGCCGTCGTCGTTGAGGCGGTAGACCACGGACACCGGGACGCCCACTGCGGCGAGCTCGTAGCAGTAGGCGACTTCGACGCTGTGGTCCTCCTCGCGCACTGAGACGTACGGGCAGCGGGCGTACCTGCCCGCGACGGTCCAGACTGCGCGCTTGAAGCCGTGGGAGGCGCCCCGGTCGTTGTCCGTGAGGGGCCGGAACGTCGTGAGCCTGGGGGGACGGAGCACGAGGGGGTCGCCGTCCTTCGCCCAGAGGACCATTCCTCCAGCCGTCCGGGACAGGAGCGCCTCCTCACCGCCCGTTCTCATCCCGATGTTCCAGCGTCCGAATGTGTACGTCGCGCGGTTCCCGTCGGCGGTGTCCGGGGGCGACGGGGGCGCGGCGAGGGGGAGCACGGACTGGCCGAAGCACACCTCGTGCCCCGCCGGGCACCACGCGGTCCGATGGAGGTGGACCAGTGAGGCCTCGAGGACGATCTCGCGGCCGGGCGCCGAGTACTCGTCGATGGGCCACGGGCACGGCACGGTGGCGCGATCGCCGGGGCGGACATCAGAAGGCACAGTGATCTGCCAGACCGCTTCGCCGTCGACCAGGAGCGAGCACACCAGGTCGTAGGCGCTGCTGGACGTGAACAGCGACCGGTTCGTGACATCGACGCCGGTTGTGGACGGGACGAGTGAGAAATCCGAGTACAGCTGTTTGACCTCGCGCACAGCCGGGGAGGGGGTGCGGTCGGCGAACAGCAACCCGTCAGCGGAGAATTCCCAGTCGCAGGGCCGGTCCCCGAAGTCCCCTCCGTAGGCGAGGAACTCCCCGGCGCTCGCGGGGGTCGCCGGATGCCACAGGGCCTGGTCGATCAGGTCCCAGATGAACCCTCCCTGGTAATGGGGGTAGCGCTCCAAATCCGTGTACAGGCCCAAGCCGCCGACCGAGTTCCCCATGGCGTGCATGTACTCGCAGGAGATGTACGGTTTGGCGGGCGAGGACGCGAGGTACTGCTCGATCTCGTCCGGGTGGGCGTACATGCGGGACTCGATGTCGCTCACGTCGTCGTACTCCCGGTCCCAGGTGATCCCCTCGTAGTGCACTGGGCGCGCGGGGTCGAGTTCACGGGCACGCTGGCTCATGGCGCGGAAGACCTCGCCGCCGTAGGACTCGTTGCCCAATGACCAGATGAGAACGCTCGGGTGGCTGTAGTCGCGGACGATCATCCGCTCGAGGCGGTCGACGCACGCGTCCTGCCACTGCGTCCGCGACCCCGGGATGGCCGTGTCTGGCGTCGCGACGTCTCCGGGGACGTTCCACGTTCCATGGGTCTCGAGGTTGGTTTCGTCGATGACGTAGATCCCGTACTCGTCGCACAGGTCGTAGAAGCGGGGGTCGTTGGGGTAGTGGCTGGTGCGGATCGCGTTGGTGTTGTGGAGCTTGCAGAAGCGGATGTCGGCGAGCATGTCCGCCTCGTCGAGCGCGCGCCCTTTGCGCGGGTGGAACTCATGGCGGTTGACGCCCTTGAAGACGATGCGCCGCCCGTTGAGCGTCATGATGCCGTTGTCGATTCCGAAACGCCTGAACCCGACGTTGAGGGCCACCGTCTCGCACGTGCGCCCATCGCGGTCGATGACCTCGAGGCGGAGGCGGTAGAGGGTGGGGGACTCGGCGGACCACGGCGCGACCCGGGGGATCGCGTCGGACACGAGGTCCGTCGCCGCGCTCCGGGGTGTTTCGGTGCTCCACACGGGCGCACAGGAGTGGTCGAAGAGTTCCGCGCGGATCGATGCGCCTCCGAGGGGATCGACGACGTCCGCTTTGATGCGGAGTCGGCCGACCTCGCTGTGGTGGTCGAAGTCGGCGTCGATGCGGACGCTGTCGACGTGGGTGGGGGGCAGGGCCGTGAGGCAGACGCCCCGGAACAGGCCGTGGAAACGCCAGGAGTCCTGTCCTTCGAGCCACGAGGCGCTGGAGTACTCGTAGCACGCGACGACGAGTTCGTGGATGGTGTCCGCGGGCGCCCCGCCGAGGAGGCGGGTGATGTCGAACTCACTGGCGGTGTACCCGTCTTCGCAGTAGCCGACGAACGCGCCGTCGCACCAGACGTAGAGCGCCGTGGCGAACCCCCCGAATGAGAGGAGGACGGTTCCGCCTTCGAGCGCGGCGCCCCGGAGGTCCTCGTCGAGGGTGAAGAGGCGGCGGTAGAGGGCGACGCGGTTGGTGTCTGGGACCGAGGGGGCCTCTGGGTCCGCGTGACCGTCCCAGGGCATCTGGATGTTGACGTACGCGGGCCTCCACCCTCCACTCGTCTCGAGGGTGGAGGGGACGGGTATGGTGGCGATCCGATCCGACGCGGACCGCAGCGCGGAGGCGGGCGACTCTGGATCGGCGACGTCGATGGCGCGCGCGTCGGTGTCGAGCACCTCCCACGGGCCGTTGAGGGACTGCCTGGGGGCGTCGGTGCGGTGCTGCGACCGCTGTGGGCGCCGGTTCACGGCGAACACGGTGGGGTCTGTGAGCCACTGGGCTGAGGGCGTGGGGTCTTCGGGTGGCATAGGATCTACCTCCTGGATGAGGGCGGCGCTGCTGATCAGGTAAATCGGATTACCCTTGATTCTACAGGTGTAGGGGGGAGGTGGCAAGGTCTGTGGTGCTGGTGGACGTGAGTGGCGTTGGGAGAGTTTGCATCCGGAGGTAAAAGGGTATACTTCGGTAGGTAGATGAGTTTCGCCGACTTCGAAGGAGAAGAACATGTCTACCGCACCGGGCGGCTCCAGGGCCCGCCCCCTCTTGGTCCAGAGGATCTGCTACGCCTTCGGCAACCTCGGGCAGGCGGCGTTCTACAACGCGCTGTCCACCTACTTCGTGACGTACTACGCGGCGCAGACCCTCTTCGCCCAGTACGAGAGGACGGAGGCCGAGGCGCTCATCGGCGTCATCACCGTGCTGGTCTTCGTCATCAGGATCGCTGAGATCTTCCTCGACCCCCTGCTCGGCAACCTCGTCGACAACACGACGACCCGGTTCGGGCGCTTCCACCCCTGGCAGGTCATCGGGGGCGTGGTGTCGTCCGTGCTGCTCTTCGCGATCTTCACCGGACTGTTCGGCCTGGTCAACACCAACAAGATGGTGTTCATCGTTGTTTTCATCATTGTGTTCATCATCCTCGATATTTTCTACTCGCTTCGTGACATCTCGTACTGGGGGATGATCCCGGCGCTGTCGTCCTCGTCCCACGAGCGCGGTGTCTTCACAGCCCTCGGCACGTTCACGGGCTCCATCGGGTACAACGGCGTCACCGCCATCGTGGTGCCCGTCGTCGCGTTCTTCAGCTCGGTCTTCGCCGGGGTCACGGGGGAGAGCCAAGCGGGGTGGACCGGGTTCGGGGCGCTGATAGCGGTACTGGGGATAGTCACGTGCCTCGCTGTCGCGTTCGGGACGACTGAGCAGGACAGCCCCTTGCGCGCCCACGCCGCCGAGAGCTCCAACCCGGTGCAGGCTTTCGCCGCGATCGCGAAGAACGACCAGCTCCTGTGGGTGTCCTTGTCCTACGTCCTGTACTCCGTGGCCAACGTGGCGACCACTGGTTTCATGATCTACCTGTTCAAGTTCGTCCTCGAAATGCCGAACAGCTACTCGGTGGTGGGGCTCATCGCCTTCGGAATCGGCCTGGCGACCACGCCCCTCTACCCGTTCATCAACAAGCGCGTGCCCAGGCGCGTCCTGTACCTGGCGGGCATGGCGTTCATGGCGGCGGCCTACGTCCTCTTCATCTTCTTCTCGAACAATGTCCTGGCCGTCTTCGCCGCCCTGGTCCTGTTCTACATCCCCTCGACCTTCATCCAGATGACCGCCATCCTCACCCTCACCGACTCGGTGGAGTACGGACAGCTCAGGACGGGCCGGAGGAACGAGGCGGTGACCCTCTCCGTCCGCCCGATGCTCGACAAGATCGCGGGCGCCCTGTCCAACTCGATAGTCGGATTCGTCGCGATCGCCGCGGCCATGACCAACGACGCGGACCCTGCCTCGCTGACCGCGGCGAATATCACGACGTTCAAAACCGCGGCCTTCTACGTCCCCCTCGCGATCATCGTCGCCTCGGCCGCCGTGTTCGCGGCAAAGGTGACCCTCAGCGAGAAGAAGCACGCCGAGATCGTCGAGCAGCTGGAGACAACGTTGGGAGGGGAAGAAGCGGACGCAGCGGAGAAGTGACTGGGTCCGCCCGTGGGCCCGTCCCGCCCACGGGCCCGATAAGTCGAGAACCTTAGAAGCGGATACCGCAGGAGTGTGGCTGAGTCTCAGCGTCGCGGCCCCCGGTGACCGCCTGCCGAGTGTGACGGCGTCGGTGTCCGCGGTGAGTGAGTCCCAGCGCCGGCCCCCGGTGACCATCTGAATGGCAATGCGGTCACCGGGGCCGGCACGGCGATCGGGGTCGGGATCGGGCCGAACTCGCCTCCTGCGGGATTCTCGTCGCGCGGGAGTCCGGGTGCGGGGATCCAGGGCTGCCGCCGATCCCCGCCGCTCGTGCGCGAAGCCTGGCAGAATCGTTCGGGCTGCGCTTGAGCACCTTGCGTGGCCGTGCCCGCAGATCCTCGCAGCGCAAGAGGCGCCCGAACGCGTCGCGTCCGATGGTGTGATGTCCCCCTTACTGCGGGCCCGAGCCCGCTTATAGCCCCATCGGCGGTGGGAATCGGCGAAGGCGTTCATCGACTGGTGCACGCTTTCATGATCGCTCCAAACGCAGGGCCCGCCTGCGGCGCGGTAACGGCACTACGCTGATCGTGACGGCCCAGCCCACGGCACGTGAGGTGTCGTGGATATATCTCCTTGCCGACAAAGTGGTCCACTGCGCTGTAATGGTGCGATGGGCTGAGAACTAGGTGTTGGGAGTGTGAGGTTATTGTCGTGAAGTGGCGGCCCCTGGCAGGATGTGGAGTGTCGAAGTCCGTGTCCTGGTCCAGGAGGCCGCTACCGTGTCCCACCCTAATGCGCCGTTGACCATCGAAGGGCGACGCCGTCTGGTGGTGCGCATCGCTTCTGGTGTGCCGATCGCCCATGTTGCGGCGCAGATGGGTGTTTCGCGGGTAACCGCGTCCAAGTGGAGGCACCATTACAAGGACGAGGGCGAGGCCGGCCCGACGGACAGGTCGTCGCGCCCCCACCATTGCCCCGGTGCGCTGGAGGCGCGGTAGGTGGAAGAGGTCGAGGGCATGCGCCGCACGCACAAGTGGTCCGGCCCGGATCAGCTCCCGGACTTGGGCAGCGCCATGGGGTGGGCCACCCGTCCGCGCACTGTGGGCCGGTGGCTCGAGCGCCTGGGGATCAGCCGCATAAGGGACCTGGACCCCACGGGCGGGCCTGACCGCGTTCCCGGGGTGATCCAGGCCCGCTACCGGGGGGGCACATGGTGGACATGGATGGCAAGAAGGTCGCCCCTCCCCACGGGGGGCGGGTGACGCGTTCACGGGCGGGGCACCGACGCGGCCAGGGGCTTCAAGAGGGGAGGGCGCCGAGCGGGCTACACCTACCTGCATTCCATGATCGACGGGCTCTCCCGCCTGGCCTACACCGAGGCCCTCGACGACGAGCGGGCCACCACCGCGATCGCGTTCTTCGCCCGCGCCCGTGCCTTCTCCGAGGCCAACGGGATCGAGCGCATCATGCGCCTGGTCACCGACAACGCGGCCTACCGCTCCACCGCTTCGGGCGACGCAGTCCGCGATCTCGTGGGCCGCCACCAGTACACGCGCCCCTACACGCCGCGGCACAACGGCGAAGCCGAGCGCTACAACCGGATCCTGGCCAAGGAGTTCCTCTACGCCCGTCCATTCACCAGCGAGAAACAGTGAACAGACGCGCTGGACCAATGGCTCACCCACTACAATTGCCACCGACCCCACACCGCCACGGCGGGCAACCCAGCCGCCAGCCGTTTCCTCACCCCCATAATCAACGTCACACCCTCATACAACTAGGCCGCCCACACACCGTCCGCGGATACCGCAACCGCCACCAATTATCGCTCACGGACACTCGTCATCACCGCAGGACTCGACGCCTCCACCCGCACCCAGCACTGATGCGCCCACACGTCGTAATACTGGAGTTACGGATGTAGCTACAAAAAAGACGGCTATGACGGAAGTGAGCGGAAGTAGTAGCCAGTATTGTTCGACGATGGAACTTGCTCGTTCTGTCAGTATTCCGTCGGGTGAAAGGGGTTTGGATCCTTCAATGCTGATACTCATGCAGCTAAGGTAACTAAGGGCGGAACGATACTCTTCGACAATGGTTGGGAATAGGAGTCCGAATGCTGCGCAATAGCCTCCAGATATTTGTTGTACGATTTTGGAATACGCTCTTTCTGTTGGAAAAGTAATCAAGAGCGCAGTAAGAGCTAGGGCTAGTATTGTGAACGGTTCTGTCGCGATATTGTGATTTGTTTCGGTATAGGTTAAGCTGCAAGTTTCGATGAAAAGCGGAACTTTGTAGCGTGTGATTATGGAAAAAATGAAGGCTGCGGCGGTCAAAGAGTAGGTGCACTTGCACACAAAGAGGTGTGTCTGACGGGCAAAATACCTGACGTATTCGCTGTCCTCTCGCCTCGCTTCTGTGTAGAGTGCTGTTGTGCATAATAGCGTTACGAACAAGGATTTCGTGATCGATTCGTGGTTTTCTGTAAGATAGTCGATGATCGGATAGGGTTCTGACCTTCCGGAGAGGATTCTGTCTGAAAAGTTGCTCTTCGCCTCTGCCAAAAAGGTGTTGCATGCTACGCAAAGTGCTAGTGCGAAATAGGAGTGAAAGTTTCGAGCGATGGCCTCTATTATGGAATAGGCTCTTTTTCTAAATGATTCGCGCATTACTGTGTCTGAGTCTGTTCTGGGGGGGGCGTGGTCGACGTGCGTCGCTTACCGTTGGCGTGCTGTGTGGGTAACTCTGAAGCTCTTTTCGTGCTGTTTGATGTGCCTCTGATGTGCGAGGAGAGAAGTGCGTAGGCGGATCAATGCTGCATTGTTGTCACCATATGAACTGTGCTATACGGGTGACAGTGTGGTTCAATGAGGTGCTTTGTGACTGTCATATCTAGATTGTGCCGATTAGTTCGATGAAAATGGGATGCGTACTTCCGGAGAATCAAGAGTGCTCGACCTGTGTTGTTTCAGGCCGAGGATGGCTTCGAGTTCGTCAAGTGTGTGCTCGGACTCGGGGTCGGCCTCGTGAGCCTTGATCGCGGGGGCGACATCGTCGCGCAACCACTGTTCGACTCCTTCGCCGGACAAGCGTTCGCAGCGCTCCCTGAGGGCTTCGAGGGCATCGGCGTAGAACTCGGGGGAAACCAGGACGGCACGGGTCCGCGAGCCCGCCGAGACCAACTCGACCGGCCCGCGCTGGGCCGCTGCGATGACTGCGGCCTGATTCTGCTGGAACTCGGAGAGCGTGGCAGTCGACATATGAGGATTCTACAACGCGGCCACGGACCAAGGCCGTGCCCCGGGCCGCTGGGCCCGGGGCACGCACCCGCCAAGCGGCTACAGGTTCACCCCTTCTTGCGCTTGGCCGGGGCCTCGCCCAGTTCGAAAGACTTGACCACGGCGTCGGCGGCCTCGGAGTCCCCGGACGCGGCCACCAGCACCAGCGCGCCCACGGCCTTCGACGCGGCCTCCAGGTCGCCCTTGACGGACTCCAGGGCCCCCAGGGACGCGGCGGGCGCCTCGAGCGCCACCGACAGGAACGGGGTGCGCGGGGAAACCTTCGCCTCGGACTTCACGCGGCGCAGCGCGATCAGGGCGCCGGAGGCCGCGGCCAGCACGGACGGGTCCCCGGCGGCGGAGGCCAGGGGGGCGCCGGTCGGCCACGGCGCGGTGTGCACCGAGCCCTCCCGGTACCAGCTCCACACCTCCTCCGTCACGAACGGCAGGTAGGGGGCCAGCAGGCGCACCACGGTGTCGATCACCAGGGCCAGGGCGGCGCGCGCCGACGCCGCCGACGCCCCGTCCCACGCGCCCTCGCGGTTGTAGGCGCGCTCCTTCACCAGCTCCAAGTAGTCGTCGCAGAACGTCCAGAAGAACGACTCCGTGACCTCCAGGGCGCGCGCGTGGTCGTAGGAGGCCAGGGCGTCGGTCGCCTCGGCGACCACCCCGGCCAGTTCCGCCAGCACGGAACGGTCCAAGTCCACCGTCACCAGAGCCGGATCCAGGTCCAGCTGCGTGCCCTCGCCGCCCATGGTGAGCGCGAACTTCGAGGCGTTGAGGACCTTGATCGCCAGGCGCCGCCCGATCTTCATCTGCTGCTCGTCGAAAGCGGCGTCCAGGCCCAGGCGCGCGGACGCCGCCCAGTAGCGCACCGCGTCCGACCCGTACTTCTCCAGCAGGCCCATCGGGGTCACCACATTGCCCTTGGACTTGCTCATCTTCTTGTGGTCGGCGTCCAGGATCCACCCCGACAGGCCCGCGTGGCGCCACGGCAGGGCCCCGAACTCCAAGTCGGCGCGCACCACCGTCGAGAACAGCCACGTGCGGATGATGTCCTGGCCCTGGGGGCGCAGGTCCATCGGGTAGGTGCGGGCGAACAGGTCGTCGTCGTGCAGCCAGCCGCACGCCAGCTGCGGCGACAGGGAGGACGTGGCCCACGTGTCCATGATGTCGAGCTCGCCCACGAAGCCGCCCGGCTCGCCGCGCTGCTTCTCCGCGAATCCCTCCGGCGCGTCCGTGGACGGGTCCACGGGCAGGCTGTCCTCCGAGGGCGTGATGACGGCGTCGTAGTCGACCTGGCCGTCGGCGCCCACCCGGTACCACAGCGGGAAGGGCACGCCGAAGAACCGCTGGCGCGACACCAGCCAGTCGCCCTTCAGGCCCCGCACCCAGTTCTCGTAGCGCACCCGCATGAAGTCGGGGTGGAAGTCCAGCTGGCGCCCGCGCTCCAGCAGCTCGGCGCGCAGATCGGCGCCGGAGGCCGGGTTGGTCCACTCCTTGCCGCCGTTGCGGATGTACCACTGGCGGGAGGTGACGATCTCCAGGGGCTTGTCGCCCTTCTCGAAGAAGTTCGTCTGGCGGACCGTCTTGGTGGGCTCGCCCTTGAGCTCGCCGCTGCCGCGCAGGCGCGCCACCACGGCCTCGCGGGCCGAGAACGTCGTCTTGCCCGAGATCTCCGCGAAGGCCGTCCGGCCGGCCTCCGTGGTGATCCACTCGGGCGTGTCGGCGACGATGCGCCCGTCCTTGCGCAGGATCGCGCGCAGCGGCAGGCCCAGGTCGCGCCACCAGTCGATGTCCGTGGTGTCGCCGAAGGTGCAGCACATGGCGATGCCCGCGCCCTTGTCCTTCTCAGCGGCCGGGTGGGCCAGGACGGGCACCTCGACGCCGTAGACGGGGGAGGCCACCGTCTTGCCGAAGAGCGGCTTGTAGCGCTCGTCGTCCGGGTGGGCGATCAGCGCCACGCACGCGGCCAGCAGCTCGGGGCGGGTCGTCTCCACGCACACGTCGGCGCCGTCCTCCACGGGGGCGCCCGCCCGCGCGGCTTCGGCGGCGGCCGAGGCGTCCGTGAGGTGGAAGGCGATGCGGTGGTAGAAGCCCGGGTACTCGCGGGACTCCAACTCGGCCTGGGCGACTGCCGTCTGGAAGGTCACGTCCCACAGGCCCGGCGCCTCCGCCTGGTAAGCCTCGCCGCGCGCCAGGTTGCGCAAGAACGCCGCCTGGGCGACCTTGCGGGCGCGCCGCCCGATCGTCTGGTAGTTCTGCTTCCAGTCCACGCTGAGCCCCAGGTAGCGCCACAGGGCCTCGAACTGGGCCTCGTCCTCGACGGTGAGGCGCTCGCACAGCTCCACGAAGTTTCGGCGCGAGATGGGCTTCTGGTCGCGGGCCTTGATGGACTTGCCCTCGCCGCCCACGTGCGGCGGCTCGAAATCGGGGTCGTAGGGCAGCGTCGCGTCCACGCGGACCCCGAAGTAGTTCTGCACGCGCCTCTCGGTGGGCAGCCCGTTGTCGTCCCACCCCATCGGGTAGAACACCGCCCTGCCCCTCATGCGCTGGAAGCGGGCGACGACATCGGTGTGCGTGTAGGAGAAGACGTGGCCGATGTGCAGTGAGCCGGACACCGTGGGGGGCGGGGTGTCGATCGAGTAGACCTGCTCGCGGGCGGCCGTGCGGTCGAAGGCGTAGGTCCCCTCGGCCTCCCAGGCCGAACCCCACTTGTGCTCCAGCCCCTCCGGCGCCGCGCGGTCGGGCACACGGGGGGCGCGGGCGGTGGCGGGCAGTTGACCGGGTCGATCTGCCATGTTCTGTTATCTCCATCCGAGTCGTGGACTAGTACCCGACAAGCGTACTTTCGGCGCAGCCCCCGGTCCACCGGCCCCGCCCGGGGGAGCGGGAGTCTTCGTCACAAACGCCCCCACTGCGGTCACGGGAGCGGCGCCGCCACGCGCGGCCCTAACGTGGGGGGCACACGCACGCACGAGGAAGGACCGCTATGAGCGCCCTGTCACCCCTTGGGGCCCGAACCGTCGAACTGCTGGGCGAGCTGGTGCGCAACGCCTGCGTCAACGACCTCACACCCGCCTCGGGCCACGAGCACCGCAGCGCCGACACCCTGGAGGCCCTTTTCGAGGGCCTGCCCGTGCGGATGCGCCGCATCGAGCCCGCGCCCGGGCGCACCACCCTGGTCGTCGCCCTGGACGGCTCAGACCCCGCCGCCGAGCCCCTCACCCTCATCGGGCACACCGACGTCGTCCCCGCTGACGACTCCCAATGGGCCCACGAGCCCTTCGCCGCGCGCATCGACTCCGACGGCGTCATGTGGGGGCGCGGCACTGTGGACATGCTGCACCTCACCGCCGCGATGGCCGTCGTCACCCAGGACCTGGCCCGGCGGGTCGCCGAGGGCGGAGCGCGCCCCGCGGGCACCCTCACCTTCGTGGCCGCCGCCGACGAGGAGGCCCGCGGGGGCCTGGGCGTGCCGTGGATCGGGGAAGCCGAGCCCCAGGCCATCCCGTGGCGCAACTGCATCTCCGAGATGGGCGGCGGGCACATCCGGGGCGCCCGGGGGAGCGACTCCATCGCCGTCGTCGTCGGCGAGAAGGGCGCCGCCCAGCGACGCCTCCACGTCGACGGGGACGCCGGCCACGGATCGGTGCCCCTGGGGCGCCACAGCGCCGTCGAGGTCCTGGCCCGCGTCGTCCAGCGCCTGGCCTCCGCCCGCTGGCCCGCCGGGGGAGGGGGCGAATGGGAGGGCTTCGTCTCCGCCTTCGAGTTCGACCCCGCCACCCGCGCCGCCCTGCTCGCAGCGGACTACGACGGCGACTACCACGAGTTCGGGGATCTGGCCGCCTACGCCCACGCCATCAGCCGCCTCACCGTCGCCCAGACCGCCGTCCGGGCGGGCGGGCCCATCAACGTCCTGCCCTCATCGGGCCATATCGACCTCGACATCCGCACACTGCCCGGCCAGGACGACGACTTCGTCGACGCCGCCCTGCGGCGCGCCCTGGGGGAGTTGGGGGAGCACGTGCGCATCGAACGGCTCCTGGTGGAGGGGGCGACGGCCTCGCCCACCGGCACGCCCCTGTACCGCGCCATCGAGCGCGCCCTGCGGGCGCAGCACCCCGGCTCGCGGGTGGTGCCCGTCCTCTTCCCCGGGGGCTCCGACCTCAGGGTCGCCAGGCGCCTGGGCGGAGTGGGCTACGGGTTCGGGTCCTTCGGGCGGGACGTGGCCCTGGGGGACCTGTACTCGCGATTGCACGCGCACGACGAGCACATCCGCCTGTCCGACGTCGACCTCACCGTGCGGGCGCTGGCGGCCGTGGCCGCCGACTTCCTCGGCGCCCGCTGAGGGGCGGGGCGCGGTGCCCACGGCAGCGTTTACAAAAGACCATGCCTCGGGCCCCGCCGGATCCCCCGCCCACGGGCGCAATACCGTGGACGACGGCCACCACCTGGGGCAACACGGCCACCGGCCGGAAGGCAAAGCGAAAGGACCACACGTGATGACAAGGAAACCCGCCGCCGCGGCCGCCATCGCAGGATTCGCGCTCATGTGCTCCCTGGCCGCCTGCGCGCCCCGCTCCGCCGCGCCCTCCCAAGCCGCCGCCGAGCCTGGGACCCTCACAGTCGGACTGCCCGGATCCCTGTCCACCCTGGACGTCGCCCACGAGACCGGCATCATCAACTACTACGTCGCCCAAGTGTCCTCAGAGGGGCTCCTGGGCGTGGACGCCCAGGGCGAACTGGTTCCCGCCGTCGCCTCGTCCCACACCACCGCCGACGGCCGGACCTGGGTGTTCCAGATCCGTGACGACGCCCGCTTCCAGGACGGCAACCCCGTCACCATCGACGACGTCCTGTTCTCCATCGACGTCGCCCGCGACCCGGACAGGTCCCCGTCCTCGTCCGTCTACTGGCCCGCGGGCACCGACGTCTCCCAGACCGGCGACTCCGAGATCACCATCACCCTGCCCGCGCCCGCGCAGAACTTCGGGTGGACCGTCACCGCCAACGGCGGACTGTGGATCACCGAGAAGTCCTACTACGAGGCCGCGGGCGCCTACGGCAGCGCCAAGGACCTCATCATGGGCACGGGCCCCTACCGCGCCGTCGAGTTCCAACCCGACTCCAAAGCGGTCTTCGTGAAAAGCGGCACCTGGTGGGGTGGAGACACCAGCGCCCAGAAGATCGAGTTCGACTTCTTCTCCGACGAGAACTCCCGCCTGCTCGCCCAGCGCGCCGGACAGATCGACGTCTCCGTGCAGATCCCCGCCGACCAGGTCGGCCAGTTCGAGGCCATCGACGGCACCACCGTCCACACCGAGTCCGACCGCTCCTACGTGGGCCTCACCTTCGACGAGGCGGTGGAGCCCTTCAACGACATCCACGTGCGCCGCGTCGTCGCCCACGCCGTCGACCGGGCCTCCATCGTCGCCTCCGTGCTCTCCGGGCGCGGCGAGGCGGCCACCGGCATCGAACCGCCCGACCAGCTGGGCTCCCAGATCGGCGAGGACGCCGCCCGCGCGCTGCTGGCCACTCTGCCGAACACCGAGTTCGACCTCGACAAGGCCCGCGAGGAGTTGGCCGCCTCGCACGTGCCCAGCGGGTTCGAGGCGGAACTCACCTACCCCGCCTCCATCCCGGAGATGGGCAACGCCGCCCTGGCCATCGCCGACAACCTCAAGAAGATCGGTGTCACCCTCACCGTCACCTCCAAGCCCCTCGAGGAGTGGATCTCCCAAGTCGGCACCGGGGAGTATGGCCTCTACTACATGAGCTACACCCCCACAACCGGGGACGCCGGGGAGATCCCCGGGTGGCTGCTGGGGGAGGCGAACCCCGCCAGGTACTCCAACCCCGAGGTCGCCTCCCTGATCGCCCAGTCGAACGCTCAGGCCGACCCCGCGGCCCGCGCCCAGGACCTCGTCTCCGCGACCGCGATCGCCCAGGAGAACGTCATCTACTCGCCCATCTGGTGGGGCAAGTCCACCAGCGCCTTCTCCTCCCGGGTCGCGCCCAAGGACTTCGGGCCCTACTTCTTCATGACGCCGTGGACGGCCTCCCTCGACCTCGTCCAGTGAGGCCCCGCACATGACAATGCGCTACCTGCTGGGCAGGATCGCGGGGTTCGCTGCCGTCTTGGCGGTGCTGTCCGTCATCGTGTTCTCCCTGACGCACATGGTGCCCGGGGACCCGGTGAAGATGCTGGTCGGCACCCGTGCCGTCACCCCCGGCGTGCGCGCCGCCATCACAGCGAAGTACCACCTGGACGAGCCCCTGTGGTCCCAGTACCTGACGTGGCTTGGCCGCGCCCTTCACGGCGACTTCGGCGACTCCGTGCGAAACTCCGCGCCCGTCACCGACATCCTCGCTGGCCGCGTCGCGCTCACCGGGCAGCTCACCGCCCTCGCGTTCGCCATCGCCGTCGCCGTCGGCGTTCCCCTCGGCGTCGTCGCCGCGCGCCGGGCGGGCACTGGCACCGACCGGCTCATCGTGGGCGCCTCCGTCGTGGGGGTCAGCGCCCCGGGGTTCGCCCTCGGCATGGTCCTGCTCTACGTCTTCGCCCTCATGGGCGGGCTCTTCCCGATCTACGGGGAGGGCAGCGGCTTCGCCGACCGGCTCTGGCACCTGGCGCTGCCCGCAGTGGCGCTGGCTGTCGGTACCTGCGCGATGATCGTGCGCGTCACCCGCGCCGCCGTCATCACCGAGCTCGCCAGCGACTACGTGCTCTTCGCGCGCTCGCGGGGCCTGTCCGAGCGCAGGACTTCCCTCATGTACCTCAAGGGCGCCGCCCTGCCCATCGTCACCAGCGCGGGCCTGATCCTCGGTTCCCTCTTCGGGTCGACGGTGCTGGTCGAGGAGGCCTTCTCACTGCCCGGCATCGGCCAACTGCTGGCCGACTCCATCACGTACAAGGACATCCCCGTCGTGCAGGCCATCGTCCTCATCGTCGCCGCCCTCATCATGACGACCACGCTGGTCGTCGACATCGTCGCGCGCATCCTCGACCCGAGGCCCGCCCGGGGGAGGGCGCAGTCCCGTCGGGCGTTATCCGCGCAGGGGCCGCGCGCCATCCGCGGATCCCGTCCCGGCAGACGGGGGAGGGCGTGATGACCGGGGCGGACACCGCCCCCGCCCGCCCTGCGCCGCGAGGACCGGGGCACAGGCTCCGCGGACTCCCCGGGTCCGTGGCAGTCGCCCTGGTGGTCCTGGGGGTCGTCGCCGTGTGGGCGGCCCTGCCCGGCTTCCTCGCGCCCGGCGCGCTCGACCAGGACCTGGGGGCGGCCGCGCTGCCCGCCGGGTCCCCCGGCCACGTGCTGGGCACCGACAAGCTGGGGCGCGACATCCTGGCCCTCACCATCGCGGGCGCCCGCTCGGCCGTGGTCGGCCCCGTGGTGGTCGCCGCCGGGTCGATGCTGGTGGGGATGGCCGCGGGCATCAGCGCCGCCTGGTTCGGCTCCTGGTGGGACGCGCTCGTCTCCCGGGGGGTCGAGGTCCTGATGTCCCTGCCTGTCACCCTGCTCGCCATCGTGGTCGCAGGAGTCGTCGGCGGCTCCTACTGGGTGAGCGTGGCCGTGCTCACGGTGCTCTTCGCCCCCTCCGACGTGCGCATGATCCGCGCCGCCGCCCTGGCCCAGATGGGCGCCCCCTACATCGAGTCCGCCCGGGTGCTGCGTCTGCCGACACCTCGCATCCTCGCCCTGCACATCGCTCCCAACGTGGCGCCCATCGCGTGGGCGAACCTCTTCGTGAACACCGCCTTCGCACTGGTGTCCCTGTCGGGGCTGTCCTACCTGGGCTTCGGGGTCTCCGCCCAGGCCGCTGACTGGGGGCGCCAACTGGCGGACGCACGCACGTTCCTCTCCCTCAACCCCGCGGCCGCCCTGGCACCGGGCACCGCCATCATCGTGGTCGCCGCCGCCTTCAACATCGCCGGCGACTGGTGGACGTCCTCGAGCGCGAAGGGCGGACAGTGACCGCGCGCGCAGAACGCATCGGAACAGCCGGGAGCACTGGAACGGGCACGGGACTCCGCGCCCGCGCGATCCGGGTCGCCAACCCCTCCGACCCCGACCGCCCGATTGTCGCGGACGTCTCGGTAGACGCCGCGCCGGGGCGCACCCTCGTTATCGTCGGGGAGTCCGGCGCGGGCAAGTCCATGCTCGCCCGCGCGATCTGCGGGCTCGCACCCGCCCAGTTCACCACCTCGGGCACCGTCGAGCTGGCCGGACGCACCATCGACCTGGGGGTCGCAGCCGACAGCCTGCGCCGCCTGCGCGGGGGAGGCATCGTGTGGCTGCCCCAGGACCCCTTCACCTCCCTGAGCCCCCTGCACCGCTGCGGCGTCCAGGTGATCGCCCACCGCCAGGGCCCCCGCTCCGAACGCGCGGAGCGGGCCCTCGCGCGCCTGGCAGAAGTGGGGCTTCCCGCGCGCGCGGCCCGCGCCTACCCGCACCAGCTATCCGGAGGAATGCGCCAGCGCGTCGCCATCGCCGCCGCCCTGGACGCCGCCCCCGGTGTGCTCATTGCCGACGAGCCGACGACTGCCCTGGACGTCACCACTCAGAAGGAGATCCTCACGCTCCTCGCCTCCCTGCGCGACGCCCGCGGCATGGCCCTGGTGCTCGTCACCCACGACCTCGCCCTCGCCCGCGACTACGGGGACGACATCGTCGTCATGCGGGACGGCGCCATCGTCGAGGCCGGGCAGGCCCGCCGGGTCCTCGCCCGCCCCGCGACCGACTACGCGCGCCAGCTCCTGGACGCCCAGCTCCGACTCGACGGGCCCAGCCCCCGCCCCGCAGGTGCCGTGCCCGCCACCACTGTGGCCGACGAGCGCCCCATCGTCGCGCTGCGCGACGTCGTCAAGGAGTTCCGCTCCGGCGGCAGGCGTGCTGACGGGCATCTCGCGCTCGCGGGCGTCAGCCTCGACATCCTGCCCGGACAGTCCGTGGGGATCGTCGGCGAGTCCGGCTCGGGGAAGACCACCCTGGCGCGGATCATGGTCGGCCTGGAAGCCCCGGACTCGGGCACCGTCCACGTCGCGCGCGCGCCCGGCGCTGGCCGGGGAGCGCCCCCGCCCGTCGGCATCGTCTTCCAGAACCCGTACTCCGCGCTCAACCCCGCCCGCACCGTCGGGCAGACCCTCGCCGAAGCTCTGGCGGTCGGCGGGCAAGGGGGCGCGCAAGTGCCCGACCTGCTCGGGGCCGTCGGCCTGCCCGCCGCCCACGCCCAGCGCCTGCCCGCGGCCCTGTCGGGCGGCCAACGCCAAAGGGTCGCCATCGCCCGCGCCCTGGCGGCCCGTCCCGAGCTGCTCATATGCGACGAGGCGGTCTCCGCGCTGGACGTTTCCGTTCAGGCCACCATCATCGACCTGCTGCGCCGGTTGCAGGCCGAGCAGGGTTTCGCCCTAGCGTTCATCACGCACGACCTGGCGGTGGCCCGCCAGATGAGCGATCGCATCATCGTCATGAAGGACGGTGCGATCGTGGAGGAGGGCGCCACCGAGGCCCTGTTGGCCGCGCCCTCGCACCCGTACACGGCGAGCCTCATCGACGCGGTCCCGGGACGTGGGGCCCCGGCATGAGGAGTGCGCCGGTCCCCGTCGGCGAGGGCGCAGGGGCTGCCCTGGCCGGCCTCGGCGTCCCCGGGCCGAGCGCGCGCAGGTGGTCGCGCGTCGGCGGTATCGCCCGCGCCACCGTGTGGATCAGTGGGGGCGCCGCCGTGCACGAGGTCCACCGGCCCCTGTCGGCGCACCTGCGCATCGCCGGATGGGCGCCCCTGGTCGGAAGCGGGACGGCAGACGCCGCCGGGGCCCTGGCCGGGATTATCCGCGCCATCGTCGACGAGGCCGGGAGGCGGGGACTGCCGATGGTCAAAGCGCAGACCCAGGGGGAGGAGGACCCCCTGGCGGGCGCGCTCGTGGCCGAGGGTTTCACCCGCATGCCAGGGGGCGGCGACCCGCTGTCCGGCGCGCCGCCAGCCGAATTCGCCCACGAGCGGACCATCGGGTGGATCCGGTGGCTCGCTCCCGGTCCCCCTGTGGCGCCAGCCCCCGCGTACGAGAGGCAGAAGACTGAATTCACCTGCGGTCCCGCGTGCGCGCTCATGGCCCTGGGCCGCGGCGGAACCGCGCCGCCGTGCGGTCTGGACGCCGAGATGGAGATATGGCGCGAGGCCACGTACACGGTGGGGGTGGGGCACTTCGGCCTCGCCGGGGCGATTGCGAGGCGGGGGGCCCGCGTCCACGTCATCACCTCCTCGCCCGGGCCTGTCGTCGGCGTGAGCCGCGCCCACATGGCCACCAGGCACGTGCGCGAGGCGATCCACCGCAATCACGTCGACCAGGCGCGCGCCCTCGGGGTCACGTGGGAGTTCCGCGAGCCCGCTCCCCAGGACCTCGCGCGGGCGCTGGCGGCCGGGCGGCGCGTCGTGGTGCTCGTCGACCTCGCCTCCCTCAACGGGGAGACCATGCCGCACTGGGTCCTGGCGTGGGGTGCGGTTGGGGACCACGTGCTCGTCCACGACCCCTGGACCGACGAGCAGTTCGGCGAGTCATGGGTGGAGACCGACACCCTGGCGCTGAGGGGACAGGACTTATGGGACGCGGGCGTGTGGACGGAGGAGGAGGGCAACAGGGCGGTGCTGGTCATCGGCCACAGCGCATGAGCGCACTCGTCGGCCCCGGCCTCGTCGATCTCATCCGTCCCGGCGCCGCTGACTGCGGTTCCCCCGCCCCGGCGCGGGCCGGGACGGGGGAAGGAGTCACAGGACCATCGCCGCGATCCAGCCTCCGGCCAGGAGCGGGATGTTGTAGTGGATGAACGTGGGGATCACCGTGTCGCGCATGTGGTCGTGCTGGCCGTCCACGTTGAGACCGGTCGTCGGTCCCAGCGTCGAGTCCGAGGCGGGCGAGCCCGCGTCGCCCAGCGCCCCCGCGGTGCCGATGATCGCCACCGTCGCAATGGGGGAGAAGCCCAGCGTCACGCACAGGGGCACGTAGATCGCCGAGATGATCGGCAGGGTCGAGAAGGACGACCCGATGCCCATCGTGATGACCAGGCCGACCAGTAGCATCACGAACGCCGCCAGCGCCTTCGACCCTGAGAACATGGCGGCCGTGCCGGTGACGAGGGGCTCGATCTGGCCGGACGCCTTCAGGACCGAGGCGTAGCCCTGTGCGGAGATCATGATGAGCCCGATCATCGCCATCATCTTCATGCCGGTGCTGAAGATGTCGTTCGCCTGCTGCCAGGGGACCACGCGCATCGACAGCATCACGCACAGGCCCACGATGGCGCCCATCAGCAGGGGATCGGCCTCGGACTCGATCAGCGTCAGCCACGTCTGGATGGCGAAGCACAGGACGAGGGCCGCCAGAGCCGCCCACACGCGCTTCATGTCGATGGGCTCGTCGGCCGGGCTCCCGAAGGAGTCACTGCGGTCCTCGTACTCGCGGCGCCCCCGGTAGGAGATGAGCAGCGCGATGAGGCAGCCCGCCAGCATCGAGGCCGCCGGGATCGCCATAGCGGCAGTCGGATTCACCCCGGACACGTCCAGGCCCGCCTCGATGATGTTCTTGTAGAGGATGTCGTGCAAGAAGATCCGCCCGAAGCCCACGGGCAGGAACATGTACGTCGTGACGATGCCGAAGGTGATCGCGCACGCCACGGCCCGGCGGTCGAGCCCCAGCCGGTTCATCACGCCGATGAGCGGCGGGATCAGCAGGGGGATGAACGCGATGTGGATGGGGATGAGGTTCTGGCTCATGATGCCCATGGCGATCACGCCGCACAGGATCCCCCATTTGGCGTTGCGGGCGATCCTGGCCTGGTTGGACTCGTCGGCGTTCTTCATCCGGACGATGATCCAATTGGCCAGCAGCCGCGGCAGGCCCGAGTGGGCGACGGCCATGGCGAACGCGCCCAGCAGCGCGTAGGAGAGGGCGATCTTCGCGCCCCCGGCGAGGCCCTCTTGGAAGGCCACCATCGTCGCCGACAAGCCCATGCCGGAGACCAGGCCGCCCACCAGTGAGGCGATGAACAATGAGATGACGACGTGCACGCGGGCGATCGAGAGGACCAGCATCACGAGCACGGAGATGACAACCGCGTTGAAGATCAACATGACTATTCCTGTGATGGGAGGGGAGCGCAACCGGACCGCTGGGGACTCCCATGGACAGGGAGGAGGTGCGGCGGTGCGCTGGGGTGGTGCCCGGCGGGCGCGCGGCCCGCAGGGGATGCCCGCTGGGAGCGGGGTCAGCCGAGATGGGAATCGGCGTGGATGGATGCGTCGACAGCGCCTACCAGCGAAGCCGACAAACCACCTTCCTCGGCGGCGAGCAATCCTGCGATTGTCGTGCCGCCGGGCGAGCACACCTGGTCGATGAGTTGGGCGGGCACGCGCCCCTCCTCCGATGCTGCGAGCACCAGGGAGGCCGAACCCGCCATCGCCTGTGCGACGACCCGCACGGCGATGTCCTTGGGGAGGCCGTGCTTCACTCCAGCACGGGCCAGACTGTCGATGACCTGGAACAGCCACGCGGGCGAGCAACTGGCCAAGGACTGGAAAACGGGGAACAGTTTCTCGTCGATGACGACGGTGCGGCCCACGGCGTCCATCAGTCGGCGCACCGCGGCGACCTGGTCGTCGGTGGCCCCCACGGAGCACAGGGCGCTCATGGACTGCCCGATCCGCGCCGCGACGTTGGGCATGACGCGCACCAGGGGCACGCATGCGCCGAAGTCCTCGAGGATCGTGTCCAGGGTCCGCCCCGCGGCCAGCGAGACGACGCACATCTCCGGGCGCTCGCGCACGATGTGGGCGATCTGCTCGATGACCCCGGGCTGGACGGCGGGCTTCACGCCCAGCACCAGGACGTCGACCTGGTGGGCCAGGGAGCCGTTGGAGCGGGCGGTCGTGGCGCCCACCTCGTCGGCCAGGGCTTTCGCGTCCTGGGGCGTGCGGTTCGAGAGGACGAAGTCGGAGGCGTTGAATCCGGCCGCGGCCGCCCCCCGGACGATGGCGCTCACCATCGCCCCGGTGCCGACGAAACCGAACTTCATTGCCGCTCCCAAGAAATCGTCAAAGAATTGGAATACGCCTAGACTACCCCGTCGGGCGCCCATCACGTGGGAACTTGGCCACGTGGTGAGACGGGCGGCCCTGCTGAGCGGTTTACGAGGCCGGCGCCTGCTCCGGGCCCGCGGTCTACGAGGCCGGCGCCTCGTCCGGCTCCAAGGAGACGCGCAGCGCATCGACGAGGGCCGGGACCAGCACCGACCCCTGGCCCACCTTGTCGTCGGAGTCGAAGGGGCGCATGCGCAGCGCGCACCACGACTCCCCGCTGCGCAGGACGCCGACGGCCAGGCGCACCTCCGTGCGGGAGGGGTGGTTGGACACGAACTCGATCGCGGCCTCCGGATCCTCGGGCGCCTGGGCCTCCACCTCCGGGGGGACGACGACGCGCTCGACGGTCAGCGCGGCCCCCGCGACCTCGGGCGGCCACGCCAAGTGCCCCAGCACCGCCTCGAGGTCGTCGTCGGCCATGTCCTCCTGGACGACCGCAGACAGGTGGTCGTCGCTGCCGTCCCAGCCCGACCGCAGGTGGGCGGCCACCTCGTCGGGCAGCAGGGGGTCGCCCAGCAGCCGCGCCGTGGGGACCAGCGCGTACAGCGTGGGCGCCTGGTCCCAGCCCGCGCGGGCGGCGCCCCTCTCGATGTCGACCACTACGTTGGCCAGCGCGACCTCGGGGGCCGTCGGGGTCATGGATCCGTTCATGCACCCATCGTCTCACGGACAGCGTGACTCCCGCCGCCGTCCCGACTGCCCGGCACCGCTAGACTGGGCGGAGCTGCACGTCGACAGAGAGGACAACGCCGTGAGCTCCTTCCCCTTCGCCCAAGGCGGCCGGCCCCAGCGCCGCCCCTCCTCGCGGGGGTCCGCGCCCAGGGTCGGGCCCCTCGGGATCACCATCGCCGCCCTCGCCGCAATCGCGGGCATCGTCTACGCCTCCTCGATCGTGTGGACCGAGGTCCTGTGGTTCAACCAGATGCGCGCGACGCGGGTGCTCCTCACCCAGTGGGGCGCCCATATCGGGCTGTTCCTGGTGGGCTTCGGCGCGATGACGGCCGTTGTTTACCTGTCGATGGCCCACGCCTACAAGCACCGCGAGGCATCGACGCGGGGGGAGGCCGCCGCGTCGCTGCGCGCCTACCAGAAGGCGCTCGCGCCGGTCCGCAAACTCGCGTTCTGGGGCGTCGCCCTGTTCTTCGGCTTCACCGCCGGGGCGCGCATGGCCGCTAACTGGCAGACCCTCCTGCAGTTCGTCAACGGCTCCTCCTTCGACCGCGTCGACCCCGAGTTCGGCCTCGACATCTCCTTCTTCGTCTTCACCCTGCCGGCCCTGAAGGTCCTGGTGTCCTTCCTGATGAGCGCCGCCGTGATCTGCCTGGTGGCCAGCCTGGTCGTCTCCTACCTGTACGGCACCGTCCGACTGGCCCCCCGCCCCCACGCCTCCAAGCCCGCCCGCCTGCAGACGGGCATGCTGGCCGCCGCCGTCTCCCTGCTGATCGGCGCGAACTACTGGCTGGGCCGCTACGAGCTGCTCACCAGCACGAACTCCAGCATGAACATCGACGGGGCCATGTACTCCGACATCAACGCGACGCTGCCCGCGCACTCGATCCTGGCGGTGATCTCCGTGCTGGTCGCCGTCCTCTTCGTGGTCGCCGCCTACCGCGGGACGTGGCGCCTGCCCGGGTCGGGCATCGCGGTGACCGTCGTGGCCGCCCTGGTCCTGGGGATGGCCTACCCCGCCCTCATCCAGCAGTTCCGGGTGCGCCCCAACCAGCGGACCCTGGAGGCCCCCTACATCCAGCGCAACATCGACGCGACTCTGGAGGCGTACGGCCTGGACGACGTGGACTACCAGACCAACTACGACGCGGCGACGACCGCCTCGGCGGGGCAGTTCGACAACGACGCCCTCACCGGCCAGGTGCGCCTGCTCGACCCGAAGGTCATCACCAAGACCGTCCAGCAGCTGCAGCAGTCCCGCCTGTACTACGGCTTCAACTCGGGGATGAAGGTCGACCGCTACAACGTGGGCGGCGAGCGCCGCGACACCGTGGTCTCCGTGCGCGAGCTCAACCTGGCGGGCCTGTCCGCCGAGCAGCAGACCTGGGTGAACCAGCACACCGTGTACACCCACGGGTACGGGGCGATCGCGGCCTACGGCAACCAGCTCACCAGCGACGGCCTGCCCTCCTACTGGGAGCAGTCCGTTCCCTCGGTCGGCGAGATGGGCGACTACGAGGAGCGCGTCTACTTCAGCCCCAACGCGCCCGACTACTCGATCGTCGGAGCGCCCGAGGGATCCGAGCCCCAGGAGCTCGACTACCCGGATGACACCGCGGTCGGCGGCCAGGTCTCCACGACCTTCACCGGCAACGGCGGGCCCTCGGTGGGCAACGTGTGGAACAAGCTCCTCTACGCCATCAAGTTCGGCTCCACCGACCTGTTCTTCTCCTCGCAGACCAACGAGGCGTCCCAGATCCTCTACGACCGCGACCCCCTCCAGCGGGTGGCCAAGGTCGCCCCCTATCTGACCCTCGAGCAGTCCGCCTACCCGGCGGTGGTCGACATGGACGACGACGCCTCGACCCCCAAGCGCCTCGTGTGGGTGGTCGACGCGTACACGACGACCAACCAGTACCCGTACTCGCAGCACGAGTCCCTGTCCGACGCGACGGTGGACTCCCAGGCCACGCAGGTCGGGCAGTACGTCCAGGCCAACAAGATCAACTACATGCGCAACTCCGTCAAGGCCGTCGTCGACGCCTACGACGGCTCCGTGCGGCTGTTCCGCTGGGACGACAAGGACCCGATCCTCAAGACCTGGGAGAAGATCTACCCGGGGTCGGTAGAGCCCATCGCCAGCGTCTCCGGCGACCTCATGAGCCACCTGCGCTACCCGGAGGACATGTTCAAGGTGCAGCGCAACCTGCTGGCCACCTACCACGTGACCGACGCGGCCGGCTTCTACGCGGGCGGCGACAGGTGGCGCCTGGCCGAGGAGACCTCCACGATCGGCGCCTCCCAGGCCCAGGCCGCCGCTTCGCAGGCGCCCGCCTCGACTTCGCTGCAGCCGCCGTACTACCTCACCATGCAGATGCCGGGCCAGGAGAGCGCTGAGTTCTCGCTCACCAGCGTGTTCGTGCCCGGAGGCGGCGGCGAGGGACGGCGCGAGGCGATGGCCGGCTTCCTGGCAGTCGATTCGGAGACCGGCTCCCAGCCGGGCGTGGTGCGCGAGGGCTACGGGAAACTGAGGCTGCTGGCGCTGCCGTCGTCGACCACTGTGCCAGGCCCCGGGCAGGTGCAGAACAAGTACGACTCCGACGAGAAGATCGCCACGCAGCTCAACCTGCTCAACCAGGCCGACTCGACGGTCATCAGGGGCAACCTGCTCACACTGCCCGTCGGCGGCGGCCTGCTCTACGTCCAGCCCGTGTACGTGCAGGGGACGGGGAGCGCCTCGTACCCGGTGCTCCGCTCGGTGCTCACCGCCTTCGGCGACAAGGTGGGCTTCGCCTCGACGTTGGAGGAGTCGCTCAAGCAGCTGATCTCCGACGACGGGTCCTCGACGAGGCCGTCGCCGGGCGGCGGGGGCGGCGGCGACGGATCGCAGTCCGGTGCCCAGTCCGGTTCCACGGCGCAACCCCGCACGCCCACGGTGGCCCAGGCGCTCGCCGACGCCTCCGCGGCGATGCGGGACGCCGAGTCGGCCATGAGCAGGGGCGATTGGAGCGCCTACGGCGAGGCCCAGAACCGTTTGAAGGACGCGCTGAACCGCGCCGAGGCCGCCCAGGCCGCCGCGGGCGCGCCCACTCCGAGCCCGAGCGCCGCTCCAGGCGGGGGGCAGTCCGGCTCCTAGAGCAGAGCACCGCCCCCCGGTGGCCCCCGCCCAGTCGAGGCGGGGGCCACCGCCGTCGACGGGGCGGGGCAATGCGGTTCAGTCAGCAGCGGCTTGCTACTATGGTGCAGAGCACATGAAGTGCTGAACCCTCAACTCAGTGGAAGGAGCACTATGACCGCTCCCCAAGGCCCGTACTCCGCGGATCTCAATTCCGGCGGGGCGCGGCAGTCGTCCGTCCCCCAAGGGGCGCCCTACCAGTTCGCCCCTCCCCAAGGGGCGCCTCGCCAGTTCGACCCTCCCCAAGGCGCGCCCTACCAGTACGGATTGGCGGCGCCGGGCGCGCCCGTCCAGCAGAGCGCCCGCCCGGGCGCGTTCGCCTCGCCCCGTGCGCGCGCGTGCGCGGGAACGATCCTCGTCGTCGAGGCGTGCCTGCTCCTCAACCAGTTCGTCCCGTGGAACTTCGAGGATCTGAGCTTGTTCGGCGCGACGCTGCTCCACTGGGCGACCTGGTTGTGGGTCGCCCTCAGGGCCGTCTTGATCGTTCTGGCGGCGGTCTTCCTGGCGCGGCGCGGTAGCGCCGTCCGTTACGCGCTCGTCGGCGCCTACCTCGTGGTGGCGTTGCTGTTCGCCCCTTTGAACCAGGTCTACTTCGGAGGGGACTGGTACCAGGTTTTCCTCCCGCCGCCGGCTGAGTTGGACGCCTACTTCTTCATACGGGCGATGGTGCTGTGGGTGCTGAACATGGTCGGCATCGCCTGCGCGATCTGCCTGGCGGTTCCCGACGGACGCCCCAGCGGCGCCGTGCCGGCCCATGGCGCAATGGCGCCCTACGGCTCCACCGGCGGGCAGTTCCCCCCGCCCGGGCAGGGCGCCTATCCTGTGCCGGCTCAGGGCTTCGGCCAGCACCCGGGTGGGGGCCAGGGCTTCCAGTCCCCCAGTGGCGGCCAGTACCCGGGGGGCGCGCAGGGCTTCCAGTCCCCGGGCGGCGGCCAGTACCCGCCGCGAACCCCTCAAGGGCCCCAGGAGTGACGGGAGCGCCAGTGCCCGTCGCGCTGAACCCCCGGCCGCGCCCCGCTAGCAGCGCCCGCGCGCTGCTAGGACCCACATCACCGCGTTCAGTTTGTGCCCCCCGTGCCCGTGCGCTAGACTCGGTAGGGCCGACGCGGGGTGGAGCAGTTCGGTAGCTCGCCGGGCTCATAACCCGGAGGTCGCAGG